>Ga0315312_1000082_pt1 | contig 165022 bp, 181 predicted proteins | sample TDP7_MG_FD_203629 | JGI IMG/M metagenome (GOLD analysis project Ga0315312, IMG submission 203629) | Freshwater sediment microbial communities from Lake Towuti, South Sulawesi, Indonesia - TDP7 | ecosystem: Environmental > Aquatic > Freshwater > Lake > Sediment | place: Indonesia: South...
GTCTCAATGCCTGAAATGATAGCAAAATCTAGCTGTTTCAATTGTGATTGAGCTAATTCTTACTCGCAAACTGATAGCTTGCAAGAGAAACCACACTAGCTGAAAAAAGCTTGTTATCTATTGTATTTTTCTTTTAGTTCTGGAATGACTTCTTTCGCTATCTTCTTGAACATGGGTAGCTGCTCCTCACGGAAAGGATAGTAAAGTAGGAACTCGGTAATCCCTACATCGATGAGTTTTTGCACCATATCAACGAAGACTTTCTCTGAATTATAGTAGTTAATCATCCCATAGCCTCTGCTAGTTCGAGCTCCCACATCATACATCAAGTAAGAACGACGTAATGAGGAAGGGACCCTCCCGATATCTGAACAGTATTTATCGACAAGCTGGGTGCGTTTACGAGCCTCATCCAATTGCTCCTCGAAAGTGTTACATGTGCTATATGTGTTCCACGTATCCGCATATCGAACTGCATACTTCAACATGATTGACCCTAATGCGGCAACAGTGATGGAAGGACGCGGTTTCTGGACAGGACGAGGATTCATCACGGCTTCTCTGATTTCATAGTAGCGTCCTTTGTAGGTAGTGACCTCGTTCGATAGCAGTTGGTTCACTATCTCAACGTATTCTTTGAAGCGTGCCACTCTTTCTTTACTGCTCCAGTTTGGGAGACCCATCATCTCGCATGCAGGGTCTGTGAGAACTCCTGTTCCGAGGCCCAGCTCAAGTCGGCCATTCGAGATGTGGTCGACTGTCAGGGCTTGACGAGCAAGGAGAGCAGGATTCCGAAAGGGAATTTGAGTTACATACGTTCCCAGTCTTATGTGGGTTGTCTCCACAGCTATTGCAGCTAGGAGGGTCCATAGCTCAAACCATGGGTCATTTGGTCTAGACCAATCTACAAAATGATCTCCAGTCCATGTGATGTCGAACCCTAGTTCTTCAGTGTGTTTGAAACGCTTGACTATCTCTTTCCACGATGCGTTTGGTAATACCCCTGCGCCGAATCTTAACTTATGATTCAACTTCATATCTTCCTCAATGCTTCTGTTATGCACTTCTTAGGATAAGAGTTAGGGTATGGGCTAAATCATAAAATCCTAAGATTTTCTATTGAGAAACGGGCGTAAACTGCGCGCCGTTTCTTTGGTAAAGACTTGTCAACCGCGTTTCGCTCTTAACATAGCCCAATAATTGACACTACTATTTGGAATAGTGCCTGACTCAACCACTTCAAATCCATAGTGCTCGTAAACAGGCACATTTTTCTCATTTACAGTCTCAAGATAGCAGGGCAAATGCTCCTTGTCTATTTGGGCAAGCATGGGTTTGATCAAAGCACTTGCAAAGCCTCTTCCCTGTAACTCAGGGTCGACACCGATGAGGCCCAGATACCAGTGAGGAAAAGATGCGAGGCGGTGGTGCACTTTGCCAGAATAATCGAAAAAAGAGTTCATCCTTGAAACGACCTTCCTTCCTACGTTAAAATAGAGAGTAAGTACCCCACACCGAATCATTCTCCACAGCGTTAACTCGCCCTGCTCGGGAGGAATCCACAATGCAACTCCTTCCAGACTTGGGGATGTTGCATAACTTTGGCCATATAACACACTATAACTAACCAAAAAATCAGAAATATAATGCAATTTGTTTTTTCTCATGAGCTTGTCAGGAATGAAATAGGCCCATAGAGGATCATCTTGAAAGGCCCGAGCAAGTACCCTGCTGGCCGGCTTAATCTGGGATTTTGTCAGCGGGAAAAGATCTTCGAGACCTGTCGCCGTAAATGATCATCTCATCATTTCCACATTGAGTATCTCTAAAGCTATAAATTAGTATTCTTGCGCGTTAGCTTGATGCATTTGTTAGATTTTTAATATCACTTCGCCTATTCTAATCTTTTAGGTGATGAAAATGGTTGACGTATCAACAGTTTCGATAGTGATTGCTTCTGCTGGTGTATTTGCCGCAGCTATCTATTACATTCTGCAGCTTAGGCATCAGAGCAGAATGAGGCGGACAGACTTGGTTGTTAGGTTGTATTCGGCTTTCAGTGGCAAGGAACTTCAAGAAGCGTATTTTGAAACTGTGTATGGATTTGAATTTGTGGATTACGACGACTTTATGAAAAAGTATAGGATGCCTGCAAGGTCTATACTTCCACTTTGGCAGGTCTGCACGTTCTTTGACGGCGTAGGTGTTCTTTTGCGTAGAAAGCTTGTTGACATTGGATTAGTTGATGAACTTTTTCATGGAGGAGCGACAATAGTATGGAAAAAAGTGAAGCCTTTAGTGGAAGGGCGAAGAAAGGAACTGAACCAACCAACATTCTATCAAAGCTTTGAGTATCTCTACAATGAAATGAAGAAGAGAGAGCAAAGAGGTGTTAAGGATGGTTGACATACCAACAGTTTCCATAGTCATTGCATCGACGAGCGTTGTGCTTGCTGCTATCTACTACGTTCTCAGTCTTAGGCATCAGACCAAATTGAGGCAAACGGACCTTGTCATGAGACTATATTCAATTTTAGGTACTATGGAATTTTGGGAAGCATTGACAAAAGTTATGATGATGGAATTTAAGAATTACGATGAATATAGGAAAAAGTATGCTCCTTCTCCTGCTGGTTTTTCAGAAAAGCCAGAGGTCATAGCATTAGGCCCAGTCGGCATTTTCTTTAACGGAGTTGGTGTTCTTCTACATATGAAACTCATAGACATTAACCTTGCTACAAGGCTCTTCGGCACATCAACTATATACACATGGGATAAAATGAAGCCCATAATAGAAGGCTTTAGAAGGGAAGGGTATCCACAACTATTTAGTGAATTTGAATACCTTTACGATGAAATGAAGAAAAGAGAACAACAACAAGCAAAAATCGGATAGAACATTCTTCTATATTCCCATTTTTCTATCATTCCCTAACCCTAATTATCGATTCAAAATCTTTTTTAAGCTCATTTTGGAAGCGTTTGCCAGAAAGAGCGCAGAACTACGCCTTAACTCCGATAATTTAACAGTTAGTCTTTCGACGCATGTCCTTGCCCAAACGCAGAAGAGCAGTTTCCAAGTTTACAAAAGACAGGCCTTTTACTTTGTTTTTCTCCCAAAAAACCATCAACTCTTTCTTTGCCTTTTCTGGGTTCTCATTTCTTATTATTCCTAGGTTTTTTGCAGCTAAGATAACAAGTGGAGTGGGTTTGGGGTCAGCTTTAGTCCATATACTTCTGAGTTCGCGCAAAAAGATGCTGACGGTTATGTCTCCTATGCCCTTTCCAAGTTCCTTCAACAGCCTTTCAAGCTCAGATGAATCTGCTGCTTTCTCGTGGAGCAGGTTTAGACTTCCTCTATACATAGTTTTTAAGTTGCCCATGACCTCCAAGAGTTTGTCTGCGGTTTTGTAGTCGTATCTGGTGTAGCTTCCTTCATCAAGTATTTCTACAAGCCCTTGCCATCCTGTTTTAAGAATTTTCTCTGGTGTGAGAACAGAGTGTTTTTCAAAAGCTTTGTATGTCTTAACAACTGAGGTTTCAGTTATGGGCGCACCGAACAGAACTGCTGCTAAAAACCACTTGAAAACTTCTTTATCGTCGCCAGAATCTAAATTGATACCTAAGAATTCAGAATATCTGTGACCAAACTTCTCAACCATTTTGGTTAAGTCTTGTTTTTTCACAATATACACCATGCTTTTAGTCTAATTGCATAGACAAAATTCATAGATATCCCACGCAGTATTAAAGAAGTTTCGACGGAGGCTTGTGAGACGAGAACAATAGAGTGGCAAAACGGTGCAGTTATCACAATCGACCAGACGAAACTACCTAACAAGGTTGTTTTCTTAAAACTACGAACATGCCAACAAGTGGCTTCAGCCATTCAAACCATGAAGATTAGAGGAGCACCCCTAATAGGCGCAGCTGCAGCCTTTGGGCTGGCGCTAACAGCCTTTCACTCAAAAGCAAGAGACAGAACAGAGTTGTTAAGGCAAATCAACGACTCAGCAGACCTTTTGAAAAAGACACGACCTACAGGTGTTAACCTATTCTGGGCAGTTGAGCGGGTATTAGAAAAAGCAAGGCGAACATTAGGCTCTGCAGACCATGTGATGAAAGTTGTGGTGGAAGAGGCTGAGAAAATAGCGGACGAAGATGTGCAGATGAACAAGAAAATAGGGGCACACGGGTCTAAACTCATTGAAGACGGGGACAGCATTCTGACACACTGCAACGCTGGCGGTCTGGCAACGGTTGATTTTGGCACAGCCTTAGGCGTTATTCGTGCAGCTTGGGAACAAGGAAAGAGAATAAGTGTTGTCGCAACAGAAACTCGACCCAAACTGCAGGGTTCTAGACTTACCGCTTACGAGTTAAAACGAGACAGAATACCTTTCACTCTGATAACAGACAACATGGTTGGTTATGTTATGTCGCAACGCTTAGTGAACAAGGTAGTAGTGGGCGCTGACAGAATAGTACAAGACGCTATTGTCAACAAGATAGGCACGTATACTGTCGCCGTGCTAGCCCACGAACACCAAATCCCATTCTACGTAGCAGCTCCAACATCAACCTTCGACCTGAACCATTTTTCCAAAGACATCACCATTGAACAAAGAGACGCCAAAGAAGTAACACACTTCGGCGCTCAAGCAGTTGCTCCAAAAGGAGTCAGAGTGTTAAACCCAGCCTTCGACATAACTCCAATGAAATACGTTAACGCTGTCGTCTGCGAGAAAGGCTCGTTCTCTCCAAACGAATTAAAAAGACTCTTTACCACCAAGAAAATCACTAAAAGATGAGATCTTTAACACCTCTAAAAACATATTATTTCCAGCTCCGTCTGAATCGTGATAGACTGGCTAGGTCAACTGAACACACACATAACTGGAAGTTAAAAAAAGGAAGCTTCACAACTACAACTATTGAAGAGAAAAGAAAGTGAGGCTAAGTAAGAGCCTACTGTTCTCCTGGACTCATGTAAGCCCAAGCAGTCACTAGACCCACTGTTATTAGAGCGCCTGCGACACCAGACAAGATCCAGTCTATGCCAATATTTGGAAGCACGATTAGGCTGAGCCATGGGATTATGACTTTGCCAGTAAAGTTAGCAACGATTCCAGCGACGAACCCAAGCAAAGCGAAAGTAAGAATCATTTTGCTTCTTTCACCCATTCAGATTCACCTTGCAGAATACTACGCTTAATACTGCCTTTTCAGTCTAACCTACACAATTATGTTTAACGATTCGAATCAGACTTGAACTCTTTGCGTGTAAAAAATTAAAGAACAAACCGAAACAGAGACGAGGCTATACTGCCACGTATATACGCCAATATTCGCAGCGTGTTAACAATGTAATAATACGCTTTTCTTGAGCAATGCTTCTGGAGGAAAAATAAACATGTCAGAAAGATTCGCAAGAAAATGGGAAGAAAGAGAGATGCAGGCACCGATAGGCACGAGAGTCAAAGAGGCAGTGAGGCCACCAGGACCATTGAAGCCGCGACTTGACTTCGCAATCAGACGCATCGAACTTCAAGTTCAGAGGCTTGATCAAGCCACGGATAGGTTCACTGAACGCGACAAATCAATCTTCGTTCGAATTGTTGAAGCTTACACAAAACACGACATGCCACGCGCCAACGTCTTCGCCAACGAACTGGCAGAAATACGCAAGATGGAAAAAATGATAATGCACGCTCGCCTAGCCCTAGAACAAATCGTACTCAGACTCAAGACTGTGTCAGAACTCGGCGACGTAGTCACAACACTGGCTCCAGCAGTTGGAGTGTTGCGTACAGTTAGAAACGGAATGGCAAGCATCTTTCCAGAAGCCGAAAGAGAACTGGGACAAATTGGAAACCTTCTCAGTGGAATAATAATCGACGCTGGACAAAGCACAGGCTTAACTATCAACTTCGAAACAGCAAACGATGACGCACAGAAAATCCTGAGCGAAGCAGCAACAGTGGCTGAACAAAGAATCAAGGAAAAGTTTCCAGAGTTACCTGCAGGAATGCCTAGCCTCGGCGAGAAAACTTCTACGCCAGAATCCCAAACGTAGCAAGCATGATATGCACATTGAGAAGGTGAAAATGTGTCCAAGCCTTCCAACTTTTTTCTGTACATTGGCAAACCAGTGAAAGATGAGTACGGAAGACAAGTCGGCAAAATTGCTTCGTTTGCTGTAAGTCCCAACGGTCGAGTAAGCGGAGTCTTCGTGGAACACGGCGACGGCGAATTTCTGCGCTACCCAAGTGAACAATTCAACGTAGACGGCGAAGAAATAACACTGTTGCCCTCGATAAAGATGAGAGTCAAAGCCTTGTGCGACGAAATTCCGTTAATCTGGCGAAAAGACCAAGCTCTCAGCGAACTCGTTGACAAGAAGAAGGTTCCGTCGGAAATGTTCAATGAACTTCATAAAAACTTTGAAGGTGCCTTGAATCAACTCAAAGCAGACGCTCAAACCAATATAGACAATATAGACAAACAAATTTCAAAAAGCAATCAGCAAATTCGTGAACTCAATTCAGCCCTCATTCACTTGGAAATTGAGCGGGAAATCGGTAGAATAGACGAAGGCGCCTATCAAACAGCTCTCGAGATGATAAAAGACGGATTAAAGCAGACCAACAACGAAAAGAACGACTTAGAATCAATGCGGAGTCAACTATCAAACTTGCTCCTTGGAGAATCAGGCAAAGAAACTCTGACAACTCCAGCCCCTTCATCAACACTTCCTGAACCCCCTGTAGTCGTCCACGTGAAAAGTGCGACAAAGACGGGCTCTTAAGCTCGAGTGAACTCGAGGCATGGGGGCGTGGAGGCACGAACACGTGATTAAGCTTTTCCAGCCTCCACAACCAATCGGAGAAACTATTTTTCAAACAGTTCGGAAACTGAAAATTCAACGCTTAAAACTTGAGCAGGCGACTGTTCGTCTGCGTGAAAGAGATAGAGTCCTCTTTGAAGCTTGTGTAAGGGAGATTAAGGTAAACCGTCGAGAACGGGCAGCTATATGCGCCAACGAATTGGCTGAAGTTAGAAAACTGCTTAACATGGTTACTCAATGTCAACTGGCGCTTGAGCGCATAATCTTGCGACTTGAGACAATTAAAGAAGTTTCCGAAATTATGGCTGATTTGGGACCTGCGCTAAGAAGCTTGCACGTTATCACGGAAAATCTCGTCAACGTCATGCCTGACGTAGCGCAAGAATTGGAACAAGTGAACGACAGCATAAGTGAAACCTTAGCCGTAACAAGATTCAACTCGCCTGAGTCAATAGCGCCACTCACCGCAAAAACTCAAGCGAGTGAAGAAATCTTGAAAGAGGTTTCAGCGGTTCTTGAAGAAAAGCTTACGGAACAGCTTCCAGCGCCTCCTCTTTCTGTTGGTGAAGAGAAGATTCAGACTCGGGAAAACGTGAAGAAACAGATGATTGCATTAGCAGCCACTTGTTCTGAGGTTACACAACCCGCTGAATCAGGTGAATCCGAATCCTACGTTACGTACAAAAAAGATGTAGAACTTAAGCGTGTTTCCTTCACAATTGAGCGTCAGTCTTCGCTAGAAGACGTCATCTTAGACTACGCCAAGAACAAGGGTGAGATTGATGTCGACCAGTGCGCTCTCGAATTGAGCGTTCCACACGTTGAGGTTGAGCAAGCACTGGAAAATCTGGGCAAGAAAAGAAAGATAGTCATTCAGAGGTGAAAGTTTTGAGCGCATCTTCGGAGTTAGAGAAAGCCGCAACCAACTACGCCATTGAAGCTGTTCGATTGGATAAGCAGGGCTCAAAGGGCATGGCTATTACCATGTATCAGAAAGCCATTGAAACTCTGCTAAAATTGGTTCAGTTGTATCCTGATTATGGCTTGAACAAAGTGTACATCCAAAGAGCTATGGCGTATCAAGAGAGAATAAAAGCCATACAAGGTGTAGGCGGCTCATTCGAACCACAAACCAACGAAGAAAAACCAGCTGAAGAAGAAGCGGCGACACCACCATCTGAAAGTGCCAGAAAAGCGTCTTTCGACGAGTTAATACTCAAAGAAAAACCCAGCGTGAAGTGGGATGAAGTTGTTGGGTTAGAGCAGGGTAAGAAAGCCATCAAAGAAGCCATTGTCTATCCTGTTCAGAGACCCGACCTGTTTCCACTTGGATGGCCTAGGGGCATACTGCTTTTCGGACCGCCTGGCTGTGGCAAAACATTGCTTGCTGCAGCTGTTGCAACCGAAATTGACGCTTCCTTCGTTTCTGTAGACGCAGCGTCGATTATGTCAAAATGGCTTGGTGAAGCCGAGAAGAATGTTGCCGCATTGTTTGCTTCTGTAAGAAAGTCAGCGATGGAGGGACGTCCAGCCATTGTTTTCATCGATGAGTTGGATTCGCTCATTGGGAAACATTCAAGTGAAGTTGGCGGCGAGGTGCGTGTGCGTAACCAGTTTCTAAAGGAAATGGACGGAGTCATCGACAAAGGGAAAAACATTCACGCTTATGTAATCGGCGCCACCAACAAACCCTGGGATCTAGACTGGCCATTCATTAGGCGCTTTCAGAAACGCATTCTGGTTCCTTTACCTGACTACAATGCACGCTTGCGCATGTACAAATTGTACACTAGCCATTTGACTTTGGCGCCAGACATGGACCTGTACAGTATAAGTCGAATGTCTGAAGGGTTTTCTGGCAGCGACATCAGAGACGTTGCTCAATCCGCTCATCTGAATGTTGTGGGCGAATTCTTTGAATCAGGGCAAGCTAAGGACAAGCAAGCTCAGCCTAGACCCATTTGCATGGATGATTTTAGGGGCATATTGGAAGCGAGAAAGCCTAGTGTTTCGCCCGATATGATTTCGTCTTACAACAGATGGTTTGAAGCTTTCAAGGCTCTGTAAACTCAAACTCTTCCATTATAGGAGACATATAAAAGTGCCCAGGAAAGGCACAGGTCGAGTAGAGAGGGGCTTCGCCTCAAGCTTGGAGAGGTTTGAAGAGGTCTGCCAGTTTATTTTCGAAAAAATAAACTCCTTTCTCTCTCTGGGCGGGCTTCTTAAACCCCAAAAACTTGAGGCGAGTCTCGCTTAGTCCTAGAGCCAAACATGTAGATTAGAATTTTTTCGTCTCCTCTTATTCCTGTCCCCTTCAGCGTCGACATCATGGCTATAATCACGTTTCTAACAAATTTCTTGACAAACGGGTTAAGAGGCAAGGTCTTTTTGTTTATTTGAACTTTTAGCTCTCCTTTGAGTGTTCTCCTTCTCTTTATGACGGGTCCAAACCTCTTTTCGACGATATTTACCAATTTTTCTGGCTCTTTGAGCGCGTCGATTTTTGGGATTTTGAGACCACCTATCATTTTCTTAGCTGAACTCTCGAAGGCTAAAATGGGTTTGAAGTACTCTAAAGCTTCTGAAGCTTCTTCTGCCGTTTTGATTGTGACCACCTTTGGAATTGATGGGTTTTTTGCCACTAGTTTTCTGAAGCCTTCTAGAATTAAAACATCGGCTTCTTGTTCGCATTGTTCAACAAGAGTGTTCAAATCGTATTTTGTGGTGTCCACTTTTTTGATGATTGTCAACTCGTTAGGCGCTACACTCATTATTGTTTTTGCTCCAGCTTGAGCGTGTCTCCAAGTGTCCTTTTCTTTAGCGTCTATAGTGAAGTGGGGTTCGGGGATGTGTTTTGCCGTGGCAGCTCTGTATCCCTTTTCAGTTAACCCTCGAGCCAAAGCTTCAACAGTTGTTGTTTTACCTGACCCTCTGCTTCCAACAACAGCGATAATTGGCATGACTGTGCTGATGTTTTCAGTCCACCTTGACTTTTTCTTTTTTTATGAATGAATTGGGTTTTGAGATAAACCTTTTCTAAAAATGATTTATGGGCGATATCCTTTGAGAATTGCTACTGCCAAGACTACAGATGTTATGTCTGCTGTTGTTCCAGGGTTGAGTTGATGGGCTGGGTCGCGGAGTTTTGAGTCGAATTTTAGCAGAAGTTCTTTACCTTCTGGTGTTTTTAAACCGCCTTTTTCGACCACTTTTTTGGCTTGGGCTGAAACTTCTTCAGCCGTGGATAATCCTGCTTTCCTAGCGATTAGTGTGTCAGGTACTTCGGACAAAATCTTAAGGAAAGTGTTCACTGTTGCAGTGTTAATGTTGCCTGTTTCTTTCAGTTGCCGAGTAAAGAATGGATAGCCAATGTTGAATGTGATGAAGTAATCGTTGACCCATTCTGACGAGATAGAGTCCCAAGGCGCAGAGATTTTGAAAACTTTGTAGAGACTAATTCTTTCTTCAACGATTTTCTTTCGTGAGGCAACGTCTGTCACGTCGAGTTTGGGTGCTTTGCCAAGTCCACCTGGTTGAGCCCTGCGTATGGCTTCGTAGAGTTTCACGGCGTCTTCTGGAGTAGTTGATTCAACAACCGACCTTATGTTTCTTCTAAATGCCCTAAGTGAAAGCTTGCCTTCCGCTCGGGTCAGTCCTGCTGCGACTGCAAGTGGCACAAGCAGAATAATCGAACCCAAAACTGTGTTTCCACCGTGCTGCCAAGACGAAACGTCTACAACTGCTTTCCTGATTATTTCTCCAACCCCAACCCTGTCCAAACTGGTTTCTCCAACGTGCACAGACAAACCTCTTTGCACAGCATCCATAAAGTGTTGTTTCAAGACAACGGCTGAAGCCAAAAAATGCTCGTATCGGGTTTCCTCAAAATCTGCTGTTCTATGAACGTTGCCAGGCTTGGGATAAGCGCTCACTTCTAATAGGATAGCGAGTTGCAAGCATCTGGAAATATGTTCAGGTATGTCTTCGAATGCTAATTTCATCATGGCATCCAGCCCTTCTTTTTCCATTATCATTATGCGTCTAATTTAAACATAGGTTAGAAAATAGTCTAATTTTCGCAAACATGGACTTTTCTGATGGAATCGCGAAGGGAGAGGAACGGTTGTAGGGAACAAGCTTATAGGTATGTTGTGTAAAAAATTACACAGCAACTCTGTATTCCAGACGGTGAGTTGAATGAAAGAAAAAACAATTGCTGTAATGGGAAAAACACCAATAACGGTGCACTTGACTTCCCTAGATATTGCATCTGTTTCAATTTTTGCAGCGCTTTACGTCGTTCTGGGAACAATGCCTCTCTTCTACATATTTGGATCCTACGGTCAATTCATAACCGCAGCTTTACTCATTGCACCGATCATAGGTATAGTGTTAGGACCAGTAGGGGGAACGTTGGCAATAACCATCGGAGGGATAGCCGGCATGGCGTTAACTGGAAACATGCCCATGAGTATATTCAGCTTTCTTCCAGGAACGTTTAACGCACTTTGTGTTGGATTTGCTTTCAGAGGTAAATGGTATGCTTCCGCTGTCATATTTGCTGTTGTCATTTTGGCTTTTGCGTCATTGCCTTCTATAGGTGTTGCAAAATATTTCGTTTGGTTCCACGCCTTTGCTTTACTTATATTGTTGTCGCCTGCCTCAACCTTGGCTGTTGAATATGCCAAGAGCGCTGATCCTCAGAAAATTGTCATGGGTGTGGGCATACTGGCCTTCGTAGGAGTCTTGATTGACCACATCGTTGGGTCTCTGATTTTCCAGATTTTGACGCCTCTTCCGCAGTCAGTTTGGGAAGCAGTGGCCTTCATTTATCCAATCGAAAGAGTGTTGGTCACAATAGTTGCAACCATTATAGGTGTTGGAATAATAAGGGGAGTTAGGGCTTCAGGACTAAAGGTAGGAGAAGTAATCGCTTAAGCAATAACCAAAAGATCCTTCAATTTTATCTATTCTTCCAAAAAGGTGCAGCAAAAAGTGAAGCAGAGGGCAAGAGAAGGCGACTTTATCGAAACATTTGACGGCAACATTTTTGATGTTAAAGGATTGGTTCATCCCCCGGGGAAAGTCATAGCTTATATTCGTTTCACGCCTTATGCAGAAGGCGACAGAAAAAGAGGCGGCGCAATTTATCGTAAGGTTTACCCTCTTCACGAACGATATGAGCTGCTTCGAGAAAGGTTTCCGCAATATTTGTTTTATGACAAAGTTTTCAATGAGTGGCTCTGTGAAGTTCCAATAGAAGCCATAAAATATCATTATCAACCCGTTTACTATTTACGAAATCTTCGGCGGAAAAGAAAACAACTGACCCAACTTCAAAAAGCAACATTGCATTTTGCAGAATTCTTGAAGAAAAAGGCTGGAGTCTCTTGGAATGCACTAGGCGTCTCTGGTTCGTTGCTTGTTGGACTGCACACGTCCAAATCAGACGTTGACCTTGTTGTTTACGGTTCACAAAATTGCTCGAAGATTTATGATTCGCTTAGAACCTTAGTGAACCACAAATCCAGTTTGGTCAAGCCTTACAATGTTGAAGAGTTGAAACGCCTATTCGATTTTCGTTCGAAGGACACCGCCATGTCATTCGAAGATTTTGTTCGAACTGAGTCGAGGAAGGTGCTGCAAGGCAAATTTAAGGCTTATGAGTACTTCATTCGATGTATGAAAGAATGGAATGAGATAAATGAGCGGTATGGCACAGTTCATTATCGACCTTTGGGAAACGCAAAAATTACGGCAACTGTAACAGATGATTCTCAAATGATTTTCACCCCTTGCCAGTATGCAATTGACAACACAAAGATTGTGGAAGGACCAAGAGTGGAGTCTACTCGAGAGATTGTTTCTTTTCGCGGCAGGTTTTGTGAACAAGCAAGAAAAGGCGAGATTATAATGGCTCAGGGCAAGATTGAAAAGGTGCAGAAAGAGGGTGAAGAAGAATTCAATAGAATGCTGCTGGGAAACAATGTTTCAGACTTCATGATTTTAACAGAGTGACTGGCTCTAAAGCCTAGTGACCTTCAACACTTGTTCGTAGTATCGTGGTCCATAGGTCAACGTGATTTGATGAAACGTTTTCTCTGAAGTGACGACTTGCTCCAGGTTTCCCTCAACAATGACTTCTTCGTCTTTCTCAGCTTGCATCCTGAACTCTTCTACGTAAGAGAGGATTCGTTGAATGTCATCTACTTTCATACTTTGCAAAATTTTTTGGATTTCTATTTCATAAATGGAGGGCATGAAGGAGGCTTCAGAGTCATCTGTGATGCGGGCTACAGCCTTTATCCAACCTTCTTTCAAGATTCGAGTTCGTGAATCGTATTCGCTGTGGATTTGGCTCCATTCTTTGACTGGTTCAAACTCAGTTTTGATGGCTCTGCCACTTTTTTCGTCTTGAAACAGTGCGTAGACCTTTTTTCTTAGTTGGTGCCAACGATACTCTTTAGGGCTGAAGTTGACAAACTTCCAGTGTTTAACTTTTTCCGTCACTGCTGCCTCGGTTTCAAACTCGTTTCTTAAGTAGGAAGACCGCTCTTTGAACAGAGTTTCTAGTGTTTCGCGCAACTTCCTTAGTTTCTCTCCTCCGTATATGACTAGGTCGAGGTCAGAGAATTGAGGATGATAGAAGCCAAGGAGAAGTGAACCGAACACTCCTAAATCCGTCTTGGACAATCCGGTTCTTTCAAGAATCATGTTAGAAAGTGTTTGTAAGGCTTGAAGAAGGCTGTCGCAGGGCGGTGTTTCCAGCATCTTTTGAAATTTTTCTTTGGGTTTTCGTACCTCGGTGATTTGGTTTAGGTGAACACCCACAAGACGAGCTTGAAGTGGAGCGTGCCAAATCGTGTATTGTGGATACTTGTCTTGCACAAATCGTAAGCCCTGGTCTGAGTAGAACTTGTAATAGGTTTGGTTGGGTCTCTGGCGAAGGGCACGTGGTTCTTCAGACTTGTAAACCGAAGCTGGGGCATATTCAACGTCGCAGACGTAGGCTTTTGATGGATGAGTGTAGCCGTAGACTCTGAAGATTAAGCCTTCTTTTGTGAGAATGGCGTCTCTGTCCCTCAGCTTGACGTTTGCCAAACGTATTCTTCCTCGTTGGTTCCTGAGCCGACAACCACCTGATAGTTTATTCTTCCCGTTTTCAAGTGTTCAACTTGCTCCAAGACGCCTGAAACTCTTATGATTTCGCCTTTTCTTGCCACGTTTCGGTAAAGACCAATCATCGACACCACCGCCTGTGGAGTCTCAGCTTTTTCAAGCCTCGAAGCTTGGTTAAGAGGTTGATAGTTGCTTATTTTATAGATGGCGGGGCGAAACACAACTTCTTTGTCGTCTTCAACTGTGCAACGAAAACTGACCCTGGATACTGGCAAATACTTGTAGTCCCCATACTGGGCTTTAACTTCTTGGGGCTTTCTAACTGCGTTGTAAACGAAGACCTTGCCCTTGTATTCACCGCGATTCCTTCGAGTAGCTTCTAACTCACCTGCTTGGAACAATCTGTAAACTGTGGCTTCCAGTTTGCGAAAGTTCTGGGCACCGTAAACAACCAAGTCAACGTCTGATTCATCTGAATGCATGTCAAGAGCAATTGAGCCGTGTATTCCAAAATCCTCTAAAGGCACGTTGGACTCTGACGAAAGAAGCGATATGATTTCTAGCGCTAGTTCTTGTAGATTGTCGTGGTTTCGTTTTTTTAGAAGCGATTGTAGGCGTTGATTTGGCGCATAAACTGTTCTGATTAGGCTTTTGGGCGGACAGATTAGTTTCTTTTGGCGAAAGGGACAGGAGAAGATGTATTCTGGGTGGTCTCTGTGAAAGATTTTTGTTAGTGTTTGGAGGTTTTTGGCGCTGTAGAGCTTTTCTGGTCGTGCAAGGTTGATTGAGCCTAGTTTCCAGCGTCTTTTGATGAATGGTATTCTAAAGCGGGGTTGGAGTTGAGTTGGAACGTATTTGAGGAATGCTGTGACTCGTTCTGGTGGGTGTTCGTAGCCGAATGTGTAGAAGATGAAGTTGTGTCTGGTTAAGAATGCGTCGCCGTCCATTGGCGTCCAAGCTTTCAGAGGGAAACACACCTCTTTTAAGCAGAGATAAGATAATAGAGTTGAAGGTTCAAAAGGGTTAGGTTTATGCGAAGGTTCAGGGACCGAGACTTTTTGCGAACCAAGGAAGGTTTCTTCTTCTGCGTTGTCGGACCTTACCATCCTCCGAATAGGGTTATTTCCTATCTTAAGTATGTTCCTGCTAAGCTTGGAAGCTGGGGCAAGGGTATTTGGAGATTTAAACGAGTGCTGCGAGACTACACTATTCCAAGTTTGTTAGAAACTTTTACTTTGCTTGAGAAGGATTATCCTCATTATCTTTTCTATTCGCCTTTCTACAATATTTTGATGACTGCTGTGCCGCTTCAATATGTTGCCAAGCATTATAAACCAGAGGAGAAACTGGCTCAGCTAGCGAGTGCCAAGCGTCTTGACGTTTTACAGAAAAAATTGATGAGGCTGGTCTCGTTTTTGTCTGAAAAAAGCGATGTGCCCCTTGAATTCTTTGGAGTAACTGGCTCTCTGTTACTCAGCATTCATCGTTTAGGTGTTTCAGACATTGACTTAACCGTCTACGGGTCAAAAAACAGCTTTGGGGTGAAGAAAGCTTTGCAGGAGGCGTATTCTCAACGAAACCCAAGCATCCGAAGGTTAGAAGGTACTGCTCTCAAAGGTTGGTGTAGAAGCAAGGTTCAAGCTCACTCCTTAACTGTAGATGAAGCCATGTTAGTTTACAAGCGGAAGTGGAACCTCGGCATTTTTGAAGATGCTGAATTCAGTGTTCACCCTGTGAAGGTTGAAGAGGAAGCTAATGAGGAGTATGCGGACAAGATTTATGAGCCGTTGGGGCTTGTTGTGATGGGTGCAATCGTTGACGACAACTCTGACTCTATGTTTCTGCCAGCGGTGTATCATGTTCAAGACGCTAGAGTGTTGAAGGGTCCACAGGTTGCAGATATTGAAGAAGTTGTGTCATACGAAGGATTGTACGGTGACTTAGCCGAAGTCGGAGAAAGCATACTCGTGAAGGGAAAGCTAGAGTTAGTGCGAGACAAGAAGAACAAGAGAAAGTATCATCGAGTTGTAGTGGGTTCACCTGAAGGAAAAGGAACAGAATACATAAAACTACTCACATAAGAGCAACAAGCCACTGTTGTTGTTTATGCTAGGTATTCGTATTCAATGAAAACAACAGCAATCTTTGATTGCTACATTATCATCTGAGGAGCTTTATTCCTAAGTTTGCTATGATGGACCCAGATGCTAACAGAACAGCCAGTATGAGAAACCAGAAGATAGTTTCTATAAAGAAGGGAGTTTCTATTTCTTGTATAATTGTTAAAGGTTTGCTTCCTTCTTCTTCTAGTTTATCTTTGATATTAGAGAAGATTTCTTTTGTTGTGTTGTATGCTCCTAAAGCTTGAGAGAAACTATAGAAAACCATTATTAATCCAATGATTAAAAGAAAATATCCTAAAACTGGTCTTGGTTTCAATTCGACTTTGATTGACAGTAACTATCGCCTTTTTTCCTTCACCTCTATATCTCATATTAAGTTGCATTAAAGCTTTAAGAAGAAATCTTCTATCCTTTCTTAATCCTTATTAGTTCTTTTTGTTCTGCTATAATCTTACTACATTTCTCACATTTTGATGTTTCTAACAGTTCATACATGGGAATCATAACCTTAATCTAGCTTCATACCTGTCTTTTCTTTCTTTTCCAACAGCTCTATTCAAACCAATCAACAGTCCTTTCTACACCAGACTTAGGCATTTCCAAGTTTACTTCAGCATAATCTAATCTATTATCCAAATATTAATGGTCAATTGTGAAGAGCTAAAATAGGACAAGAACATTATTATTGCAAGAATACGCATAAAACGATAGAAGTGGTTGACGTGGAAGAATTATTGAACAGAGTTGTCATTGACCCAAAAGTACTCGTGGGAAAACCCGTGATAAAGGGGACAAGAATCCCAGTCTACTTAATCGTCGAACTTATCGCAAACGGCATGAAAACAAAGGAATTGCTAAAAGAGTATCCAGAACTGAAAGAGAACGACGTTAAAGCCGCACTCCTCTATGCCTCCAAACTCCTAGAAAGAGAAATCACAGTCGCACTTTAGAGGCTAACGCTTGCCCAAAATACTCGTCGACGAAAACGTGCCAACAAGCGTTGTTGAATGGCTCAAGAAAAAGGGATTAAATGCAATAAGAATCTCCGAAACTGGTCTCAGAGGAGCAAAAGACGAAAACATTGCAAAGTACGCTCTAAAAAACAAAATGACTATACTCACACTAGACACAGACTTTGCCTTCATTTACCACAACATTTTTCCACACTCGCTAACGGTCATAGTTGTAAGAGTAAAACCACCAACACCCAACAACATAATTGAAGCCCTCAACACAACCCTAAAAAAATTAAAACCACACGACATCGAAAAGAAACTCACAATTATCACAAAAAGAAAAGTGAGAATAGTAGCTTGACAATCTGCTACACCACTAAACTTGACAGACTTGTAAAAGCAAAGACGGTGAGAGGCGCATGGAAAAGAATAAAGTGAAAGCATGGTACGACAAATCCACTGACATATTCTACATGCTCTTTAAGAAAGGACCAAGCCACCAAGTAATCGAAGCAGACCCAGACATTCATCTTGAACTCGACGAAAAAGGAAAAATAATCGGCATCGAGATATGGAACGCCCAAAAAAGCGGACTAATCAAACAAGTCACAAAAGCCATAACCAAAACAGCCTTATAAGTCAAAAACCTCTACTCCGCCTCAACCCTATCAATTGATAGATTTCATATTTGAATCCCTATTGAATCCTAATTGAATCCTAATAGAGGGCGGTCTAGCCAAGTGCGCACACACAAACACCAAATCAACTCCACATGCTACTTACTATTTGCTTAAACCCTGCCATCTTCTATAAAGCCTATGCTCAATGCCCAAACAGTCTAAGACTTTGCCCACAACAAAATCCACAAGTTCGCCCACCTTCTTGGGCTTATGATAGTAAGCAGGCATAGCAGGAACCACAACAACACCTAGTTTAGCTACCGTCAACATGTTACGCAAATGAACCACATTCAAGGGAGTTTCACGAGGAACCACAACAAGTTTTCGTCTCTCCTTCAAAGTCACGTCAGCCGCCCTCAAAATAAGGTTATCAGAGTAACCATGCGCAATGCCAGCCAAAGTCTTCATGGAACAAGGAACAATGACCATGCCATCAGTTTGAAACGACCCACTCATAAAAGGCGCACCCAAATCACCATCGCTATAAATATGATGCGCCAGTTTCTCCAAATCTTTCCTATTCATTTCTAACTCGTGTTCAATAACCCTTTCCGCCGCTTTACTCACAATAAGGTATATTTCAACTTTCTTTTCATTAAGCACCTCTAAAAAACGCTTCCCGTAGACAACTCCGCTGGCTCCTGTTATGGCAACAATCAAACGCAAGTTGAGTTGCACCTATTGCAGTTGCAAAACCTCTTTCAAATATGCTTTGTAAGGTCCTAGTTTGCCTCCATAGTTTCCAGCAGAAATTTTCATCACACCGGGAACCGTCACCGCCGCTTTTATTCCCTCAGCCATCGAATGCTTTACCATGTCGAGGTTCATGCCATTGATGACAACCTCATATATGCTTGAAACTTTCTCAGGAACTTGCGAGTCCGAAACCAACTTTCTCAGTCTTGGACAGAATTGATGAAAAGTTGAAGCCTTCAGCTTATATTTCATCGAACCCGACTTGGAACCAGCTCTGCAAACACCACCTGGAAAAGGCAGAATGACACCGTTTGACTTTTGGCTGATAGCGTTTACTGCTTCCTCCGCTGCTTGCAATCCAGCCCTTCGATTTTCTGCCATTATTAGAAAGTTTCCTCCCGCGATGGCCTTGGAGGCTCCGAATTTGTCTTCTACGATGAATTCTCCTTCCATAACTGGGATGCGCCAGACCAACCGTTCGCCGACATTGTCTCTTCTTTGAAATCCGTCGCCGAATAAGCGTAAGCTTCTGCCTACCTTCAGTCTTCTTTTTGCTTCGGGTAATGCGTCGAAGGCTGCAGTTGTTGGGCATGTCATGACACATTGTCCTATCCTGAGAATCATCTGCGTTTTTAGGTCTCTCCTCGAGTGGTGATATATTTGGATTAGTGCCCCTGTTCTTCCGTCAGGCGTCTTTTCTGGAAGCATAAATCCTTCTATTCCAGCTTCTGCAGGCGACATTATTATGGAAGTGGCTAAGCCTGTTGCCGCTCTTGCTGCGGTTAAAGCCCACTTTTCATTTTCCGCTGTTATTAGGACTCGCCCCATCCACATAGAGAAAATTTCAGCGAATGTGTCTTCAACCTCTACTTCATTGAGACGAAGCATTAAACATCACTTTGACAAAGGTTTTAGAAAGGAAGCAAGTTACGTCCAGTTTGACTAGGCTCTTGACTTGGGTTTTGCCCGCTTTTTTGAAGTTTAGCTAAGACCATTGACTTGGCGATGTCGTAGGCAATTTTGTAATCAAATATTCCCTTAGGCGCTTCAACCGTCCGCTTAAAGAGCTGCGCCTCCACCTTATTCTTGAAGGTGCCAATTGATAACGCACCGATTCCCCAAACTCCAGGTAGGAATTCAACGTTTTCATCTGTTGACTTCAGACCTTCCACACCCAGTGGCGGAACAGCATTAATGTCGCCCACAACCTTGCAGCGTCTACCATATTCCTTCAACACACTGAACGGCAGTAAGGCTATGCCAGCTGCTCCAGCAGCCAGTATCAAATCCGAATCTTTTATGGCAGTGCCAACTTCACTTGGCTCTGCTGCTTTAACTCCACAAGCGAGTTCATTGCCCATCTCTTGGTTGATTTTGGCAGCAACGGCTGTTGACCTTGCGAGGTCTCGTGAAGTCACCACTATGTTTGCGCCTTCCAGAGCGTAGAGACGAGACGCCACTTGCCCAACGGGTCCTGTACCAGCTAAAACCGTAACCGTCTTTCCTTTGAAGTCTCCCAAACCTTTCTCAATTGATGTTGCAAGCGTCTTAGCCACAGCTGCAGAAGCTGTAGAGTACGCTCCCCTTGGGTCAATTATAACTGCTAGTTCGAAGGGGGGAAACATGCTCTTCTTAGCTGTATCAAGGATGTGGTTTGCCTTCTCAACGTCTTGTCCTCCGATGAAAAGTTTGGTTTGTTTGGCGCCGTCTGGTCCACGAGGAAACATGGCGTCTTGAATAATTCGTTTAGAGTCTTCAGGTGCAACGTTACTGTAAGTTAGGATTTGAGCGTCTGGAAAAAGGTCAACTGCTGTCAGAATGTCGAAGGGGCTGGCGTGCTTGTCCGTGTCAATGAAGATTATAACCGTCTTTTTAGTAGGCTTCGACATGCATTTTTCACCTTGATTTGAGAATTCATATCTCTTACATTTGCCCTTTGTTTTAAAACTTGTCATGCACCTCAACGATAGCGTTTGTTCAAAAAAAGTATCTGTTTGATGAACAAACATCAGATAGGAAACGTTTGTCAAAGCTTAAATTCAATTCATGCAAGATAACGAAATCTTCTGCCATTTAACAAAAATTAGAAAATTGTAAAACCGTTGACTGTTTTTTCGTCGAAGCGTTTCACTAGCTCAAGTGTCAGTTTTATTGCATTTTCTACATCTTCAAAGCTTAAGATTCCCACGTGCGAATGAATGTGACGGGTTGGCACGCTTATCACGATGCTTGGACATCCCGCTCTACTCATGTGAATTCGCCCAGCGTCTGTTCCTCCTGCTGCCACTATCGAAAGCTGATAAGGAATCGTCAACTTTTTAGCCGTCTCAACCACAAACTGCTTTAAAGGTTGGTTCGGAATCATCGAAGTGTCAAAAGTCAATATTGACGGTCCTTTTCCCATTTTGGTTGGTGCTTCGAATGGCTGCACTCCAGGCACGTCGCCTGCTATGTCAACTTCTAACACGATGGCTACGTCTGGGTCTACAATATGGGCAACTGTTTGAGCTCCTCTTAAGCCAACTTCTTCCATCACTGTAGCTGCGCCGTAAACTGTGTTTGGATGCTTAATTTTTTGTTCTGCAAGTCTGTGTATGACCTCTATGGCGATGAAAGCGCCTATTCTGTCATCAAAAGCTTTTCCCATTGCAAGCTTGCCATTCCTTAGGGTTGAGAATGGGGACCAAGGCACCACTGGGTCACCTATCTTGACACCCATTATCTCAGCTTCCTTCGAGCTTGTGGCACCTATGTCAATGTACATTGTCTTCTTTTCGACCACCTTCTTCTGCTCTTCGAGAGGTATCAAATGAGGCGGTTTAGCTGCTATAACGCCTTGAATGTCTCCTTTTTCTGTTCTGACAACAACCCTCTGTGATAGAAGCACTTGATCCCACCATCCGCCCAGAGGATTGAACGTTAAGAAGCCAGTTTTTTCGTCTATTCCAGAAACCACGAATCCAACTTCATCCACATGCCCTGCAAGTAGAACTCTGGGGCGTTCAGCTGCCCCTTTTCGACTAAAAATCACTGAGCCAAGTTTGTCTGTTGTTACTTCGTCAGAGAAGGTTTTAACCGCTTTTTTAACTATTGCCGCGGTTTCACGTTCGAATCCAGCTGGTCCAAAGGATTCAAGCATTTCTTTAAGAAGATTCATAACCTTCTTGTCCATCATGTTTTTCATGCACCTTAAGCCGTGAATTTACAGTTTTCTTCGTATATATGTTCTTTTACACGTCTGTAACAAGCATCATAACCTTTTCAAGTTGCATAAAGAAATTCAATTGCGCTTAAATTATTCTGCTTAAATTATTATAATGTATCTTGAACTGAAATCCTTCAGTGAAAAAGTATGGTGGAAAAATATAAGCTGCGCTTGGCAGTCGGTGTCACAGTCCTGCTAATTACGATTTGGTTAGTTTTTGCACGAAGAGTCTGGGATTGGGTTGGACAAACACTGCTTGCGTGCTCGGTTGCCCTAATCGTTTGGACTGCAGTGCTTAGAAAGAAGGAACCTGCAAGGCTCCTCGAATTTTTCCTAAAAAGTCTAATTGTCTCTTACATGGTGACTAGCGTATTCTGGTTTGTCATGTTAGGAGTTACATCACCTTGGTACTACGCTTTCCTGAATCAGAATCTTTTGATGAACATCTTAATCTTCACTGTTCTTCCCCTTGCTCTTCTCCCAGTTGCAATCTCTGTCTTGGTCTATGGAATATTCAGAATAAGATTGAAGGCATGGGAATTCTTACTCTCAAGCTGGTACGTCGTTACATTTGTGGTCTTCACTGCCTATCAATTGTGGTGGTCTCTGGTTATTCGTCCAAACTTACCCGATTTCTATTATTCCTCGATTGCAGGCGCAATAGCCTTGAGTATAGGTCTTGTGATTCTCGCCTTTATCATTGCCGGTGTCCTCACCATCATATATGCTGTTCTCTTGACGCCTGAAAGCGAGCCTCCTCCTTAATCGGTCCAACTGTTCAAAGAAACTGAATAGAGAATAAGTCTAATCTTTCCTCTTCGTTTCTGGTTTTCTGGCTTGCTCGATCTCTTTCATTATTTCAGTTAGCGAAGGTTTAGTAGGTCTCCGTTTTCGATGGATTTTTCTGTAGAATGCAAATCCACTGATTCCACTCATTGCAATTATGGCCGCTGCAACAATGCCAAGGTCAGATGTTGAAAGGGCAGGTCGGAACAAATTTACATACAAGGGGTTAGCGTAACCCCATACATAGATTTGTTCCCATCTTCTCCACTGGATGTTATCGATTTCAATTATGCTTGTTCTGAAAGCTATTGAGACTTTGAGAGTTTGCCCTCGATTAACCTGCTCTTCTCGAATAAAAAAGGAGACCTTGTGCTCCCAATAATCACCAACATTGCTTAAAGTAACTTTCTCCATCCGCTCTCCAGAATCCATCTGAAAGTCTTCACTGCGTAAAAGAATTTTGACCCAATTAGTTTCAGTGTGGTTAAACATGTAGATTTTATAAGTTAACGTCAGTCTGAATGTTACGTTAACCAAGGTGCCAACTTGCCAACTGTCAGAAGTTTCTAGGGATATTTTATACTTGTTATAAGCGATATCGTCTCTCAATATAACCCAATCATAGGTTTTTTGAAGTGCGTGACCGATGTGAACTTGGCTTATCAGCAATACTAAAGAGAAAAAAGACAACAATATGATGTCTTTCCTCATATAATTTCCCTTTAGCTCACTTTAAGCCCGTTTCTTTTTAATATATTTATAGAGTTTTCCATTCAAAGTTGCATTTGAAATTCAAGATTAATGCCAAGTTCTTGATGAAAAGAAAGTCCTTCCTTGAAAAGTGTGCTTATCAACGGAAAAAACATTTCAATAACTTAATAGGCTACGAAATGGTTAGTAGATTTTTCAACATAACTAAAAGAGGCTGCGCTATTATTAGCCAGCGGCGAGTTTGATGCCTAGGTTGAAGGTTTCAGTGTTGACGGGGCGAACCATTCGGCAGGGACAAGGAAAAGAGTATGGGAAGCTCTCTGAACGTTATTGGAAAAGCGTGGCAATCTGTGAAATCGACCCTGAAGACATGAAATACCTTGGTGTAAAAGAGAACGAAAATGTAAAAATCATTGCAGACTATGGCTCAGTTGTTGTAAGAGCCGTAAAATCATTGAGGGCGCCCCATCGAAGCGTGGTCTTTGTTCCATACGGACCATGGGCAAGCATGATTGTAAACCCAGAAACCCATGGGACAGGCATGCCCTCATTTAAGGGAATAACAGCCACCATCGAAACCGCCTCCAACGAACAAGTTTTGTCACTGAAGGAACTGCTTAAGCAACATTTTAGAAAGGAGTGAAAACATTGCCTATCGTTTCAAACGTCACATGCCCAGTCTGTGGTTCCCTCTGCGACGACATTGAACTAGTCGTGGAGAAAAACATCATCACCAAAGTAAAAAATGCATGCGGCGTGGGCGAATCCAAGTTTCTTGGTTATTCAACCCACAGACCATTAAAACCCCTCATCAGAAAAAAAGGCGAGTTAGTCGAGGTTTCTCTAATCGAAGCCGTCAAAAAAAGCGCTGAAATATTGGCTAATTCCACTTACCCCATTCTTTATGGTTGGAGCAATACAAACTGCGAAGCCATTAGAGTCGGTGTAGAACTCGCTGAAGAAGTTGGCGGAGTCATCGACAACACCTCCACGGTTTGCCACGGTCCTTCGGTTTTGAGCATTCAAGACGTTGGCTTCCCCACGTGTACGCTGGGTCAAGTGAGGCATAGAGCCGACTTGGTTTTTTACTGGGGAAGCAACCCATGGAGCGCTCATCCACGACACATTGAACGTTACACAAACTTCACAGACGGTAGATTTCGCTCGAGCACTTGGAACCGTTACTTGTCAAGCTTAGGTGCCTACCGAGCCAAACAAAGAATGCAGAGAGCCTCAAAGCTGGCTGGCGAAATAGGTCAAGCAACTGTTCCAGAATCAACTGCACCCGAAAAGATTAGCCATCTGCCTCCCGCTTTGCTGCAGAAACAAAGAAAAATGATAGTTGTAGATGTCAGACGAACACGTACAGCCGACATAGCTGACTACTTCTTGCAGGTGGCGCCCAACAAGGATTATGAACTATTACAGGCGTTTCGTGCTCTCATTCGAGACGAGGAGCTTGATGTTGACGCTGTGGCTGGAGTTCCCATCGAGATTCTAGAAGAACTGGTTGATGTCATGGTATCCAGCGAGTTTGGAGTGTTGTTCTTCGGCGTAGGCTTAACAATGAGCGCTGGCAAACTTCGCAACATCGACGCTGCCTTGTCTTTAACAAGAGACTTAAACCAATTCACCAAGTTTCTCATCATGCCAATGCGGGGGCATTATAATGTTACTGGCGCTAATATTGTATCTACATGGCAGACAGGATATCCCTACGCTGTTGATTTTTCTCGCGGTTACCCGCGTTATAATCCAGGTGAGACATCAGTCACTGACATATTGAGTCGGGGAGAATCTGACGCCGCATTAATCGTGGCTTCTGACCCTGTGGCGCACTTTCCAAAAGTGGCGGCAGAAAACTTGGTGAAAAACCCGTTGATAGTTGTTGACCCGGAGACATCAGCCACTTCTTTGATGGCGGATGTGGTCTTTCCAAGCGCTATAGCAGGTGTGGAAGTTGAGGGAACAGCCTACCGAATGGACATGGTTCCGCTTCCACTAAAAAAAGTTGTTAAGCCTCCGAAAGGCATCTTATCTGACCATCAGATACTTCTACGAATCCTTCGAGAAGTGCGCAGACTAAAGAAAAGGCAAAAAGAGGCGTAGAAAAATGCCTGAACTTCTCATAAAAAACGGATTCGTCTACGACCCCCTCAACGGCATCGACGGAGAGCGCATGGACATAGCAGTCAAAGATGGAAAAATCGTTGAAAAAGTTGGCAAAAGAAGGAAGACAATCGACGCTTCTGGAATGATTGTCATGCCCGGTGGAGTTGACATTCACTCGCACATAGCTGGACCAAAAGTCAACTCTGGACGCATGCTGCGCCCCGAGGACCACTTCAAGGATGTAGAAGTCAAAACCGAGAAGACTCGCTCCGGTGTTGGGCGCTCCATTCCTTCTACGTTTACGACGGGTTATCGTTACGCAAGGATGGGTTACACAACTGTTATGGACCCGGCAATGCCACCTCTCAAGGCTCGGCACACTCATGAAGAGTTGAACGACACGCCTATCATTGACAAGGCTTCCTATCCACTTTTAGGTGACTGCTGGTTCGTGTTAGAGCCGCTTTCAAAAGGCTTGATTGAAGAATGCGCGGCTTACGTGGCTTGGACAATGGAAGCCACGAAAGGCTACGTTGTCAAAATAGTCAATCCAGGCGGCCTTGAAGCTTGGGGATTTGGAAGAAACGTTAGAAATATCGATGACACTGTTCCAAACTTTGGTATAACGCCCAAAGAAATAATTCAAGGCTTATGCAGGGTTAACCAACTGCTTCACATGCCGCACACGATTCATGTTCACACCAACAACCTTGGGAAACCTGGAAATTACGTGACAACTTTAGAAACTATGAAGTGTGTCGAAAACTTCGCTAACAAGGACAAACCAGTTATTCATGTCACGCATTGTCAATTCAGCGCCTTTAAGGGCGACGACTGGCAAACATTTGAGTCTGGAGCCGAGGAAGTAGCCAAATACGTGAACGCTCACAGCCACGTAACTACTGACATGGGGCAGGTCGTTTTCGGCGACACCACAACTATGACTGCTGACGGACCCTTCCAATACATTCTGTATCAGCTGAGCCACAACAAATGGGTAAACAGTGATGTTGAAACCGAGACAAGCACGGGTATTGTGCCCTTTAAATACAAGCGCAGTAGCTTCGTCCACGCCACTCAATGGTCAATAGGCTTAGAACTCGCCCTTCTCATCAAAGACCCGTGGAAAATTTTCCTGACAACTGATCACCCCAATGCTGCGCCTTTCATTCAGTATCCCAAAATAGTTTCTTGGCTAATGAGTCGAGCAGCTAGAGAGAGGCTTATGAAAAAAATCAACCGACGGGCAAAGCACAAAAGTTTGCTGCCCACGATAGACAGGGAATACACCTTCTCTGAGTTAGCAATCGCCACAAGGGCTGGACAAGCCAGGTCGCTAGGGTTAAAACAAAAGGGACACTTGGGTGTTGGCGCCGACGCTGACATCGCAGTTTATAGAATAGACCCAGAAAACATTGACCCGTCTAAAAAGTACAGGTTGGTTAGAAGAGCTTTCAAGAATGCTGCTTATACCATAAAAGATGGGGAAATCGTCGTTAAAGATGGAGAAATCGTGAAGTCAGTCGCTGGCAAAACCTTCTGGGTGAAACCTGGAACCTCGTCTTCTCTGAGCGAAATTGTGCCTAAACTGAAGGAGCAATTTGAAGATTACTACACGGTGCAGTATGAAAACTACTTGGTTCCAGAACATCACTTAGCAGTTTCTTGTCCAGTTGCCGTGAAGACGGAGGTGTAAAAAATCAGCGTCGTTCTACGTCCAAAATACGTGTTCAAGGTTCCAGTGGAAGCCGAATGCATTTCTCCAGACGTTTTTGCGGGAAAAAACTTAGAAGTGATAGGCTGTTTAAAGCTCTGGGAAGGCAACCGTCAACGAAGCCTCGCAGACCTCTTCTACATCGAAGGCGAAGCCTCAAACACACCAGAAAAAATAACCATTCAAGTTTTAGGCGATGTTGTCAAAGTCAGAAGAATCGGCATGGGCATGTCCGCAGGCGAGATCATGATATACAGAGACGCTGGCCTGCACTTAGGCGAAGAGATGCGAGGTGGAAGAATAACCGTTGGGGGAAACGCTGACTCTTGGGCAGGTGCCATGATGAAAGGCGGAGTCATCGAGGTTAAGGGCAGTGCAGGCAACTACGTGGGCGCAGCTTACCGTGGAAGCGTCAAAGGCATGCGGGGCGGAACAATAATTATTCACGGACATGCTGGAAACGAACTCGGATGCTTCATGAGGAAAGGCTTGATAAAAGTCCATGGAAACGTTGGTCAATTCGTAGGCATGCACATGAAAAACGGAACAATATTCGTTGGAGGCAACTCTGAAGGAAGAGCAGGCGCCCAAATGGCTGGCGGAAAAATTGTTGTTCAAGGCAATGTTCCATCTGTGCTGCCTACTTTTAGCATTGACAGCGTTAAGCAGAAGGTCAAAATAAACGGAGAAGAAGCAACTGGACCATTCTACTTATTCATGGGAGACGTAACTGAGGAAGGCGAGGGTAAGCTATACGTCTCACAAGCCGCAAACCCGCATCTAAAATCTTATGAACAGTATCTCTGAGGGCACCTATTTGTCAAAGAGTAAAATCAGCGTTAACAAGAAAGCTTGGCGCTTGGCAGAAAAACTACGTGGCTCGTCTGATGAATTTGGCGTCTTAGTTAAAGAAACAAGAGACGGTGTGACTCTCATCGACGCTGGAATCTCGGCGAAAGGCAGCCTTGAAGCAGGGAGGATTATCACTGAGATTTGTTTGGGTGGATGTGGCGAAGCAACAATTTCGTCAAAGAGATATAACGGCTTGACTTTGCCTTCGATTTCTGTTAGCACCGATTATCCCGCAATATCCACGTTAGGCTCGCAGTTTGCTGACTGGCAGATAAAGGTAGGCGATTACTCAGCAATTGGGTCAGGTCCAGCTCGAGCATTGGCGAGAAAAAACCAGCAACTATATGAAAAAATAGAGTACAAAGACGAAGCTGACAGAGCTGTGCAGGTGCTAGAAACTAGCAAAGAGCCACCTAACAGCGTGATTGAGCAAGTTTGTCAAGAGTGCAGGGTCAAACCACACATGTTGATTCTAGTTTTGGTGCCAACTACATGCATTGCAGGCTCAACTCAAGTCTCAGGAAGAATTGTGGAAACAGGTTTGCATAAACTTATGAAACTGGGCTTAGACCCCAAATTGGCTCGGCACGCTCAAGGTTCGGCGCCAGTTGCTCCTGTGCATCCAAAGTTTGCGGAAGCCATGGGACGAACCAACGACGCAATTTTGTACATGGGTGAAGCCTCTTACGATGTGTTTGGTTATAAAGATGATGAGAAACTGAGGGGCATAGTTGAAAAAGCGCCTTCCTCAGCATCTCCGAATTATGGTCGCCCATTCCTTCAAATCTTCAAGGAAGCAAACTTTGATTTCTACAAGATAGACCCAAACTTGTTTGCGCCGGGGGTGATTATGGTGAAAAATCTGGAAACTGGTAGCGTGCTCAAGGCTGGAAAACTCAACGTGAACGTGTTCAGACGGTCAATTGGGTTGAATAGTTAACCATTCTAACGCCTTATGGTGCCGCTCTTGACTGCATCTAAAAAGTCGATTTTGGACGAGTTGTTTGACGCTGTGGTTGTGGGCGATGTTTCAAAAGCTCGAAAACTGGCTGAACAAGCCTTGAACAAGGGAGTTTCTGCGAACGTTGCGCTTGAAAAAATGATGGATGCCATGCGGACCGTAGACGCCAAGTATATGCGGAGAGATTTCTTCACTTTGGATGTGGCTGCGGCTTCAACTGCCATGCGAGAGGCTTTCAAGGTTCTTGAACCGTATCTTGAGGTTAAACCAGTCAACATGGTGGGAAAGGTTGTCATTGGCTCTTTGAAGGGCAACATTCAAGGGCTGGGCAAGGACATTGTGGCGGCTGCGCTCAGGTCGGCTGGTTTTCAAGTTGTGGACTTAGGCGTGAACGTTTCGCCCGAAATGTTTGTGTCAACGGCGCAGAACGAGAAGGCACAAGTGATTGCGGTGTCAGTTTCTGTAGATGAGACCGTGCCCTTTCTCAAAGAAATAGTTAACATTCTTGATAAGAAGGAACTGCGAGGCAGGGTGAAGACTGTAATCGGCGGGCGAGCAGTTTCTGAACAGACTTGTAAAGAGTACGGGATCGACGCCTACGCTCGAGACGCGTGGGACTGCGTGAAAAAAGTTAAGGGTTTGCTCAAAGGTTTGTGATGACCCACTTCTACATTACGCCATGAATAATCCATATGAGGATGGTCTGCATTTATGTTTAGACATTGTGCTTTAAGGTGAAGTCTCATGGACTTGTTTGAAGTTATAGAAAAAAGGAGAAGCATACGAAAGTTCAAGCCTGAAACAGTAGCTACAGAAGATTTGAAAAAGATTTTGGAAGCAGGACGCTTGGCGCCTTCTGGTGGCAATCGTCAACCATGGTATTTCATTGTTGTAAGAGACTCGGAAACAAAGGGGTCGTTATCTATGGCGGCTAACAATCAAAAATTCATTGCTGACGCAGATACCATAATTGTGACGTTGGGCGACCCTGGAGCAACACCGAAGCCAACTGTTTCATCAACTAGAATAGGCTACAAACAAGACCCAATGATAGCCACGGAACAGATTATTTTAGCTGCAACCGCTCTTGGATACGGAACATGCTGGATTGGAGCATTCAATGAAGAAGAAGTAAAGAAGATTTTGAAAATCCCTGAGAATTTAGCAGTCATTGCTTTATTGCCAGTTGGCGTTTCGGATGAGACTCCGCCTCCAAAACCTAGGAAAGCTTTCAGAGAAATATTTTTCAGAGAATCTTACGGAATTCCGTTAGAATTGTAAACAAAACAGACTTTTTGGTGCTACGATGTCTCAGTATCCTAAAGAATTCGAGAAAAAAATGACGCTTTCTGACGGCACTAAGGTGTTTTTTCGTCCAGAATTAGCTACAGACACTGAAATGTTGTGGGAAATGTTCTCAACCTTGTCTGAAAAGAGCCTGCTCTTCCTTGTTCTTCCGTTTACAAGGGAAAGAGTTGAACGTTGGACCAGCAACATTAACTATGACAAAAACTTGACAATTCTCGCCTTAGTCGAGGAAGGAAATGAAACTAGAATTGTTGCCTCCGCCTCTCTGGTTTTTCTCGAGGCAGAAACCTTCAAACATAAAGCTAACTTTGGAGTAACAGTTCATGACCATTTTCAAAACAAAGGCTTGGGCACGGCATTAACAAGGCATATGCTTGAAATAGCAAGGAAGAAAGGTTTGCAAAAAGTCTCTCTTAAAGTCATAACTGAAAATGACAGGGCTATTCACGTCTACGAGAAATGTGGGTTCAAAATCGAAGCAAAATTAGAGAAAGAAAATTTTGTCAACGGAACATACTATGACGATTACATAATGTCGATTTTTCTGTAAAATATGCTAGAAAATCTTGTAGAGAGGATGAATAGAAGTTAACGGCTTGGTTCCAAACTTACGAGATGCGTAGTAAGCTATTATCGCATCGTTCATGGCACACGCTGGAATCACATTCTTGGCTTGTTTTAATGGTCCATAAATGAGAAAGTTGGCTCCACTCATTTGGGCAATAGTGTGAGCAGAAGCGTTGTATGCAGCAAAGCCTTTTTTCAAAGCTTGATTCTGAGACTGTTTCCAATCGTACGTAGCGTTGGCAGGTGAACAACCAGCAGGATAACCCAGTTCGTCTTTCACGAGTTTGATTGCTTCTGAGGCATAAGCAATGCTGGGAACGTCGAAGACTATGGTGTCTACAAAAATTTTGTCTATTTCAGCTTCTCGAACGGTTTCAAGCAAGCCTTTTTGTTCGTTAGAACCCTTTAAAACTGAAACTCTTCCTCTAGATGAATAGTCCATTTCATTCTGTGCTAATACAATGGCGGCAGTCACACCAGAAGCACGGACAACCTCAATCTCGCTTTTGGATGTCTGTGGAGAAATTGCGTTGAAAATTATCTTTTTTTCTAATCCAAGCTCTTTGATTGTTTCTAAGCCAGCTATGCATGTTTCAGAGGTTGCTCCATCAATAAGAAAAACCTCGTCAGTTTGCTCGCATACAAATCTAATGTAGTTTCTCATAGCCTCAGGAAACATCGCCATAACATCTAAAAAATGTGGCACTCCCGTTTTTTCAGCTAAATCATCAGCCACACTAACCCACTTTTGCACGGCTTTTCTATCAACTTCTCCTTTCTTATGGTCAGCAACTTCTGGCATTCCCTTATAGAAGATATTTCCTATTAGCACTGTTGGAAGTTCACCTGGCTGTCCACCGATTCTGATGTTGCCTATATTGAAGATTTTTTGTTTAGATGTAAGCCTGAACAAACTTGTCCACTTGAGAGTTATGTTAACGTTTGAACCATAAAACCCTAATGTTTAGTCACAGCAGCACCAGAACCACTAATTCCTTTGCGATAAGCGAAGAAGTTGTTTACGAATTTGTTGAAGCCTTCATTGCCTGCTAAAGCAGCCATGAAGAAACTTATAACCACTATTTCAGCCCACGCTTTGGGCAACACAAACACAAGCATGCCGACGCCGCCTCCGCCTATAAAATAGGGCAATAGGCTCACAAAATAGAATATTGTGAAGATGCACTCTGGTATGTAAGAAACAAGCACTATGGGAACTGTCAAAATTGATCGACGGTTTTTTCGGTGAACTTGAAAACTCTGGAAAAGCAAGCCCAAAGTTAGTCCAGCCAAAGACTTTCCGATTGGAAGACCAATTAACCCCAGCCACGAACCTTTACCTAAAGGACCGAAGAAGATTCCTGGAAGAATTCCTGCCAATAAGCCTGTTGTGAAACCTATGACGGGTCCTCCGTAAAGAGCTGCTATGAAGACCCCTACATGAGAAAAATCGAATGCAACTCCTGGAGCTATTGGTCCCAGGTAGAACGATATATAGAATAGAACGTTTCCAACAACGCTCATCATGACCACGAATGAAACAGCCTTAGAATCCATTTTGGGTCCTTTCCTTTTTCAGAGCCATTGGTTTTCTTAATTATTTAAGAGTAGCTACTCAAAAATGCGTTTTGGGAAGCCAGTCTTGGAAGAATTATCTGTCCTTTTTAAGGAAGGATTCCGCTTTCTTCAAGTCTTCTGAAGTGTTAATGTTAAAGAAGGACGAAAGTTTTGGGTCTAGTTGTTGAAGAACCAAAGTGGAGACATACCTAACTCCACGCAAATAACTAATCATCGAGGAAAAGTCGCGCTTCCCTTCATTCAGAGCCTTTTTCGCAGCATCTATAGCTGAGCATGTATGGTACACGGCTTGAAGAGGCTCAATGTATCCGTTTGGCCACCTTGGAATAGCAGCGCTTTTGTTCACACACAAATCGAAAAGTAGTGCAACGATTTCCGCAGAAACAAAGGGGGTATCACAGGGTAATAGTAACGAATACTCTGCGTTAACGTTCTCTAAACCAGTCAACGCTCCAACCAGGGGACTCTGTTCACTATATATGTCAGTAACCACTTTAGTTTTCGATTCAAAAAGTTTGTAAAGAGCTTTTTTTGGTGCATTTGAGCCAGCAACAACCACTTTTTCATCTGCTACAGTTGAAACACAGTCGATGACGTGAAGAACAAGAGGTTTACCCGCCAATTCGATTAGACATTTGTTCTGTCCGAATCGTTGTGCGACGCCACCAGCGAGAATTACGATAGCTTTCGTCAACTTTAAGCCTCAAGGAATTAGTCAGCTGTATAAATTATTCTCTCTGGATACGTGAAAACGTTCATGCGAGTGCTTCTGACAAACCCAATTAACGTTAACCCTGTGCGTTCAGCTGCTTCTACGCCTGAATATACTGCTGCTGCAATAGAAGCCACAACTGGAATGCCAACTCTCGCCGCCTTCAACACAACGTCACCTGTTAAGCGTCCACTCGAAGCCAAGAAGTAGCTTGAAAATTTTAGTTTCTGCAAGGCAACTCTTCCAATAACTTTGTCAACGGCATTGTGACGTCCAACGTCTTCAGCCCAAGTGATCAATTCTCCGTTTTGCGAGTAAAGCGCAGCAACGTGAACGCCTCCTGTTTTCCGAAAAGTTTCAGCCAACGTGTTCAGTCGCTTAACAGCTTCCGAAACAACCTCGGCTCTAACAGTGAAACCTAAAGGCAGCTTTCGAAGTTCAAGCCGGTCCACAAGTTTGGACAAGGGCCAATAATCTGGTGAGCCGCAAGCAGAAAGCACAAGCCGTGTGAAAGGTTGCGCAGTGGAAACTCGTTTTTCAACTTTGACTTCAGGTTTTAGGCGCACTTGACACTTGCCTGCCTTGCCTAATCGAACCTCTTTTATTTCGTCAACTGATTTTAAGACGCCTTCGGAAAGAAGATAACCCACGGCTAGTTCCTTCAGTTGTGTTGGAAGGCACAAAATGGTCACGTAATGGGTTTGATTCAAGAAGACGTGAAGCGGTGTTTCCTCGGCTACCCAGTCTTTTTTCCGTTCCACTGTGTGTTTGGCTACGTCTATTCGTGAAACTGTAACCTCCTGCATGAAACTCCCTATCCCCACTAAGCTTTCAAATCTAAAACAACGTATCTAACAATTTCTTCGGCGATGTTAACATCGGTCACAGATTGCAGGCCTCTCCAGCCCGGTTGACTGTTAAGTTCGATGACTACAGGTCCGTTTTGACTCTCTAATATGTCCACTCCCGCCACCTTGCAACCAATAACTTGGGCTGTTTTCACGGCTAAATCTTCTATTTCTTGGCTTAGGTTGAGCGCAATTGGTTTCGCTCCCAAGCTTACATTTGTCTTCCAGTCTTGTGCCTCACGTCGCATAGCCGCCACAACTCGGTTGCCCATGACAAACGCTCGCACATCTGAGAACCCATGAGGAACAAACTCTTGAAGGTAGAGGACACCGTGGTAAAAGGCTATAGCCCTAAACAGTCGAGTTGCTATATCTGGGTCAGAAATCCTTGTTGAGCCGATTCCCCTTGAACCGAACAGAGGTTTGAACACAACATCGCCGCCCAGTTCATGAAAGGCTTTGAGAGCCTCTTCGTGACTCTCGGTTACCGCTGTTTTAGGTACAGGTAAGCCGTTTTCCTCTAGCAGCGCAAGTGCGTAGTATTTGTCGACTGAGCGTTCAATTGACAAAGGCGGATTAATTATGGTCATGCCTAAACGTTGAAGTCTGTGCAGCAGGTCCATTCGGAATATTATTTCTTCCAGTGAACCTCGCCCAATTGGGCGTACGATTAACGCGTCTAATTCTTTCATTATGTTGGTTTGATTGACTGACACTTCAGGTTTTGATTTGACTCGAGCTGTGAGCTGATGGAAGCTGAAGCAAAAGGGCGTGATGTTCAATTTTTCCATGGCTTTGCGTAGTTGGGTGGAGCACCATCCGTTTTGGTTTCGGGTTAGTAGACCGATTTTCAAGTTTTCACGATTGCTCCTTGCCAGTTTGTTTTGTTGTACAGTTGAGAATTAGGAATGTTGCTTTCTAAAGTTTCTTGTGCTTAAGTTGCTTGTTTTGGGGCTTTTGACGGGTGTTGTTGCACAGAAGGCTGTTTGCTCTAGTGTTTTTTGAGGAATGTTTAGATAGAGCAAAGAGTATATTGTGATTGAGTATGTCTAGAAATAGACATATTGTATAACTGTCTAACAGAAGTACAGGTTGCCATACCTATGGAATGCCCGCACCTCGCAGTTAACGAAGGAAAAAAATTCTGCAAGAAAATGAAAGAGGCGGGCACGGATGGCGAGGTTTCTGACTTTGATATTCAACATTATTGTCAAGGCAACCCAGTCAACTGCTATTATTTTCGCACTTTAGACAAGCATGCAACAAAATTATCTTTGGCATCATTAAGGCAAAGACTTCGCTAGATTTTTACAACAGCTTAAGACAGTTTCTAAGTTGATGCGCATTTTCTACCTTGCTGGTTAAGTCTAAATGTAAGTAAGCTGCTTGATTGTTGAAGTAAGGTTCGCCTTTCCTTGAAAAGAGCGTCAGCACTCTCCCCTCATGATTAATTTTGTACCCTGCATCGTTTGGTTCATGCCCTCGAATCAATGTTTTAACATTGAGCATTTTCAGAAAGTTTTCAGTTACGTCTTTGCCGAAGAGTTTTCCCGCTCCACGTGGGGATGGATATGTTCCGTTTATGTTTTCTTCAGGGTCGCTCCAGAGAATCTCTTCTAAATGCGTCTCGTTTGGATGTTTCTTATGTGCATAGGCTAAGTCCTCTATGGATTCGGCTTGACTTGGAACACCTCCATGCAAAAACACATAGCGCTCATTCACCAACACAGCGTTATACAATTCGTCGAAGAGTTGGCGAAGTTTTGCATATGCTCTGGGCCAATCTTCTCCAAACCTGCGGTGCATGTGTGTGGGCAAGTCGTGAGGAGAAGCTAGAAGGTCTTCTGGACCTTCGTGGTTTCCACGCATTAAAATGACGTTTTCGGGGTAGGTTTCCTTTAGTTTTAAGACAATATAGTAGATTTCGGGGGAGTAGGCGCCTCTGTCTCCGTAATCTCCTAAGAAGATTAGGATTGGGTTTTCTTCTTTCTGCATTTTTTCTGTGAACTTTGATTGGCTTAAGATGTGAGTTAGTGTTTTTAGGTCTCCGTGGATATCGCCTATGATAGTTGCCTCTACTTTGGGCTCAACCTCAACTAACCTCCCTGTAATGTGAAGGCTTCCAAAACTTCCCTCTTCTTTCTCTAACAACTTAGCAACTTCGTCTACTAGTTGCACAAATTCTGTAAGGCTGGTGTCCAGTGCCCCTTTAACAAGCTTTTTCAAATTTTCAGAGGGGTTAGTCATAGACTGCACCTAAGCAGACATGTCTGTTTCTTTGTGTCAATATTCTTCTTTACGGTCTATTAAGTCAATCAATGGGTATGCTTACTCCGAATAACCTTCGAAAAAATTAAAACTCTAAACTTAACGTCAAAATTAAGGATATTGTGCTTTGAACATTCTAACCAGTTTTTAGTTTCAATGCAATATGGCAATCCAAATCGCAACTAATGAGAAGACAAGAAGTAAACAAGTTTTCGTTTTCTACACACAACGCACTGCTGATTTGTCTATATGTCTAACCGCTTCATTGCCGCCGCAACTCACAGAGGCTTTTAATTGTCGGACATTAATTTCTAGTTGGCGGACAAAACAGACGAGTGTTCGTTCAACAAATGTTTTTCAGTGATGAACAAATAACTACAGCAGCCTTGAACATGCACACATTAGCATACTTGCTGTCAACCATGCTTCATATAATCAACCGCATACCTAACCAATTCCTCAGCAACATCAACTCCAGTCGCCTTCTGCAACCCTTGCCAACTAGGTGCAGCATTAACCTCCAAAACCATCGTTTTCTTTCCGTTTTCTAAGATGTCAACACCAGCGTACAAGAGACTCAACGCTTTAGCAGCCTTAACAGCAAGCCTCTCGAGCTTAGAGGAAAGCTGAATTGATTCAGGTTGAGCACCTTGCGCCACATTTGTTTTCCACTCTTTATTCAGCGCCATTCTATACATTGAGGCGATGACCTTTTCCCCCAAAACAAACGCTCTTATATCTTGATCAGACTTCTCCACATATTCTTGCACATACAGTGGTTGACCCATTCTTTCCAAAGTTGTGTAAGCGTTAAACGCTAAATCAGCATTTTCAAACTTCATGGAGCCAAAGCCCAACGACCCCATGATAGGCTTGTAAACTACCTGCTTCCAACCCTTACTGACTCTGTAAGCCCAATGCGCCATCTCAGTAACATAAATAGGCAGAATTGGCACTCCAGCCCTAGCCAAAATGCACATGGTCGAGTATTTGTCCCTAGCCCTTCGAAATGCTTGTGCTGAGTTGATTACGAAAGTGTCAGAGAATTCTAAGTGTTCCATCATACTCACTCGTTTGGTTACCTGCTCAAAGGAACCTGGACCAAAAGAACGGAGAAAACAAAGGTCGATGTGCCCTAATTCTTTGTCACCGTGCCAGAAACGGCTTCTGTCTGAACCAATGTAGGCAGAAAGGTTCATTATGCGCGCTAAAACAGGCTTGTCTGTCAATCTCTTGCAAGCTAGATACAACTGTTTGTTGTTTTGGTCTAAGGCTCTGCCATAAACTATCATAGCTCGCATTTACAGAGACACTCCATGACTATGCAGAGTGAAAAAGACGTAGAGATTAAAAGTTTGCTTTCAATATTACATAATTTGAAAAAGACAACTGTCCTATAGAGGAGTCATTTCATGAAGGCTGTTGTTTACTTAGGACCAAAAAATATTAGAGTTAAAGATGTGCCTGAGCCTAAGCCCAAACGAAACGAAACCTTGGTCAAGTTTAAAGCTGGAAGCATCTGCGGCACCGACCTTCATTTTTACAAAGGCGAATGGACCCATCTGACTGCTGGAAGAATAATAGGACATGACGCTTGCGGTGAGATTGAAGAAACAGGCGAAAGGGTAGCCATTGTTCCAAAACTCTATTGCGGCACCTGCCGATACTGCATGCAAGGTCGACCCAACCTTTGCGAACGCCGCCAAGCTTTCATGGGCTTCGACATTGACGGTCTCTTTTCTGAGTTGATTGCTGCGCCTAAACGAAACTTGCTGCCAATCCCACCTAGTGTAAGTTTTGAAGAGGCTGCCATACTTGAACCCGCTTCTCTAGCCTTACACACCCTTGACTTGTTGAATCCAAAAGTAGGTGAGTGGGCAACAATCTTGGGGCAAGGACCAATAGGGCTCTTAATGACACAAGTGGCTAAAGTCTCAGGATGCCGAGTTATCGCAATCGACCCAAAAAACTATCGGCTAAAATTATCAGAGAAATATGGAGCAGATGTGTGCATAAACCCAAGGGATAAGAATGCAATGGAAACAGTGAGGGCAGTTACGCATGGCGGATCAGACATGGTAATTGAAGCTGCTGGACGGCGAGAAACAGTGGAACAGACTCCTTTCTTTGTTAGAAAGATGGGTAGAGTGGCTCTGGTTGGTGAGTTCTCGGGTTTCTTGAAACTCGGCGAGGCTGATGAAGCCATATTCTTCAGCGTTGTCGTCAACCCATTAAAGTATTCACTCGCACTTGACTTAATATCAAGAAAAATCTTGGATGTCAAAAATCTCATTACGCACAAGTTTAGGCTAACAGAATTCGAAACAGCGATAGAAACAGCTGCGGACCCATCCAAAAAGCCATTGAAGGTTCTTCTAATGTCCTAGCTTAAATATCTTTTTTGAAATTGTAATAAACCAATCAAATTAAATCGAAAAATAATTTTCAATTCTTTGATTTTTTAACAAAACTTGACAACTTAGACTTCTGATACATCTTTTTCATTCCTTAATTTAGAAAAATCTTTCAAATTGCATTGAATGAAGGATATTTTTTTCTTGAAATGTGTTAATGAAGTGGCTTCAAACTGCAGTTGCGTTATAAAATCTTGCAGTTGTAGAATAGGCACGACTGGTACGTTGTTGTAGAATTTGAATGAACTTGAAACCAGTGACAGAATCATTGGAACTAACATGGCGTTTCTCCATCCTAGCAAACGTGCTTTTTGATAGTAATTGGGTAAGGCATCTGCTAAGGCTTGAACTCTATTCGCATGCACTTCAACTGCTTTAACTATCGCTGAGCGACTCCATCCACGGCGCCATTGCTTGCAATCAACACAAACAATAAATGGTTCTTTGCAACCTAGAACATCGACCTCCCAACGTTTTTCAGCATGCTTAAAACGAAAATTCCTCAACACTTGAAAGCCATTGGCTTGGAAAACCTCGCCTGCAATACTCTCAAACTCTGTCCACTCTAAAACCTTTGAAACTCGCTCGAAATCTGCACCCAATTTGATGGCTTGAACTGCCATACGTATGCGTTGGCTAGAAGAAGCCTCGATTAAATCATGCTGTTGACGAATGAACTCATCTGCCGAGAGTTTTCCAAGGACCTCATCTAGAAGTTGAGCAGAGACACGTGCGTCTTTCCGAAGAAATTCCTTATGAACCCCTTCTGCCTTAGTTAGTTTTAGAAGAGAGACGAGAACATCTTTTTCATAAGTCATTTTACTCAGCACAACATGTGGAAGTGATTTCTCCTTAGCCAATTATAAGAGTATTTCGAAGTTCCAAGAGCGTGCTCTCATTTATTATTTACACAAAGATTGCAATATTCTGAGCCGCATACAGCAAAAGATGAAGATACGATAATAATCGGTAAATAAAACCATGAACTACATGATTCGATGGAATACTTCTAGATATTATGAACGTTTAAAACCAAAGCACACATTCAAACACCTAAGAGATGGTTGACTAAGGAGAAAGAAGACATGGCAGAAATTGGAAAAACATTGCACAGCACGTTGCTTGGACCTCGTCCTAAGGTTCACACTGGAAAATGCCAAAACTGCGGCTACGCTTTGGAATTGTATGAAATGGATGTCAGGAAGAGTATGAAAGTGATGAGGTGCGAGCGGTGTGGTCTGCTGCACTATTACAAAAAGGACATTGTGGGTAAATGGCGACTTCAGAGGGCTGCAAAGTCCGAGTTGGTTAGGTAAAGCAGTTTAAGTGTACATGCGATACGACTTCAAATGCTTTCTTTGCTTCTTTGTTAGCAGAAAGAGTGAAAGATTATTATTCTAGCTTATATGGTATAGACATTCTGCACCATTCAAACACGTGAGGAAGTTCAGCCTTTGAGCAAACAGTACTCATCAAAAACAAAGACATCTAAAGAGCTGTATGCAAGAGCCAAGCGTGTGCTTCCTGCAGGCGTTTCTTACATTCTGCGTTTTTTTGAGCCTTACCCGTTCTACACAGCTTGGGCTAAAGGCAGTAAACTTGTCGATGTTGATGGAAACGAATACATTGACTTCTGGATGGGTCACCACGCCTTAATTTTCGGTCACAGTCCGCCTAAGGTGATGAGGGAAGTTAAGCGACAAGTGGACAAAGGAACACACTTTGGCACATGCCATGAATTAGAGATAGCTCTAGCTGAGCAAGTTGTGAAGATGGTTCCCAACGTTGGATTAATTCGATTCACTAATTCAGGGACAGAAGCCAACATGTATGCAACTCGATTGGCTAGAACATACACGGGACGAGATAAAATAGCCAAGTTTGAAGGCGGATGGCACGGCGGCTACGACGCACTTCACAAAGGAATCAAAGCACCCTTTAACATTCCGGAATCAGGCGGACTCACGGAAGCGACTCTGAAAGACACTGTTGTGCTTCCCTTCAACAATATTGAAGAAGTGAGAAAAATCGTGAAAAAAGAGAGGTTGGCTGGAGTCATCATAGAACCGGTGCTCGGAGCAAGTGGCTGCATCACGGCGGAAAAAGATTTTTTGAAAGAATTGAGGGAACTTTGTACTGAAAATGGTACGCTCTTAATATTCGACGAAGTCATTACTGGTTTCAGGCTGGCGCCTGGTGGAGCTCAACAATTCTTTGGTGTTAAAGCCGACCTCACTGTCATGGGCAAGATTTTAGGCGGAGGCTTTCCAATAGGCGCTTTGGCGGGGCCAAGAGAAATAACTGAGCGCATGGACGCTCTCCGCTGCGAACGTCCAAAGCTTTCTTTTCAAGGCGGCACCTTCTGCGCCAATCCTATATCAATGATTGCGGGTTTGACAACTCTGAAAATGCTTGCAGACGGAAAAGCATTAAATCGCTTGAATAAGCGTGGCGACCGGCTACGACTGCAACTCAGCGAAATCTTTGAGCGTGGAAAACAAGCAGTTCAGGTCACGGGCGTGGGTTCGCTTTGGCACACACACTTCACTAAAGAGAAGGTGAAAGATGCAAACGCTGCGGCACGCGCTGACAACGAAAAATTGGTCAAATACCATAAACACCTAATTGAAAACGGAGTGTTCTTCTTACCGACCAAGACGGGTTCGTTGAGCACAGCGCACACAGAGGCAGACTTAGAGAAACTTCTTTCAGAAACCGAAGGGTATTTAAAACGCTTGTGAAAAATTATTGTTTCTTAGCATTTCTATAAGAAACGTGATAAAAATTATGTTCGCCACAGATAATCTGAAAGAGGAACATCGGGTTATTTTGCGAATGATTAAGGTCTTAATTGTGGCCTCCGACAAGTTAGAGAAAAGTGAAGAGGTTTCTCTTGAAGTTTTCAAAAAGGCTGTAGACTTTATTCGAACCTTCGCCGACCATTGTCACCATGGGAAAGAGCAAGACACTTTGTTTCCTCTTCTTGAGGAACGAGGCATTCTGAGGCATAGAGGTCCGATTGCTGTGCTGTTAATGGAACATGAGCAAGGGCGTCAATATGTGAAAGGCTTGGATGAAGCCTTAGTAAACTATGAAAAGGGAGACAAAGCAGCTAAAAGCTCCATCATAAAGAATGTTCGTGATTATGCAGAACTTCTTGATCAACACATTTACAAGGAGGACAACGTTCTCTATCCAATGGGTGACAAGGTTCTCTCTGACTCTGATAATAAGCAACTGCTAGAAAAATTCGAGAAGATTGAAAACGAAATAGTCGGCGAAGGAAAACACGAGTATTATTTGCACGTAATAAGTGAGTTGGAAAGGGAATTAGGTATCAATGGAGGCGACATTATGCATGAGCATCACTAGAACTGTAAACGAGTTGACGTCAGGCATCTATTGGGTTGGAGTTGAGGACTGGAACCGTCGGATATTCGATGCTTTGATACCATTGCCGATGGGTACTTCTTACAACGCTTACCTTGTTGTCGGGAAAGAGAAAACTGCCCTCGTAGACACTGTTCAAAACAACTTTGCAGACGACATGCTTGAAAAAATTGGGGAAATCGTGGAAGTCGAGAAAATCGACTTTGTGGTTATGAACCATGCTGAACCTGACCATGCAGGCGCCATACCAAGAGTAATGGCTGTTGCCAAAAACGCTAGACTAGTTGTAACAAAAATTGGTGTGGAGATGGCGAAGGTCTTCTACGACGTGCCGTCAGACAGAACTATGATGGTTAAAGAAGGCGACACGCTTGACTTGGGCGGCAAGACGCTTAGGTTTATCGATGCGCCTTGGCTTCACTGGCCCGAAACCATGTTTACATATTATGTGGAAGGAAAAATTCTCTTTCCATGCGATCTCTTTGGGGCGCACATTGCAAAGAGTAAACTATACGATGATGAAGTTGGGGACATACTCTTGCCTGAAGCCAAAAGATACTATGCTGAAATCATGATGCCATTTCCAGTTGCTATTCAACGAGCGCTTGATAAAGTTAAGAATCTTGAACTGAAAATGATTGCACCTAGTCACGGTCCAATCTATAGAAATCCAAAACGGATTTTAACCGCCTATGAAAAGTGGGCTCGCGGACCCTTGCAGCCAAAGGTTGTAGTAATCTATGTGACCATGTGGGGTTCTACTGAAACCTTAGAGAAAACTATTGTAGATTCGATTTCCGCTGAGGGCGTGGAAACCATTCCATATAATCTGTTGGTTTCTGATGTCTCTCACATTATGAGGGATTTGGTAGATGCCAGCGCAATCGTTATCGGAGCGCCAACCGTACTCAATGGAGCCCATCCGCTTGCTATAATGATGACTGAAATAATTCGAGCAATTAAGCCGCGGACCAAATTGGTGGCGCTTTTCGGCTCCTACGGTTGGGGAAAAGGTGCAGTGAAAATGTTAAACGACCGCTTGCTGCAGTCTGGCTTCGAAATCATGGAGACTTTAGAAGTACGTGGACCACCTCGGAAAGAAGACTTAGAAAAGGCGGCAACCTTGGGTAAGCATGTGGCTGAGAGAGTAAAAGAAAGCGTGAAGGACTAGTCAAATCTACTTAATTGCGGTGATTTTCCAATAGTGAGGTTTATCCTCCATGAGTTCTATCTCTGTTTTGGTGAAAGCGGCTAAGATTTGGGAAACTTCCTGCTTTGTAGAATAGTGGTGTAGTTCTTCAAAGCGTCTTTCTTCGAAAGCTTCTAGCACCTTAAAGGTGTTTTCTTCCACTTTCGTGCCTGAACCGAACCTAGGGTCCTTCACTGAAGCCAAGTTTGCCAAGAAAACCCCGCTTTTCCTAAGAATTCTGTGAATCTCCATTATGGTATTTACTATGTCTTTTTTGAGGGCATGATGAATCACGCTGACGCTGATGACAGCATCAAAATGATGAGTGGCGAAGGGAATGTTAGTCATTGTTCCCCGCACAAACGTTACACTTGTCAGCCTCTCTTTTTGAACCCATTTATTTGCCAATCTTAGTGCACTTTTCGAAACGTCTACGCCAACAACTTCAAAGCCTTTCTTAGCCAATGGTACGCAATGCCTACCAGTTCCACAACCCAAGTCAAGCACACGCTTAAATCTGCAACTTTTGAAGGTAGGTAATGTCTCAACAACAAACGAAGCAGGTTTCTTCAGCCTTCTCGGTAGTTTTTTCAGAGATGAATAATACGTTTCCCATGTGCTTGAAACGTCATAGGCCTCCTTTCTTAGCATTTAGATGAAAAGGTCTTTCTTTTTCTTTCTTATGAGCATCTTTGCACTCGCCTTCTCAGCCTTGGGATAAGGATAACCCTGTATAATCGCCACTGGTATTCCTTCTTTGGCCTGTCCAATGACCAGTTCAGCAGCCGAAGCCAACTCGTCGGCAATCGCTGTTCGCTTCACCCTTAGCTGGTATCCAAACAAGTCTGTTTCACCCCTTCGGTCACGAATGGGATTGATTCCCGCAACTCCCACTGCAACGTTTATTTCACCATCACGAAGAGGCCGTCCATGTGTGTCTGAGATGATAACTGCTACATCTTTGCCTGTCAGCCTAGCTATTCTTCTCCTAATCTTGCGAGCTGTTCGGTCCGGGTTCTTAGGCAAAGTCGCAACAATTCTGCCTCCCGCAACATTAGATTGGTCTACACCCGAGTTTGCGCAAACAAAACCATGCTTAGTTTCAGTAATAAGGTGTCCATCACCCATACGGATAATACTCTTCGACTCCTTTAGAATAACCTCAACCAAGGCAGGGTCCTTATCCAGCTGCTTGGCTACGGTCTGCGCAAACTCCGAGGGATCAACATCGTCTAGATTCACAGTGCTTCCTTCAACTTTAGACGCCGCAACATGAGTGACTACGACAACATCTCCATTCCTGATGGATGTTCCTTGCCTATCAGCGGCATCACAAACAAGCTTTGCCAAGTCGTCCCCCTTTTTGAGAAAAGGCAAACCCTTCACACCTATTACTTCAATCTTGTTCAAACTTGGTCACCAGTAAGTTCACCAAAACAAAATGCACACACAGTATATAACACAAACGACCGAATCAACGTCCTCAAGTTCACACTCATTCACACATGAAGGTTAGACTCCGTCAACCCATTTGAACCCTAATGGAAGGCGATAGGTCAGCTGTACACACACAACACAAAACAAGAAGAAAGAAATCACGGAAAGACTTTTTTGCTTCTTCAATCTGCTTTTTATAATCTACCTTTTTATAATCGCCTTATTGTAATCTATACTCTATACAAGATGAGATTCACGGCGACAATCCATGTCCAGCTGGAAAACAGTACTCTCCAAAAGCCCAAACCAATGGCTGCTGGAGAAAGAAAATCCCTCTGTCCGCTACTTCACACTACGAGACCTCCTAGACAAAGAGGAAACAGACCCTGAGGTGAAAGAGGCAAAGGCAGCCATCCCCAAACATAAGGTAGTTTCAAAGCTACTTTCAAAAGAGAAAAATGAAGGATACTGGGAAAACCGTGTAAACCCCTATCATCCAAAATACAAGTCAACCTACTGGCAAATCATGATACTTGGGCATTTAGGAATGGACAAGAAACATGAAAAAGTCCAAAGAGCATGCGAGTTCATCCTCAACCTGCAATTAGATGAGGGTGGATTCTCGTCGTACACAAAAGAAAGAGCGCTACAAGAATACGAATGGATGCGAACCAAAACAGCTCTAAAAGAAAAGTTACAACCTGAACCAAACAGTTGGGCTCAATCCTTAATAATCGAACACCAATATTCGTGCCTCACTGGCAACATTTGCTCAGCCATGCTTCGAATAGGCTATGCTACAGACAAAAGACTCGCAAAAGCGTTAAACTGGTTAGTGAAAATTCAGAACAAAGACGGCGGATGGCTTTGCCCATACTGGAAAGCTCACATCAGAGACACGCACAGCTGTTTCTATGGAACAATTTGTCCACTTGAGGCTTTTTCAGAAGTGCCTGCTGAAAAGCGCACGCTTGAAATGAAGCGAGCAATAGCTATGGGAGCTGAATTTTTGCTGATGCATCGTCTATTCAAAGCAGATCATCATGGGTATAAGGTGATTAACAAGCAGTGGCTTAAGTTTAGTTTTCCCTGGTTCTATGGATACAACGTCTTGAGAGGGCTTTCAGTTCTTACAAAGCTAGCCTACATACATGACGAACGCCTAAAAGATGCAGTGGAACTAATGCTTCAAAAAAGGCAACCGAACGGAACATGGCTCCTCGAAAGCGCTCCAACTGGACGAATGCAAGCCAACATCGAAACCGTTGGAAAACCAAGCAAATGGATAACCCTATACGCTCTCAAAGTGTTAAAGCATCTGCATGAAACAAACAACGAACAACTAAAGCAAGTCTTAACTAAATTTTGAAAAGAAGGAAAGACCATGAGTACGCAAAAACTCAGTTTCGAAGAAAGCTTACTAAAGAATGTGATATCGCGAGAACTCTGCGCAGGTTGCGGCGCCTGCATCTTAGTTTGCCCCTTCGCATGCTTAGAGTACACTCAAGAAAAGCCCAACTTGGTGAAAAAATGTGAAGTATGTGGAATTTGCCCCAAAGTTTGTCCACGATACGATTTTTCGCAGCATGCTCTGGAGAAGCTAGTTTTCGAAAGAGAACGTAAACCCGAAGAAGATTTTGGAGTTTACCGACGCCTAGTTGTTGCACAAGCAAGTGACAACAATATTCTGAGGAATTGTCAAGACGGAGGTGTGGTTTCAGCTCTACTCACGTTTGCTTTAAAAAATGGAATAATCGATGCAGCCGTGGTTTCAGCGACAAGCAACGAGAAACCGCTATTTCCAATCCCAAAGTTAGCTTCTACAACTCAAGAAGCCTTAGAATGCGCCGGTACCAGGTATACTTATTCACCCAATCTCTTAGCTCTGCAAGAAGCCGTACAAAAGAAGAAAAAGAGTTTAGCGTTTGTAGGCACCCCCTGCCAGATACAAGCCGTTCGGAAGGTAGAAGCAGTTCCTTTAAAGAAATACTCAAACATGCTAAGGTTCACGATTGGACTAATGTGCACAGAAAGCTTCACCTACGAAGGCTTGATACAAAAACACATTCAAGACACGCTCGGCCTCAATCTAAAAGAAGTTAAAAAAATCAACATCAAAGGAAAAGTACTTGTTGCAATGACCTCTGGAGAGGTCAAAGCTATTTCTCTGGCAGAGGCTAAACAGTACACTCGCAAGGGCTGTGTTCCATGCGGCGACTTTTCCGCTGAACTTGCAGACATATCCACAGGAGGCTTAGGACTCAGCGAATGGACCTTCGCAGTTGTGCGTACTAAAAAAGGCGAAGAAATCTTCCAAGACGCTGAAAAAGCGGGATTTTTACGAACAAAACCTGTGGAAGAAGAAAAAGCAGCCTGTGAACTGTTGATTAAGCTTTCAAAGAGAAAAAAGAAGACCACCTAAAACAGCAGCGTTGCGACTTCTCTTGGAGTTAAGGTAAAACAACCTGGATATTCTTGCCTGTTAATTGAGAAACGATTTCTTCCAATTCTTTTTGCTCATTTTGGATTTTTTCAAGCAGTTTTCTGTGCTCATCCTCTAGGGTTTTGACTCTTGAACTTGTGAGCTCGCTCTCTTTTTGCAGTAGCCTCAGTTTTTCTTGAAGCTTGACTAACTGGTTTTTGAGAGTTGCGATGACTTCAGACTTCAGTAGTTGGTTCCTTTGTGAGTGTGCTTCAATGCAACTTTTGTGCAGTGTGTCTAACGAGGCTTTGTTAAGGATGCTTTCGATTTGTTCTTGGGCTTTTCTAAGGCGGGTGCTTTTCAGCTTGAGTTTGCCTTGATTTATGGCTTCGTTCAACTTTCTCAATATACTTTTTAAGGTTGGATGACCATCTATTTCTGTTGCTAGGGCTTCAAAAGGGTCACTGAGATATTCGTTTATTTTTTTGCTTTCATCCACAGGGATGGCTATTTTTCCGCTTTGGGCTAGGCTTTGAAGTTTAAAAAAAGGTTTCTGTAGGTAACGCAAATTGTGCTTTACGCCTTCTCTTAGTTCTTTGATTCTTTCTTCTGTCTTCATAAGCTCGGATAACTCGGCCTTATTTTGAACGCTTGCGATTTCTTGTTGGGTTTTCAGCAGTTGTTGTTGAATTGATTTTTCTTTATGTTGCGCTATTTGAAGTTGCTTTTGTGTTTCGTCTGCTTGATTGATTGTCTGGAATAATTTGTCTACTGTTAACGCTGTGTCTTCAACTATCTTGGCTTTTGAGTATTTTGTTGTTAAGAAGCTACTGAGTTCCTTGTTTATGTCGATTAATCTTTTTAGCATCACGTCGAGTTTGCGGCGGTCAAAGATGAAGTAGGGTGTTATGTAGCGGTATGCTTCTCCTCTCTGCTGCAATACTACTGTCAGCTTTTTCTCTAGGTCGTCACTTAACACATGTAGGCTTTGGTAATTTATGGTTTCAGGGACATTGATTGTTTGGAGTGTCTCCGAAAGGCTGTTGGCGAATTTGTTTGCGTTTCTGGCGAACCGATAGGTTTTGGGGTTGTTTTTCTGCATTTCCCTTTCGCTGTTTTCAACGATTTTTTGGCTGCTTTCGATGGTATCGTTGAGTCTTCCTTGGATGTCTTGGAGAAGTTTTGTTCCCTTTGTTCTTAAGGGTTCTATTGTTGGTTCCGTTTCCTTGTTTATCCATTCTCTTAGGTTGCTGAGCGGTATTTGGTTGGGTTGGGGCAAGGTTTTGGCACTCATTTTGATAGGTGCTTCATGGTTATTTTAACCTTGTTTGTGTTGGACTTCTATGTTAATGTTTTGTTGGCTGCTATTTGTGTGCATGTGTGCTTTGTAGAGCCGCTCTAAAAGAGCATCCAAATATACACTGATTTTTTAGGAGATTATGGTTTTTCTGCTTGTATGTAGCAGCTTACAAGGCGTAGTGTGACACCGTGTTTCTGAGCTGTTTTGCCCAGATCGCTTTCATCGGGGCTTATTGCGCCTAGACTGACTTCTTCATAGCTTGTGACAGAAAACCCAGCGTCTTCCAGTATGTTTCTGTATCCATTCACTAACGCTGGGAACAATACTTTCCATTTTTGCTGCACTTCTTTTGGGAATTGATGGAAATCGTCTTTGTAGACCTTTCCATCTGACATGAAAAGAGTGCCACCTTTCTTCAAAACTCGAAAAGTTTCATATATTGCCTTGCCTGTGCCAAGAATGTTGCTAAAACCACCAAAGCTGGTAACTATATCAAAGGCTTGAGAACGAATTGGCACGTTGGTTGCGTCGAAAGCTGCGAAACATACGTTAGGTCCCATCGAGTTTTTTCTAAGATATGCTTGCCATTCTTTAAGCACTTTAACGCCTAAATCGTTCATTAAAACTTTTGCATGAGAATTAAAATAGACGATTCCCGGTGTGCTTCCTCCACCTGGACCCGAAGCCACATCGAGTATTGTGCCATCGCTTGCCGCCATTGCTTGACAAAATTCAGTTCTCTTTGATTTATATTGCATTTGCCCTGTTTGGCTTTTCCAGTTACGTTCAATCCAATTGCCCTTTCTAATCTCATCAATCTCTTCTTCAGTCCAAGCTTCAACAGAAGGATCAACGAAGTTAGGGATACCGCTCAGCACATCGTAAAAGTGCTTTTTTGTCATTGGTTCTAAGAACCCCATCGCACCATTTGCCATCATCAAGCGTGCCTTCATATAACAAAGGCTCATGAGAGCCAGCAACGACGAAAATGTTTTGGAAACACGGATGCAACTTTGCTTCCTCTCTTGCTTTAGCCTTTTCTCTCAGCCAACACTATCATTCTTGAACTTTCTATGTTGAATTCCTTTTTGTCGTAGCCACCGTAGACTTCTTTCACTGTCAACCTGGTTTCATTTAACATTTGTTGGAGTGTTTGAAAGGTGTAAAGGCGCAAGTTGTGTTGAAGCAACTTGACTTCTTTCGTGTCTTTCCTTATGATTGTCCACAGGCTAAGCAGTCGGGATGCTTGCAGGTCTAGAGAACGATTTTCTAGCATGTAGAAAGGTTCAAATTCAGCCCATTCTCTCTCATGAAAATACCTAACTATATGGTCTTTGTTTGCCAAGTCAAGCAGAAATTTGCCCCCTTTTCGCAAGGTTCTCTGAATCTCCCGGAAACTCTTCGAGTCTTCAACCTCAGAGGAAAGGTAACCGAAGCTCGTGAACATGCAGATGACAGCGTCGAAAACATTGTTTGTGAAAGGGAAATGTCGCATGTCAGCTCGCACAAGTGGAAACTCTGCTTTTTCCTTTTTCATGTTTCTTTTTGCAATGGCGAGAAGGTTTTTAGAAAGGTCTAGCCCTATCATGTTCCAGCCGTTTCCGCAAAGAAGAATGGAATGGCGTCCAGTGCCACAGCAAAGATCCAGCGTTCTTCCTTTTTTAGGCAACACGTTTTGGATGAAGTCGGTTTCTCTCTTTGTGTCACGGACGTTTACTATGGCTTGCCAGTCTGCGCCCATGTCGTTAAATATATTCACGTATGGCTCCAGTTTTTCAGGGCTCTCCCCAACCAATCAACATCCTCACAATTCGAGAATCAACGTTTCGTCAATAATAAGCTTCCTAAAATCATTTACGAAGTGAACACTTGAGAGCAACTTGAATAATCAATTTTTTAAGTGTTTCATTTTCTGATTGCAAAGATAGCCCCTGACAGAACCATTAAAAACGTTAACAAGATAAAAGGCGTCTTAACTCCAAACATGATTAGATAAGTAACAATTACAGGCATCACAGGAAAGGAAAAATCTATTACTGCATCGAAGAGAGCCATGTGCAAGCTCTCTCTACCCTTTGGAGACAACTCAGCAACAATTGCGCTGGATTGAACAAACACGGCTCCCAGCATCACTCCAAGAAGTCCCATAGAGAAGCTCATCTCTATTGGGTTGCTGGAATAATAGAGAAGGATGAAAGGAATGGCGGCAGCAAAAGCTGCTACAGTAACAAGTTTTCTTTTTCCAACTTTTTCAGAAAAGACACCTATAAGAACTTGCCCTACAGTGAACGCAAGAAAGTATGAAGAAAGAATCATCCCTATCACTAAACTTGAAAACCCGAAGGATGAACCTACTAGAGGTATTACGATTTCAAGGGCAGCAAAACACAACTCCGTCAAAAAAGCAGCTAAACAGATCAACAAAATGCTTCTCATTGCTATCATGCTTTTTAACGACTGAATGAAACCCATGCTTTCAACATCGGCTTTCTCTTCCTTGAAAAAGAAAAAAGAGGCAATAGCTGCTAATGATGCCAATCCACTAATAAAGAAGGGATAAGAAATGTTAAAATCTGCTGCGACACCGCCTAAAACTGGACTAAGGATTATTCCTGCGCCGTTTGCGGTTCTGTAGAATGCCATGCTTTTTCCCTTTTCTTGAAACTGAGCTATTAGACCAAGCGCAGCTGGACCAAACAAGCCAAGTCCAACGCCTTGCAACACTCGGAAAACTATGAGTTGAGCAAAGTTCTGAGCCAAGCCAAGGAATAAGGCTGAAACTCCGTAGATTAGCAATCCAAAGAACACGAATTTTTTCTTTCCGTACCTGTCGCTTAAATAACCTGTATACAGTTGCAGCAATACCCATGTGAGAGAGTAAGCAGTGAAAAAATAGCCTATTTCAGCATACGAAGCTCCAAAACGCTCAGTATATTGGGGAAGAATTGGCGAAACCACAAATAGGGCTAAGGTTTCTAAGAACCCGAGCAAAGCGAGGCCAAGAAACTGCGTTTTTTCACTCATCAAAGGTTCTCCGGCATGTATCAGAGCTTTAATACCAAGGAAATACGGAACTCGTAAAAAAGAATAGTTGCTGAAATGCTGTGTCCAAATGGTTTTTAAGCATACATTTTCGCACATACATGTCTTGGGAATCTTCTTGTCCTTAACACCGAGAATAATTGCAGATGCACGTGAAAGTCAGATTGTGGTTCAAACCCTCAGAGAAATGAGGGTTGACGTTGTTGAAAAAGCCATCAGCCCAGGCGACTACGTAGTGGGTGAGGGATTTGCGGTTGAGAGAAAGACCTTCAGAGACTTTGTAACCTCAATTTTCAAGAAGCGTTTGTTTGAGCAACTTGAACGTCTCCGCAACGCATACACTCGTTGCTGTTTGATTGTTGAGGGCAACATTGAAGATGATCTAGCCAATCTCGCCAATCCATTGGTGTTTTGGGGAGCCTTAGCACACACAACAGCAGAGTGGAGTATCCCTGTAGTTTTCACGACAAACGAGGAGCAGACCGCGCAATTTCTCTTCAGCGTCGCAAAGAAGCTGCAAACTGAAAAGAAGGTTGCTGTTGAAGCGGTTTACAAGCCTAAACGCTACAGCATAGCCGACCAGCAGCGTTTTGCGGTTCAGGGTTTGCCAACGGTTGGACCCAAGTCTGCAGACAAGCTTCTTAAAAGATTTGGCAACGTAAGACGGGTTTTCATGGCTAAAGAGTACGAACTCAAAAGAATCGAGGGCTTTGGAGAGAAGCGGGCTCGTGAAATAAGCCAGTTTTTGGACAAGCACTATGCAATGGAATAGTTGGGCTAAAAAAGCGCAGAGTTTAGAGCTTATTTAAGTGATAGGATGCTAAGTCGTTTACGATTTTTGTTTCTTTCTTTGTTAGACGCTTTGATTTGTTCAAACAGACTGTCCACGAGTTTCGCTAAAGCGTCAGCTTGCTCTTCAGTGAAGCGCCAACCTCTGCCATCTTCTATTTGATTCATAATGCCCAAAAGCTTGTTGCATTCGTCATCTTCTTTGTTTTTGAGATTGTCTCTTGGAAGAATCAACCATTCATTATTCATGTTTTAGCTTCACCGAGATTTAGAATGACTTTTTCTCTATAAGTATAATGCTTCAGCGAAAGCAATATATCAAAAATAGATATAGGGAAACGAACAATCGCTCACTTGGAATATCTGTCGCTTTTCCACGGGTCAGCTGTGTCACTGTAACCTCTAGATTCCCAATGACCCAGTTCTCGTTGAGAAGTAAAGGTTATTCTTCTCAGCCACATCGCACTCTTGTACGCATATTTTTGTGGCACTATGAGACGCAGAGGCGCTCCATGTTCTGCTGAAAGCGGCTTATCATTGAGTTTGTAGGCAAGCAGAACATCATTGTCGCCTAATTTAGCTAAAGGCAGGGAAGTAGTGTATCCATCATCGCACGTGAAAAGCACATACTTAACAATTTCTTTTGGCGTAACCATCTCGACTATTGTCTTGAAAGCAACGCCCTCCCACTTGTTGTCTAACACGCTCCAGCCTTCCACGCAATGAAAATCTGCTATGCTGACAACAGCTGGCAGAGACAGCAAGTCGTTCCACTTCAAAGACAAGGGTTTTTCCACTTCACCATCAACCATAAGGCTCCATTTTTGAGGGTCAAACTTGGGAACAGAACCTATGTGACGAGATAAAATTCGTTTAACCGCTCTTTGCCCTGGAGGAAGCTTACCCTTCAATTTTTTAACCCTTCTCAACGCAAACACGAATACCCTGTTTCTCGGTTATTTCAATGTTTTTACTTTCAATGGTTCCTCTGCGCTTTTATTTTAGTGGCAACTTACTTAAGTCTCTCAGTCAAGACAAGGGTGAATGGTTATGAAAGAAAGCGACTTGAAAGCGCTTCGCAGATGGCGTAGACGTGGCTTCTACAGCGAAAACGTGTTGGTTAAACTGCTGCAAAAAAATGGATACAAGGCGGTTCGAGTTCCCGTGAGCAACCCAAGCCTCAACCCTTTACCGGACATCATCGCAAGACGAGAATCAGATGTCTACGCCTTTGAAGTTAAAAACGCCAGTTACTACGCTTATTTCCCTAAGCAACAACTCAACAAACTCTTTGAGTTTCTCCACCAAATGGTGCCTATCCCTGAAGAACGTAAACACCCAGTTTTGGCGGCGCATTTGGGCAAAAAATGGATATTCCGCGAAATCAACTGGCAAACATGGAAAGACAGCAAACTGCCGGAGCAAGAACGCATAATCAAGAGAGAAAAGGGCGATTTCAACTTAGAAAGCGGAAAATCCAAATGAGGAAAACGTTTGTGGTGTTTTGCTAAATCTTTAATTTTCCATTTTTCATGATGATTTTTCCATCAACTTTCACCGTGGCATGCGTCATTATTAGGTCCCAGTGGATGCTACTGTCGTTTTTGCCTCCGTAGGATGGACCCTTGTTGTCTCCGATGGCTATGTGAATGGAGCCTAAAACTTTTTCATCGACTAGGATGTCGTTTATGAACTGTGCTTTAGGGTTTAGTCCAATGGCGAATTCTGCTATGCGGTCTTTGTCTCCTGTGGCTGAGTCTAAAACTTCTTTGAAGTCTCTTCTTCCTTGTTTGGCGTTGAAGTTCACGATTCTTCCTTTTTTGAACTCTAGTTTTAAGTCGACGATTCTGTGACCAAAGTAGTTTGTTGGCACATCGAAGAAGACTTTCCCATTTGCACTGGTTTCGATGGGACAGACGAACACTTCTCCGCATGGAAGGTTGAGTCCCACGTCTCCGAATTCCATGTCCTCGTCGCTGATTACGTGGTCGTCTATAATCCACTTTCTACCGTTCACTTTAAACTCAATGTCCGTTCCACGATTAGATGTCAAGTGCACAGTTGAAGCATCTAGGACAGCGTTAACAATACTGCGTCCTCTTTTGACAAGTTCCTCATAATCTATGTCTAAAGCCGAGAGTACCACTTTCTTAAATCTGGACAGCGTAACGCCAGACTCTTTGGCACTATTAAGTGTGGGATACCCTATTCCAACCCATCTGACGCCCTTCTTGTCCATGACATCGGTGATGGGTTTCCGCGCTCTCAGCCTGGCTCCGATTCTAGGCACAGGGACCTCAGCGAGTGCGGGTCTGCCAATCCCAATGTAAGCGTTGGTTGCCTCGATAGCCTTGAGCAAATGCTGTGGCGTTGATTCCACATATTTCTCATCAGGCATCATCAGTGACTTCTTCATGTAGTCGTCTGAGTAGGCTGCCACCAAAGGCTTGGCGCCCACTATGTCGCATTCTAACGCCATAGCTTCTGCTAAGTCTAGGGCTTCGCGAACAGTGTAGATGAAGACGCTTTCTCCCTCAGTTATGCGCATAGACTTAGTGACTACTTGCCTGGCAAATCTTTCGTTGAACGAACGTTCCAGAAAATCTTCCTCCACTAAGTTGAGAAGAAAGAGATAATGCGAATGACGGCTTTAAAAACTATCTTCTCCTTTTCGCAAGCAGTTTCTTGATTATGTCGTCGTATGACTCGCCTTTGCGTCCACGTTCTTTCAACAGCTCAACTGTTTCTTTGCTTACTCTTATACTAGTGTAGCTTTTTGGTTTAGGTTCACCAGCTTTAGGTTCACTCACTTCTTCTTCTCACCTTGAATCGTTGTTATGCACTTTGTATTACTGTTATGCATGTTGCGTATAAAAGTATAATCGTGCAGTAAAAGCCTCGATTATGGTGGCCTCATTAAATTAGTTACGAAAATCTATGGACAAAGCGAAAAACACCGCTGAAGACCACCTTTGTGCTCAAGTGCACGCTTTTGACACACTAGCACCACCAAGCGTGCTTATGCCACTTTTTGAACAGTTGTTGGTTGTTCAAAAAAGCAATTGCATGCGTACTTTTATATTCCTCTTAGTTGCCAGTAGGATTAGACAAGAGTCACCTTAGGTGTCCGCACTGCTTAAGGAGAGAGAAAGGAGAATCCCCAAAATAGCAGTGCTTCATCCGTAAAAATGTTCTATATGATAGTTCTATTTATAAATGTTAAGGAAAAACCATTGTATGTTAAACGCTGGTTTAGACCACGTAGTAATCGGCAACTTTCTTCATTCTTTTTGGGGCAGTTTCCATAGCTTGAATCTTCCTCAGTATCTTTATCACCTGCGGCTGAAAACGGGCTAGATCAGTTAAGGTCACCAAACCCACAAGTTTGCCATTAGACACCACAGGTAGCTTCTTGACCTTCATTTTGAACATCAATCGTGCCGCTTCTTCGAGGTCCATCTGCGGCTCTGCAAATATGAGGGGTCTGCTCATCACTTCGGCTATCTTAGTTTCTTGAGGCTCCCTTGACTCAGCTAAAACTCGGGTGAGCATGTCTCTTTCGGTTACTATTCCAATTGGTTTTCCTCGTTTGGTCACGATTAAGCAGCCTATTTCATACTTGTTCATTAAGGAAACAGCTTTTTTCACAGTGACATCGGCTTCCACTGTAACCACGTCTTCAACCATAACATCCTCAACTTTAAGCGACATTCAAAGTCACCAAAGCATAGAGATTCTCTGTGTTGGCTTAATAAACTAATCTACAGAGTCCGTTGATGCTTCTGTATCCAGAAATCTCATGGTTTTCACGTTTCCAAAAGAACCCCAAAACGGGCTTCATCGCTATAGGCAACCATTTGTTAAGTAGTTTATGTAGACAAAACCACCTATTTTTCGACAATTACAACATGGCTGCAAATAGTTCTGGTTGCACTAGTTGTAATAGTATTATCATTTGAATGTCCATCACCAACAGCAACCAAAAGGCTTCGCAGCACAAGCTTTGGATACAAAAGCATCGCCCAGGTTCTCACACGTCTTTCATAAACCAGTTAGTTATCAAGCAGTTCAAATACTTTTTATTTTTAATGAGGCAAAGAGTTGCATTACAGAAAGAGGCGACTGAATAAATGAAAGTTTACAACGAAAGTTTAAGATACTCTACAAGAGGCGAGATCGACTTTGTAGACTTAACCGACCGTGTTCAAGAGGTTGTGGACAAAGCAGGCGTCAAGAATGGTCTGGCGCATGTTTTTGCGCCCCACGCAACAGGCATACTCATTCTAACTGAACATGAGCCAAGCTTGGAAGATGACATAAGGGCAATGCTTGAGAAACTTATTCCAAGACGTGCAGGATATCAGCATCCTTCTAACGCACATTCTCACCTTCGCTCGGTGTTGCTCAGTCCAGATAAGACTCTGCCAGTTATTGACGGAAGAGTGGTTCTGGGCACATGGCAGTCGCTGGTCTTCGTCGAAACAGACGTTCACCCTAGACAAAGAACAATCATAGTTCATGTTATTGGCGAATAGAGGCAATTTACCTTGGTTAGAGAGGACACCTCGCTATCGGCTGAAGAATACTTTTGGAAGAACCTAGACCTCAATGGCAAAGTAGTGTTGGATGCAGGAACTGGATATGGCTACACTACATTAGAAATTGCCAAAAAGCTTGCCGCATCAAAGCGGAAGGGCAAAATCGTGAGCGTGGATATGGACTCAGAATCATTCGAACTCGCTGAAAAATTGCTTTCAGACAATGGGCTTCAACATCTCGTGACGTTTGTTAGGGCTGACCTTTCATGTATGCCTGAAATACGAGATGCACAGGTGGACATTGTCATTTCTACGTCGACAATATGCGCCATAAACTCTAATCCATGCCGTGTAGCCAAAGCACTTTCAGAATTTTACAGAGTTTTGAAGGATAGAGGTCAAATTGTTTTAGGGGACGAGTGCCCACTGCCCAAGGCTAGGTCTTTGGAAGAAAGAGTTGCTGTGTTGAGATGGCAGCTTGTAAAAGCTATTTCAGACATAAGTGGGGAACGACATTATAACGAAGTCGAACCAAACGATCTAGAATTTATCGCAAACCTTGTTGGATTTAGAGAATGCAGATACGCTATCTTTAAGGGTGAGGCAATAACTGAACACAGAATGAACCACTTCCTCACAAAAACAAGTGAAATGACCGCTAGAATAGATGACTTGAGGTTAAGAAACGCCTTTTTAGAAAATGCCAAGACAGTTGTGGAAATCTTTAGAAGGGAAGGAGGTGTTTTCGCTCCTCGTTACATTTTTCATGCGCGAAAGTAACTTTTCCTTTCAAGAAAAAACTTTATTGAACTTGCATCAGTCGCCACTCTCGATAGTCTATGGCTACTTTAATGTAGCCTCTAAGCATGGCGTCAACTTGGGCATCGCCAGTGTCAACCCTTAAAACTCCTCCCTCGATTCCTTGAATCTTACTCTTAGTAGCCACTACAATGATGCGTTCTTTTCCAACTTTCCTTAGAATTTCTGGACTTATCTGCTGGTTCCCACGCCCAAGCAGCATACCTTGGCGACCAATAGGCGAGAGCACAATCCAAACGTTCTTCCAATCCTTTATTTCGTTCAGTATCCTTTTTTCATTCACATCCTTAATCACAGACTTGTTGCGATAAATGTCAACGCCAAGCACCGTCTTCTCAACTCCAAGCAAATCGGCTACACATTTAACTGTTGTACCAGGACCAAGAATGTACGTCGCTTCAAGGTTCATTTCTTCTACAACAAACCTAGCAACCGCCATTTGATTCTCATGTTCATCAAGCGTCTCAGGGCTCACCTGCTTGCTACCCAGCGAGCGCATGGGCACAAACGGACCCTTTAGGAAACCATAGAGGGTAACCGATAACTTGTCGCTTCTTGCAGCTTCCTCGTCCACATCCATTATTTCAAAGTCCATCGTCTGCGCCCATCTCTCTACAACTGCTTGAACAATGTCAGCTGCTTCTCGAGCGCTTGCGGCAAATATTCCACTGTACATTTTAACACCAGAAGGAACCCCTAACACAGGCAGACTAGACGAGGCACGCATGGTGTCCAATATGTCTTTGGCTGTGCCGTCTCCACCCACAAAAACTATCAAATCTACATTCAACGCAACCAAGTGATTGACAGCCCTCTTTGTGTCTTCAGCCGTGGTCTCCGCCTTGGGAGGCATAGGCAGTATCTGCGCCTCTAAACCAGCGGATTTCACTTCGTCTTCGCCCATGATGCTTGGACACGTTATTAAATCAATGCTCCCAGTCAGTTCCAATTCCTTGAGTCTTTCAAGAAATTCCACAGCCCTAACAGACGCCACGGGTTTGGCTCCTAAAGCCAAGGCGTTTTTTGAAACTCCGTTTGTTCCTTTTAATCCTACTCTGCCACCCATGCCAGCAATGGGATTAACAAGGAAGCCCAGTTTCAAGCTGCATACCGCCAAAAAACTTCACCTTTATCGGAAAAGCAGAAGAAACAGCCATCACTACTACTCTCAGTGCTTTCGGGCAAAGAAGAGCTTGATTTTGCGTTTCCACAAACCTTTCCTTGTCGCAATTTCTTCCGCTTTGTCAGTTTCTACTTTCAGAGGCGGACCCCAGTAGTGACTCTCATCCGGTCCTAGCAGTTTTTCATCATAATAGAAAGGTTCGCTCTCTTTTCCCAATTCATGCTCAATGTTTTCCTCAGAGCCTTTTCTCGGTATTTTTCTCACCCCATCCACTGCTATTGCGCCATTCGGTATATCTGGGTTGTTTGTGATAATTTCAATGAGTAAATCAACAAAGGGATTCTGCCTTGTCTTTGATGGAGTTTGGTTCATGCCTCCACTGCCAGTTTTTACAACATACAGAAAGTCTTCCTTTGGAAGCTGAAATCTCGACATTTTGCCTTGCAACATCTTTAGATAGCATCTCTCAAGGCTCGGAGACTCTAATCTGTAGCGATTCCCAAATGCCTTACCAGGTCTATTGTTAGTGAAAGTTAGCGACATAGCAGCCAGACTTCTTACCATCTTCCATAGATCATAACAAGGTTGTTCTTCATGTTCTCCAAACTTGCATTCACGACACCACCTCGCTGTCTTATCGCCTTGCCAGTGGATACAAAAATCCGTGTCCATTCCTGCTTTATGTTGCAGTTCAAAATACCCTGGATAATCGAGTCGAATGTGATCTAAGCATGCATGATCAGCATACTCTCCAAATATCTTCTTTGCCTCTTGAGGAGTAGTGTATGGGTCATGCCTATACATTCTATGCTTTTTTCCTAATACCTCCCAAGGTTCATCCATCCATCTATGTAACTCGTCAAATCTCTTTCCGTACTTTTTTAGACTGTCAAGACAGTGCTCTTCATGAGCTGGCATGTTTTTTCAACCTCCCTAATAACACTATAATAGGTGGTATAACTTCTAAAGACAAGCCTGTCACTACTTTCCAGTATTGCATAAGTGCGAAAAAAAGGGTTGGCAAAGCCAGAAGGATTAAAAAAAGTGTCGCGTTAAATCTCGAGGTCTCTTTGGAATGAGCAATCCCAGCAAGAAACAGTATTGCAGCAAGCACTTCGAGACCTACTACAATTATCGGGTCCCAGTTGGCGAGTACTGCAAAAGCGATAAACCAAGCAACAACAAACGCACAGCATATACTGAATATAGGGGCATCTTCTTCTGTTTCAATCTTCAATTTCTCTCGTCCAGATGGCCACCACCAGTAGTAACCTTCTCCTTGTTCTTCGCTCATACCATGTCCCTAATATCGTCTCTTATATGTTTGAGTTACTTCCCCTAGATTTAAGACATCGCTTCATGGTTTTCGAAAGCAAAGCGCTCTTATATTTTTAGCCATACAGAAAAGACTAATCTACTAGCACAACTAAGTAAAGCACTTCAAAATGAACACCAGAGAGTTGGGAGTAATCTCCAATGCACGCTGTTGTCAAAGATAAAAGGCAACCAGGAGCCCAAATCACAACCGTTAATGACCCAAAAGTCAAGGAAAACGAGGTCCTCGTCAAAGTTGAAGCCGCCTCAATCTGTGGAACTGACATCCACATATGGGACTGGAACGAATGGGCTCAGAACCGCATAAAAAAGCTTCCAATCATTTTCGGTCACGAAGTAGCTGGAGAAGTAGTGGAAACCGGCAAAAACGTAACTACTGCCCATGTGGGAGACAAAGTTTCCGCTGAAACACACATCGTAGACGGCACCTGTTATCAATGCAAAACCGACAGGAAGCACGTCTGCCAAAACATGCAAATCCTGGGCGTGGACAGAGACGGCGTCTTCGCTGAATATTTTGCCTTACCAGAAGAAAACGCTTGGAAAAACGACCCTCACTTAGACCCAGCCATCGCATCGGTTCAGGAGCCGCTAGGAAACGCTGTACAAGCTGTTTTGCCAAAAGAACACGTGGAAGACATCGCAGGCAAAAATGTGGCAGTCTTGGGTGCGGGTCCCATAGGATTAATGGCCATAGCCATTCTCAGAGAGCTTGGCGCTGCAAAGGTCTTTGCCACTGCAGGTGGCTTGAACAAGGTGCGCATGGAATTGGCTAAAAAAATGGGGGCTGACATGGTTCTCAGTGCCCGAGAGGAAGGTGAAAGGCTCGTCAAAAAGATAGTTGAAGCCACAGGGGGCAATGGTGTTGACGTTGCCTTAGAGATGTCAGGCGACCCAGACGCTGTGAGGCAAGCCTTTGAAATGCTCACGCCAGGTGGCAGAGTTTCTCTCTTAGGGATTTTAGATAGACCAGTTGAACTTGATTTGAATAATGCTATGATCTTTAAGGCAGCAACGGTTTACGGCATAACAGGACGTAGAATGTTTGAGACATGGTATCAAGTAAGGGGATTACTTGCCAAACCAGGTTTCAAAGAGAAGATTACTGCTGTCATAACTCATAAGATGTCGATGCGAGACCTAATCAAAGGCATAGACTTGATTAAGGCTAAGCAAGCAGGCAAAGTCGTCCTTCATCCAAAATGGTGACAAGATAAAGGTTATGAGAAACCTAGAGGAGACTAAAAATCAAAAAGTGAAAAACTATGCGAAATCCAACCGCATTTTTAGCGCAGGAGTATCAAGAACTCGTAAAGAACGAGCTTGACTGGAAGATAAGAGTGCTGGAAGGACCGAGCACACATTGGTGTATGGTCGACGGTAAACGGGTTCTCATGCTTTGCTCCAACAACTATCTGGGGCTAAGCACGCATCCAAAGGTCAAGGAAGCAGCGATGAAGGCTATTGAGACCCATGGAGCAGGCTCTGGCTCGGTTCGACCCATAGCGGGCACGATGGACCTTCACGTTGAATTAGAACGAAGACTTGCTAAGTTCAAGCACGCTGAGGCTTCACTCGTTTATCAAACTGGTTTTGCAGCCAACGCTGGGCTGATTCCACAGTTGGCTGGTAAAGAAGATCTGGTTATTAGTGACGAACTCAACCACGGAAGCATAATAGACGGAGTCAGACTGTGCCACGCGGAGAGGGCAATCTACAAACACTCTGACACGGAAGACTTGAAAAGAGTGCTAAACGAAGCTGAGAAACACTCGCCCCCATACAGAAGAATATTGATTCTCACAGATGGTGTTTTCTCCATGGACGGCGACATCACACCGCTAGACAAGATTGCCGAGTTAGGCGAGGAACACGGCGCCATGGTATTCGTCGACGATGCCCACGGCGAAGGCGTGTTAGGAGAAGGCGGTAGAGGCATAGTTTCCCACTTCAAACTCGACAGAAAGAAGGTTCAGGTGGAGATGGGCACGTTTTCAAAGGCTTTTGGGGTTGTTGGAGGTCACATTTCAGGGAGCAGAGACCTTATAAACTTCGCCTACAACAGATCCAGAACTTGGCTTCTAAGCGGGTCGCATCCGCCTTCGGTTGCGGCTGCCTGCATCGCTGCCATAGATGTTTTGGAGAAGGAGCCGCAGCATGTTAAGAGGTTGTGGGACAACACAAAATATTTTAAAGAAACCATGAAGGACTTGGGTTTCAACGTGGGCAACAGTCAGACACCAATTACTCCGGTGATTGTTGGCGAAAGCGGGGTAGCAAAAAGACTGAGTGCACGTTTGTTTGAGGAGGGAGTCTTCGCCTTACCTATTGTCTATCCAATGGTGGCTCGGGACAAAGCACGTATCAGAACGATGATGAACGCTCAACTGAAAAAAGAAGACTTAGACTTCGCCATATCCTCGTTTGAAAAAATAGGAAAAGAACTCAAAATAATATAGCCTTTCACGAACAGCTGACACACATCGCTTTCAAAGTTTCTTTTTTCCTAGTCACTAGACAAGGCGAAGCCTTTTCCTATTAAGACCAGTACGATTGCAATTTCTACGGCGCAAGTAAACCAACTGACACTTTTAAAGCAAAACTTACTTGACAATTGATTTTAAGTTTTTATTTTTTGCATTCTTTTTTTAAAATTGGAATATTTCGGTAGAATTCGCTTATCATAAGCCAAGAACAGTTTTGAATGAACCTGAAGGCTTACGTTCCGTCGATAAGGCTCTTTCATAAGAGAAATGTTCTACTTCTTTTTTTGAACCTTGAAATGGAAGCAAAAGCTTATTCTAAATTCAGATTTATTATATTCGTAAATATTCGTTCATGAAATCGAGAACAACAGCTTCGCGAGCAAGGTTACAAAAACGTTTATGTCTTTTGGTAAAGTCTAGTCAAATTGTAAAGGGTTAGTTGCATGCTTGCCGAGTTTCGTTCTTTAGCTCAGTTGTGCGAGAAGTTAGGTGGAATCACTAGGCGCACGTTGATGGTTGATTACGTGGCAGATTTCTTGAAACAGTTGCAGCCTGAAGAGGTTGAGCCAGCGGTGTCCATGATTTTGGGTAGACCCTTTCCGAAGTGGGATCAACGTGTTCTAGAAGTGAGTTGGGCTACGTTGAGCGGCATAATAAAGCGTTTGACTAACGTTGATTGGAAACAGTTTCGAGAAGCATTCAGCAAAACAGGAGACATCGGCGATGCGACAAAAATCGTGTTCGAAGCCAGCAAGATTCGCAGGCAGGCTACACTCTTCGAAAAGCTACTGACCGTTCTCGAAGTTAGACATACGTTTGAAAGCATTGCTGAAGCTGCTGGCTCTGGTTCGAGGGAGCGAAAAGAACGTTTGGTTGAAACTTTGTTAAGTGAGACTTCGCCTCTGGAAGCAAAGTATGTTGTCAAGATTCTGATAGGCGAAATGAGAACTGGCTTCCATGAAGGATTGATGGAGTTAGCTGTTTCAAAGGCTTTTGACATACCCCTCGAAACTGTTCAAACAGCGAGCATGTTGACAGGCGACATAGGCGAAGTTGCCTCAATAGCCAAGACCGAGGGCAAAGAAGGAATTCGTAACCTTCGATTCAGAATCTTTCGACCAATAAAACCCATGATGGCTCAAATGGCCGAAGACGTAAACGAAGCCCTAAAAGAAGCCGAAGGTGAGATGGCTTTTGAACACAAGTTAGACGGCGTCCGCATCCAGATTCACAAATCAAACGATGATGTGCGAGTTTATAGCCGCAGGCTTACAGACGTGACAGAAAGCTTGCCCGAAGTTGTGCAGTTGGTTAAGGATGAAGTGAAGGCACAAGAAGTTATCCTTGACGGTGAAGTAATCGCTGTTGGAAAGGAAAAAAGTCCACTTCTCTTTCAACACGTCATGCGGAGGTTTCGCAGAGTTCATGAGATAGATGAGATGACGAAGCAAATTCCAGTTGTGCTTCAACTCTTCGATGTCATTTACCTCAACGGTCAAAGCCTAAGCGACATGCCGTATATTGAGCGCCGAAAGAAACTGGGAGAAATAGTGGGTCGCATACAATTAACACATCAAATAGTCACCAAAGACCCTGCTGAAGCTGAGCAGTTTTTGAAGGAAGCACTCAACAAGGGTCACGAAGGCTTAGTTGCCAAGAAACTAGACAGCCCTTACACGCCTGGAATTAGAGGTAAGCGCTGGTTCAAGATTAAACGCACTCTAGAATCTTTGGACTTAGTCATTGTGGCTGCTGAGTGGGGTTATGGACGCCGACACAACTGGCTCAGCGACTACTATTTAGCTGCCCGAGACCCAGAAACTGGGTGGTTCCTGACTGTTGGAAAGACGTTTAAGGGCTTGACCGACCAAGAAATAATCGAGATGACTCAGCAGCTTAAGGAGTTGACAATCCGCGAGGAGCCCCACGGCGTTGTGGTTGTTCCAAAGATCGTGGTGGAAGTTGCCTACAACGAGGTTCAGAAAAGCCCAAAATATGAATGCGGAATGGCACTGCGCTTTGCTCGAATAACACGCATAAGAAGCGACAAGACACCCGAAGAAGCAGACACAATCCAAAAAGTGAGAGAAATATACGAAAAACAATACGAAAAGAAAGCGAAATATTAGGTGGTTAAGTTTGACGAAAAATGAAGGAACAGCTTATGCATACGAATGGATAAGGATGCGACAACGTGAAAGAGAAGCTCATGAGAAGAAAATAAAGAAATTGAAGAAAAAAATGAAAAAGGTCACAAAATCTAAGAAAAAGTAACGAATGAGGAGCTAAAATCCAGCGGCTTCGAGTTTTTCTTTGACCTTCTTAATCCTTGCCTTAAGCTCGGTCACTTTCTTGCTCTTTTCTTTTCCAGCCGCCTTGTAACAGTCCAACGCGTATTCCAATCCACCCAATCCGAAGCGGTCGTAACCCTTCTCTAAGGCGATGTCAGCTGACTTCATGAAGCGTTCAACAGCTGTTTCGTAATCTTTTAGGAGAAAACTGCATTCGGCGGCTTTGAACAGCATGTAAGAAGAGTCGAAAAAGTTGCCCAATTTCTCGTAAAGCCCAGAGGCTTCTAGAAACTTTTCCATAGCTTCCTTATATTTTCCAGAGTCGTATAGGCTGGTTCCTTCTCGATGAATTTTCAAGGGGTCTTCTTTAGACGGTGAAACGCTCATTGTTTCCACCAGTAACTTTCAGTATCAATTGTTGCTTCAGCATTTTAGATTTTCCTTTCGCAGTTGCTTTCCCAAAATCTCAAATTAGTATTTTGCTACACATATTATTGGTTAAAGATGCGCTTCAAAGTTGAACAAGCAAAACTTAACGATTTAGATGTGCTCTACAGAATTGAAAAAGAATGCTTTACGTCAGAAGCCTTTACCAAGGAACACATAGCCTACCTATTGGAAAGCCCAGATGCAATCAGCCTTATTGCAAAGACAGACCAAGAAATCATCGGTTTCATCGTTGGCATGATAGAAAACTATGGCAAAGTCTTAGTTGGTCACGTATACACAATAGACGTTGCAGCCAAACACAGAAGAGCTGGCGTGGGACTTAGACTTCTGGACGAACTGGAAAACATTTTCCTTCAAAAAGGCGTCAAAACCAGTTATCTTGAGGTTCGAATCGACAACAAAGCAGCACGAAAACTTTACCACAAGAAGGGTTACATCGAATTAGAACCACTGGAAAATTTCTACGCTAAGGGAAAGCACGGTCTCAGAATGAAAAAAGAGTTATAAAAATAGTGCTCACTTTTCAAAAGACCACAAGAAAAGCTGAGTCTTTTCATCAAACTTCCTCTGCAGTCGTGTGTCAACAGCTTCAACCAAGACTAATTCTCCAGTGACAGCGATTGTACAGCCTGGCATGACGTGGCCTCCCATGACTTCTCCTTTCTCGTTGGAGACACATATATGAGCGTGGGCGAAGGGGTTTTTCTCCTTCAATGCGATGTTGCCCATGCATGAGACGATTTCAAGATGACCATCAACTCGGATAGTCTCGTATTTCCTATGGCGATAAAAACCCAGGTTTGCCTTCTTCAAAGTGCCTATTAAAATGAAAAACCCAGCGTTTATGCGACTTTTCTTCGCTACAAGATTAAGGGTTTCCAAGAGGTCTTCATCTTCAATAAGCTTGGCGAAAACCATTCTTCCAACCTTTGATTGCATCAATTCCATTTGAGTCACGCAGCCCTTCTAATTTGCAGAGTTAGGCTTTTCAGAATTTCGGCTAAGAAAAGATTGAGTTGTGCAGTGCACCAAGTAGGTTTGTGATAATAAACTTTTCATCAACGAGTTCCCCACAGCTTCTGCCTATTCCTCTGCAAGGCATAATCTTCAGGGTAAAGGAGCTTTTGCTCGTTTTTTCAAAGTAGAAAGGATATAGCCTGCACAGTAAGGGTCGATGGCGATAGACTGTGCATGTATAAAATCCTTTCATTTTATCAAGCTTGAGAAAAGCACACGAACCGGATGCTTCATTCTTTAGACAACCATGAGCAACATCTAAAAACTCAGCTTCACAGTAGCCTGCCTTTTTAAGACCTTCAACATCCTTTAAAGAAAGCTTTGGACCACCAAGTTTGCAACAAAAGGTGGCGCAGCGTTTGCATTTGAATCTTAGATTTTTGACGTAGAATTTTATGTTTTTAACCTTGCTCTCTTTGGGTTCAAAGATTATTTTTGCGATGTTTCCGTCTGATTCCATGCAGCCTCACTTGATGATTTTATTGTTGCTTATTTTTAAGGATAAAGGCTAAATGTAACAGAGGCACCATGAGGTAGTCAGAAAGATTGAGATGAAAAATGATGGTGGGAAGGTCGAAGAAAAAAGCCCAACGCATGATCAAAGCCATCGCCATTCTTGCGAGAAACACCACATGGAAGTGTGGAAGAGTTGAACGCCAAGTTGTGCACTATCTAGGCGACCAAATACGAAGGTTTGGGAGAGCACGGACCCCTGTGCCAGATATGCTACAACATTTCAGGTTAAAGGGAAAGCAGAAAAGCGAGTTTTTCGACGCCATGAAGCGGTTAGAAAAAAGACGCATAATAAAAATCGAAGGCTTCTAAAGACTTAAGGGCAGTGTAAAGAGTTGCTTGCGAGGACTAACGTTTGTCCTTAACGTTCTCGCTTATTTTTTGACGAGTTTAGCGAAGCTTATTTCAATTGATTCGTATCAATGGTTTAATCAAGCGGTTGCGTTAATGAGTCAAATGCTTGAAGGTTGAACTATGGTGTTAAAAGTTTACAACAGTCTCACTAGAAAAAGAGAAGAATTCAAGCCCATGCAGAAAAAAGAAGTTAAGATGTTCGTGTGTGGGCAAACGGTTTACGATGACGCCCACATGGGACATGCCAAAACATATGTTCAGTTTGACATAATTGTTCGATGGTTGAGAAAATTAGGCTATAAGGTCTTTTACGTTCAAAACATCACCGACATCGAAGACAAAATCATCAATAGGGCGAAGGAGAGAGACATCGATCCGCTGGAATTATCTAGGCTCTACACTGAGAGATTTCTCGAAGACATGGAAGCGCTCAAAGTGGCAAAGAATGTGGACATGTTTCCAAAAACCACAGATTACATACCGCAAATGATAGCGCAGATCAAGGCATTATTAGATAAAGGATATGCCTACGTCGTGGATGGAGACATCTACTACGACGTGTCAAAGTTTAAAGACTATACTAAACTGTCTCGCATGTCTCTTGATGAATTGAAGAAGCACAGAATCGAACCTGACCCGAGGAAGAAGAACCCGATTGATTTTTCTCTCTGGAAGAGTCAAAAGCCTGGTGAACTGGCTTGGGATTCTCCGTGGGGTAAGGGAAGACCAGGATGGCATATTGAAGACACAGCCATGACAACAACAATTTTTAACGCACCTCAATACGACTTACACGGAGGCGCAGCGGAACTCATCTTTCCGCATCACACAAACGAGATTGCGCAGGCTGAGGCGGCAACGGGTAAGAACCCTTTCGTGAAATACTGGTTGCACACAGGTGTTTTGTACATTGGAGGCGTGGAGATGCATAAGTCGTTGAAGAATTTCGTCCCGATAAAAGATATGTTGGAAAAGTACGACGCTGAAGTTGTGCGACTTTACTACGCTTCTACCCACTACAGAAAGCCCCTAGAGTTTGAAGAAAAACACTTGGAACAAGCGAGAAATCGACTGGAAGCGCTTTACAACACTTTAAGAAACGTTAGACATGCAACCCTTGCCAAGGGAAAGAGTGATAGATTCGAGAAAACTTTGACTGAAACAAAGAAAAGGTTTGCAGAGGCAATGAACAACGATTTCAACACTCCTCTAGCTTTAACGCAACTTTTCGCGCTCTCCAAGAAAACGAACCTTCTCATCAAAAAAGACAAAATCAATCCCGAGTTAGCGAGTGAAATTGTTGGAACCTTCAAGGAGCTTGGATCTGTATTTGGCATCTTAGAAAAAGAGTTGGAAGAAGAGAAACTTCCAAAAGAGGTGGAAGACCTCATCAAGAAACGTGAAGAAGCGAGGAAGAGAAAAGCCTGGGAAAAGGCAGACGAGATAAGGGAGAAGATTCGAGAGTTGGGTTATACTCTTGAAGACACTGCGGAAGGTGTGCATTGGAAAAAACTCAGCTGATATCAGCTTGGCTTAGGAGTCGGAAGTTGACTCTCGTCTTTTTCTGAAAGAAAGCGTATGGCTTGAAGTACGCTTTTGGCTAATCCTAAAAGGTCTATTGTAAGCAACATGACAAGATAAATTCTCAAGTCAGCCAAGACGTGAATGTTTTGAACGTCAACCGATACGATGCCGCCTTCCAAAGCAATCACAATAAATATCATAAGAATCAAGGCTTTCCCAATGTTAAACGCGTGCTGAAGTATGGTTCCAGACGTGAGTTCACTAGCAACCACGAAAAATACAGTTATTGCCACGAACAGGCTTAGCAGTTTTCCATAACTTTCAAAGATTTCAGGTGCAAACTCAGATAGAGTGGAGATTATGAGCATTGGGACGCCGTATAGCAAAATAAACCAGATTACACCTTTGACAATTGCCTTAACAACCCTTGGAAACATCTTTCTGAACATTGACTTAGTGTTCGCATTTTCAGCCAATGGGAATCACCTGTGGACCATAACTGAAAACTGAAGTGTCAAAATACAAACGAACTTCTTTCAGGTCGCTAACATCAATTGGAACATAAACTTCTATTTCTGTTGAGTAAGCATATTGTGATGGAGCGTTTATTGAAGTTGTTGAACCACCAACTTTCTGGTTTTGAGCGTTTACTAATTCTGTTCGCAGAGTTCCATCCAGATTGAAGAAAGAATGATTCTCGAAGCTAATGGGCACCATTGCCCTAATATGCGTGGCGTTGTAATCCTCGGAAGCGATGTCTCCAATGACTAGGTTGTATAAAGGCGCACCCCAATCCATGGTGGAGTTTGTTGAAATCTCTATTGAAATAACGTGAGCAAACTTTAACGCTAAACTCAAGTCAAAGTCAACCTCAGTGTCATAAAAGAGCAGACGAGACAAACTAGTGGAAGCTACGTTCTCAAGACTAACTGAAATATAATGTATTGCGCTGACTTTGCTGCCAGCTGAAATTAATGGCACTAGGGTGGAGTTTGCCACGAGCACTTCGTCACTTTCTATTAGAATAGTTGTTATGTTCAAATCAGATATGTCGTAGAAACCCTTGTTTTTTATAGAGAACGGCAAAAGCAAGATCATTGCGTCTTCTGAAGCTGTCATCTTTGCTTCGCCTAATTCTATCCCTAGCTGAAGGGCTGAGTATAATGCGGTGGCTGTGAACACTATTATAACAAGCCAAAGTATGTAAATTGCGAATCCAAGCGCTCGTATCGCTTGCTTCATTGCTTCCACTTTGAGAAAAGGCATCTACTACAGTGTTGGAGTTGGCGTGGGCTGAGATGGTGCGGAAACAGCAGCTTCTTCAGGCTTCTCAATTTGTTTAGGTTTCTCTGGGGCTTCAGTTTTTTCCGCTTCTTTAACAGTGACTGGTTTCTCTGTGGTAGTTTTTGTTTCTTTTGTTTCTTGTTTAAGCTCTTCTTTAATTGCTTGTTTGTTTTCTGTTTTGACGCTTTGTGGTTGACTAGGTTGCGGCGGAGCTGTCTCTGCTCTTTCTTTTTTGAGTAGTTGTACTCCTCTTATTGTGAGGATGGAGCCTATCCAGCCCATTATGCCTAGGTATAGTATTCGAATGACAGCTTCCATAAGAGGCGCAAGTGCTTCGCCGAAGACTTGTAGAATGTCTCGTGTCACTAGTATGCTTAGATTTCCAATTAGAAACGTGAAGGCGCTGTAGAAAGTGCACGCTAGCAGGATGACTCCTACGAACAGTACGATTAAGCCTGAGAGCTCAACTTTGTCTATTTTTCCTATTTTCATCCTTGAACCTCCATGCGTCTGTTTTTGAGACGCACTTGTATAAAAGTAGAGTGAACATTAACTATTTATTACCTATCTAGACGCTGAATCGTACAGATCTTTGAAGACAATCATTAAGGTGAAGGCTCTCTTTTTTCTTTCATTGCCTTTATGAGGCGGGATGCTTCATGCGCCGATTTGGCTTGAGCCACATGCTTTGTTCTTGCTACAATTAGTCGAGTACCGCAGTGAGGACATTGCCTAATCTTTTGGCTTGTCTTTGTTAATAATAGGCGTCCGCAACTGTAACAGACAATGACTGCGTACATTGTGGGGTTATCTCTTTGTTTTGTATCTGGTTTTTTCGGAGAAGAAGTCGATTACTCTTGTTTTGGTTTGGAATGTTGCCTTGTGTTTGGCTTCTGCAGGGATGAGGTATTCGTCGCCTTTTTGGCATAGTCTTGTTTTGCCGTTGATGGTTAGTTTCATTTTTCCTTTGATTACCATTCCCCATTGGGGGTAGTTGTGGCTGTGTTCTGGCACTATGGCTGTTGGTTGCATTTCGAAGAAGATTAGTTGGTGTTTTTCGCCTTGTAGAATCCATGCTTTCATGCCTTGGAATGGCATGTCTGCTTCTGGCAAAGCTGTAATGACCGAAGGAAACTCGTTTATGTGTTTGGTTTTTGGTTTGTTCAAGCTGTTTTTCCTCTAGGAAGCATGGTTGAGACGAGAAGAGGTATTAATGTTTTTTAGCTCGTCGCTGGTTTCTTTAGCATTGAGCCGATGTAAAGCCCGCCAAAAGTGACAACTAGCATAAGGACGAGGATGAGAAATTTCTCTCCAGTTAGTCTCAATGCTTGGATGTAATACCACTCGGATGCTGACGGCGTGGCGGTGGGGTTGGCTTTCATATACTCTTCTTTGATCATGGGAGTCCATTCCGTGACAGCTAACTCCATATAGACCATAAATATCATGAAAACTGCAAATAGGATGGTGATTTTTGCGATTGTTTTTGTTCTGTTTTCTTCTCGGATTTTTGGGGCGAAGATGTAGCCGACGATGATAGTGGTGAGGATGAAGGAGACAAATGAACCTAGTTCAAATGCTTGGTAGTTGCCTAGAGATGGAGCGAATACCAATGTTAGAGGATATAATATGAGGATGAAGATTATGGCTAGTGATGCTACTGCGGTGATGATGTCGCCGAACTTCAGTGTAATCACCTCCTTCAAATGGAAATGTGTGTATGTTTATTGTTCCGTTATTATGACTTGTGCAGCAGACTTTGGGGTGTTACTCAGCTTCATTTTGTCATTTCTTTTTTGTGTTTATTTCGAGTTCAGTTTGTTGTTTCACATGAATTATTAATTTGTCCAAGTTTATGTTTTGAATGATGAATGATTTCGTCTTTCAGTCATGGTATTAAAGAGATTGAGCGGTTGTGACAACTGAAACGCTGCTTGAGTCGCCCTCGACTGTTGAGTTGCGCAAGAAGCTGGGAATTCGCTGTCCGAAGTGTGGTTCCGCTAGGACGGTGACTAAACGGGCTGAGAGGAAGTTTGAATTTTTTGAATGTGGTTCTTGTGGTTATGCTTGGAGGGAGATGCGAGTTGCTAAGCCGCCGAATAAGGTTCATTTTGTGTTGTTTATGGGTGTAGTGGTATCAGCCTATCTTGTTGGTTTAGAGTGGATTTCCAGCTTAAGCCTTGAGGGATTTTTAGCTTTTTTAGTGGCTTTCTCTGTGATTGCTATACCGCATGAGTTGCTTCATGCCCTGGGTAGATGGTTCTTTGGTTACTGGGCTGTTCCTATCCCTATTCTGATTCCGCCAATTCTAGGGTTTACTGTTGGCGAGAAGCCACATACAAATGTGCAGAGGTTTGTGTTTTCTTCGATGCCTTTGTTGCTAACTGTTGCCAATTGGCTGGTTTATGGAGCGACTGGGTCTGAGAGGCATATTATACTTGGGTTCATCAACCTGTTTTGTACGGCGTTTGATGTTTTGCCTCTCATATTGCCTAGGCGCAGGAGACATCAGCGTCCATGGAGTCCGTCGCTTTGGCTTTCCCCCGCTTCTTGACTGTGATATGGTCTTGAGCCTTAACAAGAAAAGAGAACTAGTAGCCTTGGTTATGTTTATCAAGTAGCTCTGCGTTATTATCTTGTCGAGGTTCAAGCCCATGAGCGTTGAGGTTTTAAAGGACATCCGGGAGGAGTTGAAGGAGCTTAGACTTCTCTACAAGGAACTTGTTGAAAAGTTAATACCAGTCGTGGAACCAACGGAGGAAGAGAGAAAAGCCATAAGAGAAAAAGACGAAATAGCTAGCGAAAAAGAGCTAATGAAAGCTTTGGGTAGAACCCATGTTTAACATCACAATAAAGAGAAAGGCTCTCAGAAAACTTGCAAAACTAGACGAGAAAAGAAGGAAAACGATAAAAGAAATCGTATTGATTTTGAAGCTGGATCCAATACCCTTTAGAAAAGCAGATGTGGGCAAGCTGAAGGGTTACGATAATATTTACAGGATCAGAGTTGGAGACCTGCGCATTGTATATGAAGTCTTATGGGCTCCCAGAACAATAGTCATCCACTACATAGGTCCAAGGGAGAAAGCGTATCGAAAATGACTTAAAGTATGCCAACAAGTTAAGGGAGCAACCTAACGACAGTGAAGTAAGCCTTAGAGATTTGAGATGCGCTCTTCCACGTATTCTTGTATGGATGTTGACCACTAAGTATCTTTTTGATAAGTTCCTTTTTGAACATCATGTTCTCAGGGTGCACGCTCGTTCTAGCGCATGCGTGGAGAAAATTTCCCGTCTTCCTCGCATCGCCATGGTTTTGGTATGAAGTCAAAATACGCGGTGCAAATTAATTGGTCTTGTGAGTTATACTTATGATTCGCGCAATTGAACATATTGTGCATTTTCCTATATCTTTCGGGTATCCCAGAGGACCCTCTTGTCTTTCTCTTTGTGGCATACTTCTAACATGCTCTAACGCGCACAAACTTCTTCAATTTCTGTGCGCTTGTTCTTTCATAGTTTGGGAGTAACAATTTAAGTGTAGTTCTTGTGTCTATCATTAATATTGAGGTCATATCCTAAGGCTGGGATGTAATGATGGAAAGCTCGTTTCCAAGATGCCCTGTTTGTGGCCAGGGTAGCGGTTATCTTGTCTCAGGCATTTTCAGGAATTATGTTCAGTGTCAGTATTGTAGAGCTAAGTGGAAGTTGTCTCTTCATCAGGGTCGAGTGGCGAGTTTGATTCTTCATGAGCTACCTAAGAACGGGCAGGCTTTATGGAGAGTCTCTAGTCTTAGTGCCCCGCTCTATGCCTTATTGGGCAGAGAGTATCCTGTTAATTTTTGGTCGAAGATGGCTTTGGTTAGCGGTGTTGACTGGGATTATATGAGTACACGTGTGCCTACTGCTGTGTCTTCTGCTGCTATTATGGGAAAGGGTGAGAAGACTCTTGCTTGCTGGGAAGGCTTCAGGGTGACTTCGCAGCCGAGAACGGTGAGCGGGCAGACGTTTTACAGCGATGTGGACCAGAGCGGGACTTTACTATTAACGAATCGTAGGCTGCTTTGGATGGAGCAACACGTTACGACAAGGGGATTTATTTTTACTACAACTGAGACTTCGTGGCTTGTGAAGTGTGAGATTCCTTTGGATGGGATTAAGGGTATAACAGGCTCAAGCGGTGACAGTCAGAGTTGGGCTTCACCATCAGAGATTCACATTGTTAACGATAAAGGTGAGCACGGGTTTAAGTTGTATTATGCTTTTCGGGAGTTGTTCAAGCCAGCGGTTGAATCCGCTGTTTCCTTGAGACATGATGAAATTGAACTGGAGAAGAAGCAAGACAAAGTGCATGTGATGCTGGATTTTTCGTTTCTTAAGAAGTATATGGAAGACGGCGGCCTAGTGATGCAGAATCTGAAATGCCCTGAATGCGGCGCATCAATAAGGTTTCCAACAGCAGGCTCTCAAACCGTCTGCGAACACTGCGGAGCAAATATCTATGCCAACGACATCTTCAAAAAAATAAAGGAGTTCATAGGATAGCTTGCGTCAGGACATAGAACAGGTTTTCTAGAGTCTAACAGGAGGGCTGTGGTCATTGACATGTCTATTGAGAGTTGAGGCGTCTGCTTGGGCGTTTTGAGCGAGAAAAACAAGCACATCATTCTGGCAACAGAACAGCTTTTTAATAATACCCAACAACCATGCAAGCAGTTAACTCAACAACCCTCCGTCTCAACTTGTCTCAACAATCATATTTGGAGCCTATTTGGATCATATTAGAGGGGGGTCTAGCCCTGTGCGCACACACACGTAAAAACAATTCATTTCTAGGCGAAAGCTTATTCCTACATACACCTACAACAACTACTACAAGGATGCCAACTAAATGAGCACCACATCTACGCTAACAGACTCAGTTGTCACATACTTCAGACAAAAAGGCTACAAAATCGAACGCAACACAACATGGGAAGGCAAAACATCGGGACTCCTCCACAAATTCGACCTAATCATCAAAAAAGCAAACGAACAACACCTGATCTGGATACGAGAATGGAAACGCACAGTCGGAGTCAACATGGTAATAAACATGGACAAAGCAGCCGAAGACGTAGGCATACCAAACCCAATCATGATATCAAGCAAATTCAGCGGACACGCCAAAGCCTACGCCAACAGACGAGGCATAACCCTACTCACAAAACGCGAAATCACATACAGACTCGGCTAATCAATAAAAGGCTACTCAAAATTCTCGGAGATACTCATCAAGTCGCTTTTCCCGTTCAAGCTCACCCAGCCAATCCACAATTCCCACCATACATGGCTTTTTCCCCACTAAAATCAAAACAATCTCCTGGGCAACCTCCTCAGCTTTCTTACCAGTCGCATCAACCTCACAGACCTTGCCCAAACCCACAGCCTTAATTGCATCGTACAGACATACATCTAGAATCTCAGCAGCAAGATTCTCCCACAACTTATGCCCTTTAAACCCACGTGCCTCCATCAACAGTTTCAAGTCTACAGGATTTCGCCTCAAAACAAAAACCTTCGTCACGTCTCTAAAAGAAACCACATCAACAGCGTAGTGACCATCAACAATAATGTCTCGGTTCATCTTTTCATGCTTCAATATCTTATGCACCCGCCTCGACAGCCTAGATTTATCGACAATGAGAGTCCCACGAGTCTTGTCCACGCCACTCGGCAGTTTCTCCTTCGTCACAAGCTCCCCCAAGTCAATGTGCAAAGCATTTAATTGAGATGCAAGCTGCTTAGCCACTGAAGTCTTGCCTACACAAGGCGTCCCCATAATTAGAATTACTCTCTGAATCTGCATCCCTTCTCTTGCAGAATAGTAGCAACTTTCCTATGCTTATTAGCTTTACAAGGTCGCCACCAACCAAACTACAAAACTAGTGCACACGCAAACACAATTCACCGCAAAAGCGTTCTTGTCAGATTCCGATTTACAAATTTTTTCAATTCGTATTTTGCATGCACAATGGTTATAGTTTCCGAACCCATTCTTTTCTTTTGTAGGCTGCGAGGCTGCACAATTTGAAACGACTCTTTAAAGAAACACTTCCAAAAGCCAAATCTAAGTTGCTGCTATGGTCGATTAGAATCTCCACACAAATAAAGAGCATTACAGGAGCAGCAAACTCTGATGACGAATCAACAGAATCCAGCAAAGCCTTTTACCTACTCAGTCTGATGCTAATCGTGTCTCTCCTCTTCTTTGCACCCGACAAAATCCCCCAAACATTCACTTTGACACAAGCACAAACAGGAATTTTTGAAAAAGCCCAAGAAATAGTCAAGAAATTAGTGGCAAACTTCAGTTAACATGTCAGATTTGTCATCTTTAAATGTACATGCCGTCTGAAAAAACTTTACATACATTCATAAAACTAACTTGGCTAGCTGAACCTTGTCTTCAAGAGTTTTCATTATGGTGTTAGTTTCTCTAACTCGTATTCCAAGCTTCTCGATTCGCTTTTTTTCAGCATGATCAAGTTGGTCAATGATGAAAGTATCGAGAAAGTCTTGATAAAGCTTAGCCACAGAATATGCGGAAACTCCAAGCCCTAAGCTCTGCATAAGTTTGTCTGCTGGTCCCTTGATTGGACGACCACCAACTATGGGTGATATTGCAACCACTCTAGCCTTAGTAGTTTTCAAGGCAGTTCTCACGTTCAAAACAGAGAGAATAGTGCCTATGCTCACGATGGGGTTGCTGGGACAAACAACAACTACCTCTGAATTAAAGATAGATTCGATAACCTCGGGCGCTGGTTGTGCTTTTTGGGCACCCTCGAACACAATGTTCACCACTTTGTCTTGTGCCTCTCTTTTAACCAAGTACTCCTGAAAATGCACAACACCTTTATCTGTCACAATTCTTGTCGTGAACCTATCGTTTGTCATTGGAAAAATTTTTACGTTTAACCCTAAACTTTGACAAAGCTTGCTCGTTGCTTCAGAGAGTGTTAAACCGCTGCGTAAAAGGTTGGTTCTGTGAATGTGAGTGGCAAGGTCTCTGTCGCCCAAGTTGAACCATGTTTCATATCCGTATTTTCGAAGTGTTTCAAGACAGTGGAAAGTGTCACCACGGATGCCCCAGCCCTTTTCTTCGTCCACTGTGCCAGCCAGAGTGTACATGATTATATCGAGGTCGGGAGAAATGTGTAAACCATAGAGTTCGATGTCGTCGCCAGTGTTGACAATCACTGTGATTTCTTTCTCTGAAACAACCCGAACAAGTCCTTGAAGAAATCTGGCGGCTCCGACGCCTCCAGCCAACGCTGTAATCATATTGTCTTACCAACCACTCAAATACACAATATTTTTTTCTCAGAGCATATTCCGCGCAAATTGTTCTTATGGATTTTCATGAAAATGACTATTTCATGAATGTTGGATTCTCAAAGAATAAATCAACACGTTTCCGCGTACATATGAGTCTCTCAGGCAACCAACGGTTTTCCATGTTAACCAGCATCGAATTATCATTAAAAATGGTGATACTGCGACTCTTAAAATGGTTGGTGTTCCCCCCGAGAACCGATTAAAAACTCAAATCCCTAACGCTTCAATGATAAAAAAGAGGGGGATGATGGTTGCAGCTTCTTATTGCTGTGGGAACTTTGGTCTGAAGCGCTTGAACCCTAGAAACCCTACGAAGGCGATGATCATGCTGAAGAGGGTCATGATAGTGCCGAAGGGCACTTCTGGGATTACTTGGAAACCTGCCGTTATTTCTATGTCGCTGTCGTCGAGGGCATCCACGCCAACATCGTATTTACCATTACCATTGACGTCAACAACTATGTCGTATTTTCCAAGAGTGAGGGGTGGACCCCAAACAGGTGATGGGAGAATGTTTCCTGAAGAATCAGAAGTCACGGTAATTTCTGAAACCGGTGCTGGGATGGTCATTCCATCACTCCATGTGACTACATCGTTCACTACGAATATGTGGTAGCTTGTTGAGGGTGAATAGCCGCTTCCATACGCGTAGACTGCTTCTCCAAGCAGAAAACTGTCCTTCTTGGTTCCGGTTGAATCGCTGCTCTCGATTACAGGTACTAATGGACGTCGGGCTGCTTCATAAGAGGCGGTGTATGTTCCTGCTGAGTTGACTGTTATTGTTGTGCTTATTTCGCCTGTGTTCCACTGCTTGAAGGGATGATCATTTGCATCAGTGGCTGGAACAGTGAACGTGTGGGTGCCCGTTAGGCCTGTGAAAGCGTGAGGCGTGTTAAAGACCGTTGGAGCTCCGTCCATAGTTATATCCACGCTTATAGCTGTAGCCTCGGTGTTGCAATATGCATCAATGGTGACATCATATGTAGGCGGAGGGCCCACAGAACGCACAGCTGTACACGCCAATATTTCACTCTTAGGATGTAGGTTGTTCAGCCAAATTCCATCGAACGAAGCGAAGAATGCATAAGCTTTTGAAGGGTCGCTTGGGTCTGGTGTGCCGGTCCAGTAGTATCCCCACGAATACCCTGTCATAGGTAAAGTATCGCTCGGGTAAGCTGGGTTATGCCATTCAATGGCATAAAGATGCCCCCACTCATTGTTAGTGGACCACCAAGTCGTGTCAGGCAGTCCAGTAGTTAAATCGTTTGCTGAAGGCAGTCTCCAATCGTCATGGCCGGCAAAGACCAAGTTGTCTGCCCATGCCACAGCCTCATCCCATGTCTTTGAAACCATGGGGTTTGCTAGTAGCCACATGAGACCAGTGTCATCGTCGGTGACGGTGCCGTCACTGTTGTCAATCAGTGCTGCCCGTACAGGGTTTGTCAAAGCAAGCGACATCGTTATTGCAACAAGGATAATGCCCAGTACGTGTTTTTTCTTTATTAATAACACTCTGATTCCCATGTTATTCACTCAATTGCGCGCTGCGCAATTATTTTATTTTGTATTAAACTACCAATAAGCCTTGTGAAAACATCTTCTGTAACATTTTGAGAGAAGTTCTATTTGTTTTGTCAAGATAACACGAGAACTGGTCATGTTACCTGTCAAGTGTGCCTCTTACGGGAGGTTTGAACATGTCGCAGTTCGGTCGCTACGGCCCCCACGCACATCTTCTTTTCGTGGCACCAATACTTGTTCTCTGACATGAAGTAGTCGCGGAAGCGTATTCTCTGCAAGTCACCCTCAATTAATAGATGCATAGTTTTGCTTCTCAACGCTTTGTTCTTAGGGCTTATGTAAGCACTTCTTGATGTTTTCAGTAGCTTTTTCCAACCTTTCTTCATAGTTGAGTATGTCCGCGAGACTCACCCCAAGAACGAACGGTTATAGCGTTGGAAGAGTGGGAATTTAAACAGTTTGTTTGGTGCTCCGGCCGGGATTTGAACCCGGGTCTCCGGCTCGAAAGGCCGGAATACTTAACCGGGCTATACTACCGGAGCCCAAATATGAGCACATTGCAAGTATTTGTTCTCTCGTTTTAAGTTTTCCACCTGTCAAAACGTAGATCAAGTTTTGTCTGAGGGAGAAAACAAATAATCTTAAATCATGGTTCTTAAACCAACATAGGCGGGGCCCGTAGCTCAGTAAGGACAGAGCACCGGGCTTTTAGACTAGAGTGAAGACACCCGGGGGTCCCGGGTTCAATTCCCGGCGGGCCCGCCAGATTCCTGCGAAGACGAAGCGATTTAGAGCTGGAGTTGTCAGCAAAGGAAAAATAGACAATGGGGATATGATTGGATGTACACCCATGATGTTCTTTAAAGAAAGGTTTTTGAATAAAAAATATGGGTTTTTGACAATTTTTTTCAAACTTGAAGTCTTGTTCTGAATCAGATGCAGCGTTAGTATATTTTTGATAATTTTTATTTTGAGTTCATAATGTTTTAATTGTTTTGGGAAAACATAATTGTGAACTAGGAAAGAGAGGTTAAAGTAATGACTATTCCTATCTACAGACCCTACGTTTTCTTGCGTTGCAAGAAGTGTGGCAGAAAGACTGACCATGTTTTGGTGAGTATTTCAAGTCCACGGAAGGGTGAGGTTGAAGAAACATATGAATGTCAAGAATGTGGTGAAACTAAGAAGATCTATGAATTAGCTTCTATGACACACCTTCAAAACCAAATTGAGGCGTAGAAACAGTAGAGGCGCATAAGCTAGCGATGAAAAAACTGCTTTTTTTCAATGCTTTGATTCTTGTGGCAAGCATTTGTGCAGCTTATAGCCTTATTTTGCTTGATAGCCTTGTTCATGGTACATTGTATCGTTATGATTTGAAGTTTAGTTATGATTGGGCTAATCCGTATTGGATGTTGCTCAGAGTGGTTCTAGTTTCCGTTGGGTTAGTGGCTGTGTTTACTGGTTTATCCTCAGTTTACGTTTTTAGAAGATTTGTTTATTCAAAACCTGAAGGGGTACAGGTTAGAAGCGAGAAAAGGATGGTTTCTGCGCCTCTTCGCGATACTGAAGTTGAAGGCGAGACCCATAGGGTTGGTGGTTTAGTTAAGTGTTCCAGTTGCCAGAGGGTTTTCGCTCAGCCTCTTCGAATGCTTGATTTTCATTCCGACCGCCCCAGGATTATTAGCATTTGCCCGTTCTGTAATGAGGTGATTCAGCCGATACTTCGTGACGGTGAGGTTGAAAAGGAAAAGAAGGCTGCTGTGAAGGAAAAAAAGACTAATCAAGAGGTTAAGGTCTCCGAGGAAACGGTTGCAGCTTCAACTTAGTCTCTAAGCATACCATGTTTCCGTTAAAGAGTGTTTGGTTTGTTTGAGAGTCTTGGAAATGAATCTTTTGGAAAAAGTTTATGAAATGGTTGAGTGAATGTTAAGGAATACTTTGGGGTTTGAATTATGGTTAGGGTTTTGGTTTGTGTTAAGCAAGCTATCGATGTGTCTCAGTTGAAGGTTGATGCAGCTACGAGGCGTCTGATAACTTTTGACGCACCTAAGAAGATTAGCGACTTTGACAAAAACGCGTTGGAAGAAGCTGTTCGGTTGAAAGAGACCTTGGGCGGTGAAGTTGTCACGTTAACGGTTGGACCTGAAGATGCTAAGACAACAATTAGGGAGGCGTTGGCTATTGGTGCTGACAAAGCTTACGTTGTAGCTGATTCTTCTTTTGAGGGTTCAGACACTTTGGCTACATCTTATGTTTTAGCTGAAGCTGTGAAAAAAATTGGTCAGTTTGATTTGATTCTTTGTGGTGAGGCTTCCATAGACAGTTTTTCTGCGCAAGTTGGTCCTCGGCTTGCTGAACGGTTGAATATTCCAGTGGTTACGTATGCGAGAAAACTGAGTCTGGAAGGAGATGTTGTCACAGCGGAGAGAACTTGGGAAGACAGCCACGAAGCGGTGAAGGTGAAAACTCCCGCCTTGTTAACTGTGACTAAAGAGCTGAATGAGCCTCGTATTCCGTCTTTGATGATGATTATGAAGGCTTCTAAGAAAGAAGTGATTTTGTGGAAGGCTGCAGACCTCGGCATTTCACTTGAGAAAGCGGGTGAAAAAGGCTCAGCTATTAAGGTAACGTCGGTTTTAGCGCCTAAAATGGAACGCAGAAAAATAATCATTAAGGAAGAAACGCCTGCTGAAACCGCTGAGAAATTGGCTAAGGCGTTGATTCAAGAGGGCGTTGTGGGAAGGTGAAAAATAGATGAGTGAACACAGGGGTGTTTGGGTTTTTTGTGAAAACAAGGACTTAACCATTGAACTGTTAGGTAAAGGAAGCGAATTAGCCACTAAGCTTCAGACGCAGCTCAGCGCCTTGTTAATTGGGCATGAGGTTAAAGGTCAAGCAAGCGAACTCATCGGCTATGGAGCGGACAAAGTAATAGTTGTGGACAACCCGCAGCTGAAGACCTTTCAGGTTGAACCTTACCTTGGTGTCGTCACTAGTTTGGTCAAGGAACACAAACCAGAAATCATAATGATAGGCTCTACAAGAAGAGGGAAAGAAATAGCTGCGAGGCTTGCGACACGGCTTGAAACGGGTTGCGTGCCAGATTGCACTCAGCTTAGCCTAGACGAACAAAGACGACTGGTAACTGAACGCATTGTTTACGGTGGAAACGCCTCTGTCACGCAAGTTTTCCAAACCAAGCCTCAAATTGCTTGTGTGCCGCCTAGAACCTTTGAGAAACCAGCGTTCAAGGAGAGAAAAGGCGAGATTATAGACGCAAATGTTATGGAATGGGAGAAGCCGAGAACCGAAACTGTTGAAGTCAAACCGATTGAAGCGGCTGCGGTCAAGATTGAAGAGGCTAAGGTGGTTGTGGTTGGTGGACGTGGCGTTGAAAAGAAAGAAGACTTCGCTGTTTTAGAAAGCCTCTGCCAAGTTTTGGGCGGACAGGCTGGGTATACTAGGCCGTTGGCTGAGGACAGAAAATGGTTTAAGGGCGACTGGATAGGGTTGTCGGGGCATAAGATTAAGCCTGCATTGTACATTGGCTGCGGCATCTCAGGCGTGATTCAACACGTAGCCGGCATTAGAGACTCCCAAATCATAGTTGCCATAAACAAGGACCCAGAAGCCCCAATATTCGAAATCGCAGACTACATAGTCATAGGCGACCTATACGAAATAATCCCAGCCCTAACAACAGCAATCAAAAAACAACTCACACCCATCTAGCAACCTGACTAAAAGACTCAGAGATAGATTCAGGGACAAACCATACCAAGCGTTTGCGTTTTTTTCTTTTTTCTTTTTCTCCAAATATAAATGCAAAATTTTTATATTCAAAGACCCGAATTTATATATGGAATATACGTGAGGAAGAAGGTTTACACAATTGATTAATGAAGTATTTGCTCAGTTTCGTCAGTGGATAGACAATAGGCACGAGTATGCGAAGGCTTGGAAGGAAAAAACAGGAAACAGAGTAGTCGGCTACCTCTGCACATACGTGCCGGAGGAAATCTTGTACGCCGCTGACATTTTGCCAGTTAGGATTCTGGGCAGTCATGAGCCGCCCACTGTTACGGAACCCTACATATTTGCCATGTACTGTCACTTCTGCCGTGACTGCTTGGCTCAGGGGTTAAAGGGAAAATTCGATTACCTAGACGGAATAGTTGAGGGTCAATCTTGTCTTCATCTGAGGCAGACGTTCAACGCCTGGCGGCTCCACATACCTATCGATTACACATATTACATTTATGTGCCACATGGCGTCCAAACCGTCCGAGCCATACCATACCTAACCCAAGAACTCGTCAAATTCAAACAAAGCCTAGAAAAATGGACAGGCAAAAACATCACAAACCAAGACCTAGACAAAGGAATACACGTCATGAACAGAAACCGAGAACTAATGCGCAAAGTCTCAGAATACAGAAAAACCAATCCTCCAAAACTAACTGGTCTTGAAGCCATGGAGATGGTTCTCGCCAGCCAAATGGTCGACAAAGAAGAACACAGCAGACTCCTTGAACAACTACTTCAAGAACTCCCCAACCGCAAATTAAAGCGTCGCGGAGACATTCGTCTCATGATTATCGGTAGTGAAGACGACGACAGAGTTTTCATGAAGAACGTTGAAGACTTAGGAGCCACATTTGTCATTGATGAGCACTGCACTGGCACCCGTTACTTCTGGGACAACATCAAAGAAGGACAAGAAGATAGACTCGCCGCCTTAGCGTCTCGTTACGTCATGCGCGTGCCATGTCCAAGTAAAGACTGGCCCGAGTTCACCCGACTCAAACATGCTGTTCAGTTGGCGCAAGAATACGGCGCCAAGGGTGCACTAATCATTCAGAACAAGTTCTGTGACCCGCATGGTATTGAAATCCCGCCTTTGAGAGATGCTTTAGCCGCTGTTGGTGTGCAAACCTACCCACTAGAATTCGACGTAACCGTGCCTTGGGGACAGTTCAGAACACGAGTTGAAGCTTTTCTGGAACAATTAACAGGCTTAGAGGAGTTGTTCTAAAATGACCGCAACGACTCAAGTTAAAGAGTATCCAACCGAACCATTAAAATGTTGGGAGCAAGCCAAAAATCTCCGCAAAAATTACTACGAAGATTACTTACACGCTCATGAAAAAGGCGGATTACGCTGGGCAGGAGGCGCCTGGTCGTTCAGCGCCATACCCGCAGGCTTAGGCGAAGACGTCTACTGCATAACAGGCGAGCCATATGGCGCAACAGTCGCATTCTTCAAAGACTTCGCCTCCAAATGCCACGACGCAACCGAAGCGGCTGGTTTCCCACGTACATTGTGCGCTTACATGCGCAATTATTGGGGCTCAATTCTTCTCGACAAGTACATTCTCACAGACGGCACAGTTGTGGACGGCTATCCAGTGCCCAACTTCATTTGGCAGAACCACATCTGCTGCAGTCACAGCAAATGGTATCAACTGGTGAAGTGGCTGGAGAAGAAAAAGGGCAAAGAAGTGCCAATGTACTCTGTTGACGTATCCGTAGGCTATCCATCAGACTTTTCACCCGAAGAAGACTACAAGGTCAATTACATTGTGGAGCAACTCAACGACGGCATCAACTGGCTTGAAAAAGTGACAGGACGAAAATACAACGATGCACTGTTATGCGACGCTGTTTGGAACGAAATGAAGGCAACGTCTGTATGGGCTGAAGTCTGCGCCCTCAACCAGGCTGTTCCTGCACCTTTAGACGAGAAAACCATGTATTCGTTATATGTTATGGGCACGTTGATGAAGCATAGACCCGAATGCGTAGCCTTCTACGAGACGCTAAGAGAAGAAGTTAAAGACCGCATTAAAAGAGGCATAGCTGCTGTGTCCACAGAACGATTCCGCGTCATAACCGACACACAGCCCCCATGGGGTTTCTTAAAAATATTTAGGGAAATGGAAAAATACGGCGCCGTGTCAGTTGGTTCTCTCTACACCTTCGGCTTGATAGGCATGTGGCAATACCAACCCGACGGCACATGGACACCCAAACCCTTACCGCCTAAAAAGCCTCAAACCCGAGACGAAGCTCTGCAAACCATAGTCAGATGGACCCTGCACAAGCCTGAATGGGCACATTTCTACGAGCCAGAATTGAAGACCAAAATGATGGAGAGCATAGTCAAGCAATGGAAAGTTAACGCTGTTCTGCTTCACTACAACCGTGGCTGCGAAGGACTGAGCCTCCACATAGCCGAAAACCGATACGGCTTGATGCAAACGGGCATTCCAGTTTTTCCGTTTGAAGGTAACATGGGTGACGAACGAGACTTCGACCTTGCAGGCACAATGGCACGCTTAAACGCTTTCTTCGAAAGCATGGGCTTGAAAAAACTTAAAGAGTGAAATTAAAAAATGATAACAGCAGGAGTAGATGTAGGAGCAAAATTCGCAAAGGTTGTTATCCTCAAAGACGGGCAAGTAGTTGCTCGAGCAAAGACGCTCGTAGGATTCGATGTTTTGAAGTCTGCCAGCGACGTTTTTGAAAAAGCATTAAAAGAAGCTGGACTTTCTAGAGGCGACGTCCAAAGAGTGGTAGCCACAGGTATGGGTAGGAACACTGTTTTGCACAACCAACCAATCAACGCTGATGAAGTGGTTTCAGAGGTTGTAGCCGACGCTGCAGGCGCCAACCAAGTGGTTCCAACCGTCAAAACCGTCATAGACGTGGGCGCCGAAGAAGGCAGAGGAATTAAGGTTGAAGTCGGCAAAGTGAAAGACTTTGTGATAAACGAGCGCTGTGCTGCTGGAGCTGGAACCTTCGTTGAAGCCATGGCAAGAGCCTTAGAGGTTAAAGTTGAAGACATGGGACCATTATCGTTGAAGTCTGCTAACACTATTCCCATGAACGCTCAGTGCTGTGTCTTTGCAGAGTCTGAGGTAGTTTCGCTCATTCATTCAAAAATATCCAAAGAAGACATTGCCAAAGCTATTCACGACGCAATCGCAGGCAGAATAAGCTCAATGGTACTGCGAATGGGAGTCGAAAAAGACGTTGTCCTCATAGGTGGTTGCGCCCTAAACCCAGGGTTCTTACCGCCACTAGAAAAGGAACTGCACACTAACATAATTGTGCCAGAATATCCAGAATATGTGAGCGCATTAGGAGCCGCTGTGATCGCGGCTAAACCTGCGAGGTGAATGATGAAAATGGCTCAAGCTGAAGTCAAAACTCAAGAATATTGGAGATGGCCTGAATACAGGCGCACTGTTACGGAGAAGGATTGGCGTAACGCTAGCATCTTAACTGCTGGTGTTGACATCGGTTCTGTTGGCAGCAAGGCAACAGTAATGGTTGACGGTGAACTCTACGCTTTCGCTGTCATGCGAACAGGAGGCGTCAGCGAAGACACAGCCATCAAAGTAACGAGTTGGGCGCTTGAAGGAACAGGCTTGGAAGCTGGAAAACTGCATTATGTTGTGGGAACAGGCTACGGACGGGTCAACGTTCCATTCGCCAAGAAAACCATAACCGAAATTGCTTGTCACGCAAGAGGCGCCCACTACATTTACGGTCCAACCGTGAGAACAGTGCTGGATATAGGCGGACAAGACTGCAAGGCGATTCGCTGCGACGAAAAAGGCAAAGTCCTATCCTTCCTAATGAACGACAAATGCGCAGCTGGAACAGGTCGAGGCTTAGAGGTCTTCTCCGACCTAATCAGCGTACCCATTTCCGAACTGGGCAAGGTGTCGTTAAGCGTTGACCAAGAACCGCCTCCAGTCAGCAACACATGCGTCATATTTGCTAAGGCAGAGTCTCTAGCTCTATTACGCCAAGGCTGGCCAAAAGAGAAAGTGGCGGCAGCCTACCACGCAGCTATGGCAGATAGAATAGTCGACTTGCTCACACGTGTTGGCATAGAAAAAGACTTTGTCATAACTGGCGGCGTTGCCAAGAACACGGGCATTGTTCAGCGTCTTGAACGAATTTTGAAGATTAAGCCTCTTGAGCCTAAGATGGACCCGATTTTAGCTGGGGCTTTGGGCGCTGGCTTGTTTGCAAAGGCTTTGTACGAGAAGGAGCAGGGGCTACGCTAAACAATTGAAGGCTCACTACGGCTACAAAGACGGTTCAGGCGACTACTTCATAATAATAGACACAGACAAGTGCAACGGCTGCAACAAATGCGTGGAAGCCTGCCCCTACCATGTTCTCGAACTCATACCAAACGAATACGACATTGAAGGCGGAACAATGGCTGCGGTGAAGGAGGAGCACCGCAAAAAAATCAAATACAGCTGCGCTCCATGCAAGCCTATAACGGGCGAACGAAAAATGCCTTGCATACTTGCTTGTCAACCAAACGCAATAGCCCATTCTTGGTGAAAAGATTCATTTACGTAGGTTAGCTTCATGGAAGACATTGTTACTTTTGCTGTTAACAACATGGAGGTTAAGGCGCAAAAAGGCTCTTCAATTCTAGAGGCTGCAAGAAACGCTGAGATTTACATTCCTTCCTTGTGTTACCACCCAGATTTGCCACCTTCACGCAAAATGAAGGCTACCACAGCTGTTTATCGAGGTAACGAACAAATCAGGGGTGATGCCCCTGACAAAGAGTTTGAGGGCTGTAACCTATGCTTAGTTGAGGCTGAAGGTCAACATGATTTGGTTCCAGCTTGCGACACGCAGGTCACAAACGGAATAAGAGTTTTCACAGACACCGAGCGAGTACGTGAAGCCAGAAGAGAGAAACTGATGCGCATTTTGGCAAAGCATCCTCACGCCTGCCTCATCTGCGCCCAAAAAGAGGGCTGCACACGAGAACCTTGCTCCACAAACGTACCAGTGGCTGAACGCTGCTGCTCCAAATTTGGAAACTGCGAGTTGGAGAAAGTTGCCGAATTCATTGGAATTCGACAGGACACGCCTCGTTACTTGCCAGCAAGTCTTCCCGTGGTTAACGATGAACCATTATTCATTCGAGACTACAATTTGTGCATCGGCTGCACACGCTGTATCAGAGCCTGCCAAGAACTGCGAGGCGTCAAAGCGTTAGGCTTTGTCTACCAAAACAACGAGGTTTTTGTGGGATCAGCGGCTCCTACTCTCAAAGATTCAGCGTGTAAGTTCTGCCTTGCTTGCGTAGAAGTTTGTCCAACAGGCGCTTTAATGGACAAAGAGATTGAGGTTGGCGAGCGAGAGCTTAGTCTTGTCCCATGCAAACATACTTGTCCAGCGGATGTTGACGTTCCCAAATACGTTTATTTAATCGCTCAAGGTCGACACGCAGAAGCCGCTGCGGTTGTAAGAGAGAAAGTTCTGTTTCCATCAGTCCTTGGACACGCTTGTGCCCGTCCCTGCGAAAAGCAGTGCAGAAGCAGAGAGGTAAGTGAACCCATAGCAATTTGTGCCCTCAAGCGATTTGTCGCCGACAGAGACGCAAAAATGTGGAAGCCCAGCCTCAGAAAAAGGTCGCCAACTGGAAAACGTGTGGCCATAGTCGGTTCTGGCCCAGCAGGATTGACAGCCGCATATTACTTGGCTGGGCTTGGACATTCAGTGTCGATTTTTGAGTCAATGCCCAAACTTGGCGGTATGATGCGTTATGGAGTTCAAGAGTATAGATTGCCTGAAAATGTTCTCGACAAGGATTTGAAAGAGATACTGGACCTTGACATAGACTTAAAGACTAACACAACCGTAGAAGATGGTCTCACTCTCAAAGAACTTAGGAACCAAGGTTTTGACGCAATAATTGTTGCTATAGGGCTTCAAAAGAGCCGAATGCTGAAGGTGGAAGGAGCCGACTCTCCAGACGTTTTAGGAGGCTTAGACTTTCTGAGAAACGTTCGACTTGGAAAGGATGTCAAAGTCAAGGAGCACGTCCTAGTTGTAGGCGGCGGCAACGTTGCCATGGATGTGGCTTTAACAGCCCTTAGACTGGGCGCCAAACAAGTTGAAGTTATTTGCCTCGAGAAGCGTAAGGAGATGCCTGCCTTTCCGTGGGAAATTCAGCAAGCAGTTGAAGAAGACATAGCTATTCATAACTCGTGGGGAGTCAAAAATATTCTCTGCGAAGGTGAAAAGGTTACTGGCATTGAGTTGATTCGTTGTGTTTCAGTTTTTGATCAAGAAGGCAAGTTTAATCCTTCATTTGACGAATTAACAACCCAGATTATACAAGCTGACATGATAATCTTTGCAATTGGGCAAGCTTCAGACTTGAAAGAGTTGGATGACGCAAATTTGCTGAAACTCACGGCTTTAGGAACAATATCTATCAACGACTCAACAATGGAAACAAACATTCCAGGCGTGTTTGCTTGCGGCGACATTGTCAAAGGACCAGCCTCAATTGTAGACGCGGTGGCTTTGGGCAGAAGAGCTACAGTGTCTGTTGACCGATACCTGGGAGGCAGCGGAAACATCGACGAAACCTTTGCAACCGTGGAAAAGCCCAATCCTTGGCTTGGACGAGAGGAAGGCTTCGCCTATAAAAAACGAACTGAAATGCCCACTATTCCTGTTGAGAAGCGCCTTGGAAACTTTGCCGAAGTAGAGTTAGGCTTTGACGAAAAAGCGGCTGTGGAAGAGGCTAAACGTTGTCTTCGATGCGACCTCCGACTTCAGATTCGACAACCAGCGCTTCCACCCGAAAAATGGCTCAAATTCGAGACTGCAACCGTTGCAACTGTTCCCGAAGTTGAGGGCGTCTTTCAACTTTTAGACGAAAACAAGAAAGTAATTTACATTAAAGGCGCCATTAACCTCAGAAAAGAGTTGATGGAACAAGTTGCCACTAACGAGAAGGCTAGATACTTCTTGTTCGAAGAAGCCAAAATGTTCACCATGCGCGAAAGTGAACTACTGCAACAATTTATGAAAAAACACGGAAAGTTACCTGAGCAAAACATCGGATTAGAAGAAGACCTATACTGAAAAAGCCAAACTTTCTAGATGACCCCAAGTCTATTTCTAGTTAGGTTTCCCTATGGCTTTTCGTGCTATTGAAAAATCTGACGCTTTCAGAGCTTCTAAAAAAGAATGCTTGTAAATCAACCCTTTTTCAAAGTGGGTTCTGCACGGAAACTCTTCGCAAAGAAAGCATGTTTGCATTTTTTTCTCAAGAGCGCATCGATACATCGCACAAGACAGTTTGGCTTTTTCGTTAACTTTAAAGCAACCAAGACATTTCTCTCGCCTAAATGAGGGACAAAAGCTACAACAGGTTCCACAAATCGAGATAATCTCGCCCAATTTTTATCATCTCAGACTTTTGGATTTAGAAGTCTGGTTTAAACCTTTATACGAGTTTTTCTTACATACATTCATTGAGGAAGCTATTTTGAGTTTGCCGTGTAGTGGGGGCAAGCAGAAAGAGGAAGAGTTGAAACGACAAGGCTGGGTTAGACAGTTTGTTACTGATGAGCCGCGTCTGAGCGAGGCAGTGGAACTCTACAAGTCTTTAGGTTACGAAGTTCGTTTAGAGGAAGCCTCATTCGAAGAGGTCAACCAAATATGCAAAAACTGCCTTCAAGCTGACTGTGAAAGATACAAGACTATTTACATTAGGCGAAAAGTGTAAGGTGAGTCTCTTCTAAGCTTTTGCGAATCTGTAGAAGACTCTTCCGTCTTCCAGTTCAACGATTTTCAGTCGCAGTTTGTCACCTATTTTAAGCTGGTCGTATTTGGCGTTGTCTATTCGACTAGACATGAGTAAGCCGCCTATTTTGACTATGCCCACGCAGAAAGGTGCATCTTGAACAAAACCCAAAGGTGCACCAATCCTAACTTCTGTAAACGCGTGCAGTTCGCCTTCGTTTTCCAAGTTAACCCATTCTAACTCGTTAGAGAAACAATTGGGACAAACTATGCGAGGAGGCCACAAGAGCGAAGCGCATTTCTTACATTTAGTGGTGGTTAACCGTCCCTGTTTCAAGTTAAGAAAGAATTGGCTTATTTGGGTGGCTTTGCTGTCTTCAAGAGGATAGAAGTCGAGCATGAACGGCAGTTTAACAGACTCAGGTCGCTTTATCTTGTCAAACCCAATTCTACTCATATCTGTCCTTCACCTCGAATAAACAAGAACACTGTGAACGTTAGCTGCGCCGCTCAAATTGTGGGCAACAGCCATTTGGGCGCCTTCAACGTATCTTCCTTTTGGAACTTCTCCTCTAAACTGCTGCAGAATGTCGATGGCTTGCAGAATAGCAGTTGCGCCTAGAGGATGACCGCATCCGAGAAGTCCACCCCTAGGATTAGCAGCTATTTTCCCGCCTATGTAAGACTGCCCCTCCTCAATGAATTTTCCGCCTTTTCCTTTCTCACACCAGCCGAATGCTTCGTATTCGATGATTTCGCTTATGGTGAAGCAATCGTGTAGTTCAGCGATGTCGATGTTCTCAAGCGTGATGTTTGCACTTCGTAAAGCCTCTTGAACTGTTAGTTTGAGGGGCACCCATTCGGTTAGGCTTGCCAAATTATTTATGTTGTTTCCAATGCTGGCTTGCCCGCTTCCAATCAAGTACATGGGCGTGTCTGTGTAGTTCTTAGCTTCTTCAGCTGGAACCAACACGACTCCAGCTGCACCATCTGTAATGCCACTGCAGTCAAGCAGTTTTAGAGGAGGCGCAACCATCAAAGATTTCAAGACGTCTTCAACAGTCACTTCCTTTGGAAACTGCGCCAAAGGGTTCATAGAAGAATAGTGATGATTTTTGACGCAGACTTTAGCCATCTGTTCCTCAGTTGTGCCGAATTCGAGCATGTGCCTTTGAGCTGTCATAGCGAAGAAAGGCGGCGCGGATAAAGCGTTGATTCCATCCCATTCACGGTCGAGCACACAAGCCATGTTAGTTTGAGCCTCAGCCATGTCAGGCATGTACATTTTTTCTACACCGAAGGCGACAGCAACATCCGCCAAGCCGCTGGCGACACATGCCCAAGCATAACGAATGGCGGCTTGACCAGAGGCACACATGAGTTCTGTTCGAGCGAGAACCTTCCTAGGTGAGATGCCCAAGTATTCTGCCACCATAGGTGCTACATGTGCCTGGAAAACGAACCGTTCAGGCTCGGCAGCACCAACGATGAGACTGTCTACGTCTTTAGGAGAAAGATTGTGGACGTTTTCAAACAGGTTCTTTCCAGCCTCTTGAACCAAGTCTCGCCAACTAGCCTCTCTTCTACCGCAGCGAGTTGCTCCTCCACCCACAATGGCGACTTTCCTCATTTTTCAGACACCTTTTAGTTTCAAAGATTGTTGCTTTTCGCCTAGAGAACTAATGATAATGCGATAAAGCCTATATTAACTATAACAGTGATTTTTCCCGTTTGTTGCAAATTGATTATTATTCTTTGATGCCTATTTTCCTTTGTATTGTGGTTTTCTTTTTTCTAGGAAGGCTGTGACTCCTTCATTGAAGTCTTCTGTTGAAGCAACAAGTCCAAACGCTTCGGCTTCTTGCCACAAGCCAACTTCCGGATGCGACTCAGTGCTGTTGTTAATCAACGCCTTCGACAACTTAATGGCAATTGGCGGCTTGCTAGCGAGGTCTAAAGCGAGTTCCTTAACCTTAGCCTTCAACTGGTCAACGGGCACCACAGCGTTGACTAAGCCAAGCCTCTCAGCCGTCTTTGCATCGATGCGCTTTCCAGTGAAAATCATCTCTTTGGCTATGCCTTTCCCAACATATCTTGGAAGGCGTTGAGTCCCACCCCAACCTGGGATGAGCCCCACGTTTATTTCAGGCTGCCCAATCTGAGCGTTTTCCGAAGCGATGCGAATGTCGCAAGCCATGGCTAACTCGATGCCGCCTCCAAGGGCGTAGCCGTTTACGGCCGCTATGACTGGTTTACCAAGTGCTTCAATGTAATTGCATACGTTCTGCCCAATGCGTGAAAGCTCTGTTCCACGTACAGGCGTAGCGCCTTTCATCATTTTTAGGTCGGCGCCTGCTGAAAATGCTCGGTCTCCTGCACCTGTGATAATTATAACTTTGATGGTTTCGTCGTTTGTGGCGTCTTCCAGGCGGCTTTGAATTTCTTTGAGTGTTTCCTCGTTTAAGGCGTTCAAAGCTTCGGGGCGATTGATGGTTATTGTGGCTATTCCCTCATCTTTTTCGTATAACGTGTTTTTGAATTCCATCATGTTTTCATCCTCCTTGCTATTTTTTCCAGTCGTAGAAGCCTTTCCCAGACTTTCTGCCCAATAAGCCTGCTCTCACCATCTGTCTAAGGAGAGGGTTAGCTTGATATTTAGGGTCAAGTTCCTTCACCAGCACTTCAGTTATTGCCAGTGTAGTGTCGAGGCCAACGTAGTCGAGTAGCGTTAGGGGTCCCATCGGCCAGTTGAGCCCCAACTTTATAGCTTTGTCTATGTCTTCGGGGGTAGCTACGCCTTCGTCAACTAGGGCTACGGCTTCGTTTAAGGCTGGAATCAGTATGCGGTTGACTACGAAGCCTGCAACGTCTTTTTTGACTACGACGGGTTCTTTACCCATTTTCTTAGAGACTTCGACTATGACGTTTACTGTTTCATCGGTTGTTTTGGCTCCCCGAATTATCTCTATCAACTTCATGAGTTGAGGCGGGTTGAAAAAATGCATGCCAGCAAACTTTTCTGGTCTATGTGTGGCTGAGGCTAGTTCACTTATGCTTATTGAAGATGTGTTTGTGGCGATTATGGCTTCGGGCTTAGCTAGCGTGTCGGCTTCAGCCAAGACTTTCTTTTTGAGTTCTGGGTTTTCGGTTACGGCTTCGATGATGAGGTCAGCGTCAGCTACCGCCTCTTTTAAGTCTAACGTAGGGTGAATTCTGTTTAATATTTGGTTGATGTCGGCTTCTGTCATCTCTCCTTTTTTCAGGAAACGCTGCAGGCTGTCGTTTATCATTTTCATTCCGTTGTCGATGAACTCCTGCTTGATGTCGCGCATGTAAACCTCGTATTGGGCTGTTTGAGCAGCGACTTGGGTGATGCCGTGTCCCATTAAGCCAGCGCCTAAAACAGCTACTTTTTTGATTTCCATACTGTCGATTTTCTCCTTTCATGATAAGAGGTTTAGTGTTAAGATGTTGAATCGCATATATAATTTCCGACATATGGCTTTGATGAAAGAAATGATTTAAGATTGATGATGCTACTTTATTGTTCTCTCGCAGAGTAGAAGGTGGAAAACGAATGGCTATGACTTGGTTGAACATGGGTCAAATACTGCGAGTCCACGCGAAAAATCATCCGAGTAAGGTAGCTTTGAAGGATTGGCGTGGAAAGACTTTGACTTATCCCGAGCTAGAGTCAAGGACAAATAAATTGGCTAATGGTTTGTTGAGGTTAGGCTTGCGTAAAGGCGACCGTGTGGCGGTCATGCTGTACAACTGCGCTGAGTTTGTTGAGGTTGACTGTGCCAGTGCCAAGGCTGGATTAGTTGTTGTTCCCATTAATTGGCGTTATGTGGAAAAAGAAATTGAGTACGTGGTCGACAATTCTGACGCTAAGGCTATGATTTTAGGCGAAGACTTCATTGATTGCATCGATAGAATTCGTGGAGGCTTCAAGAAGATTGGGGCTGAGAATTATCTTTCGGTTGGTTCTAAACGTTTTGAGGGTTACATTGATTATGAGCAGTTGATTGCGTCTTCACCAGACACTACGCCGAATGTGAATGTTGAAGTTGAGGACACGTGGTTTCAGATTTACACTTCAGGCACAACGGGCATTCCGAAAGGTGTTGTGCGTTCGCATCAATCGTACATAGCCTTCTACTTGATTAATGCGGTGGATTTTGGTTTTTCCGAAGAAGATAATGGTATGGTTATCATGCCGTTGTATCATGTGAATTCGACTTTTTACGGTCCTTTGTTCCTCTACATCGGCGCCTCTTTGTTTGTTGGGCGAGACAGGGGCTTCGACCCAGTTGAGTTGTTGCGCACCTTCAGCCAGGAGAAAATCACGTTTACTTCTTTGATTCCCACACATTACAGTTTGATTTTGAACGTGTCTGAAGATGTGCGTAAACAGTTTGATGTAAGCTGTGTGCGTAAGTTGTTGTGTTCTTCAGCTCCTGCCAGGGTTCATATTAAACAAGGGATTTTGAAGTGTTTTCCAAACGTGGAGTTGTACGAGGCTTATGGCTCAACTGAGGCTGGAATGGTAACGTTACTCAGACCTGAAGACCAGATGCGTAAGCCTGGTTCAATCGGCAAAGAATGCTTGGGAACGGATGAGTTGAAGTTGCTGGACGAGCATGGGAAGGAAGTGGCTATTGGCGAAGTAGGCGAGTTGTATTCGCGTGGACCCATGATGTTTGACGAGTATTACAAGTTGCCCGAGAAGACAGCGGCGTCTTTTAGGGACGACTACTTTACGGCTCGAGACATGGCTAAGAAAGATGAAGAAGGCTACTATTACTTGGTTGACCGCAAAGACAACATGATTATCACTGGGGGAGAACACGTGTATCCATCTGAGGTTGAGGAAGTTATAGCTTGGCATCCCAAGGTTTTCGATGTAGCAGTCATTGGCGTGTCAGACGACGTTTGGGGCGAAGCCGTCAAGGCAGTAATCATACTCAAAGAAGGAGAAAAATGCACACAACAAGAAATAATCGAATGGTGCAGAGGCAAAATAGCTGGATACAAAAAACCAAAAACAGTGGATTTTATTACCCCAGAGGAGATGCCGAGAACGACAACTGGAAAGATTCTGCATCGAAAATTGCGAGAGCGATACGTTCAACAGTGCTAGCATGTGTTGCTTATTTAATGTTTGGTTCTAGAGATCAAAAACTCAGAAGCTTTCTGACGGACCTTTCTGTTAAAATCAATCCCTTTTGTCAATTCAGCGAGTTTTTCTTCCGGGTTATCTGGCAAGGGATGAACAATGATTCTCTCCCCAAATGGAACTACTGCTACTTTTTGTCCGATTCTAAGTGGCACAACTTCTCTAACGGATCGAGTTATGGTGATACGGTATTTGTCTGCAACTTCAACGACTTCCAACTTGTTCACCGTGTAAAGTCTTATATTGTGGCACGATATAAGCATTTTGTGCCACGTGGAGGCTGATGGTTGTACCTAGTTGAAACAGAGTTTCTTTTTGGATTGAGAGAAAATGACAGATGGCATAAGCATGTTTCCGAGATAATTGAGCTTCACCAAAACGGGAAAATTGAACCTCTGTTATGTTGTTCCTCTGCCTTCTTGGAGGCAGGAGTTGTTCTGCAAAGCAGTGGGCTTGTACCGGAACAAGTGGAAGAGGCGCTCTTCTTGATGAAACAGAGAATGGCAGAAGCAAATATAGTTGAGCTTGGACTGAATTCTGATGATATAGTGAGACTATACGAGTTGCTTAGACAATTCAACATAACATACTTTGACGCTATGCAAGCAGCAGTGGCGCTTGGGAGAAGGGCTACTCTAATCTCAAATGATAAAACTTTCAAACAAATAGGCATCAAAACAATCTCCTTCAAAGAACTAACAAAACCATTGAAAGAATAGATGATCAAAGAATGCAGAGAAAAATGACAGGATAGAAAAAACAAAAACAGTAGACTTTATTGCACCCGAAGAGACGCCAAGAACAACAGCAAAAATCCTACAGAAAATTAAAAGAAAAATACCAACAAACACCTTGAAATAACTCAAAAAACGAAACGACACCGTGCTTTCTTAAAAATTAATTAACTTTAAATTTACGAAGAATTATTGTTGAAGTCCCCATCAGCCTTGCGTTTTCTCATTGTCTCCAGCTACTGGTAAGCTTTTTCGGGTTTGTCCCGTCTACCTAGTTTTTCTTTTTTGTGGCTCTACTACTAACACATAATGCACAACAAACAACTCCAACAACTACCACTGCCTTTCAAATGATACATTTCATATTTGAATCCTAATTGAATCATATTAGAGGGGGGAGGTCAACCCTGCGCACACACACAAACAAAACATAAACTAAACAACAAAAAAGAGAAAAACAGAGATTAAACTATTTGTATGGTATGAACTCTTTTCCAAGCAGTTCTCTAGCTATGACTATGCGTTGAATGTTCAATGCGCCTTCTGCACCAATCGCGTAAGACATTATTCCTCGCCAAGCCATCTCAATTGGGCATTCCTGTGAGTAACCGTAGGCTCCCATCCAGATCATGGCGTGTTCTGCGGCGTGCATTGCAAACGGTGGCACCTTCAATTTAATGGCTGAAATGTATTTGACGATTTCAAGTGGTGTAAATTTGTTGTGTTTGTATCGTTGGTCTACCATCCAAGCGGTGCGATAAACAAGTGACCTGTAAGCTTCTAAATCAGCCCAATCGTCTGCTAACTCAAACTGTATGCCCTCGAACTTGCCAATTGGGCGTCCAAACGCCTTGCGTTGTTTGATGTAGTCCATGCCGATTTCCAGCACTCTTTGAGCCGCGCCAACGCACACTGCGGCAATCAGCAAGCGTGCAAGGTCGAATCCTTCCATTGTTGGGTAAAAGCCTTCACCTTCTTTGCCTAGGCGGTAGCTGTCTGGGATTTTGACGTTTTTCATGCTGAACCCACCTGTGGATATGCCCATTCTGCCTACGTCGTCGAATCGTTTGGTCACTTCGACTCCTGGCGCATTGATTGGTAGGTAGAAGCCTGTCATGCCTTTATGTGATGCTTCAGGAGGCGCAGGTGCAGTTCTACAGGTTATCCAGTAGCCTCCGCCCATTTTTTGGACTTCTTCTGTGCCGCTTATGTACATTTTTTCTCCGTTGATTATCCAGTGGTCGCCTTCTTTTTTAGCTGTGGATTTGAAGGCTGCGACGTCTGAGCCTCCGCCTGATTCGGTTGTGGCTATGCCTATGAAAGCATCGCCCTTTATTGCTGGTCTTATCACAGCGTTTCTCACCTCTTCTGTAGCGTACTTGTCGACCACGTAGCCCCAGCTAGATTGCACTAGGAAGAAGACGGGTATGGCGCAACTTATGTCATGATAGCCCAGTTCTTCAGCTGCTATGCAGGCTGTTATCCAGTCGGCTCCAGTTCCTCCGTGCTCTTGGGGTGCTGTCATGATGAGTAACCCTAGATCAGCCATTTCTTTGACTATGCCGTCTGGCATCTTCGCAGTTTTGTCCATTTCTCTCACAGCTTCCATGTAGAGTCTTTTCTGGCACCATTCGTGCATCGCTTTTCGGAATAGTTGTTGTTCCTCTGTGAATTCGAACTCTATCATTTTGGATTCTTTTTCTCCTTTGTATGTGGTTTAGTTTGTTCTATTTCGGGTTAGGTGTCTTTATTAGGGTTAGCATATAAAATTTGTTGAAATAAGAAAGGATACTCGAGTGCAGGTGTTTAGACATGGAAAGCCCTCACACCGAAGTAAGAATTGTAGACGTGACTGAGGGCAACCCTTTCGAGAAATATCTCTATGGGTGTCTTGTCCAAATTCCCTTCAAAAAATATTGGAAAAGACAAAAATATCTGGAGGCCGCTGTTTCAAAAGGTTTTCACAAGAAACTCCTAGTTTTAAACGAACAAGTGGTAGGTCAAATTGAATACGCACCTGCAGAAGCGTCTGGTTTCCCAATTGAAGGCGACAATGTCATCGTAATGAATTGCATTTGGGTGTTAAAGAAGGCGAAAGGACACAACTTCGGAAAGCAATTGTTCGCAGACATGATGGAAAGCGAAAAGAATGCGCTTAGCTTTGCTACAATCGCCTTAGAAAACCACTGGAGTCCTTGGATGAAAAAGGAGCAAATGGAAAAACTCGGCTTTAAATCACTTGACTCGATTGAAGTTACACACAAAACAAAGCACAAGGAACAACCCTTCAAAATCCACCTAATGTGGTTGCCAAAAACAAAAGACGCGAAAAAACCCACATGGAATAAACGAAAACTCCTAGAAGGCGTAGACTTCTGCATCGCCCACCCACTTTATCACCCAGAAAAACCCAAGCTGCAAGAAATCCTCGAAATCAAAAGATGAGTAAAGTTTAGGTGAGGCTTTTAACTTCAACATTCTTCAATCTATTGCCTAACTCTCTTATCATTTTCTTTAACGCTGGACTTAACTCAACAGGATAACGAGGCGCTTTCCTCAGTCTCTTGTATTTTTCAGGAAGCCTCGAAAGATTTTCTAAGGCTTCTTTCCTAATCACCTCAACAGTTGGTAAATCGTAGACTATCTCGCCTCTCTCTATGACCTTGACTAGCAGAGGTTCACCTTCACACTGTTCATCGTGTAAGCCAATGCAATCCATGACAAAATTACCCATGCGGTCTTTGACCCGAAACACTTGTTTCCTTCCCGGAAGAGTGATTTTGCCTTTGCTTAACTTCATTGTTGGCGCAAATTGACCCTTCTTATCCATTTTTTCACTTAATTTGTAGATTACATCAACGTAGGGCCTGTCTTCCGAAGTGCTCATTCGGGTCCCCACACCGAAAGCATCAATTTTTGCTCCATGACTCAGCAACCTTTCAATTTTATATTCATCGAGGTCACCACTGGCAAAGATCTTGATGTATTTTAATCCTTTTTGGTCCAATAGCGCCCTCACCTTGTTGCTTATTCCCACCAAATCTCCGCTGTCTATTCTTACACCCAGTAGTTTGTGTCCTGTCTTTTCCAGTTCATCAGCAACGACAGCCGCTTTTTCGGCGCCCGCTAAGTCATCAAAAGTGTCTATCAGAAGTAGGGATTTGTTTGGAAAGGTTTTGGCGAACGCTCTGAAGGCATCGATTTCTTTGTCAAAAAACATCACAAACGAGTGCGCCATTGTTCCAAAAATGGGGATACCGTATTTCATGCCTGCGAGCACATTGGAGGTTCCGTTGCATCCTGCCAAGTAACTGCATCTTGCCGCTTTCATTCCAGCGTCTGCGCCCTGTGTTCTTCTCAAACCAAATTCGATTATGGACTTGCCTTTAGCTGCATGTACAACTCTGGACGCTTTAGTTGCAATCATAGTCTGGATGTTGACAGTGTTTAGAAGGAAAGATTCTATTAATTGAGCCTCAATTATGGGTGCGGTGACTCTGATTAAAGGTTCGTTTGGGAATACTATTGTGCCTTCTGGAATAGCCCAAACCTCTCCGCTAAATTTTAAGCCTTTTAAGTAATTGAGGAAGCCTTCTTTGAAACCCTGTTTTCGTAAGTAGTTGATTTGTTCCTGATTGATACTCATATTCTTGAGAAAGAGTAACACTTGTTCCAAGCCAGCAAAAACAAAGTATGACCTGTTTGGCGGCAATTTTCTAATAAATAAGTCAAATGTAGCTAATTCATTTCGTTTGTTGTCAAAATAGCTGGCGCACATCGTCAACTCGTAGAGGTCAATTAGCATGCTCATATTGCTCTCGTTTACGAAATTCAACTCGTGTTTTGCCGTTTCCCCATTCCCTCTCTATACCCATTTCTTTTTCAACAGTTCATTCACAGTAGTTATTTCGGTTCCATAGGCTTTTTTCAAAAATTTTATGGCGGCATTCTGAGTCGGTGCGTCCACTGCCTCCACGCAGTCTTGTGGAACTATTGTTTTATAACCTTTGAAAAAAGCGTCAGCTGCTGTGTGTTGAATACATATGTCTGTGACGACACCTGTCAAAATAAGTGTGTCAACTTTAAGCTCCCGCAGCAGCATGTCCAAATCGGTTCCTTGGAAGGCACTATACTTCCGTTTAAAAACTCGAAAATCACCCTTCTTTGGTTTCAACTCGTCGATGATTTCTGCGCCCCACGAACCTTTTGCGGCGTGTTGTGCCCAAACTTGGAATTGACGGTCTACATTTAGCAAGTGGGCGTCAGTAGCATATATTATGGGTGCCTCCTTTTTACGTGCAAACTCAAGCAGTTCCTGGATGTTGGGAATTATCTTTGTGGCGCGTTTGCTTCTGAAAACGCCAGTTACAAAATCGTTTATCATGTCGATGACCAGAACGGCAGTTCTCATGGGTACACCAACTTTAATGGTTGGTTTAAATTGCGTGGTTTTGTTTAACAAAAACTTTTCTCAAGATACGCTTGATAGTTGGGTTATTTAGCTGAAACCCAGAGTAAGAGTTGTACAAAACTCACTTCGACTATTGCTGCGATAAAGAATATGAAGTAGATTGCTCCCATGCTGCGGGTGGTTAAGTTTTTGGACAAAGTTCTCTTAATGGCTTGAAATATTCCGTAACCCTCAACGAATGCGTTTGGAGCGCTTAGTAGAATGACAAAGGCTAGGTTTCCAATGTCAACCGCACCCTTCATCAAAGTGCTGGCTCTAAGAATGCTTATTGTCAAAATCATAACCGTGAACACTACAGCAAAGATTGTTGGGTTCTGAAGCACAACGTACTCAATTCTTCTTTTAGGCATGAATGTTAGAACAACTTCAACGTAGAACGCCATGCCTAACATGATTAGAGATATCGCCAACACGTTGTGGATAAAAACAAGCACTATGGCTAAAGGTGGATTTGTGAAGCTGTCTCTTATGTAAATAAAGAAGGAAGTATTCTCAACGTAGGCTAGGGATAAGAAAAACAAGAAGACAAGCCCAAGCATCACAGTATGCGTTTTGTCTTTCTTTTCACTCATGTGTTTGCTCTATCTTAGGCTCTGATACTAGTCATTTGTGAAGCATCAATACCTATGTAAGAAACAGAAACGGAAACAGAAACGGAATCAGCAAGAGCGCCGAACCAACCAGTCTCGTAATAATGCCTAATGAGAAGAAGGTAGACAAAAAATGAGATTAGCAATCCCAGACCTGAACCGAATCTAAGTTTGTGGTCGTCAAAAGTGAAGATAACTATTCCTGGGAGAACCGCCATGAAAAAAGTGCTTATCACAATTCCTAAGAGTGCAACGACGAAGGCATCAGTTAGCAACGCTCGCTTCTTACCTACAACAATTATGCCTGCCAAGTAGAAAACAATTGTCAACACAATGAGGTTAACGATGAAACGTATCATTTCAAGAAACAGAGAGGCCACGTGCAATCACCGAACTTGCTAAGATATCTTTAGCTCTCAAATAAAAGACTTACTTGGACGGTTCTCGCTTAATTTCAAAAATCACTGTCCCACCGGGAGTGTAGGGTGCTCCAGGGTCAAGGCATTGAACGTAACCAACATTTCCTTCCTTGTGCGCAAGACCCAAATCTTTGAAGCTAACACCTCTGGCTAAGGGAATAATCATCGACATCATAGAACCTAAAGCGTGAACACAAACCACATCAGTTTCTACAGTGAGTATTCTCGGAGCGTTCACAACTATTTTGTCTCCAACCTTGTGAACGGGGCATTTTCCTCTTATCTCTTTAACCGTGATTACGAGACGTTGAACTTTACTCATTAAACACACAACCTTATGCCATATGCCTTAGAACAATAATTGTTGCTGAAACAAAAAAAGTTTAACCCTTGTTTCAAAAGAGAAGCCATGTATCCTTTAATCACCGATATTTAGCTTCAATTCATAAATCATTAATTAACAAACCCTCGCTCTTTCAACATAGGGTGTAAATGATTGAGCGCAACCCAAGCCATTGTTACCCCATCCTCCGAAGAAAAAATCATCGAGTCAACACCAGAAAAGATAGCGCAACGAAAGGTCATAGTTTACAAAACCTTGATCGACCCAACGGTTATTAAACTTGCCACTGAAAAAGTCAAAGACCGCCTTTTCGTAAAATTTGGCTTTTTAAAACCCAACCCTGAGCAGATTCAGCAAGCGTCGTTTGAAAAAGACTATGAAGCATTTGTTATTGTAGACGGTAAATACACCATAGACTATTATAGAAAACGCATTTACACCGTTAGAGTAGATGAAAAAGCCCAAGAAGTCATCCTTTTTAAACAAACGTTCAAACCTGAAATTTCAAACGAACCGCCCGGTAAAGTGGTCAGAATCGAAGGAGAAGAACGACTGGTCAATCAAGCTAAGGCGTACCTTGTTCTCTCAGCTGATGGCAGAGAGGTTTCTCCCAAGCGAATTCCTTCTGCACCTTCAGAAGAGCAATCAAAAAAGCTTATAGCCGAGATTGAAAGCACCAAAAAACTCGAGATTCTCCCAAACGAAGAAGTCGATATCATTCGAAGCAAGATTGTAAAAAGACCGCCCGAAATCAAGAGGATTGTCCATGAGTTGTTCGAGGTTTCAGACCGCGCCGTCATTTACACCCCTGTATACAAGGTGAAGTTTCAAAACGTCAAAACTGGCGAAGTGAAGACAGTGAAATTTGACGGTGTCACAGCGAAACTTCTTTCATAAACTGAGAATATAAACGGGGCTTCAAAACTTGAGTTTATGTTTAAGAAAAGATGCTTATTGTTTAGAATGGTCCTTTACAAATCACTTGAGAGCCACGTTTCACAAGGAAAACCGAGGGATTCCCATTCTTTACATCATTGCTTTCTTTTTCCTTTCTTAATAGTTCATGTATCTTTTTGTAGCTTTCAAGGTAATGAGTACCCTTAGCAGTTGTCTTGTAAATGTTTTTTTCGCTGTTTCCAGTAAGCTCAAGCATTTTCAAGCCTACTAAAAGGCGCAGATATTCGTTTAATTGGGCGAAGCTTAGGTTTGCTTTGTACATAATTTGGGTTTTAAGGGCGCCTTCCAAGGCTATTTCAAGTATTTCCGCCATGATGTAGAGGCGGTCTCGGCGTTTGCGCGGATCTTCGTTCAGAAACGTGCTCAATTTTAATCCTCGCTAAATTTGTTCTGTAAGATTTGTCTATAGAACCAAGAAAGGGGGCAAAGCGTAAAAGGAGTGTTTCCTATAGAACAATATTACAGAAGTCAACATAGTTTTAGCGGTATTCACTATATCTTGAGTCCATCACTTGCGTTTTCTGAAAACTTGGGCTTCTTCTATGATAGTCAAGTAGTCAAAACCTGCTTCAGCGAGCTTGCAGGCTTTTTATGACAATGTTGCTCTGCAATAAACCCTCTAGTTAGTTGTGACCCTCTTCTTAAATTATTTGAGGGGTTGTTTGCGTTTTAATCCATCTTCAGTGAACATGAGTTCATGTTAAAGCGCCAACCACAAATGCTACCAATCCAACAGCGAACCATAAAAGAACAGTCTTCTTGATTTTTCTAGCGTTTTCCCTTGAATAATCCTTCAAAAGCATAAATGAAGATGCTACGAGTCCAAAGTCAGTTACAGTTACTAAAGGAATAAACCACAAAGAAACAAGAGGTGGGTTTAGAAACAAGGGTATGGGACTCAACAAAACTGCGGAAAGATAGAATGACGCGGCTGCAACCGCCGCTTTTTTCTCTCCAAGACGCACAGCCACTGTTTTTACATTTTGCATCTCATCGCCTTTAACATCTACAATTCCTTTGGTTATTTCTCTACCCGTGTTTGAAAGAAAAGCCATAGAAGCGAAAATTAAAACATTGGACTCAATCCAATTAATGACAGCTAAGCTACCGTAAAGAAACGGAATTGCCACGCAAAGGCTAACAAGGAAATTACCTAAGAGCCCAGTACGTTTTCCCACTGTCACATAAGTAACAGAAATAACCCAAGAAACTATGGCAGCTATTAAACACGTAAAATTGGTTGGGCTAGTTAAATATGCGGCTGCAAAACCTATCATTGTTAGGATGCATGTAAAAATTAGTGCTTCCTTCGGCTTAATTGTGCCGCTTGGAATTGGGCGGTTTGGCTCGTTTATGGCATCGATTTCTCTATCATAATAGTCGTTTATAGCCATTGACGCAGCGGTTATCATAAAGCCAGTTAAAAATCCATAAGTAATGTTCTGCCAAAGAGTGCTTAACACGTTGGGGTTTGCAAGTATTGCGCCGACTATAACGGCGAAGCCCATCATCAAGCAATTCACAGGACGCATTAAGCGTAGATAACTACTGAGTTTACCCAGACTCAAACTTTGACACCATAAGCTTTCAACAGGTCAAGAGCGCGCGCTATCTTTTCTATTTACTCATTCATGGTTTTAAATGAGTTTTGGGTTGGTTTCTCGCAACTCAACTCTAACATTGTATTTTGTCTTGAAAAAACTTACAAGACGTGAAACATATAAGTGAAAAAGAACGAATCTATTGTTGTATCCCAAAATGTTTCCAATAGAACAAGAAGGCAACCTCAACATCTTCCAACCCATAATAGGCTCTTGGTATGAATCACTAAAAAACCCCGAGGAAGCACAAAGGCAAGTCCTCTTAGACCTGCTCAAACAATACGAAAAAACCCAGTATGGAAAAAACCATCGCGCAGCAGAAATCAAGGAAATCGCAGATTTCAGAGCACACATCCCAACAATCGATTACAGACAACTCAATCCATACCTCGCTGAAATAGAAAAAGGCAACTTCGCTGCTATTCTTCCTGAACCACTCGTATGCTGGGTCATGACACGAGGCTCAACAGGACCTGCAAAAGTGCTGCCTGCAACCAAGACCCATCTTGAGCAAATCTTCACATGCGGAGCAAGAGCATTGATAAACTATTCGCTGAGAAAAAAAGACTTTGGAATCCTTACAGGGAAGATCCTTAACCTCAATTTTCCATCAAGCGTTCACACAACAACGTATGGCGGACACACAATAACCTATGGATACAGCTCTGGAACCTACGCTCGACTCAACCCTATGCTTAACAAAGTCAGTCTACTGCCCCGTCAAGAAGAAATAGACGCCTTAGGCTCAGGCATCACAAAACCAGACTGGGAAAAAAGGTTTGAACTAGTCTATCAACGAGCGCTCAATGAAAACGTCACCGCAGCAATGGGAGTCACACCTGTTATTCTATCGTTCGCAAAGTACGTCAATCGAAAACACGGAAAAAAACCTAGAGAATTATGGAAACTTCACGCTTTGTTCTGCACAAGCGTGCGAAAAATACATTTCAAATATGCACCTATACTCAGAGAATATTTTGGACAAGTTCCAGTGGTTGAAATTTACAGCGCAACCGAAGGCGTCTTTGCGCAGCAAATAGACGACCTACCATACGTGACACCAAACTACGACAAGTACTTCTTAGAAGTTGAAACCAATCACGGAACAAAAATGTTGCACGAACTCAAACGTGGCGAATGGGGCAAACTAATAATATCTTCATGCATGTTTCCAAGATACGACATAGGCGACATGATAGAAGCAGCTGGAAAAAACTATTTCCGCGTCATCGGAAGAAACAAGGCTCTAACGCTCTTGGAACACAGATTCTACAGACTACTTTTCAAGTGGTTTATCTAAGTCTGAGGATGCCTTCTCGCAGCCATCATCGCCGCATATATTACTCCAACAATGATTATTATTCCAATTAGAATCACGAAAAAAGCTGCAACAAGCTGCATCGAAATACCAGGCGTTGTTAATGCTAGATAAAACATTACGCCCAAGAAAATCAGGATTAAGCCGCCGATAAGTGGACCTACAAACGCATACTCTCCCTTCTCATATTTCTCTCCCTTCTCCCTTTTCTCCTCTTTCTCCCTCTTTTCTCTCTCTTCTTTCTCTTCTTTTTCACGCTTCTCACCTTTCTCGACTTTTTCAGCCCTAGGAGGCGCTGACGGCGCAGCTTGAGCAGGCGGCTGTTCAATCTTTAGGGCAGCTCCACATTTGGGACAAAAACTCATCTCTTCACGAACTTTTGTGCCACATTTTGGACAATACGACAAATCCTTTCACCTCGAACTCTTTCAGCTTCTTTATTTTATTGTTAAGTATTTAAAACATGCAGTCAAGGCTGTTTAAAAAAACGTTATATGCTTATTATAAAATATGGATAGTTGAAGGCGACATAAATTGACTGAAAGTTTTGAAGGATTTTCAGGCAAACACGCTGAAACTCTTATCGGCGCTGTTTCCGCAGGTTTCTTCTTCATTTTATTAGGCGCTATTTTTGTTGTAACGCCCAAACTCTTTAACGAAATTCTAGATTTCTTTCGCAATTTTGATATCGTATCTGTTCCTAACTTAGAGAATTTGCGCCTTCCTGCACCGACATATCCAAGAGCTCATTTAGTGGTCTATCAAGCAGTAGAGCAGTTCAGTTACGTCTGGGGTCTTTTCCAAATCGTTATCCTAGCGCTCAGACTTTTCGCTGGTTCCCCTTGGAATAAAAAAGCAGAAACCATGTCAAACCTTGTTTTCTGGTTTGGAACAGGTTACCTTACTCGAACATTCCTTATCGAAACTACAAGATGGGCGTCCATAACTGGAGTGACAAGATGGTTTGTGTTCTGGGCGGGAATAATAACGCTCATCGGTGTGTCTTTGGTCATTCGAGCCATTATTCTAGCTGTGGTATCTGCCAGACACGTGATTTGACAGCCTTATATGTTTCCTTCATTCTTCTCCCAACAACAAATATCAGAACTAGGCAGAGATGTCTCTGAAAATTTTTGGCTTCTGACCTTGGGAAAAGATTTTGCGTAAGCGAAAGTGAGCCCAAAACACACTTTACTCGTTGCTAGCAAACCTTATTTGAATGAATAATTCATATGTTTCAAACTCTTTCCCAGAAGGCATCTTCAATGAAAATAACCAAAGTCATCATAATGGGAGCAGCGGGAAGAGACTTTCACAACTTCAACGTATACTATAGAAACAATCCTCAATACGAGGTCGTTGCCTTCACAGCCACTCAAATTCCAGGTATTGAAAAACGCGCTTATCCGCCAGAGTTAGCTGGTCCAAACTACTCCAAAGGAATACCAATCTATGCAGAGGAAGAACTGCCAGAGCTTATCAAAAAACACGGGGTTGAAGAAGTCGTATTCTCTTACAGCGATGTCTCCCATGAATACGTTATGCACAAAGCCTCAATAGCCTTAGCTAACGGCGCTGACTTCCGACTTATGGGACCAACCACCACCATGGTTAAGGCTAAGGTTCCAGTGGTTTCCGTCTGCGCTGTAAGAACGGGTTCTGGGAAGAGTCAAACTTCAAGAAAAGTAGCTAAAACACTCAGAAAACTAGACTTTAAAGTCGTGGTTATTCGACACCCAATGCCTTACGGTGACCTAGCTAAACAGATTTGTCAACGCTTCGCTTCGTATGAAGACCTCGACAAATACGAGTGCACCATTGAAGAACGAGAAGAATACGAACCTCACATCGACAACGGAATTATAGTCTACGCAGGTGTCGACTACGAAAAAATCCTTCGAGAAGCAGAAAAAGAAGCTGACATCATTGTATGGGATGGAGGCAACAACGACATACCCTTCTACAAAACAGACCTACACATTGTTGTAGCTGACTCACACAGACCTGGACATGAAATGACTCACCATCCAGGAGAAACCAACCTAAGAATGGCAGACGTCATTATCATCAACAAGGTGGACACAGCTGACCCAACTAACGTGGCAACAGTTAGAAAAAACGCCAGAACGGCAAACCCAAACGCTACAATAGTAGAAGCGGCTTCACCCATAACCATAGACAACCCTAAACTCATAAACGCAAAGAAAGTGCTGGTGGTTGAGGATGGACCAACACTCACCCATGGAAACATGGCATACGGCGCAGGAATGATAGCCGCAGAGAGAATGGGCGCAGAAGAAATGGTTGACCCACGACCATACGCTGTAGGCTCCATTGTTAAGACGTTTGAGAATTATCCACATTTAGGTGCTGTTCTTCCAGCGGTGGGCTATGGCAAGGAACAGATAGACGAACTTGAGGAAACAATAAACGCAACGCCCTGCGACACCGTTCTCATAGGAACCCCAATTGACTTGAGACGAGTTTTGCACCTGAACAAGCCAGCGGTTAGGGCAAAGTATGAACTTCAGGAAATAGGCACACCAACCCTTGAAGACATACTTAAACAACGCTTTCCAAGAAAGTGAGACTTGAAATTGTCAGAAAAAAGCATGTCCCGCATACCAATCAAACTAATAATTGCAGATGTTGGAGAGGTCGAAGGCGAGTTCATCCGCTACTTAGCTCCGAGAACCGTCGACGCCATAGTGAGAAGGCTTCCTTTCGAAGGTCGAGTGGCTCTGTGGAAGGAAGAAGTTTACTTCGAGATTCCAGTCAAAATAGGAGAAGAAAAGGCGAAGTCAAAGGTTGAGAAGGGCGACCTAGCCTTTTGGCCAATGGGAAACGCCCTCTGCATCTTTTACGGAGAGTCCCAACCCTACAGTCCAGTTAACATAATTGGAAAAGTCACAAAGAATCTTGAACTTATTAAACATGTAAAAAGTGGCGCAGTGATTAGAGTGGAGCGGCTTTAAGGAAACATCATCTTAGTTTCAGACCATCTTCTAAGAAGGTCTTCACATCTTTTCTTTACATCTTGATTCTTGGTTTTTTCTTTTAGTTTTTCTAGAAATTGCAAGCGTTTCTCTATAGCGGAAATCTCTCCTACTCCGTAGTAGAGTTTGCCTTCTAAGTAGTCCTTCATCTGCTGCGCCTTCTGCACAATGTAACTTGCAGCGTCCACAGTGTCAACAAGCATTTCCATGTTCGCCCAAATGGCTACATCAGCCTCGTGAAGCTGACTGAACCCTTCAATTTCCTCGATAAGCCTAATGTAAGTTCGCAAGAAATCGTAGTATCCTGCAGTTTTGATGAGCTTCAACGCCTTTTCTATTTCTTTCTTGAACCCTTGACTTCCAACTACTCGCAATCGATGTTTGTGGCCCCTCTCTACAAGTTCTTTGGCTTTCCTAACCTCTTCCTCTGTGAAAACTCGCTCAGGAAATTCCACTTGAATCCTCTCCACTTACTTACTTTTTATGCGTGCTTATATACTCAAAGTTGTTTACAAAAAACACACGGTTGAATGTTTCATGAGCAAATGGTACAAAACCATGTTCGAGACCAAACTTGCAAAATATTGGATACTACTTTCAAACCTGCGAAAAGAACAAACTGAACAACATGTATCTTTCCTGAAAAATGTGCTTCCCAAAGGTTTAACGCTTGATCACTGCTGTGGACCAGGACGTATCTGTGTAGCTTTGTCAGAAGACCGCTCAGTTGTTGGTTTAGACCTAAGCAGAGAACTTTTAAACGAAGCAAGAAAAAAAGGAAGAAACACCAACACAAAAAACCTTTATCTGGTTCGCTCGGACATGCGGAATTTACCATTTAGACATGATGTTTTTGACGGCGTCATCAATCTATGGACTAGCTTTGGTTACTTCTCTGAACAAGAAAACGAGTTGGTTCTAAACGAAATCTTCCGAGTAATCAGAACAAATGGAACATTTTTATTGGACATAGCGAACCCTGAGAACTTAATCAGAAGATATCAGGAAAAAGACTGGTCTGAGGAAGAGCATTTCTTTTTGTTGGAACAACGCAACTGGGAATGGGAAACCAAACGCATGAAATCTCGATGGGTCTATGTTAATAAGACCAGTGGAGAAATAGACGAAGTAAGTTTTGATCATAGACTCTACAGCTTCAGTGAATTACAGCGTATGTTCGAGGCTAGAGGCTTAAAAATAGCAGAAGTTTATGGTTCTTTTAATAAAGAGAAGTTTGACGCCGACAAAAGCACAAGAATCATTGTTGTGGCTCGGAAATGATTAATCCGCGGGTTTGTAGATTTTTAGGCTTTTGCTTCCCGAAACATACTGAACGACACCGCGTTGTGCCAACTCGTCGAGTAAGTCTTTAGCCACGCTTAGGCGGAGGTTGAAACGTGTTGCCAGAGTGTATGGCGTAAGAGCCTTCATCTTCTTGATTTCGCCAACAATCTTGTCGCTTTTTGCATCTGGCGGCACTATGCCTGGCGCCTTTTTCTCGGAAAAACCGCTGCCTTTTCCTCCTTTCTTCTCCTTTTCGTCTTTCTTTTCTTGCATACGTTCCATTTGCTTAAGGCTTAGTTTCTTTTTTCCGCCCATTGATTTTGCACCGTTTTTCAAGAAGGCACAGTTGCTTATAGGTTTATTCCTATTTCCTAAGAGATTGTGTTAAGGTGCGTCGAGAGAATTGCCACTTACTTCCTTGTTTATTCTTCTATTACGGTTACTTTTTCAACTTTTTCAAGCCATGGAATAACTGGTAAATCTTCTGTTAGTTCTTGGAATATCTCTTTCTCAATTTCTTCGTTTGCCTTTTCAGCGCTTTCTTCGACAAGGTTACACACGATGATGACTTTCTTCGCTTTCATCAATGTTTTCCTCAATGATAAAAGCGACCAAAAACGCTTCTTTAAGCGATGTTTCGATGATGGCAATATTCTGGTTTCAGATTCCGACCATTTCTCAACTGCTTTCTTTGACTATGTCTCTGATTCTCTCCTGAACGGTTGAAACAGGCTGCACAGTGTTGACTAAGTAGCACGGCGCGAATCTGAAGAGTCTTCGGAAAAAGTCCTGTCGGATCTCAACTTTCTCGGGTGTTTTGACGATGAGGTAAGGGTTCAAGAATTGTTCTGGTTGAGTTGTCAGATAGTCAACTGCTTCTTCAGAGTCTATCTTTCTAACGATTTCAGAGTCGTCTGTGTCTCTTTTCAATAGTATAACTTTTCTTATGCGGGTTGTGTCCACAAATTTTTCTGGTCCAGATATCCATAATGGGTCGAGCATGGCGCGGGAATACTCGTGTGCTATGTATGGGTCGTCTAGCATCTTCTCAATTAGGTCTTTGTGAACGCCTTTCCCCTTAAGCGTTTCAGGTTCAGCCTCCGTCAGCCGCTCAACGTTTTCCAACTTGCACTTGTCGAGTAATGGTCTAATTTCTGGGAATACCCGCACTATGTTGGTTCGGATGTAGAATTTTCTCTCGCTTATATCGGCGCTGGCTCTTCCCTTCGCACCGCCTATGAAGCGCACGTACAGCCAGTCGTCGCTGTGCAACCGTGCTCCTTCCATTTTGAGAAGCGCGTAGCTGTGCGTTGATTTGCCTGTGCCTGTGGGCGCGATTAAAACTATGCCGTTTCCGTTCACTTCGATGCAACTGCCATGAATGCTGTGAATGTCGTGTTGGTCCTCGGCAATGTCACAGGTGATGCCTAAAGCCCAGCTTTTGACTTGTCCATAATATTCGGTGTTGAAGATTATGGCGGTTTTTGTCTCTGAGTTGTAGTAGGCGTATGGTTTGCCTTCGTTAAACTCTGGGTCTAGTGCAGCGTAAAGGCGTCCGTGCGACTTAGTTTCACGGTTCATAGAGAACCAGTTTTCAACCCAAAAATCGTAGAGATGCTCGCTGTTGGTGAAGAGTTGCATGCAGAAGCCGTCGATGCTGGCTTTCCAACCGTACCACTCGTTGCCCAATGCTTCTTCTGCTCTGGCGACGAGTCTGTCCCTCTCCTTCTTGGATATTATGCTGCTTTCAACTCTGCCCCTAACTTTCGTAATCTTATTGTAAGCATTCATTTCATTCAGCTCTCAAACCCTTTGCGGAGAAATGATGCTAGCGACCTTCCGAAACGGCACTGCATCCTCATTTTTTACTCCACATATATAAGTTGGAGACTTAACGTGCTTTGTTATTTATAACCATTACAAGTCGTTGACTATGCCAGGTATTTTAGGAAATAGTTGCGTCTCTCCTATGTGTTTGGCTCCAACTATCCAGCTAACCAGCCTTTCTACACCGATTCCCGCTCCAGCTGAGGGCTTTAATTTTCCCTCCCTAGCCAGTTTCAACAATAATACATAGTTCTCTTTCCTCACGCCATCTCTATTCATCTTTTTAACTAGTTTGATGTGCTCAATCTCTCTTCTGGCACCAGATAAAACCTCTCCATAGCTAGGTAACAATAAATCATAATTATCCCACTGACCTTTTTCAAAATCTTCGAAGTCATAGAATTCTCTTGGAATATTGGTCACCCATACCGGATCGTTGTTCTCAAAAATTATTTTTTTTCCCCAATCCTTTCCATACTTTTTCTCAAGTATCTGTCTGTCATAGATTCTGAATGGGATTTCAGGGATTCTTAGACTATCGTATCTACCCAGATAGGTCAACTCTTCTCTACTGTTTCTCTTCACTGTGCCAATTAATCCGCAGAGAACTCCCTCGACAAGGCTTCTGATATCGTCGGAGGTGGCATTTCTAACCTCGAAGTCTAGTTGAGTGAATTCGTAGGAATGTAGTCTGCTTTTTGCTCTATCGTTGTTTTCTATCCTTATGTTTGGGGAAAGTATGAATAGCTTAGGGTGGGCTAACGAGCAAGCGACCATCTTGTGAACTATCATGCTCAACATCGGCCTGACAGTGGTTCCATAAATTTCTACTTCAATCCTCTTTTCGATAGATGCTCCTGGGTCTGGCCACAATGGATCAGTTGATTTGGAGAATATTACGGGTAGCAACCATTCGAACCATCTGTTCACAAAGTCGGAGGTAAGATGTTTCAAAACGCAAGTCATTACTCTGCTAATGCAACGCTTTCTCCCAATTTCACTTTCGGACAACTGCTCCAAAGATTTTGGTATTTCAATCAATCTTTCTTCTGAAACCTCAAAATTCTTTTCTTTAGTTACCTGTTTCATACTTGCTTGCTCACCCCTTTGTAGACCTGTTATGACAATGAATTATCATTCGTGCTTTAACATAACAAATGAAGATCGTGGATTATAAATTTTTTACAAAAACTTTCGTAAAATTTTCGAAAAAGAGAAAATTTATATCTACTTTTTTGTAATTATTACAATCATGGAACTCAAATTGGATGAGAGAGATTTAGAAATCTTAAAATTGCTTCAAAAAAATTGTAGAATGACGGCGAAAGAGATAGCTAAAACAATAGATGCACCTGTCACGACTGTTTTTGCCAAGATGAAGAGAATGGAAGAGCTGGGAATAATAAAGGATTACAAGGCGGTCTTGGACGCCCAGAAACTAGACAAGGGTGCAACTGCTTTCATTCTAGCCTCCGTGTCTTATAGGTTAAAGGAAGGACCAACATTATCTCAAAGGAAAATCGCCAAAGAAATCGCCAAGTTTCCAGAAGTTCAAGAAGCCCACATTATCACAGGCGACTGGGACATTCTTGTAAAAGTCAAGGAAAAAGATGTGGGCACCATTGGAAAATTCGTCATAGACAAACTGCGAATAGTTGAGGGAATTGAAAAGACCCTAACTTGCATGGTTTTTGAAACAGAAAAGGAGACAACAGACCTATTATTAGAAGACAAACTGTCTAAGCAACAGTGGAGAGAGGCAAAAAGTTAAGCTGCTGAAGAAACATACCTTTCTTTAACGACAAGCGTAAATAAGAAGGCTCCAGATGCTCCAATGAAGAAAGCGGTGAAGAAGGGAAATTGAGGAGCAATAATGTACAGCAAACCTCCAATGAATGAGGCTGGAGCAACAGACAAGCCGCGCAGCAAATAGTATAAGCCAACTCCGGAACCCTTTGCTTTTTCGGGTGCAAAGTCAACAATTAACGCTTTCCGAGGAGGCTCACCTATTTCTCTTAAACCGCCTATTATGAAGGCGAGGATGAGACCAACAAAATCGTTTGACAAAGCAATAGCCAAAGGATAGAGGGAAAAGAAGGTGAACGTTAAGGTCACGAAGGGTTTTCTGCCGATTCGGTCTGAAAGTTTGGCTACAGGTATGTAAACTAGGATTGAAGTTGCCATCTGAATGGATATTAGCAAGCCAAATTTGTAAGGTTCGATTTGAAGAACATTTAGAACATACAACACGATGAAAACTTCGGGTATACCCTCACACAGCCTCGCTAGTATATCTGACGCGAGTAGTACCTTTAACATGGGGTTGAAACTCTTAAACAGGGAAATCATGCCTTTGAACTCGATTTTTTCTTCAGCCCTTTCTCGCTCATAACCTAGCCACTGCAGTATGATGGTTAACACGGCTAGCACCATTGTGACGAGTAGAGCCCATTTCACGCCTTGAACAATTCCAAACCATGCAATGAGTAGCCCACCAAGGGGAGGTGCCAGAATTATGGGTACTCGCTTCAGGATTGACTGCACAGCAAAGGCGATGGACCTTCTCTCCTTAGGTAGACTTTCTCCTATAATTGCAAACAAGGCTGGCAGGGAAAAGCTAGACCAAGCCATAACAAAGAATGTGCCTACAAACACTAGAAACCAAGTGTTGCTTAAGAAGTAGATGAGGTATCCGCAAAGAGCGAGTGAGCTGAATAGCACGAGTGAGTTTCTTGTGCCAAGGGTGTCAGAGAGTCTGCCTCCCGGGTATTGATAAACCGCGTCGAGGGAATCTTTTAGCACTCCATACAGTCCGACAACCAGAACTGAGGCTCCAAATGCCTCAAGATACTTGGGAACATAACGAACCCACAGTTCCTCTCCTAAACCCAGAATGAAAATGCTAACTGACAAGACGGCGACGTTGCGCCTTAATCCGAAGAAGTCTTTTACCTTTTCGGTCCACCCATGGGTTATGATAGTCTCACCTGTCAGTTCAGTATAAACCTAGGATGTTTACCTTCCGCTGACTTTTATCTTGTAGAAGGCATGGAGAGCATCTAAAACAATTAGTGCTTTTCGGATTATTTCATTGTCTGTCTTGGATGCTTTTTCAAGGCCTCTGAGGATGTAACACAAACCAAGTGTTTCCTTAAACTTAACTCGGTCTGGATTCTCTTCTGCATTTATTTCAAAATCATGAACAAGTTCGCCTATCCTTATAGCAACTGGGTCTCGAATGGCATATCTCTCTAGCAGAACGTCATAAGTCGTTTTCTTTCCTTTGATTGGTTTAATTTCTGCTTTTGGCAATGTGAAGGCAATTGCATTGTTAGGTATGGGATCTTCTTGAGAGATAAATTTGAACTTGGCCTCTTTGTCTATAAATCGCTTGATTAACCATGCTGAAGTGCATCTATCAACATGTGGTTTATGCCGTGTTACCCATAACATAACCTCAGCATCTCCTTGATAAAAAAAGAGAAGAGATGAGTTTTGGTTCTATTCCAATAGTTTCTTTCGCAGGAATTCTCTGCGTTGTTTTCTGTCCATTTTTTCAATTTCGGATTTATGTTTTTCGCGTAGGATTTTCAGTTTGTTGTAGGTGTAGAGCGCGTCGTATACTACTCTTGCCTTTTCTATGGTCTCATGGTCGTCTTTTGCGGTTATAGAAATCCCTGTCATCACTGCACTTAGTCCAGAACCTTCAGGAGCAACCTCAGGATTATCTGTGTCTGCTGCGCGAACAATTTTTGCCAATTCCAGGACTACAGGGTCCTTAATCTGGTATTTTTCGATTACAGAGTCGAAGCTGCACCTATCGCCGTGATGCCCTAGTTCTACATTGGGCGCGTCGTAAGGGATTGCCTTTTCTTTTTTGACCACATCTTCTATTTTCTCAACTGGAACAAAGATGAATTCTGCATTCGAGTCTATGAATCGTTTTATCAACCATGGGCACGCGGTTCTGTCGACATGCACATGTTCTCTTGTTACCCATTTCATGCATTTCACCTATGTAGATTACCTACTTATCGATAAGTAGATATTCTACTTATATAAGCTTAACCCATACACTAATGAGGTAAAACAAATGCATCGGCTTAAAAGCATGAAATTTGGAACAGTGCAGCTTTGGCTTCTGCTGCTACTTTCAGATAAACCCATGTATGGTTACGAAATCATACGCGAACTGGAAAGGAGATTTTCAGGGCACTGGTCGCCTAAAACGGGCACAGTCTACCCTGCGCTAGAAAAATTAGAAGAAAATGGACTTGTTACGGGACAAATAGAGTTCAGAGACCATGGACCAGACAGAAAGCATTATGCAATTACGGACAAAGGAAAGGAAGAACTAAAGTCTGCTATGGCACAGTGGGCGAAAATGACTGAGATGATAGACACATACAGAGAAACTCATCAAGCATTGTTCAAGTTCAAAAAATCATGCACACAAAAGGAAGTTGCGAAAATGCTTACAAAACTCGGAGCTGTTTTCGAAAACAAAATTTTTGAATTTTCCGAGATCTTTCCATCAGAAGAGAGAAGACAGGTTAAGCCAACTCAACCCCTTTTCATAAAATTGCTCTACGCCAAAGAAAATCATAAGCACGAGATCCACATAGAACTCGAATGGTTACCGCACGGAAGCGCAAGCGTAAATATGACAAAACAGGGTTTGAACGTCCAATTGAGTAGGGGTTATTGAAGCTTGATAGATATTCTCAATTTTGCAAAAATGTAGATAAAGTGGCTTTTTCTAGTCTTTGAGAGAAAGTGGTTGTTATGAAGCAAGTTCGAGAACGAAGGTTTTTAGGCGCCACAGTCAGCGCCATCATAGAACGCTTCCACAATGGACAATGGGAAGTGCTGCTTCAAACAAGATGGAAACCAGAAGAAGACCCCAAACACTCAGGGCTGCTAGAAATTCCTGGCGGACGCATCGAAGTTGGAGAAGACGTAATCCCAGCGTTAAAACGCGAAGTGGAAGAAGAGTGCGGCTTAGAAATCGAATCCATTAAGCCAGGAAAAGAAACATTAACTAAAGGCGGGTTTGGTGAGGTCAGCATCGTGTTTGTGCCTTTCTGTGGCGAGCGTTTCTTTGTGCCCTCTTCTGGTGGGCGTTATTTAGGCAGCAACTTCGTCGGCTTCGTATTTGTCTGCACTGCAAGAGGTGAACTACGTAAGAGAGGAGTTTACGACGCTAAAGAACCGAGATGGGTTCCATTCGCAGAGCTGAAGAGACTCGTGCTAAACGAGCCCGAGAAAATCTATTCGTATCACCTGAGCACACTGAAATACTATTTGGAACAAAAAGAAAAAGGCAATGTTTAATGAGGGAAAAATGGACATTTACCGACAAAATCATCAGTTTCGCAGTTAAAGTAAATCAGTTCTACAAGTATCTTATCCTCATATCCATAGCAGTCGGCGGGTTGTTTCCCAAGATAGGACCAACTCTGAGGTTTCTTGTGCCGTATTTAATAGCTACGATGACTGGGTCGTTGGCTTTGACTTGCAGCAGAAAAGACTTCTATGGTGTTCTTCGAAAGCCCTCGAGTTTGTTGCTGGGCTTGGCGTTTATGTTTGGTGTTACGCCTTTGCTCAGCTATTTGTTGTCTCTGAGTCTTCTCTCAACGAGTTTCGATGCTGCCACAGGCTTAATCTTAGTGGCGTCGACCCCGAGCCCTTGGGCTGTGGGCATTTGGACTGGGCTTGCAGGCGGCGAGGTTTCGTTAGCTCTCAGTCTTTTGGTGGCTTCTATGTTGCTTAGCGTCTTTCTCACACCAATTTTGATGGCGGTTTTTGTTGGGACACACGTCAAACTAGACACTCTGCGTATGACAACTGACCTTGTCTTCATGATTGTTCTCCCGATGGCTTTCGCCGCTGGTTTAAAATCGAGGATTAAGGCAAACTTTGAGCGTTTAAATCCAGTGTTCTTTTCTGTGGCGTCTGTAGCCGCTATAATTATTGGCGCAATAGTGGGAGCCACTGTTCTTCCGCTTCTATGGCATCCAGAGGCTGCAGTTTTTCTACCTATGTTGACGCTGGTAACTGTTATTCAGTGTCTCTTGAGCTTCTCAGTGAGTTACTTTATGTTTAGTACCGTGTTCAAAAGAAACTTGAGGCATACTATTGCTTTGACTTACTCTACTGGTTCGAGGAACAACTCCTTAGCTATGGCTATTGCTTTGACTTACTTTGCTCCCATTGCGGCTCTGCCTTCAGTAATCTACCTCATATCACAGGTCATAGCCTCAAGTGTGATGCTGAAAATCCTTGAACGAAAAAGGCAGCGACCTCATACACAATAAAAGCTAGATACGTTTAGATGAAATTCGAAACAGGTTAACTGCTTGAGTAATAAAGCAAGGGCAATGCAAGCAAGACCGTGTTTCTCCCCTTTGTTGTGAGGGAATATTCAACTCTTAACGGCGGTCCAGTTTCCACATTTCTTTCAATGAATCCATATCGCTTTAGAGTTTTGAGCTTGTCCGATAATGTGCGTGAGTTTATTGCAAGGATCTTCTTTAGTCCGCTGAAGCCAACGGTGCTCTTTAGAAACAATGCGTAGAGTATTTCCAGATTCCACTTTTGAGATAGTTGGCTGAAGCTGTCCTCAAGGCTCTGCAAGGCTTCTTTTAAGTCTTCAAAGCGCATTTCTTGGTTTTCTAACACGCGTTGAAGTGTGTCCTCTATACCCTTGAGCGTCTGTTCCATCCGCGCCTCAACAAGCCTACGAAGTTCATGGCTGAGCGCCGCTTTCGAGTTCATGCTGTTACACCAAGTGGTAGAGAGGTTACTGCATGATTTATAAGAGTTTACCTTTACAATCAAGTATACAAAGTATACCAATGGCTTGGAGGCGCTCTCTACAGATGGAAAAGTTTGATGTAATTGTTGTGGGCGCTGGAACAGCAGGATGCTTGACTGCAAAGACAGCGGCAAAAGCTGGTCTCAAGGTTTGCCTAATCGACAGAAAAAAAAGCGAAGACATAGGGGAGAAAATCTGCGGAAACGCCATAGGCAAGCATCACTTCGACGAGTTGGGTTTAGCCTATCCGAAGGGTGAAGAACTACGCAACCGTATAGAAGGTGTCAAGATTCATTCGCCCAACATGGAAACCACCTTCAAAATTAAGGGTGAACGCCTCTACGGTTTCAGCTTGAACCGCCGCCTCTTTGGACAAAGATTACTCCACGACGCAGTTGACGCTGATGCAACCTTACTCGACTACACAATCGCAACCGACCCCATTCTTCAAAAAGGCTTTGTGTCAGGAGTGGTTGCTAAAAACTTGAGAACAGGAAACAAGACTCAACTGCAGAGCAGAGTTGTCGTAGACGCAAGCGGCTTCACAGCAGTTTTGAGAAAAAAGCTCCCGCCTGAAATCGGAATCGACCTCAGCGTGAGCAACGAAGACGTGGAAGCGTGCTACAGAGAAATACGTCAAATGTCTGGGTTTGATGTTGATTTGGAGTTTTGTGAAATCTATCTCGACCAAACTGTGTCGCCAAAGGGTTACTACTGGATTTTTCCCGAAGGCCGAAACGTGGTTAACGTAGGCTTAGGGGTCTGCATGAGCAAGGGCTTTCCAAATCCCAAGAATCAATTGTACAGGGAAGTTCTATCTCAGCCTATGTTCAAGGGTTTCAGACCTATTACTGCTGGCGCTTGGTATGTTCCAACTAGACGTCCATTAGACTGTATGACTGGAAACGGCATAATCATGGTTGGAGACTCTGCGTGTCAAGTCAATCCAATTCACGGTGGTGGAATGGGGCCTTCCATGAAGGGTGGAAAACTTGCTGGAGAAACTATCGCTAAGGCTTTGGAAAGGGGAGACGTGAGCCGGGAAGGCTTGTGGCAGTACAATGTCAAGTACATGCGGGTTTACGGTGCCACACAGGCTGGGCTTGACATTTTCCGTCTTTTCTTGCTTCATAGCGTGACAAACGAAGACATCAACTACGGCATGAAGTATCAAATCGTAACCCAAGAGGACGTGTTAAAAGTCTGCATGGGAGAAAACCTGCGCCTAAACATAACAGATAAGACGCAACGAGCGTTCAGAGGAATGGGCAAACTGTCCCTACTCAAGAGACTGCGAGATGCAGCCAACCTGCTAAAGAAAATGAAGACGCTATACCTCAATTACCCCAATTCACCCCAAGACTTCGAAGAGTGGCAAAAAAAGACACATGAAGTCATAACAGAAACACATAAACGCCTGAGCAGAAAGCCACACTGACAACAAATCTGCTTTGAAACCAAAAAGATTTCTAAATATATGTTCAATAAAGAAAAGCCAGTGTTGAATAAAGAGATAAATAGTAAAGTGGTTGCTTCTTAGGGTTGGGCTCGCGGCTAGATGAGAAGACAAATTGTAGCCCAAAAGTTGATTGAACGTTTAAACGAGAAAATACAGCGGCAACTCAACCTGAAAAAGACATTGATTCTGGGAGTGGTCTTAAAGGGGCTGCCAATCGCTTACAGCCTAGCAAAAATTAACCAGGTGACTGAAAACTTTGTTCCAATCGTGGCTCAACGCCACATTTTCATGCAGCATCACGTTGAATCCTATTTTCCAAGCACAGCGTGGAAAGACTATTTCAAAAAGCAACTGAAGAAGTGTGGAAACCTTTTAATCCTCGACGACGTAGTGAACACAGGCTTCACCAAGCAACGCGTTGAAAGCATAATCAACTCGTTAAATAGTCCTTCCCTCCGATTTGGCGCACTTGTTCTCAACAGAAAAAACCTAGCCAACCCCAGTTTTGTAGGCGCCAAAGATTTCTTCGCCGTTGAAGTTGAGGCTGCCGAAGTCGAGTGCGACTGGGGCTTGATAACCGTGCCACTCTGGGATCAACCAGTTGAAGAGGGACTTCGCCGCTGTGGAGAATACCTCCAAAAATATTGGCTACACGAAAAACGAATGATAACCATAACCTATTAGCAACAGGGCGCCTTCATTTAGGCTGGTTGTGTCAAGTTTGCGTGTTGCAGCGCTTGTGACCAGCGGGAAAGACTCTGCCCTAGCGTTGCACCGAGCCATGAAAAGGGGCTACGATGTGGCTTATCTTGTCACGATGATTCCTCAACGTCCAGACAGTTGGATGTTTCATTATCCCAACATTCATTTAGCCGATCTTTTCGCCGAGGCTGTTGGCATCCCTCTTCTAAAGGCTGAAACCTCTGGAGTCAAAGAGGTTGAGGTTGAAGACCTGAAAAAGCTGCTTGCAACACTTGACATAGACGCTGTTGTTTCTGGAGCCATTTCGTCTCAGTATCAGAAGAAACGCATCGACAACGTCTGCATGGAACTGGGCTTAAAGTCTATTGCACCGTTGTGGCACCTAGAACCACTGAAACTATTGAACGAATTAGTCAGACTCAAAATGGAAACGTTAATTGTTGGAGTCTATGCATATGGTTTCACTTCAGATTGGCTAGGAACAAAAATTGACCAAACCACAATCAACAACCTCGTCGAGCTACACAAGAGATATCAGGTGTCGCTAGTGGGTGAAGGAGGCGAGTATGAAACTCTTGTCCTCGACGCCCCTTTCTTCAACAAAAAGATTCGTTTACTTGAGGCAGAAAAAGTCTGGGAAAATCAAAGTGGTTATCTTTTAGTCAAGAAGGCTGTTCTTGTTAAAAAAAGAAAAAAAGAGAAAGGAGAAGTAAGTTTCAGCTCACATATTTTGGAACTTTAATCTCCACTGGCTCGTAGTCGTGCAGCTTCTTGGCTAGGAAACTCTCATAAGCTGAAAGGTCCAGCAGTCCATGTCCACAGTTGTTGAAAGCTATTATCTTCTTCTCGCCAGTTCGCTTGCAGCGCAAAGCCTCGTCAATGGCGTATTTTACATTGTGCGCAGACTCAGGGGCAGTTATCATTCCCTCTGTTTGAGCTAGAATGCACGCGGCATCAAACACTTCGTTTTGATGATAAGCAACCGAACGCATGTAACCATTGTGGATAAGATACGATATGGATGGCGCCATTCCATGATAACGCAGTCCACCAGCGTGAATAGGTGGACAAGCGTACTCATGCCCAAGCGTTAACATTTTTACAAGTGGTGTAATCTGGGCTGTATCTCCGTAACCATAAGTGTACACGCCTCTTGTCGTGTGTGGCACCGCTTTGGCTTCGCAAGCCACAAACTCGGGTGAGTCAAACTTGTGTGTAAGTTTGTCTTTCATGAAGGGGAAGGAGAAGCCTGAGTAGTTGGAGCCGCCGCCAACGCAACCACATATGACCTCTGGGTAAACGTCTATCATCTCAAACTGTTTCTTGGCTTCAAGTCCAATTATGGTCTGATGCAACAAAACATGATTCAAGACAGAGCCAAGGCAGTATCTTGTTTTTTCGTCGGAAAGCGTGTCTTCTAAAGCCTCACTAATGGCGATGCCCAGTGTTCCAGGATGATTTGAATTCTCCTTCAGAAGTTTCCTTCCAAACTCTGTCTTGTCGCTTGGAGATGGGAAAATCTCAGCGCCATAAATTTGAGCCATCGTTCGGCGACCTGGCTTCTGCTGATAACTCACTCGAACCATGTAGAGGCGGCACTTCAAATCAAAAAGTGTGCATGCCATGGCTAAGGCGGTGCCCCACTGTCCTGCACCAGTCTCGCTGACTACACGCTCTATTCCCTGAACCTTGTTGAAGTAAGCCTGCGCAATAGCCGTGTTGGGCTTGTGACTCCCAGGAGGACTCACATACTCGCATTTATAGTATATCTGCGCTGGAGTTTTCAAATAAGCTTCAAGTCGCTTAGCTCTAATCAAAGGCGTTGGTCTTGGAATACGCAAATAGGCGTCTAGTACCTCATCAGGAATTTTTATGTAGCGTTCTCTTGAGACTTCTTGGCGAATCAACTCTTTAGCGAAGAGACGTTCCAACATTGCGGGGTCAACAGGCTTCAGCGTCTTAGGGTCTAAAGGCGGAGCCAACACCTCAGGCAAATCAGCCTGAATATTATACCAAGAGGTTGGAATTTCATCGGGTGGAAGCATTACCGCATGCTCTAAGAATTTGTTAGAGGTTCCCAAGCTTGTTTTTCTCCTTGCTTAATGTCGTTTGTCGCTTTGCGCGTCTCTGTACATTATATGACATTTAAGTCAAATTTATATCTTTCTTGTACATAATTGTACAGAGAGATGACTACGAATGACGTCTATATGGAACAAAGTGGTGCAACAACTGGAAAGTTACCCCGAACGCCTTAACGTTGCTAAAGTCATCGTTGAAAACGGGTTAAGCATAAGAAACGGAAAAATTTTCTGCAACAACATAGAAATTCCACCAATTCGAATAGGACGCATAGCTGGAGTAGACAGAAGAACAGTCAACGAAACCATTAACGCAATCGAAAAAAGCAATGAACTACGAGAAATCTTTGCTGGAATCCGTTCTGCAGGACATTCTTTAAAAGAAATCGCAAAACACCTCAACCTAGGAGTAGTAGAGATAACGCCAGTAAACGCCAAAACCCCAGGCATCTTAGCCAAATCCGCAACCATACTAGCTGAAAAAGACATAAGCATCAGACAAGCAATCGTAGACGACCCCGAACTCTCTCCCGAACCCAAACTAACACTAATAGCCGAAACAAAAATCCCAGGCGAACTTGTCTCAAAATTCCTAAGAGTAAAAGGAGTTGACAAAATCTCAGTATACTAACAACCTATTCGCCTTCCATCAAACTCAACAACCCATCACATCAAAAAACAACTCATGTTAGGACCAAATAGAGGGGGTCTAGCCCAATGCGCACACACAGACAGACAACAAGTTTTGAAAAGGTTTATTAGTTATTCAAAGCCATCATGCTACAAGTCACAAACACAACCAGTCAAGCTCAATCATAAACAGGACAGATGCCAAAAATGGCTTATAAATACATAACAAAAGCATGGAACAAGCCAGAAAACTCCTACGTAAAAGAAATAATGAAACAGAGAGCAATCGAATGGCGTCAACAACCCACAATCGTCAGAATAGAACAACCTACGCGTCTAGACCGAGCCAAAAAACTAGGATACAAAGCGAAACAAGGCTTCATCGTAGCACGAGTCAGAATCCGCAGAGGAAGCAGAAAAAAACCCAGACCAAAAGCTGGAAGAAGATCCAAACGCATGGGCATCGCCAAACTAAAAACAGCCAAAAGCCTACAATTAATGGCAGAAGAAAGAGCGGCAAAAAAATTCCCGAACCTAGAAGTGCTAAACTCCTACTGGATCTGGCAGGACGGACGCCACAAATGGTTCGAAGTAATCATGGTTGACCCCAATCACCCCGCTATCAAATCAGACGAAGACATCAACTGGATATGCGACAAAGCTCACCGAAGACGAGTCTTCCGCGGATTGACAAGCGCTGGCAAAGAAGTTAGAGGACTACACCACCGAGGACGCGGAGCCGAAAAAGTTAGACCAAGCCGTAAGGCTGACTAAACACAATAAAAAAAGAAAAAAGGGTAATTGGAAAATCTTTATGGATTGTAAACCAGAGCGGATATGACACAGCCATAATTGTCCATGGGCACCCGCAAAACTTCTGTTCGCATATGCGTGGGTCCGATCTTTATCCCCCTTATCTTTGCCATCTCCTTGATCTTCCATTCTAAAGTTTCCTCAAGCGCCTTCTTATCCATGTAACCGTGTGCCTCAGCCACAAGCCCGTATTTCATGCTCTTAGCCCAAGCCCACGCTATGCCAGCGCCGATAGTGGTGCCTTCATCACCATCCATTCGAGCTAAAACCGAATACGTAATCGAGCCTGCAGCAATGTTGTGCTTGTTTATCTCTTGACAGTTTTTGGGAAGTATAGAGCTGACGCAAACTAGATTGCACTGAGCGATTCCAGCTTTCTTGAGAGCGAGGTCGAATGCGTTGAGTTCAGAAACCGTGCTGATGGCTTTTCCGCTCGTCATGAAAAATTCTTTCGGAATCATCCCGTGGTTTCAATACCTCACTTTTACTAAATACTGCATGCAATACCAACTAGTTTAATAATTTTGTGGTTTTTCTCTACACATTTTTTAGTCAGCTGAAAGAAGAAGGCAAAGCTAAGTTGAACGCTTCTCTTTTAGAGTTGTGTAACAACTTATATTTTTAGAAAGGGAATACAAAGAGCGTGGCTTGCGTTGTCGCGAACGACAATCACATGCATCGACATAAGTTTCTTCGCTCACGCAACAGAAGACGAAAACAAAGTAATGGAAGCAGTGAGACACCTTCTACCAGCCACTCAAGTTAACAACATATTTTTCAAGAAGACCCAAATGAGAGGGCATCATGGCAATCCAATCATCCTTTTCGAAGCAAGAATCAAAGAAAAGGAAATGGTGAAAGCAGTTGTGGAAAACTTGTCATCTGGTCTGAGTTCATCGGATAAGGAAAAATTGCTTGATGAAGTTGAGTTACACGTTGAAAGAGGAAGCTTATATCTCAGGTTTCACAAGCAAACTGCTTTTCTAGGACAGCTTAGACTAGACAGCTCTGATCCCATCCGCGTTCGTTTGCGCTTCACGAAAAGCAGACTCGAAGACATCGTGCATATTTGCAGAGAAATTGGGATACTTCCATGACCAAATTCGTTGATTTACACCTTTGCGCTCCAATAAAAGACATTGAAAAACTGAAAAAGATGGTTACGAAATCCTACCAAATGGGATATCGCTTAGCAGGAATACCGCTTCCTACTAATGTAGAGTTAGACAAAGTTGAAACCTTGCGCAAAATTTGCAGTAATGTTGGCTTAGACTTTGTCAGCCGAGTAGACCTTAATCCGAGAAACATCCCAGAACTCTTGACTAACCTTCGTCGTGTGAGACGCAAATTCGAAGTTGTGGCTGTGTTGTGTACGTCCAAACCAGTTGCAAGGCAAGCTGCTAAGGACCGCCGAGTGGATGTGTTGTCGCTCGATTTAGGCAAAGTGCGATATAGGTTTTTTGACCGCGCTGAAGCTGAACTTGCGGCACAATCTTCTTGTTCTCTTGAAATAGAAATGGCGCCGCTTCTCTCATTAGAGGGAGCTCCTAGAATTCATCTAATCTCTAATCTTCGTAGAGAAGTTGCCATTGCGAGCAGCTTTCGAGTGCCTATTACGGTTTCTAGTGGAGCAACAGACGACTTTGTTTTGCGAAGTCCATACGACTATTCTGCTTTGGCTATGCTCTTTGACATGACTTCATCTTCAGCTCTAGCTGCTCTTTCTAGTGTCCCATTGCGTGTTGTTGAGAGAAACAGGCGGAAATTGAGCCTAGACTTTGTTGCACCAGGTTTGCATGTCGTTCGGAGGAAAGACCCTTGATTAGGCATGCTAAAAGGCGTTATCTCGCTTTCCAAATAGAGAGTTTAGAATCCTTTGAAAAAGAAGAGATTAGAGACGCTATCTGGAACTCTCTCATTCAACTCTTTGGAGAACATGGTGCTAGTCAATCTGGTCTTTTTCTAGTTGAATATGACAAACAGAGAAAACAGGCTATCTTGCGTTGTTCGCTTAAGGCGTTATCGATGGTTCATGCGTCTGTAGCCTCGGTGACTAAAATAGAAGATAAACCTGTGGCTTTCCATGTTCTGAGGATTTCTGGAACTCTTAGAGCACTCAACAAAAAACTTTCCGCCTAATGCTTAGGATATGTGTACAAGTTTCTTTTTTCATATTTTTCGTAGAGGCGGTCTTTCTCTTCTGCGTCTATCAACTGCACTTTGTAAGAGCCTTTTTTCAACAACTCCAATTCCAAAGAAAGCTGTTTATGAAAACTTTACTCTTATTAATTATCCTTGCATGAGTGTTCTATGGGTTGTTGGATTATGGTTGGCTAAAACAGGATAAAGGTTGTTTCTTTTTGTTTGTTGTTGTAGCAGACTTTGAAGTGGTCGAATATGTCTGTTCTGCCTAGTAGTGGTGGTATGTCTTCTTTTTGGGCGAAGGCTATTTTGGCTTTGAATGTTTCTTTGCCTAGTTTTGTGTTTAGTTTGTGGACGTAGACTTTGATTTTGCCTCCTGTTATGCCTCCTACCTGTCCTGGTTTTCCCGTTTTCATGTTGAAGCCGAGTCCTGTGCATGCTGATTTTGGTAGTAGTGTTATGTCTGCACCTGCGTCGGCGTAGAGGGTGAAGCTCCTCTATTTCTTGTTTTTGGCTTGCAAGTAAATTTTGGCAATTGGTCTGTGGATTTCGCCAGTTAGGTCTGAATATTCTCGTCTGTACGGGAAAACGTATTGTTGCATCAGCTTGCCCTCATTCTCATGCCTGAGGGTTCTGCGTTTTTTCGTTCGTCAAATATAAATGCTGTCATAGAATGAGCAGTTCTTCTTTGGGAATGTATGTGACTGTGATTTCTTTGCCAGGGTGCTTCTTTTCTAACTGTTCGATTTTTTTGTAGAGGTTTTTTCCTGATGCCACTACTTTTCCTTCCATGACTGCAACGTATTGACCTGCGTATCTGCGCATTTCTTGGTGGCTTATTTGATATGATTCTGAAGTTTGCATGAGTGGTTTCCTACTGATTATTTAACTAATACTATTCTATTATGTGTTATCCTTGCATGAGTGTTTTTAGTTGTTGGATTTCGTTGGCTAAGGCAGAATAAAGATAGTCAAGAACACTGTCAAGCTTAATCTTAACATAACAAACTAGTGAAATCATTCTTCTTGGTTAAAGCTCTTTTTGACAAATCTGTTATTTTCAGATCTCACAAAAATCAGTCGTTTTTTCACGGTCCTTCCCCATTTGTTCATGCCAGTGTAGATATGCCCACCCGTTCTTATCGCTTCTAAAACTTCTTTGGACAATTCTTCGAAATAAAACAAATATGCGATATACGCTTCCGCTGCGTTTGCATAATGAATAGCTTGTCGAAAATCTGCTGCGTTTACCCTTCCGACTTTGCATTCTGAAATTATCCATCCGAGTTTGAAATCTTTATTTTCAAGAGTAATCATTAGCGCTACAATATCTGGGCGAATTGAGAGTTCTTGATACTTTGGTATGCAGGTGAGTTGTTTTCCTTTGAACTGCTTTCTAACAAACTCAGAAAGGGTAAGCCCTATATCATGGAAAACAATTGGTTCAATCTGATACCTACGTGAGGGAAAGTTTTGTTTTAACCATCTGCAAGCCTCTTTACGCAAGTAAGGTTCGTCCAATTTGCACCCTCGAAACCCAGCATCTTAACTCTTTGCAAATTCCATGAGTTTTCGTGATTGAGATATCTGTGTACATCCTTGTTCCCTGCATGTATCCATGTAATCTATTTTTCTTCTTCCAATAGGGCAGAAACCGAACATAGATGATCTTCTTCTTCCAAGTTTCTTATTCGCTACTTCAAGGTGTTCTAAGAATTCCTCCTGTTTACGCTTGTTATAATAAAGGGGCGAAGGAAAAATTGATTTATCAAAATTTACGACCCATGTTTTTACTAAATGATCTCTACCCCCTCTATCCATGTAGCGACCCGCCCACTCGATGTAAAACACGGGAATTTTCAATCGTGTTTGCAAAAGTGCACAAATATCGATTGGAAGTCGCCAGTTGTCGTTAATGACGCTAAATTGAACTCTAGGCAAACCCAACCATAAATCAATAGTGGCGATTGTATCTGCTAATCCTCTGATGAATTCTTCCAAAGCTTCTATAGGAAAGTTAAAAATGGTTTTGGGTATTTGGGCATGCCGATAAATGTCTCCTTCTTCCAAGCCGTACTTTGATTTTAGTATGCCAAAGGCATGTGGTGTAATTTCACACTGAATGATGTGATTTATTATTCCAAACACGCTTATTTCTTCGGTGTAGTCGGGACTTGTAGCAAGAAAAGTTGTTGTATCCTTTAAGTGTTTTAAAACATAGTCCTTTATACCTATAGCTTCACGTTGAAGATATTTGTCTTGCCATTTCAGAAATTCGTTTGCTAGTCTGGGATAGTTTATTCTCCATTTTTCTCTATCTTTTAGCAACATCGGTCGTGCAACTGATTTGCCTGGAGGATGCCATCTCTTCAGCCTTGCAACTATTCCACGTAGATCCACAACATTATGTGCTCTTGCTATCGGTAAGTCTAGCATTTCTCTATATGACAAGCCCTTGGGGCTCTTAATCAATAACTTTATTATATCAACCATTATAGGTGAACATTCTCGAAATGGTATTCGGAAAACAAGCTTGTAGTTCTTCGATTTTGTTACTTCAATAGAACCTCTACCAAAAAGACATCCCAATAGATAGGCTTCTTCAAGTGACACTTTTGACAAATTTACAATCCTCCTTTTTTAAGAACAATGACATTTTCACGGGCTATGGTCTCACCTTTAGCACATATCCAAGGGATGGCTTTTGTTGGAATCTTTCTGTAATACGTTCTTTCGTGGATGAACCCTATCTTATTTCCAAATTCTCTTGTAATTATGTCCATCGGTATTCTTTTCCGTTTGATGGAACGATTTCCGATCACTATGCAACAAAAGCGTCCTTTGCTTAGAATTCTATACATTTCTTCTAAGCATCTGCCATAGTCTCTAAAGTATTGAGCCGCCGCCTTTGCCAATTCTATATCGCTTTTTGCAACCTCCTGAAGCATTTCATTTAATGTTTGGGACGACGTCTCCAAGTTTGGATGGTCACGACCCCCCAAAGATGCCTTCTCTATTCTTCTAATGAAGGAACCTTCATAACCTAACCATAATGAGGAAAGTTTTGACCATCTTGTATACGATATGGTGTTCCTCTCTTCTCCATAGGGTGGAGATGTAACAATGAGGTCAACTGATTCATCAGAGAAAGGCAGTTCTCTGGCATCCGCGAAAGTTACATTAACCTCCGCTTCTTTGGAGCATACTCTGGAAAAAGCCTTCATTAAGTTTGTTGCGTCCAAGGTGTATTGCTTGAATGTTGCCATCACGTTAGGTCGATATTTTCTCAGCTTTTCCGATGATAATCGCTTAATGAACGTATCTCCTGGGTTGTAGATATTCGAAACTTTTCTCACGGTTAATGAGAAACAAACGTGTGCAAAATCACGAAAATTGTTATCTAGCAGTTTGTTTATGTTTTTTTGAATGACAACTAGTTCATTGATCACGTAATCCTTGAACCAATGATGGAGATTAGGAAACGCCTTAGGTGTCCCTACTTGAATTCTTCCCTTCCTTAACTCAGCGATGTCTTCTTCAGCTTTTCTTATTAGTGAGCCCATATTTTTCTCTAGTGCACTTGAATCTAGCGGTTTTGATTTCACTTTGGCGAGTAACAATGCTAGGGGGTTGATGTCGTTTCCTACGGCGTTTCGGGGTATATCTGCGTCAGCCCTTTCGTGAGACTTCATCAACAGGGCTTCAGCTAACACCGTTCCACTTCCACAGAATGGATCCAAAACAAGATCATAAGGGCTTGAATAACGCTCTATCAGTCTATGAGCAATTTGCGGAATCATTCTTGCAGGGTAAGCGTGAAGACCATGCGTGTATTTTTGAGTACCTGCGCCCACAAAATCCCAATCTTCTTCTATTTCTACTCCAGAGATGAAATATCCTAAAGATTCTTTAAATTTGGGTTCTTCGAACAATTCGGGAAGAATAACGATTGGTTTTTCTTTCATGCCTTCAATTTTCTCCAAGACTAATTTGGCTACCTTTTCGGGTTCTTTAGAGTCCAAAAGAAATTTCATCACTCCAGGACTTACGTTAACACCTGCCTCAAGAAACATGTGTACTACTCTTTGAACTTTTTCTTCCGCCATTTTCCAGCCACAGTTCCAGAGACAACAATCGCTATCTTGTTAAAGCTCTCAGTTTGTAATATGCTTTTACCTTTCTGTCAGGCTTCAACACGCCAGTGGGCGTTGAAACAGAAAACTCTGGAACAACCGTTACTCTTCTTTTTCGTAGTTCTTCTTGTAATAAGTCTCGTATGGTCATTTCTGTTGGTTTAGAAACACCCATTCTCTCAAACCCAACTAACCAACCCAGCCATCCACAAAAACGTTTCACCTTACAATATAATATGCTTTACCATCCCACAAACCCTCAAAAACATACTAGAAAACTCTGAACATCAACCCATCCGTCTCAACGTCTCTTAACTTCCAACTGGCAAAAAACCACACTTCATATCTGAAGCCTATTTGAATCCTAATAGAGGGGCTAGGTCACTTGTGCACACACACAAATTAGACTAGGCAATCCATTTTGTTCCCAAACCCCATTTAACAATCAGCGCCCTTCTACGGGTCATCATGCCCCCCCCCTCCTCCCAGGTGCACACACACAAAAATTATAATCTCACAATCAAAATATTATAAGAGGCCTTCTAACTTGAGAATCGGATTCTTTGTCTGGGAGTATCCACCTACACTTGTGGGAGGTTTGGGCACATACGCCGAATACATTACACGAGAATATATAGAACTGGGACACGACGTCACAGTATTCACCCTTAATTCAGGCAAACTCAAAACTAGAGAAATTTTCAAAGGCATCGAAGTTCACCGTCCGCTGATCGCTGACGCTAGTAACGTTTTTCCCATGTTCGTAGCCGAAGATTTACGAAAGTGGGGAACCAATATACGCTTCTTTAATGACATCTTCCTCTACAACATCTTAAGCTCAACCAAGTTCATTAACGACTTAGTAAGAAAAGAGGGTTACAAATTCGATGTTGTATGTGTTCACGACTGGTTGAGCGGCATCTCAGGGATAATAGCCAAAAATGAAACAAAGATTCCAATGGCTTTTCACGTTCACAGCACAGAGTGGGGTCGAAGTGGAGGCCAAGGCTCAGAAGTTGTATCGCATCTTGAATCACAGACGGCACAGATTGCTGACCGCGTCATAACAGTAAGCTACGCCATGCGCGACGACCTCGTACGGCATGGATGGCTAGCAGCAAAGATAAGTGTTGTATGGAACGGCGTTGACCCTGAACGGTACGACCCAGCAAAGATAAAGGCTGAAGCTTCTAGAAAAATCAGAGAAAGATACGGAATTCCAGAAGATGGATTCATGCTACTCTTCTTAGGCAGACTTACTTGGGTCAAAGGCGTGAGAAACCTGATTCAGGCCATGCCCTCAATCCTTAGAGAATATCCTAAGACAAAGTTGGTCATTTTGGGAAAAGGTGAAGAACAAAGCGACGTTATCGAGATGGCTAGTCGTTTAGACATCAAAGAAAATGTTGCCTGTAATTTTGATTTTGTGCCGGAGCAAGAAAGAATCGCACATTATGCAGCCGCTGACGCATGCGTTTTTCCTTCCATCTACGAACCCTTCGGAATAGTAAGCCTCGAAGCCATGTCCCTGACAAAACCCATCATAGTTGGCGCCCAAGGAGTAGTCGGCTTTAGAGAACAAGTAGTACCCTCAGGCGAAGACCAAAACGGGGTTCATGTCAACGGTAACGACCCATCCGACATCGCTTGGGGCATCAAAGAAGTGTTAAGAAACCCTGAAAGAGCGAAGAAGTGGGGTGAAAACGGACGAAAACGAGTCATGCAGTATTTCACATGGAAGAAGGCAGCCCAACAAACCCTGCAGATTTACGAGCAGATGGGGATAGCCTCCTCTTGGAAAAAGAGAGGCATTAGTAAGCCAAAATCCACAAGTTTCTAGAAAAAGTCTTTTCACATATTAGAAGTCGGAATCCGAATTCATCGTTCATAAATTTATTCTAAGAGGTTCGAGACTTAATCAGTAGATTGGATAATGGAGAATTCGTGGGTTTGCCAGCCTTTGGATTCGCTTTCAAGGTCGTTAAGAGATGAAAAAATTGGATTTTGATAAGACACTGCTTGAAGCAGTTGATCACGCTTTGCTCGCTTTTGGAGAATCCCCTAGAAAAGCCATATACTATCATCTTAGAAAAAGCTTCCAACTTCAAAGAGAGAACATTCCAGAAGATACAGACAAATTCTCTCAAGCTTTAAACACAATTTTTGGTCCTGGAGCCGAGGTCATTGAAAAACTCATTGTAAAAAATCTGTACAACAAGCTTAACCTGAGTTTTGAAGAAAAGGCTAGCTTTGAGACTCTCGATTACATAAGCCTAGCTCGAGAGATTGCAAAACGTGAGCAACAGCGATTGGCAGTCGGAAAGCGAAAGAGAAAAAGGAGAAGCCCACTTGAGCCTAAGTGAATACGCTTTTTCAGAGAAAACTCTTCTAAACATTTTGAACGCCATTGGCGAAGGCATATTTCTAGTCAACTTGGATGGAACTATTATAGAAGTCAACAATGCCGCTCTTCACCTTCACGAAGTCTCAAGAGACGAATACGTTGGGCGACAACTTGAATACTTTGTTGCTCCACCGGATCGCCAACGATTCAGAGAGAACATGCAACTCTTATTAACCCATGAAAACGTCTCGCTTGAAGTAAAAGCTCTCCGTCGGGATCGAGCGATCTTTCTGGCAGAAATCACTGTTTCTCAGTTAAGAGACAATTTGGGGAAACCTTGCGGGATAGTAGGTATAATTCGAGACAAAACTCATCGCATGAAAGTTCAAGAGCAAATTGAGAAGACCACTCGCGAATTGACAGTTTTAATGAAGAGTTCGACCGAGATAATACGAACCAAAGACATGCATCAGAGACGCAAGGCAATAGCACAAGCAATTCAAGGCTTAGGTTGGGGAAGAGTCTTAATTACGCTTACAAATGAAAAATTGGAAACAACAGAAATAGTTTCAGCCGGCTTGACACCGGAAGAAGAAAAATATCTCTGGGATAATAGGCAACCTGGGCGCGTTTGGCGTCAACGTCTGGGTCCAATGTATGAACGCTTCAAAATCGGCGAGTTCTACTATTTACCATGGAGTGACCCCTTCGTTCGTAATTCTTTTAGAAGTGGAATAGTGGAAAGCAAAATTCCAAAGGAAGAGATGGTTGACTGGGACCCCCAAGACTTGCTCTATGCTCCTCTTCGCTTGCCCAGGGGACGCATAGTAGGTCGCATAAGCATAGACGACCCTTTAGACGGTAGACGACCCACTAAAGAATCTCTTGCTCCACTTGAGCTATTTGTGCATCAAGCTGCTGTAGCAATTGAAAACGCTCTCCTTATCACAGACTTGGAAGCTGCAAAGAATCAAATAAAAAACTACGCCGACCAGCTTGAACAAAGAGTTGAGGAAAGAACGAGAGAACTGAGAAAAAGCGAAGAGAAACTTAGAAGCATATTTGCAGCGTCTCCAGATGCCATCATAGTAACAGATCTAAGAGGAAACATAATTGAATGCAACCAGGCCACATTAGACCTGCACGGGTATTCGTCAAGAGAAGAACTGATTAGTAAAAATGGTTTAGAGTTAGTTGCAAAAAAAGATCTTCAAAAGGCAATGGAAAATATAAAGAAAACTCTTGAGCAAGGTTCAACGAAAAACATAGAATACAATTGTTTAACTAAAGATGGACAGGAATTCTTAGTGGAAGTCTCTGCAAGTGTTCTGCGAGACGCTTCAGGTACTCCTACATCTTTTGTCGTAGTGACCAAAGACATCACGGAGCGCCAACGGATGGAACAGCAGCTTCTCAAGTCTGAGAGATTGGCTGCTATCGGAGAATTAGCCACTATGGTTGGACATGATCTGCGCAACCCGTTAACGGGCATTGCAGGTGCTGCATACTACTTGAAAATGAAGTTAGGCTCAAAAATGGACAGAAAAACACAGGAAATGTTGGAACTAATCAAGAAAGACATAGAATATTCGAACAAGATTGTGAACGACCTCCTAGACTTCTCAAGAGACATAAACCTAGAATTAACCAAAAGCAGTATCAAATCCATAGTCAAGGAAACACTTGCAAAAATGCTAATTCCCAAGAAAGTGGAAAACCTAGACCTAACACAGAGAACACCGAAAATTTTTGTTGACCCTGGGCAAATGAATCGAGTGTTTGAAAACATCATAAAAAACGCAGTTGAAGCCATGCCTAGAGGCGGAAAGCTGGAGATCAAATCTGAAAAAGTGAACAATTCATTGAAAATAACTTTCCGAGACACTGGTGAGGGTATATCTAAAGAGAATTTAAGCAAGTTAGGCAACCCACTTTTCACAACGAAGGCAAAGGGTGTTGGTATGGGCTTAGCCATCTGCAAACGCCTAGTAGAGGCTCATGGCGGCTCAATTTCTGTACAGAGTAAAGAAAAGGAAGGAACCTGTGTGACCATCACCTTGCCAATCTACAGCGAGAAGAATATGCATGGGGAGGAAGAAATGGGGAGGTGAAATCAGCCGTGGAGGTAAAGGGTAACATACTTATAGTTGACGATGACCCAAGCATTAGAAAGGTTCTGGCTGCCATTCTTGAGGAAAAAGGATATAGTGTTGATGCAGTAGATGAAGGAAAGAAGGCTATAAGAAAGTCAAAGACTAGATTCTACAACTTAGCTTTGATAGACATTCGATTACCAGACATGGAAGGCACTGAACTTCTCACCCAAATGAAGGAAACTGTGCCAGGAATGATGAAAGTCATGATTACTGGATACCCATCCTTAAAGAACGCAGTGGAAGCCCTTAACAAAGGAGCAGACGCCTACATCATCAAACCGCTAGACATTGACAATGCTCTATCAGTTATCGAGGGTTTGTTAAAAAAGCAGAGAGAATCTTTGAAAATGACACAGGGAAAAATCGTGACATTCATTGAAACACGAGTCAAGCAACTCGAGCAAGAAGAAGTAAGCAGATAATGCCCCATTTTGAAACCTTCTGGCTTCTTTCTCTCAAATTCACTTCAGAATCAAAAAATAAGAAATGAAGAACCAAACAAATTATGTAGTGTCAGTGTTTTAGGCACCTAGGTGTAGTGCGGCCGCCGGGATTTGGACCCGGGTCGCCGGCTCTCTTCAGGTATGGGAGGCCGATGTCCTAGACCAGGCTAGACTACGGCCGCAACGCTACGTTATATCTGTAGCATCGAGGATGAAGAGATATCCCCTGTATCTTCCCTTTTTCTTTTTCTGATTCTAACGTTTCTTATTGCAGAAACTAATTTTACGTGTGTGCGCCGAAGTAGAGACCGCCCGCTATTAGGATTTAAATAGGGTGTTTGTTCAACAAAGATTTTCCATTGTTGAACATATAACTAGAGGCTTCGTTGCAGCGCACTATTCTGGAGTAATTGTAAAGGCGATGAATTTGACGTGGAAACCGCAACATCCGTGGAAGAGGTAAAAAAACTTCTGAAGGTAGGCTTTGACTACATCACCGAGAAAAACGGCATTGTGCTATTCAGAAGACCTAAAAGATTGGCAAGACTAGACGTTTCATGCCATGCCTAGTACGTTATACCTATAAGGTTTTGTGTAAATAAAGTGAAGACTGTCCGCTCAAACATTGAGGAGAAGAGTAGTTTGAAGAATAAAGTGTTTCCAGGTACGTATTTTTGGCAGGGAAACGAGGCGTGTGCTGAAGGAGCCATTGTGGCGGGTTGCCGTTTCTTCGCAGGCTATCCTATAACGCCTGCTAGTGAAATCGCTGAGCACTTGGCTCTAAGGCTTCCGCAAGCTGGTGGCTTAGTTGTTCAGATGGAAGACGAAATGGCGTCGCTTGGCGCAGTTATCGGTGCAAGCTGGACGGGCGCTAAAGCGATGACTGCCACGTCTGGACCAGGCTTTAGCCTTATGCAAGAGTTAATGGGCTACGCTTTCATGACTGAAACCCCATGTGTTGTTGTTGATGTTCAGCGTGCAGGTCCAAGTACAGGGCAAGCTACGAAGTGTGGTCAAGGTGACGTAATGCAAGCGCGTTGGGGCACACATGGAGATTACGCCTCAATTGCTCTATCGCCGAATTCTGTGCAAGAAATGTTTGACTTGACAATTCAAGCCTTCAACTTAGCTGAAACCTATCGGACACCCGTCATAGTTTTAGCAGACGAGATAATAGCGCATATGAGGGAACAAATTCTAGTTCCACCCTCACGCGAGATTACACTTGTTGAAAGGAAAAAGCCAACGGCTTCGAATAAAGCATTCTTTGCGTTTGAAGAAGTGGCGCCTATGCCTTCTGTTGGTGAAGGATTCAACGTGGCAGTTACGGGTTCAACACACGACGAGCATGGGCGCCGCTTCACCGCAGACGCAGCTGTACATCAAAAACTGGTTAAGTCGTTAGTTGGAAAGATTCTAAACAACGCAGACAAAATAGTTGACTACGAAACAGAGAACATGAATGACTGTGACGTTGGTGTGATTTCTTTTGGATGCACTTCTAGAGCGGTTTATGAAGCAGTTGAATTAACAAAGGAAAAAGGAGTAAAAGTAGGATTCATTCGATTGAAGACTGTTTGGCCTTTTCCTGAGAAAGCAGTTCGTGACCTGGCTCAAATGTGTAAAGTAATCATCGTGCCAGAGATGAACCTAAAGGAAGTGTTCTACGAAGTGGAGAGAGTAGTTCATGGCACAACATCTGTCGTGCCAGTCAACAAAATCGGTGGTAGCGAGATGATTACGCCTGAAGAATTGATGGCTGAGATTTTAAGGAGTGTGAAATAAGATTGGCTGAAACTTTCAGCGTTCAAAAATACTTGCGTCCCAATTTGACTCTTCCTTTCTGTGTTGGTTGCGGTTGCGTTACGGTTTTAAGTAATTTTTTGAGGGCAGTTCAAGAGTTAGGACATAAAGACTTAAGCGAGTTTGTTTTCTGCAGTGGAATTGGCTGTTCAGCATGGATTCCGTCTCCGTATCTTGAGGCGGATTCTCTTCACACAACTCATGGTCGTAGCATACCAGTTGCGACTGGTGTCAAACTCATGCGTCCAGACTTAAACGTGGTTGTGTTTGGAGGAGACGGAGACATAGCCGGAATAGGACTTAGCCACTTAATTCATGCATCTAGAAGAAATTTAGACATAGCAGTGGTCATGGTGAACAACATGATCTACGGCATGACGGGCGGACAGGTTGCACCCACGACACCGCTTGGAACAAAGACTACCACCACACCGTATGGAAGCTTTGAATATCCCTTGGATGTAACTCGCTTAGTGGTTAGCGCTGGAGCAAGTTATGTAGCCCGTTGGACAACCGCTCATGGTGAACAGTTAAAGGAAGCAATGAAGAAGGCTGTCACAACCAAGGGTTTCGCTTTTATCGAAGCGGCAAGTCCATGCCCAACAGCTTACGGAAGAAGAGCAGGGTTTAAAGACGTTGCCGAAATGTTGCAGTGGTTTAGGGACAATTCTGTGTCGCTGGAGCAAGCAACCAAAATAACAGAGAAGGAGTTGAACAAGAAAATCGTTGTTGGCGAATACGTAAGTCGAGAGATTCCAACATTAACTGAAAATATCTACAAGATTGTGAGGGGGGTAGGAAAAGGTGCTTAAGCGAACAGAGATACGAATCGCTGGACTAGGCGGACAAGGTGTGGTTTTAGCGGGCGAGATTTTTGGGAGAGCCGCTGTTTACGACGGCAAAAATGTGGTTCAGACTCAGAGTTATGGAGCCGAAGCGAGGGGAAGCGCTGCCAAGAGTGAAGTCATCATTTCAGATGGAAAAATAGGCTTTCCAGTTGTTAGGAAATGCGATGTTCTGGTAGCTATGAATCAAGCAGCTCTAGATAAGAACAAGAAAGACTTGAAAGAAAACGGAATACTCCTAGTGGAGAAAGACACGGTCAAAGTGTCGTCTGATGCCCAAGCCAAAGTTTTCCAAGTTCCAGCAACCAAAACTGCGGAGGCTGAGCTTAAGTCCAAAATCTACGCCAATGTGGTTATGATTGGAGCTTTAGCAAAAATAACGAGGCTTGTTAGCAATGAAGCTGTTGAAAAAGCCATTGTTGACAGCGTTTCAAAGGAAGCTCGGGAAAAGAACCTCAATGCATTTAGGATAGGCTTTCAAATGATTGACATGTAGTATCGGTGTGTTTGCGAGTCCTAAAAATGCGGTTACCATTGTTCAATTCTCCCAAAGCTGGGCTTTGCACATGTCTTCCTAAATACAATTTGAACACTTACCTCGGAAGGTGCGCCCACCAGTGTATTTACTGTTATGCGGTCAAATTTCCAAGTTTTGTGGGTCCAACGCTGCCTCGTTTTAAACTGCTTGAGCAAATTGAGAGTATGGCGAGAAACACTAAGAATAAGCTTCCAGTCATGATGAGCGACTGTACAGATCCTTATCAACCACTCGAAGCCGAATACAAGATTTCTCGAAGGTGTGCCGAAGTCTTGGCTAAGCATGGTTTTCCCTTGCTTATAGTCACGAAATCAGATATGGTTGTAAGGGACGTCGATGTTTTCAAGCGAACCCCGACCGTAGTGGCGATGACGGTTTCAACGCTTTACGAAGACGTTGCTAAACTAATCGAACCTTTTGCTCCTCCTCCAAAAAAGAGACTCTCTGCACTTCAGACAATTGTTGATAAAGGCATCACTACAGTGGCGAGGATAGACCCGATTTTGCCCACAGTGAACGACGACGAAAAAGCCTTTGAAACCCTAGTTTCAACGTTGGCCGAGATTGGCGTGAAACAGGTTACAGTGGCTACCATGAAACATGTGAGAGGTTTCTTTAGCACGTTCAAGGAAAGTGAGCCGAGAGCATGCGAACGATTGAAACGAGAATACGTTAATGGTTCGTGGGCTGTGGGATACAAGTATTTGCCAATGGAGAAGCGGCGAAAAATAATTGAAAGATTGCGACCGATTGTGTTGAAACGAGGGTTAGCCTTTGCTTCTTGCCGAGAAGGGCTTGGTGAATATAACACCACATTGTGCGATGGCACTGCTTACTGTAGAAACTTGTTAGACGCCTGTATGTCGTCGATAAGCTTGGTTTGATTTCATCTAACTCTTTGTTTAAGCACTTTTATGCAGCAACTTTTTGTTCTAATAGGTATTTCCAAACAAGGGCTGCTAATACTGCTCCTATAATCGGAGCGACCCAGAAGAGCCAGAGTTGGGAAAGCGCTTCACCCTGAACGAACACGGCTGGACCTAGACTCCTTGCGGGGTTGACCGATGTTCCTGTTATGGGAATTCCTATCAAGTGTATGAGCACGAGTGATAGTCCAATAGGTATGCCTGCGAACCCTTCGGGTGAATTCTTGCTGGTGGAGCCAAATATCACGAAGAGAAACAATGCGGTGAGCACAACCTCTGCTGTGAAGCATGTTGCAAGGGAGTAGCCAGCAGGAGATTCGGATCCGTAGCCGTTTTGACCTAGACCGTTTAAGGTTAGAGAGTAGCCTGCTCGACCGTTGGCTATTGCTAAAAGTATTCCAGAGGCTATTATGGCTCCGATGCATTGAACTATGATGTATGCCAGTGCGTCCTTGGACTTGATTTTGCCTGTGACAAGCATTGCAATGGTTATGGCTGGGTTTATGTGGCATCCAGATATGCTTCCGATGGCGTAGACCATGGCTAGTACTGTAAGACCAAATGCAAACGATATGCCAAGGAATCCTATATAGTTGCCAGCGATTACCGCGCTTCCGCATCCTATTAGAACCAAAGCGGAGGTTCCTATTAATTCAGCCACGTATTTCCTCATGTTGTTCATCTTAATTTTTACCTCATTTTCAAGTGTTTTTGTTGCTTTTGTTTTTAAATTCTGCGTATGCGTCTTTCATGAAAGCTTGTTTATTTTCATAGAGTGGGTTTAAGCTTTGTCTATGAATCTTTGGGGTTGTTGGAATTTGTGGTGGTAATCTTTGTTGTTTGTTGTTGTGTCTAATGTTGTTTGCTTGTTGTTTGAATTTGTTTGTTGTTTGTGTGTGTGCGCGCATGGGGCTAGACCCCCCTCAATTAGGATCCAAATAGGCTCCAAATATGAAATCTATCAATTGAAAAGGGTTCGTGTTGTTTGAGAGTCGCGGTTGCTAAAGAATTGCTAGAAGATCCTGATTGGGCTTCACAAGCCATCAAGAGCTTAGGAAGAATAAGATCCTAGCTAGGCTGTAAGCAGTGTCTTTTATTACTGCTCTTATTCCCGGAGTTTTTCTTCTTTTAGATGCAATTCACTCTTCGAGTATTTCATATTGTGCATTTTCTTGATTTTTAGGAATTTTTCCAAGCCTTCTTCAGTCATTTTCTCATGAATATCGAGTTCTCCTTCGAATAGATCTAGAACTGCTTGGACTTCTTCTGAGGGATGCATCTGTGAATTCATAATTGCCAAAATTGTGAATGCTCTTGACTTGAGTTCAGTAATGAGACTAGTTAGCCATCTTCTTGTCTGAACAGCTTGATGTTGTAGCAGAACGTCTGAGACGATTTGGATGAGGGCTCTTCTTGGTGCTCTTGGTGTTTTGTCAAGTTCACGGAAAGCTGAATTTAAAGCGATATTAATGTTGGTGAGGTTTTCAACACCCTTCAGTTTGAATACGTTTGGTAAGCTTTTTTTGATGATCGTGTCTGCTTGAGGATTGCATATGAAAAGATAGAAGTTTGGAAAATCCTCTGCCATAGATTTCACTTCACCCGGATCAATGGTAACATAAAATGTGACTTCACCCTTTTCCAATCCTGTTTTAAGAAATCTTTGGATCAACAAGTCCCTTTCGTCGCAAGAAGGCGACGTCATTATGACTGCGTAATTTTGTGGTATCCCACCCATCAACAAGTTGTCAAGATCCCTATATCCAATGGGGGTACGGTCTGAAGGAACAACCTTTGACACTTCAGTTGCGAGAGGTTCAGTTTCGGTCACTTGCCCTGGGGTTTCGACGTGAATCATTCTTGACTTTATTTTTTCTATGTCTTTCTTGGCGCCTATTTTTTGGAATATTTCTAATGCTTGGTTGAGGAGGTTGTGTGCTTTTTCTCTGTCGCCTTCCTGGTCTCTTTCTAGGTAAACTCGAGCGTATTCGTAGAGAACCATTTTGGCAAGTGTGTAGACGTTCCATTGCCTTGCATGTATAGCATCAAATTCTTGAAGGCTTTTTTCGAAATGCTCGATAGATTCGTTCCATTTTTTCTGGATGCGGAACAGCGCTGCTTTCAGAGCATCTGCTGTGGCGATTAGTCCTTTGTCATTAATTTCGAGGGCAAACTTTTGCATAGTGTCGATTAGGTTTTTGGCTTTCTCGGTTTCCCCAAGTTCTATGTACGCCCAACAACTGAATTGAGAGTAAAACATTTGATTATATTTTGCTCCGGCTTTTTCAAAGGTTTCATTCATTTTTTCAAAGGATTCTATTGCTTTAGCGTATTCGCCTTTGTCATAATGTAACCACCCAAGAGAGAAGTTACTTTCGGCGATTGCTTGGAAGTCTCTTAGCCCTTGGCAAATACTTGCAGCTTCGTTGTGATATTGCTCGCTCTTGTCCCATTCTCCCAATACTTGATAAGCAAATCCAAGACCACTCAGAGACATTGAAAGGTGAGGCATGTTGGCGACTTTCCTATCTAATGCAATTGATTCTTCCGCCAAGGAAACTGCCTTGTCCATTTTTCCCATAAAAATGTAAAATAATGCTAGAACATTGCCAATCCAAGACATCATCCCAATATGTCCGACCTTTTTCGCCAGTTCAAACCCTTTCTCCAAAAATTCCATGCGTCTTTCATACTCCTCTGCTGGAAGCGCTACAGCGAGGTTATTATATGCGCGTAACGCGGTCTCCATGTAACCATTGTCAAGTGCTATTTTCAAGGCTCTCTCATGGCATTCAATGGCTTTCTTCAAGTCTCCAGTGAAAGAAAAAATTGTTCCCAAGCTGGCGTATGAACTTGCTATAACTTCGTAAGCGTTCAGTTTTTTGGCAAGCTCAAGAGCTTTTTCAGCCAAAGAGAGAGCCTTAGGTATATCTCCAATACGATAATGCATGTGAGCCATATCCTCGTAAAGACTGGCTAATTCAACGCTTTCAGGCTGAGCTTCCAAAATCGTCAAAGCCTTCTCGTAATACTCTTCTGCCTTCTTCGTATCGCCCACATCATCCCAAAGCACATTAGCCAGTTTACGGTGTAGTCTTGCAACATCCGCTTTCTCATAAAGTTGCTTCCACAACAGCAATGAGTCATTCCAATACTTAATGCAGGCATCATGTTCTCCTACAAGCCCCTTGATGTCTCCAAGCCTCTCAAGAACTATTCCTTTTTCTCGAAGCACATTTTCCTTCTCTTCAAGCAGTTTGAGCGCTGATTGGAAGTAGGAGACAGCTTCGTTATTAGCATAAATCTTTGCAGCTTTGTCTCCAGCCTTCATGAAATAGTCAAGCGCCTTGTCTTTGTCTCCGCTCTCAAGAAAGTGTAGGGCTAATTCTCCCAGATGCTCATCAATGTTTTTAGTGTAAACCTTCTCTAAAGCGCATCCCACTACGCCATGGAACCTCTTATGCCTTAAGTGACTAACTTCCTCATGCACAACATCTCTTATTATAATATCAGCAAAAGAGTACACATCTTCTCCGCGGATAACCCTCTCTTTAACCAACCCTGTTTTGAGCGTTTTCTCCATAGTATCAAGCAGTTTATCTTCTTCAAAGCCCGTAACCCCGCACAAAGCCTCAAAACTAAAATCGTTTCCAACAAAAGAAGCCAAAGTCAACACATTTTGACACTCATCATCCAACCGACCTATTCTCGCTTTAATAACACTCTTAACAGTCTTCGGAAACTCAATCCTTGAAACTTCCTTTATCTTCCATTTATCCTCCTCACGATAGATAACTTCCTCCTCTTTGAGAGACTTAATCACCTCTTCAACAAAGAAGGGATTGCCCCTTGTCTTCTCAAAGACCAATTCACAGAAATCCCTTGGAACATCATCCTGCTCCAAAATCCGCTTAATCATCTCCGAAACATCGTTCAAAAACATGCGTTTCAACGGAACAGACCGAAGCAAACGCTCCCTGTTCAATTCTGTCAAAACAGCAGATAAAGGATGCAATTCATCGATGTCAGTGTCACGATAAGCGCCGAAAAGAAGCAGAGACTCCCTATAAACTCCCCTAGCTAAATAATGCAGCAGCAAAAGCGAAGACTGGTCAGTCCACTGCAAATCATCGAGAACAACCAGCAAAGGAGCCTCCTTAGAAACGTTAGTGACAAACTGCGAAACCGCTTCAAAAAGCCTATCACGTTCGTGTTCAGGACTTATTGACAAAGACTCAGGGAAGGCACCTAGCTTCTGCTTAATCTCAGGAACCAGCTTAGAAACTTCGCCTGGATAGAAACCAATAACTCTATACAATTGCTCAGGAGTGCAAGACTCCAAGTAATTCTTAATGGCTTCTTTCCAAAGAACATAAGGCGGAACACCATCCATCCTGAACAACGCTGGGCATCTCCCATACAAAACCTGCATGCCCCGCAAACGTGCGTATGCTCCTAACTCCCTAGCCAACCTCGTTTTGCCGATTCCAGCCTCTCCATACAGGAAAATTAGACCACCTTCGCCTCGAACCGCCTTATCAACAGTTTCTCTGAGAAGGCTCATTTCCTCAACCCTGTCAATAAGTTGAACCTCTCTAACAGCAGGAGGACGAGGACTAGGAACAACTAGGCTTGGCTTAGGAGAAGGAACATAAGCCTCTCTCAAAAACCCCTCAGCAATATCCCTCAACACCTTAAACAAATCTGCAGAACTCTGATATCGCTTCCCAGGCTCCTTTTCCAAAAGCTTCATGACGCATTCAGACAAAGCCTGTGGAACCTTCGGAATCAACCTACTTGGCAAAACTGGATAGTCATGAATATGGCTAAAGATGATTTTCACAGAGTCTTCACCTTGAAAAGGCGGTTTCCCAGTCACCATTTCGTAAAGAACTGCACCAAAAGAGTACAAGTCAGACCTAGCGTCAGCGCCCTTCCCCAACGCTATTTCAGGCGCTACGTAGGCAACCGTGCCCACTATTATTCCTTCCTGCGTGATGCTGGGTTCGCCGAGCATTTTAGCCAAGCCAAAATCCATCAGTTTCGCAATGCCTTCCTGTGTGATTAGGATATTTTCTGGTTTAATGTCTCGATGCAAAACCCCTTGAGAATGAGCAAACTGAAGTGCACTGCAAACATCAATAGCCGTTCTTAAAACAGTCTGAACGTCAAACTTACCTTCAGGGTATGTTCCCCCAAGCTCACGAAGACTCATTCCATCAACAAACTCAAGCACAAAAAACTGCTTCTCACCTTCTTTCCCAATGTCGTAAATAGAAACAATGTTAGGATGATTAAGCTTCGCAATCACCTGAGCCTCACGCATAAAACGCGAATACGCTTCATCACTCAAAACCGCGCCTTTAAGCATTTTGACTGCAACAACACGGTTCAAAACAGTGTCTCTAGCCTTGTACACAACACCTTTCCCGCCTTCGCCAAGCTTTTTCAAAACAGTGTATCGACCATTTTGCAAATGCTCAAGCGAAGACAAGGGCAAACACCATGTAAATCAAACTAGTAATTTATCCCATAGTTTAAAAGGCTATCTAACCAACCAAACAAGGTTGTTTCCATCCTAATTCTGCAGAAAATAAACAGTAAACACAAGTTGTAAATGTGTTTATAAACTGTTTTGTTGAGGAAAAACACTTATGGGCTCCGCTGCAACGCTGGTCACCTGCTTTTTTCCATAAAGCTTCTGCCTAATAACCTCACACTCGGCTTTGAAATCGCATGAAGCACACGTGCCGTTGGGAACCATCATGTCTTCACAACTTAACCACCAGAGTCGAATAAGCTGAAGTTCTCGCCGATTCAAGTCAACCTTCATGACTTTCCCTCGCCTTTACCTTCTAAGAGACTGGTCCTCTAGAAACTGTTTTTCTCAATTCAGAAGGCAATTTGTTTTATGAAACCAAAATCTTGATTTCAAGCTCAACCGCCCCTAAACCCACAAAAACACGTTTATAAGCTCGTTACAGCCTAATGTTTACCGATGATGTCTCAGAGTTACTCTGATCCACAGAGATGATGAGCTCTCGAGACTGAACCAAAATCTTGAAGCCTATTCCAAAACAACACAAAACAAATCTTCTCAAACATCAAAAAATAGAAGCGGTGAAAAACAACTTGCGTGTTGCTGCAGCAGACTCGGGAGCCGCAGTCTTGAACGAACACTTTCAACCCTTAAAGGTTGTTGCTGCATGCGCTGTGTTAGTTGAGCCGCCCTATCAAAGAGCAAGTTCTTACATTGCAGAACCAGTCTTCATCAACGTCCAAGAAGGACACAGCCTGGTTGTTCACGAATTAGAGCTATGCATCGAGCTTCTTCAAAAAAACAAGGCTGACGTTGTCCACTTAGACATGTCTCTCGGCAGCATCAACGTCGAAGAACTCTCAGCAGTAACCTTATCCCAAATGCACATTTCAACTACAGCCCGAAGTCACCTATTAAAGATTCTTCCAAAAATACGAAAGCTAGCCCTAGAAGTCAAACGCGTTCACAACATCGAAGTCTTAGCTATCGGAAAAGAAAGCATTCCCATAAGAATCGCAGAACTGACATGCGGCGCCCATGCCGTCCTCTACAGTGCAGAGAAAGCGGTGAAGGAAGGCAAAACACTGCGTCTAGGCTTGCCAGCAAGATGCCAAACAAAGACTGCAGAAGATAAAGTCACGCTGGAATCTCTCATACCTGCCGAACAAGACGTATTAGGCTGCGCAAAAGACGAAAACAAAATCCTAGAAAAAGTGCAATTTTCCGAGATGCCCAATCCATGCGCCCGCGGATTCCGACTTCTAGAAATCGTCCCTAAGCCTGCAAGTCCGTGAACTTTGTGGTGAGTATTCTTGACATTTGAGATAAAGAAATACTATGATGAGAAGGCTTCGACATACGACGCTGACCTCGAACTCTTCTATTACAAAGTGTATGACACCATAACATGGAGATACACAGAGCCCTACGTTCCAAAGAATCCCGAAGCCCAAGTATTAGACGCCGCAGGAGGCACCGGAAAGTGGACGATACCAATCGCCAAGTGCGGTCCAAAAGTGGTCCTTGTGGATGCCTCAGATGGAATGCTGGAAGTCGCGAGAAAGAAAATTACGAAACAGAACCTGCAGAGTCGGGTTATAATTAGAAAAGGTGACATTCGAAGACTAGATTTTCCAGACGAGACATTCGACATGGTTTTTTGCGACCACGCCTTGTGCTTTATCCGAGAGCAGAAAGAAGCGATAAAAGAGTTGATTCGAGTCTTAAAAACGAATCATCCACTGATCATTTCTGGACAAAACCGATACGTCTTGTCGTTGTCACTGGTTCAAGACATGGATTTTGCGTTCAAGGTTTTATCAAACAAAGCTCAGTTCCAACTCCGTGGTCAGTTGAAAGTTTATCCATTATCCCCAGTCAAGTTTAGGCGCTTACTTGAGGAAAACGGAATCAAAATAGAAAAAATCATAGGAAAAGGAGTCACAATGCCACTTGCCATTCCCTATCAAAAATACTACACAAAAGACTACACGCCAGAATTTCTGGAGAAAGTGCTCAAAATCGAATTAGCTTTGTGCGACAAACCAGATGCCCTTGCCTTGGCGGGGCACTTCCAAGCAGTAGGATACAAAAAAAATCTTGATTAACATGTTTCAGGTAGATAATTTGTTTCTTTTCTTGTTTTTGAACCCTAAATATAAGCCGTAAAATATGGCTAAGCTTGCTAGAGACCAAAATGTAAAGAAAACTACATAGTAAATGACACAGTTGTCACGATACTTGCCATACAACTTGGTTACTTTGTAGACAAATTCGGCGAGTAGAAAAGAAAACAACATGATTGGAACATACCAAGGAAGCAGAAACAATGAAACCACTGCAGCGATTAGGAGAAAGCCTCTGATTGGGAGATTGAAACGAGCAAACGAAGGATTAAAACCATGCTTGGCGAAGAGCTGACCGACGCCTGTAAAGTGGCGAACACACTTACGCGATGCAACGCCCAACGTTGGAGAACCCTTGAACCAAACAACAGCACTAGGCTCATACAATATCTTGTGACGCTGACTTATTCTATACGTGAGGTCGGTGTCTTCGCAGCGAATCAGAGTTTCATCGAATCCACCAACTTCATCAACAACTTCACGCCTAAGAGCAAGGTTCATGGTAGGCGCAATTTTCATGAAAGTGCGCTCTTCGGGCATGTTCATCCTGCCGCCAACGCAAGCTAGAAACCGAGCAACACCGCTTTCCATGTTCCAAAGGCGAGTTCGCCCAGTTACTGCAACGATTTCTGGGTTAGAATCAAAGTGTGGCAAGGCTTTTTCTATCCAGTCTGGTTCAGCGTGACAGTCAGAATCTATGAAAAAAACAATGTCTCCGGATGCGCTTTTTACTCCTAAGTTGCGGGCGTGCCCAAAACCTAAACCTGGTTCCGAGACTACTTTGACACGATGTTTCTTCACTATGTCAATCGTGCCGTCACTACTGCTTCCATCGACCACAACAACCTCGTCGGGCTGACGAGTTTGCTGAAAAATAGAATCAATGCTCTTTTGGACGGTTGCAGCCGAGTTTTTGGTTAATACAATCACTGAAAACTTGTGTCCATCAGTTTGCAAACAGTTTTCGCCCTTTCAAAAGCTTGAAATTGAGCCCTAGTAAAATAAATATTTGCGATTAAAGGCGTATATTTACCGCGTCAAATCCATGTAGAAGTGCACTTGCTTGGTGTTGAGTCCAAAGTCATGTTCTACATATCCGCAAGGAAGGAAGCCGCAGGCAAGATAGAATTTAATGGCATAGTCCATGAAGTTGCCCGTATCTACTCGGAGCACCTTAAACTTGTGCGATTTAGTGTATTCTTTAGCCTTTTCAATTAAAGCCCTTCCAACACCTTGATTTTGATGGCTTTTTGCGACAATAATCGAGTCAATGGCAACAGCAAATATTTTCTTCCTCAAGGCAATGTAGCCCACTGCTCGATTGTTAACCGTGGCCACAAACACTACACCTAAATCTGGAACAGAATCCCACTTCAAAGTGCGCAGTTCAGTCTCCAAAAAAGGCTCACCAAAATTTTCAGCCTCTAGTATCAATTTGCGCAGCGTCGGCAAGTCTTCTTTCTTCAACTCTCTAATTCTGGGTTTCATGGTGGTTTCTTTTCTCCTAAGATTAAGTCTGAAGGTCATTTTCACGTTTCTACTTTTCAATTTCTCTGCGTTCAATTTTCCCTCTAGGAGAAACTTCTTCAAATATTATGGCTTGAAACTTATAGACCTTGGTGCCTTTCAGCAGCCATGAGTCGGGCGGTAATCCAGCTTTCATGCAGCATTGGCAGAGAAAAGCTTCTTCGTCCCATTTCCATTCAACAGGCACTTGGGGTAAGAGTAAGCCTTTGCAGTAGCTGCGCTCCACGATGAGTCCGTCTCTTCCAACCTTAATCCTGGAGCAGTATTCTTTGGGGTTTTCCACTTCAACAGGTTCTGGAGGCGTTAATACGCTGATTTCGAAAACGACTTTGTCGAGTTCATCAGCTTTCATTGGAATGAAACGTGGGTCTTGGGTAGCTGAACTTATAGCTGACTCGATTACGGCTTGAGCTAACATAGTTGTGGGATAAGGAAACCCAATGCAGCCTCTGAGTTCATGCTTTTCTGCGCTTTCCGTAACGCTGTTTATCGTAACGAAAACTCCGCAGCGCTCCTTAAACTTGGACGGAATATCAGCTGGCATCCTGATGATTTGCCCAGTTTTTAGATGCTGCTCAACAGCATTGCGAGCAAGCTTAACGAGATATTCTCCTTCTTTTTGGGTCAGATGAAATGACATGTAAGCGCACCGTGTAAGACTTCTCATCTAGAAAGTGTCTTATTACCCTTTTTGCACCAGCCTTTTCGGGACACAAGCATATATCCTATTGGATTATCTAACATTTTTTCCATGACAAATCCAGCCTTAAGATAGAACTCTTTAGGTCCTGCTGGCCAATGAATGTACTTGTCCCATGTTTCATTTCTCTCTGCGACGTACACTATTGCGCCGTCAAAATTCTTGAACTCTTCATTGTTGAGAAAGTGGTTTAGAAGAGCCTTTCCAACACCCTTGCCTTGGTTGTTCTGACTCACGAATAGGCATGATATAAACAAGTAGTTTTCAAATTGTTTTCCAAGAATGTAGCGTTCTTCTGTTTCATTGTTTTGTGGATATATCCTGCAAGGGCAAAGTCCAAGTTTTTTCAAAAAATTCTGTGGTAGACATTCTAACATGCCAATAGACTTTTTGTTTTTGTATGCGACGAATGTGGTGGGTGAGAAGAACATGTTGGTTTCTTCTAACCATTGTTTACTTTTCTGCACGATTTCCAGATTTCTCCAATTATCAAGGTGCCCCCAACACAGTACAAGCCTGTCCCAAAAATTGTCTTGATTTATAGCCATCACTTCAACATTCGCCATCATCATTGCCTCACCAACTCTTGGTCTATTATTCTGTAAACTTCTCATACGGCTTTAAATTGCCAACCCAATCTCTCTGGTTAATAGGCCAACTGTGCGCAGGGTTTCGAGGTTTGCATATCATTTCCCTTATCTGCATGGCTCCCGCTTTGAAAAAATTCACTGAGTTAGCAGCTCGTAGAACAAGGGCTGTGTCCAAGCCGACCCATGACCCCGCTGCAGCTACAACATCCTCTCCCTCAGTTAATAGACCATTGTCAGTAGCCATCAACACAGTAGTGACGCAAACCCCAGTTCCTGCACTAATCATTCTAAAGCACATGCGAACTAGCGTTGCCATAGTTGGAATCCTATTGCTTTCAAAAGCAGCACCAATATTGTGAAATGAATCAGTTCCTCTCACGATTCTGACGCCTTTCTCTTCCAACTCATCCCAAATCTTTTTGTCGGGAATGCCTATTTTCAAGTCGCCGATAACGGTGTTTTCAACTTTTGTGCCCGCAGCAGAAGTAACCACTATGAGGTTTATTCCAGAATTTCGAAGCATGCTGGCTGCTTTAAGAGCGCTTAGGCCAGTTTCGGAAGCCACAACGAGTTTCTTGATGTTGAGTTCACGAGCTCTGCGTATGGCAAGTTCTAACGTTTTTTCAGTGTTGACTTCACCACACATGTCAAAATAAAAAATATCTTTTAACTTTCCTAGCTTTTTGCTCATTCATTTCTTTCTCCATCATGGTGTAGGCGATTCGTGTTCGAAGGTTAGGTTTCACATAGGCTAATCTATTTATCGATTCTACTCCACAGAATGACAGACCATACCTACTTTTTGGAAAGAATTCGTAATCGTGCCTTGACGCCTAAACACAAAAATGAAGGCTTAGTGAGGTTTTAAGGTAGTCTAGAACTTTATGGATTCTTCACTGGTGCCTTCTTTGGTTATGTAGAGGAAGTCTATTCCGTCGCCGCTCATGACGTCGCGGCTCACAGCCGACTTTATGGCTCTTGTGACTAGGTCTCGTGCTTCTTTTACGGTTAAGCCGTCTTTGTATCCTTGTTCCAAGACGCCTAGGGCGATTTCGGCTCCTGAACCAACTGCGGCGTACTTGTCGGGTATGACTGAGCCTAGCACGTCTAGTACGTAGAGTGATGCGCCTTCTTCGTCTAGGCCGCCTACTATGGTTTGTGTTATTAGTGGGAATAGGCGTCTGCTGAAGAGTAGGTTTGACATGACTTTGGCTGCTGACTTCACGGATATGGGTCTGTTGGCGTCGAGTCTGAAGAGGTTGGCGTAGGCTTCGACTTCGCGTATCAGTATTTGCATGTCTGAGACTAAGCCTGCGCATGCTGCTCCTATGCTTTCTGTTACTTTGAAGACTTTTTTTCCAACTCTGCTCATGACTAGGTAGCCGTAGGAGACTCTTTTTTCTGATGCGAGTATGATGCCGTCTGTGCAGACTACGCCTATGGTTGTGGCGCCTGGGATATACATGAATTGGGGTTGTTCTTGTTCTTTCATAGTTGAGCAATTCCTCCATTGTTGGTGCAATAGTGTATAAAGCAGATTATTAAGCTTTAAGAGAATGTGATTGTGTTGCTTGTGTGTGTGCGCAGGGTGGGAGACCCCCCTCTAATATGATTCAATTAGGGTTCAAATATGATTTGTTTCATTTGAAAGGGTGTGTTTGTGTTTTTTTGGGGGGTTAGGGTTTTAAGGGTGTTTGTTTGATAGTGTGTGCTGTGGGAGTGTTAGATGATTAGTGTTTATTGTCGGAAGATGGGTGAGTTGTGGTGTGCTGCTGCGATTGAGGAAGATAGGATTTTTTCGACTAATTTTGGTTGGGATGAGCAGAGGGTTTTGAAGGGTGTGTTAGCGAGTCTGCCTTACGATGCGTCTTTTCAGGTTGTGGACAAGCAGAGTGCGTTTTCAGAAAAGGTTTTGTCTGTTGTTAAATCGATGGTTGTGGGTGAAAATGTTTCAGTAGACTTCAAGTTTGAGATGGGTCATTTGCCAGAATACTCGCGTAGAGTGCTTGGCTTTCTCTTGAAGGTTCCTGTTGGCTATGTTACTACTTATGGTGCGTTGGCTAAGGCGGCTGGTGGCGGTGCTAGAGCGGTTGGTAATGTTATGCGGGGTAATCCTTTTGCGCCTTTGATTCCTTGTCATCGTGTTGTGCGTTCTGACTTTAGCATTGGAGGCTATGGTGGCGAGGTGAAGGGACAAGGCGTGAAGAGGAAGCTGGCGATTTTGGAGCGGGAGGATAGAGGTTACAAGGAGCCGACTAAGATTAAGGTGGGCGATGGTGTTCTTTCGGTTTTTCCTGTTGGTTTTGTTCGAAAAGACTGAAATCTAAAGAGCCAAGCAAATTTAAGATACAGGTTTACCCTGTACAAGAAGAACAAAAGGTGAAAAGTTTGATTCCTTATAATGAGGTTTTTCTTAGAGCATGGGAGAATATCCTTAAAGAGTATGAACGCGGCAAAATAAAATTTCTATCCGAGCGTGATCTTCAAGCGCATCTTTTTTCCGAATGTTTAAGATTATTGTCAACCGAAACGGCTGAAACACCCTATAAAATTCATGCGGAGAAAAGCATCTTAAGTTCTCATAAAAAGACTGATCTTGTGTTAGGCGACGATGTCGTCTTAGAGATAAAATTCGAACCAGATTATCCAGGCATGCCAAGAAGCAAAAAACCCGTAACATTTGTAACCAAATCAGAAGGAAGCGGCAGTGTAGAGGACGACATTGAAAAACTGTCTTTGTATAAAAAGCTGGGCGTTAAACACGCTCATTTCGTAATGATTGATGAGGACGAGGCTCACAAGAATAAGATAATAAACCGCTTGCATATCGAGAATTGGAGAACCCTAAAAGTAAATGGCAGAAAGTCTTATTCTTTGATTATTTCGCTATAGTAGCACATTGAAAGGTGACGTTAATGGTTAGGCGGGGGCTTTTTGTTGGGAGGTTTCAGCCTTTTCACAAGGGACATTTGGAAGCTGTGAAGGATGCTTTGAAGGAAGTTGACGAATTAGTCATTGTCGTGGGCAGCGCCCAATACAGTCACAGAATAGATAATCCGTTTACTGTGGGTGAACGCTTAACCATGATAAGGAAAGCATTAGATGAAGCTAAGATTCCCATGGCTCGGTGCTGGATTGTTCCTGTGCCAGACGTGCATGTGCACATGATGTGGGTAGCCGAGGTTGTGGGTTACACGCCCAAGTTTGAAGTAGTTTACGCTAACGAACCCTTAACGAGGCGGTTGTTTAAGGAAGCGGGCTATGAGGTTAAGCCTGTTCCCTTTCATCAACGTGAGGTTTACTCGGCTACAGAGATTAGAAAGCGAATAATGAAGGGAAAGAACTGGAAACAGTTGGTTCCCAAAAGCGTGGCACAGTTCATAGAAGAAATAGAAGGGATACAAAGACTAGAAGACCTAAACAAAACCGACAAGATTTAAGCTGCATCAATAATTTTAGGCACACACAAGAAAATGTATTTGGAAGCTTCTGAAACTCTGAAGAGCAGAAGAAATTCTGTATGCTGAAACAGAGATGGATTGGAAGATAGGAGTAGTCTGGAAAAAGGTGGTTGAGTATTAAGGAACTTGTTTCATCTCACTTGACGTTCGTTTTCAACGGCAGCTTAGTTACTTGGTGGCAATCCATCAGCAACTGTAATTATGATGTTGATGTCTTTCACATACACTGGAAATTCATTCGAAAAAGATTCGAGTTGAAATTTCAGAGTATAGCTATTTTGGTTTGGAGATATGCTAAAATCTACATAGTGCATAGGGTAAACAACGATTTTCGACCATGTGTATACAGAACTACTATCATAACTGAAACGCATAGTATCTTCGTTATTTACAGCTATTCTAAACCCCCAGTAACTCTCACAACGATATTGGAAATAGCAATTGATTGATAGTATAGCGTTGTCTGTGCCATTATTAGGAGTCCAAACAAAAACTGCTCCATCCACATATGTTTGTTGATCGTTCATCGTTTCATCTGGCTCATAGAATCTTATCGCTTTGATTTTGGATTGAGTGTTGGTGGACTCTTCCAGAGAGGTAACTCTGGCTTGAAGGTCGTGAATTGCTTGCCAAATAAGTTCAAAAGGGCTTCTGCCATCTGTAGCTATTGACGTTCCAACGAGGCTAGCCATGATTACGATGCCTATTGCTGAAGTGAGCAGTTTTTTCCTCGACATAATATCACCTCCTTTCTCCATCAACATTGATACAACATATCATTTCAAGTTGGCATTAATAATTTATGGAGAAATCTTCTAGTCTTTCAATAAAGCGACGGCGTCTGCGACTCTTGCCCCAAACTTTTTGGAGGCGCTTCCATGATTCATAGAAATCTCGACAAAATCATGGCTGCCGATGAGGGCTAATGATTGTCCAACTGCAACTTCTCCATAGGTTGAGCAGAACTTCAAGTTGCATTCATATGTTAAGGAGAAATCTAATATTCTGCCCATGATTAATTGAGAAGTAGTCACAGTTGGACACTTAACGAGTTAGGGCAGAAGGAGGTGTCGGCAAAGGTTATTGAACCTCATGGCACGACGCCTAAGAAGGTGAATTACATGAAACGAAGAACCCTCGATGAAACAATAAAGTTAGACGTTGAACGTCTTGGAAAAAGCAAATTTGATTCGATAATGGTTTTTTCAGCATTGAACGATTTTGCCCTCTCTGTTTGCGCTCAATCAATTATCAATAAGAGACCCGATATCAAAAGGAAAGACTTGATAGAAGAACTACGCAACATCATCACGGGGAAGATCTAACTGCACAGAATAGGAAAAGACGTTCTACCCAAAAAGTTAGGATTTAAATACAGTGTCCACGTCAGCACCGTTGTACCCCTCATTAGCTTGCTGAACAAACAAAGAATCAAGTATCTATTCACAGGAGCCTTAGCCGTAAACTATTACGGAAGACCCAGAACATCCATGGACATCGATGTAATCATCGATAACGATGAAAAAAAACTTATGAAAATTGTGAAATCACTAAAAACGAGAGGGTTTAATGTCATCGAATCCGATGTCAAACAAGCTATTAGAGAAGGTTCTCATTTTTCTGTTTTCAGCGAATATGCACCCTACTATTTTGATTTCAAAGTTGTAAAACCAATCGAGAAAAGTATGCTAAACAGAACAATAACCGTTAAGCTCTGGGGAAGAAAAGCCTACTTACCCAAGCCTGAAGATTTAATCGTCAGCAAACTAGTATTTGGAAGCGAACAAGACATAAATGACGTAAAAAGCATTTTGCTAAGACAAAAAGGCAAGATTGACTATAAATACTTACACAACCTATCCAAAGAAAAAAACGTCATCGACAAACTTGAAAAATTATTATAGTTTATTTTCAAACATCTCCATCCCCCCTAACGAAAAGTCTCTCACACACTTCCGCTTCTAAGCATGATAGCAAAAGCGTCTCCAACTCTCACCCCAAACCTCTCAGAAGCGTTCCCCTGATTCACAGAAACCTCAAGAAACTCGTGACTGCCAATGAGGACTAACGATTTTCTAACTAGAACTTCTCCATAAGCCGAACAGAACCTCAACTTTACGACTCTATCTCTGAGCCTTAAACGTAACATTGCACCTTCTCGTATTCCTGTTTTCTCAAACTCTGCCCTCGAAATATTAGTAACTATGTTTCCAAAGTCGTCTACATGCAACACCTCACAAAACAAAGCATTCTTAGTTAAACGTGGCTTCGCAAACCTTGGAACAACATAATCCTTCATTTCTGGGCCAAAATGAGAAGGCTTGCATTCTCCTTTCGCTAGGTGTGCGGCTGCTGGGGCAAAAATGTCTCTGCCATGAAAAGTATGAGACACACGAGAAAGCATAAACCTCCTATTCGTTATCTCATAAACGTGCCTTATCCCTAACCGTTCAGCAGCCAATACCAACAAACCATTGTCTGGACCAACAAAAAAGGCATCCTCCGCCTCAACCATTATAGCACGCCTTTTCGTTCCAACACGTGGGTCAACAACCGCAACATGAACAGTACCCTTTGGAAAGTAAGGCGCTGCTGAAGCCAGCACAAACGCTCCCATTCTTATGTTAAACTTTTCAATCTCATGGCTTATGTCAACCAAACGAGCTTGTGGACAAATACTCAAAACAACAGCTTTCATCTCAGCCACGTAAGGGTCTTTCAACCCAAAATCAGAAAGCAACGTTACAACAGGCACAGTCACAACCTTACTAACTCCCACGAATACTGACTTTCTGAATCAACCTTTCTCTCTCACTTCTCCCCAGATTCGCAAGCTTCTTGTACCGAGAAATCAAAAAACCCTTCTTCCTAGTTCTTCCAACAGGACAATTGTCGTAGCAGTAGCCACAGAAAAACCTCTCATCACCAGTTTCATCCCTCAACCCTTGAATAAAACTCACACACTGCTCACGATTATGACTGATTGGAGGCTTCAAACCCTCCCTAATCGCTTTAACAGGACACACATCAACGCATACTCTACAGGCTTCACAAGGATCAAAATCCAATTTCTCATCTGGCTCCAAAACCGCATCAGTAACCACCACACCAAGATTAACCCGAGGACCAAACTCAGGAGTAACAATAATCCCTGGTCTACCATACACGCCGATTCCCGCCTCATACGCAGCCAACTTAAAAGACAAACGAGCAATTTTCCTGTCTCTATCAAAAAACCCTGTTGGAAACACGGCGTCGAAGCCCTTAGCCCTTAAAAACTCAGCCAGTTCATAAGCCACGCAGTCACGGTAAATGTACCCAATTCGCTCATCACCCACGGTTTTTCCTTCAATCTTGAGAGTTCGATAATAATCCAAACCAATGTAAATGGCAAACACAATGACCGAGTTACCATGCTTCATAACGTCAAGCGGATGACAACCCACAATCGTTTTTTTAAAGCCAACAGATGCGTTCGCCACCCTCACTTTGAACGCTCCACGGTCTTTCAGAAACTTCACAACTTCACTCTTCAAACCTAGACTAGTCACGTTGCTTCCACCTATTCCTATTTGATTTGCAATAAACCTTTATAACCCCTACATTTAATGGCTTTTCAACCTCAACCCTAAAAAAGGAAGAGACCTACATGCCCCAAGAAAAACAGTTAATAATGCTGCCTGGACCAACAAACGTGCCCCAACGCGTAACCCAAGCCATGACAAAGCCCATAATCAACCATCGCGGACCCGAGTTCAACGCATTATACGACAACATAACCCAAAACTTAAAACACGTTTTCCAAACCAAACAAGACGTTTTCGTTCTAACCTCGTCTGGAACAGGCGCAGTAGAATGCGCTGTAAGCAACATCGTAAACCCAGGAGACAAGGTCATCGTCCCAGTTTTCGGAGTCTTCAGCGAAAGACTCAAAGAGAAGATTACTCGACATGGCGGAAAACCCGTTGAAGTCCAGGTTAAATGGAGCCAAGCGCCCACAACGGAACAGATTGAAGAGGCTGTAAAGAAAGAGAAGGATGCAAAGGCTGTGGCTGTTGTCTACAACGAAACGTCTACAGGCGCAACTGTTCGCGACCTCCCAAGCATAGGCGAAATAGTTGAAGACAACAACCTGCTCTTATTAGTAGATGCCATATCCATACTCGGCGGCGACAACCTGCCCACAGACAAATGGAACATAGACATATGCGTCTCAGGAAGCCAAAAATGCCTGGCTTGCCCACCCGGTTTGGCTTTGATTTCAGTCAGCGAAAAAGCTTGGAAAACCATTGAGAAAACAACGTTTCGACCTTACTACTTTGATTTGGTTTTGGCTCGAGAGCACGCTGCCCGAAAAGAGACTCCGTTCACTCCTGCTCTGCCTCTCTTCTACGCCCTAGACGAAGCGTTAAAAATGATTCGTGAAGATGGCTTAGAGGCTCGTTTCAAGAGGCATGCAAAATGCGCAGAGGCTTTCTACGCTGCCCTCGAAGCCTTGAACCTTCAGCCTTATCCGATTCTTGAAGTGCGTTCTAACACGGTTATCGCTTTAAACGTGCCTTCCGGAGTCGACGGCGCCAAGGTTAGGCAAGTGATGAAGACTCGTTACAAAGTGGAAATCGCAGGCGGCATGGGCAAAATTAGAGACTTAATTTTTAGAATTGGCTGCATGGGAATAATTTCTGAAGCTGAAACGTTGGCTACAGTAAGAGCGTTGGAAAACGCTTTAAACGACTTAAACTACAAACTGAAGATAGGAGCTGGCGTAGAAGCAGCTCGCCAAGTCTTTCAGCGGATGCAAACAACATGAAAACTCTAGATCCAAAGTTAATTCCTGCCTTAGAAGAGAAGTATGGTCCAAAATGGTGGCCTGTTCATTACCCTGAAGAAACTTCGAAGGACCAGTTCGCACATCTCATAATCACTGTTCTCTCTCAAAACACCAGTGAAACCAACTGCATCCGAGCCTACAACGGATTGAAGACCAAGTTTGAGATTAAACCACAAGTTCTCGCAAACGCCAAAGAGGCTGACATAAGAGAGGCTATCCGAAGCGGTGGACTCTACAACGTGAAGGCTAAAAGAATTAAAGAGTTATCAAAGGCTGTGTTAGAAAAGTTCAATGGTGATTTAGCGCCGATTTTAGCCTTGCCAAAAGCTGAAGCCAGAATGAAGTTTATGGAACTACCTGGGATTGGACCTAAAACCGCAGATGTGTTATTGACCACTCGTCACGGTTATAGTCAGGTGTTTGTTGTTGACACGCACATGGACAGAATAGCTAAGAGGCTGGGCTTGGTCAAGTCAGACGCCAAATATGAGGAAATCCAATCTGCGCTACAGAAGTTTATACCTTGGGACAAAGGCGAAAGAGTAGGAGGTCTGTTCTGGCTCCTCGCAAAATACACTTGCAGGGCACAGAATCCGAAATGCAGCGATTGCCCCTTGATTGAAACATGTGACTATGGGCGAGAAAGAAAACAATAGAGAAGAGGCAGCACTTAATTGTTCGTTTTTTTATATCTTGGGCTAATTGGAAGATTGAACTGGAGAAGAATTACGAGAACCTTGGAATTTGGTTGATTTTTTAGCAAATTTGAAGATTAGGAAAACGCTTGCAAGTAGGAGAAATGAAACAGTGACCAGATATTGGATCAGATATGATTCGGTCTGAGAAGCATCGCCTACTTGTCCATTATCTGTTATTTTTGTGCTTGAAAAGACGGAGTTGATGGTTGCTGTAAACGTGTGTTCAGAATACCAAGCCTGCACTTGACTTGGGCTATATTTTGTTCCTTTCAAGATGTAATCAAGATGAATGGTCACATAGATAATCCCTTGTGATGGCACATTGTACACTTCCACAGCACCGCTTGTGATGAAGACTTTTGGGGTTATGTCGATTTTTCTTTCTTTGTCAGCGTAGACGTGTATGGGTGTTCCTCCTTTGAGCGTAAAGGCTGGGTCAAGTGAATATGTGATTGTGATGTTGTCGGGTTTGGGTTTTTGGTTGATGCCTAGTATATTAAGGAAAAATTGTCCTGGATTTGTTGAAGCTATCACGTATAAACCAGTTTTTCGGTCAGGTCTGAACACCGCTCTAAAACTTGTTACGTTGTTGAAGTCGCTGTCGGTTATCCAAACTGAGGCGGTTACTGCTGGTTTAACCCTTACCGTGGAAGGAATATGCGTACTAACGATTGTGAGCGCATACACGCTGTATGCTAAACAGAGGGTGAGCAGAATAAAAAAGAGGGAAAGAGAAGCTTTCATTTGTCAATTCCTCAGTTTTCTCACTTGTTGTCGCCTTTGTCTTACACCTGTGCTCCAAGGCTTAATGTCCAAGTGTATTCTTGTATAGGAGTGTCACCAGCAACTGATATCTCGTAGTAGACGCCAATAGATTGACCTGGTGCCAAGTCCCAGCCATGGATGTCCGGCGCGAAACTGTCTGTTATTTTCCCTGAAGCCACTGTGCCTATATTAGAACTCCAGTCCACGAGCGCGGCGTAAGTCGCATTCTCGTTGAATATATAGAAATATACATAATCGGTGTCTCCTTGTAGTACGTTTCCGAAATCTATGTTCAAGACTTTTTCAGCTTTTCCAGCATCCCAGTATGCCGTTATTGGTCCCTCTCCATAACGAACGATAACATTGGCTCTGCTGAGTATGGATTGAGTTATTACAAGGCTTGCGGCGTAGCCTGCTCCGAACATTGAAATCGCAAAGATGATGGCAAAGGCTATCTTCAACTTTTTCATTCAACTTTCACCTCTCTTTTAATAGCGCTTTAAAACTATCTGGCGCCAGTCTACTGATATGTAGGGCTATCACATAAGTGTCTTATGAAAAAATGTTCTAGAACATAAACTCAAGGGGTTAAGGCTGGATGTTCTCCCCAATTTATTTCTTCAATATTAAAAAGAGAGTTGAAAAACGCACTTAATAGAATCAATTAACATCTTTCAAAAAAAAGCCTTGACATGGCATTCTCAAAACACAAGAATCAAAATTCTTATTGGTAACGATTGTATTCATGTTTATTTTGGGTTGGTGAGCTGGCGGACGGCTTTCGCGCACATTGCGTGAGGAAACTCCGCCCACCGTGCAGACTTCGCAGCACTCGTTAAGGGTGTGGGGTGAGAACCCTGGCTACGGCGCAGAAACGAAACGTCCACTCGACGCATGAACGATGACACAATGGCTCAATTTGTGGAGAAAGTCGAGTGCGAAGCGGTGAAACGGCTGTCCTGCGAGGTGAAAGGGCAAATAGGCGCCTATGAACTGTCTGCGTGAAGGTGCGGGTAGCCCGTTTAGCTGAATGCCGTCAGTTGAACAGAAGGCGGGTTACGACCAGCACACCAACCCCTAGAGAAGTTTAAAAAAGAAATTTTAGATTGCAATCTCTGTTACCATGCCGCCATAGAGAAGCATTCCTTAAATCTTAAATGCAACTTCAGATGATTCTCAAGTAAGAAGTGAAGGTATGAAAAGAACAGTCCAAATAACATCGATATTCATTTTGTTACTCTGGATTTCTTATGTTGCTTATATTAACTCAAATAACCTAAGAATTCAACGTCAGTCTTCGATACCGTCCGGAGGTCCCATACAGAACTCTATACAGAGCTTTGGAGTCATCAAGGTGACTGAAATAAACAAGCAATTTGTCGGAAATACACGCAGTAATGTTTACCACTATCCCTGGTGCAGCATTGCCCAAGAAATTAGACCAGAATACCAAATATGGTTCAAAGACTCCGAAGATGCAAGAGCACACGGATACCAACCCTGCCAAATATGCAATCCACCATGAAAGAAGAAACCCAAACTAAAGAACCCTTGTAGCCTTGGAAATTCGGGTTCGGTTGACAGAATTTTTCTAGAAAAAAGGAAATCATTGAGTTTATACGGCTTAATTGGAACAATGAAATGTATGAATACGCCTACAGCCAATTACGCTGTTGTTCGACCTGTCCCCGATTCCTACAGTCGTTGTGTAAGGACAAACGTTGAAAAAATAGACGTAGACCTCGCAAAAAAGCAGCATGAACAATACTGCAACGCTTTAAAGAAACTCGGATTAAAACTCACCTGGATAAAAAGCGATAACTCTCTCCCAGATAGCTGCTTTGTAGAAGACACAGCAGTAGTAATCGAGGAAAAAGCAGTAATCTGCAACATGAAACTAAAAAGCCGAGCTAAGGAAGTGGTTGAAGTCGCCAAAGTGCTAGAAAAACTAAAAGAGACATATCACATTAAACCCCCAGCCACAATCGACGGCGGAGACCTCCTCAAAATTGAAGACAAAGTTTTCGTTGGAATCACTGCTCGAACCAACCTGCACGCCATACATCAGCTTGAAAAAATCTTAGAAAACACTGCTTTAAAGATAGTTCCAGTGAAAGTTCACAACGTACTTCATTTAAAATCTGCGTGCACTTACCTCGGAAGCAACTGCGTCGTGCTTTCAAAGGGACATTTTAACACAAACATTCTAAGAGGCTACGAAAAAATCGTGGTGGCAAAAGGAGAGGAATACGCTGCTGATTGCCTCGCAGTAAACGGAACAATCCTGATGGCAAAAGGCTATCCTAAGACAAAGCAACTCCTAGAGAAAAAAGGATTCCCTGTAAAAGAGTTAGAAATGTCAGAGTTCCGAAAAGGAGACGGTGCCCTAACATGCCTATCCATACTATTCTAGGTTTTCAAACCGTCCTCGACATGAACTTTTTCTGCAACTCCACAACTTCAGCGCTGTTCGCGGCTTGAGCATACGCATCCAACAATTTTTGATTCAACCTTATGAACTCTGGACCCCACTTGAAGATGCCTAGAAGTTGTTCCGCCTGCTCCTTAAAGCCGACAATGTAGAGTGCAGCAGCCAAAGCCTCAACCGTGCTCAGTTTGGTTGGAGTGCCAAAGTTCACGGGATTAGCTGCCACAAGATAGGGAAGACTTCTGGACTCGCCAACAAGCGGAATCAATTTAGCGTCTTCCGTGCACTTCCAACTATAATCCAGTGCAACAAGTCCATTCTGCAAAAGGCGCTGGCGGTCAGCGGCAGAAAAAGCCTTTTCAGAAAACGGGTTAAGGACTATAGCTCCACGCGGCAACAAACGTAGTCGGTAAACGACCCGGATGAGGTTGTGACGCTTAAGTTTCAGCGATGAACACTTTTTCGGGTCACATTGCCTAGCGTGATAAACGATGATTTTTATGTTGCTTCGAGACATGTTTTCTTTTTCACCTTCACTTGATGCATTGACTCGTCTATGAGGTAGATTTACAATTGAATGATTCTCACGCAACCTTTATTAATAAAAGCTACAGCCTCAGCGAACCGCAAATGGATGTACCTCTGCGTCAGAAAGAGTGTGATAATACCATTTAACACGTTGCTCTGAGGAATTCAAAAAAAGTGGGAGTTTGGGGTTTGGTTATGTCCGTATGGTTTCGCAACTATTATGGTGGCGGATTTGGCGGTGGGCTCCAGAATTTTACGCCCATTGAGTAATCGTATATTACGGTGTCTGTGTCAGTGATACCTATTATGCCAACAAGAGGCGCAATATCTGCCGATGGAGTCCAGTGGGGGTCTGGCACAAAAAGACCTTGCGAGTCAAAGGCGCCGCAAACCACTGCTACACTGTATATGGCGACTTCCATGTAACCGTCTCTTGGCTTTGCTCCGGCTAGCCACCACCAGTACCAGTCGGTTTCTCCTAAAGGTGGAGTAGTCAGCATGAAGTTGCGGTTGGCGTTAAAGGATGCGCTTGTTGTTGCGGTGAAGGCAGTCATGTAGAACGCTCCTGTTCCAATAAGGGTGCTTTGCCATGGAAGCTTTCCTGCTGTAAAGCCTGTATGGTCACCTCTGGCCCAGTAAGTGACTTCGATTTCTGCTCCGTCAGGGATGTCCTTGTAGATGTGTATGCGTCCATTTACTATCTCATAGTCATTGTCGCTACCAATAACTGCAGGGTTTAAGAGTACACCGTCCTGCTTGATAGAGACAATCTCAACAGGTGCACCTATTGTTCGCCTTGGCAGTGTTAGATCGCCTGGGGTTGTTACATTAATTCCTTCAACGAATACCTTTGTTTCACGGGTTGCGAGAGGTGCTTGCTTAAAGCCTAAGCTCAGTGATTCAGCCATCTGCGTTGCGTAGAGTACTCTAGACCATGCGTCAAGGTAGAAGAAACAGCTTAGTTTGTTAAAGTAAACCTCGATTTTGTAGGGATTATTGGGGTCAGTTCTAATGTGGTGAATATATCGGTATTTGTGATGGACCCAATTGTCAACCGTTTGGTAGTGGTACCAATCATTGAATTCGAGTCCCTCGTTAGTGAAAGGTTCAAGAACAGCCCCTGTAGCGGGCCTAATCCAGCACGAATCCTTTCTAAGCCAGAACGTAACCTTCGATTTTGTATTGTAATCTGAATCCTGCCAGGTTGTTGCTTCCCAGTCTTGAAGAACTCCGGGCTGCTCTATCAATGGGTCAATTGGATTAAAGAGCATGGGAGGATCCGCAATCATTTCCCAGATATTTTCGAATAATTCATCTCTAGCGTCGATAGGGTTGATCGATGATGGCGTGGGAGAGGTTCCAACCGTAATCCCCAACCTTGGGGCAGATGCCTTACAAGCTTTCATTGAAGTGTAGAAGTTCCAGAAGCTGTAGCCATAGAATTTCGTCCCGCCAACTAAGTCTCTATAGGCGTAGAATCCTTTTTCGGAGAAGACTGGAATCCAAAGGGCGTATTTGTCCACAATAAGGTACTGAGCGTAGAGACAGTTGATTTTAGCAGTGTAAACATCAGGTGCGAACTTAATCCCTTCGACAGCTGCATCAACTTCAGCTGCCCAAGGCTCATCGTCTCCACCAGTATAAGCGTTTGATCCGTTTAAATTGGGCATCCAGAAGTAGGAAACAAACCGATTCCAAAGATATGTTGGGAATCTTTCGACACTCCATCTATCCGTGGCTAGGTGATAGTCGTAAAACATCCAGCACTTTTCCAAGACGCCAGTGTGGCTGGCAACGTTCTGGGTCACAGGGATTCCTACTGCCTCGAGTTGCTGTGCTATATTGCCCGCCTCCAAGGCTATTTCTGGAGGGTCGCTGTATATCCAGTATTGGAGCGGCAGCATGTTAACTGGTTTACCTGCGCCAGGACCAGATGTTAATAGGGGTGCTCCAGGCCAGCCAATGGGATAGTTTCTTATTCCGTCGCCGTCATGGTCAATGAATCCAGCTGAATCTGCTGGTGCA
>Ga0315312_1000083_pt1 | contig 164852 bp, 136 predicted proteins | sample TDP7_MG_FD_203629 | JGI IMG/M metagenome (GOLD analysis project Ga0315312, IMG submission 203629) | Freshwater sediment microbial communities from Lake Towuti, South Sulawesi, Indonesia - TDP7 | ecosystem: Environmental > Aquatic > Freshwater > Lake > Sediment | place: Indonesia: South...
CTTGCAGGGGCGAAGCATTATTGAATATTTGCGAGAAGTGTGCCGTTGTCATTTAGACGGTATTCCTGTTCCATCGTTAATAAAAACAGCAGGCAATTTAGCCAAATCTTCCTGAACGCTTACAAATTTTGTATTTTGGTTATTCGAATTTGTTTCGGATTTCGTGCTTCGGATTTCGTATTTCAACTTTCCTCTATGTTTATCCGTGTCAAAATTTTTCGCATCTTTGGGTGATGTCGGCTACGACGAAGCTCTGCTGAGCCAAACAAACCGCCACCCTACTCGTGTACTATTCACCAATCACTATTCACGATTCACTATTCACTATTCACGATTCACTATTCACGATTCACTATTCACGATTCACGATTCACGATTCACTAATCCGTGGCATATTGAAATTTCCTATTTTACCCAATTTAACAAAATGTCAATTTGAAAAAACTGTTAATTTCTGACTACTTTTTGTTCAAATAGCACGCATTTATATTAATTTCTGTTCATTTCTATTCATTTTAAGCTCATTTCCTTCTAAATTTTTCTTATCTATTTTACCCAAACTCCTCAATTTAACATAGCCAACCTCATTTTTACCCTTAAAACCAGCATCTAGCCTGAAATCACCTCAAATTATCTGCTAAAAAACCCAATTTTTTAAAAATTTTTGATAACTTTAATTTTTAACGTTGTTAATTTGGGTATTTAACTTTACCACAAAGTTGTATCCTTTTCGATTGCCTTTTGTTATTGTGCCTTTTTGAAATCAGCTAATTTTTCGCTGCGGCTTTTATCACTCAGTGCTAAGATTTTCACTACCCAAAAATGACGCCCAGTACCTACAAGCGTGAATTGCGTCCTGATTTTGCGTGATTCAGGGTTGGACATTGACGTAAATGAGCAGGCCTGATAAAATTCAACATTTCGCGGGGGAAGAGTAGTGGTGAAAGTAGCTCAGTTGGTTAGAGCACCAGACTGTGGATCTGGGGGTCGCGGGTTCGAGTCCCGTCTTTCACCCTTTCGCTGGAGGCGGCTATAGGTCATTTGCTCGGTGTCACCGAAGCTATCAATAACAGCGGGCCGCTCCGTCTCGGCTCCAAGCTGAGTCTGACTCCACCCAGTCCAGCGCGTTCGTCACGGCGAAGCAGCAAGGCCGTAGCCAGGTCAGCGGATTTGACAGCCGGCCGAAGCGACCGAGGGAAGGCAGCATCTTTTCAAAAAAGTAACGATTAAAAAATTAAAGGAAATGAGAAAAGGAGAAACACAATGAAGAAACTCACATCCAGCCCAAACACATACGTAATTGTTATTCTGTTAGCTGCTATTTTGACAAACGTTGGATGGTCAGCAACCAAGAAAGATTCAAAACGAAAAAAATTGAACCAGCCGCCGGAGGGATTTGTAGCGCTGTTCAACGGCAAGGACTTAACCGGCTGGAAGGTGCCGGAGGGAGACAATGGACATTGGAAAGTAATCGATGGCGTGATCGATTATGACGCTCAGTCCGAGGCTAAAGGTGACAAGAACCTCTGGACAGAAGAGTCGTTTGAAGATTTTAACCTTCACATCGAGTGGCGCCTCAAACGCACAACGGGTTTGTATGAGATGCCGACTATTTTACCAGACGGCTCAGAAAAAACCGACGCAAACGGCCTGGTCATAACGGAGCCGCGGCCCAACGCAGACTCGGGCATCTTTCTGCGCGGTTCGAGCAAGGCGCAGATAAACATCTGGTGCTGGCCGATAGGCTCCGGCGAGATTTGGGGCTATCGACGTGACAAATCGATGCCGCCGGAGGTTCGGGCCGGGGCTGTGCCAAAACAGCGGGCTGACAAACCTGTCGGCAAGTGGAACGCATTCGACATCACGATGAAAGGTGACCGGCTGACCATCGTGCTTAACGGCAAAACTGTCATCGATAATACAAGGCTGCCCGACGTTCCGGAAAGCGGTCCGATTGCGTTGCAGCATCACGGCGGCATTAACAAAAAAACCGGCGAGCTTAGTCCGGCCTCAAGCTTGATTCAGTTCCGCAATATCTGGGTCAAGAGGCTCGATGGGGACGAGGAAGGTTTCGTTTCTTTGTTCAACGGCAAAGACCTGGCCGGCTGGACAGGCGACACCAAAGGCTATGCAGCCGAGGACGGCAAAATCGTCCTCGACCCAAATCGCGGCGGCGGAAACCTATATACAGTGGATGAGTACGGCGATTTTATCCTTCTCTTTGAATTTAAACTAACGCCCGGCGCAAACAACGGCCTTGCGATACGCGCGCCTTTAACAGGCAACCCGGCATACGACGGCATGGAGATTCAAATTTTAGACAATTCGGCCCCGAAATATGAAACTCTCAAGCCCTACCAGTTTCACGGCTCCATTTACGGCGTCGTTCCAGCTAAGCGCGATTACCTCAAACCAGTCGGCGAATGGAACTCGGAAAAGGTTATCGCCGATGGCCGGCGCATCAAGGTCATACTTAACGACACGACCATCGTCGATGCGGACATCGACGAAGCCAGCAAGCCCAAGACGATGGATGAAAAAGACCACCCGGGCCTGAAACGCGATAAAGGCCATATCGGCTTTTGCGGACATGGCGACTATATCGAGTTTCGTAACATAAGAATCAAGACTCTTGATTAGAAAAGGCGGAAATAAATCGGTCGGTTTAAGTAACAAAAAGTCGCCAAATAACCGGCGGATAAATCCTCCACACAAATTAGTGTATGAATTTTTAATAAGTTCGGTGATATAGAACGGGCCCTTCGACAGTCTAAGAGTAAACTTTGCTTCGCAAAAGCAATGTGTATAATGGTAGCATAAAATCAGTGGAAACTTGTGCCTTAGTTATCGAGTTGTATATTACTATGTTCGATGCCGGGATAAAATGATAAGACCAATTGAACCACACAACCCTTTCACACCGGACGCAGAGAAACGCTGGAAGTCTATTCCAGAATGGACACAGCGGAAAATCCTCTGCAACGTATTCTGTGGTAGATGCTTGGATTCAGTACCCATTGTCCTTGAGAAAGCAGAAATGATGCAAGACGAACTTATCCTAAGGGGGAAATGCCAGCATTGCGGAAAAGAAATCTGCCGAGTTGTTGAAAATGAGAACGAATAGTCGCTCTCGTTTTTTTGACAGGATTAACTTGATTATCCTGTATATCATGTCCAGTAAGAGCCACCTATCTGTAAAGGTGCGAAATATCGAATCCAACAAAAAAACTGGATTCCCGCCTTCGCGGGAATGACAGGAGGGATAATTGACTAAGAACTTTTTAGCAATATCTTAGCCTCCGTGGCTTTGCCAGGCAAAAGCGAAGAAGCAGCCGAAGCGGCTGTCTTTCCAATCGTCAGAGGTGGACGACTTTGATACCTGCGAGCTGGCAGTAGGCCTTGAACGGAAGCTCGAGGTTGCCATATATGAATAGCTGATGGAAGCCCTTTGTGTCGCGCGAGTCGGCCACGTCGTCCAGCTCAAGCTCAACGGAGGTGCGGCAGCCGCCCGCTGGCGGAGTCTCGATGTTGCCAAGCACACGACCCGTGCCGAGGATGATTTTATCGGGGCCATCGAATTTCATAATGGTAGCCTCCTGGCCAACGCGCCAGAGCACCTGAGGCGAGACGCCAATATCAGACTCAGAGTGGCTGCGAAGAATGAAAGGCTCAGGAGATTTGTCAAAACCATCGAGCTTCGTCGGGCAGGAGCAGTGAGCACCCATCAGGGTATTATTTATGGTATTTGGGGCCGGGTCCTGCATAAAGCCGGGCCGGCCAAACAGGAGGCTCGTCAGCCGCATAGAAATGGCGGCGTTCCAATCAGCTTCGCAAGCACCGACCGAGCCTTCATCATTCAGACGCAGCCATGCGATGCAGGGCGGGCAGGGAATCAGCCGCTTTTCAACAAGGGGCAAACAATCAACGGAGATGCCCTGGCAATTCTCGTCAGCGATAATTTGCTTGGCGTTGACGTAATTCTTCGCCGCGTTGAGGATGTCCTGCTTGTTAGGCTCAACAATCTTTTTGGCGTTCTTGGTGTAGTAATCGGCGATGGCTCGAACTTCATCGGTCGTTTCGGTTTTGTTGAATCCCTCTGGCCAACGGGTGCGGGGGATATAGTGCAGCGTAGTGCCGATGACATCAAGCTGCTGGTCTTCGGTCTTGTCGCCCTTGACGACGCAGATGCGGGTATTTTTCATCTGCCAGATGGTCTTGAGCATTCTTACTCCGAATGCAAGCCAGTCAAGGTCCTGCGTCGCGGCAGCAAAGACTCCGTCAATGCCGCGTGTTCCCTGCAGATGCGAGGTAAAAGAAGTCCCCATCGGGCTGAACACAACCGTTGGAATCTTACCGCGGCTCTTGGCGATGTTGTTGATGTGAGGCCAGGATTGATTGAGACTCATACTGACAACCACAAGGCCGTCCGGCGGTTGCTTTTTGAGCTGCTCAAGGAAGGCACTAACCGCGCTTTCGCTATCGAGAGGCTCGGAGGCGACCTCAAGCTGGACACCGAACTTCTCAGCGGCATCGGTAAGCAACTTCGTATATTGAGTCTGGCGTGCTTTTATATCGTAGGCGGCGCCCGGCCAGCCCATCCAATAACGGTCGACCTTCGGCCGCACGAACACAACCTGGACAAGCGGCTTTTGAGCGGATTGGGACTCAGCAGCGAACAACGTTGAGGCAAAATCGAGCAGGCCGAGCTTGCCAGCGGCAGCTATGGTACCTGAGCTTGCCAGGAAACTGCGACGATTCATCCTTAAGGGACAACCGATAGGTTTTTTATTGGTCTGCATTGTGATTTCTCCTTAAAAAAATTAGTCTGTAGAATTGTATTATGAACTGAGCGAAAATCAAGCAAATAATCTTTTAGGCTTGCATTGATAAATGGTAACTGGTAAATGATAACTGGTAATCAACAATTTCCAATTACCAATTTTCAAGAATTCAAGGAGGTAAAAATGAAACCTAAACTTGTGGTCGTCGGTGCCGGCGGTCGAATGGGAAGGCGCATCATTTCGTTGGCTGTCGAGTCCGGCCGGTTCGATATTATTGCAGCGGTCGAAAGGCATAATCATCCTGATATTGGCAAAGACGCCGGCCTGGTGGCGGCAGCAGGGCCAATCAACGTTAAGCTGACCGATACGTTTCCCGCTGCCGGCGACCCTCCGACTGCGCTGCGGTCATGCGTGGCAATCGACTTTTCGCAGCCGGAAGCGGCTGACAAGACTATCGACTACTGTCTTAAAAATAAGGCAGCTCTGGTATCAGGTACGACCGGCTTAAGCAGCCAGCAGCGAGAAAAAATCGAAGCTGCCTCCAAAAAAATTCCCATTATATACGTTACTAATATGAGCGTCGGTATGAACGTTCTGTTCAATCTTGTCGGCAAGGTCGCAACAATGCTCGGCGACGAATATGATATAGAGATAATTGAGCAGCACCATCGCTTCAAAAAGGACGCACCAAGCGGCAGCGCCCTTACATTAGCGGAAAATATCTGCAAAGCAACAGGTAGAGATTTCCCTGACTCCCTTATCCACGGCAGAAGTGGCAAAGATGCTTTGCGGCAGAAGGGCGTCATCGGCGTGCACGCCGTGCGGGCGGGTGACATTACCGGAAAGCATGATGTTATTTACAGCACGCTTGGCGAGACGGTAACTCTCAGCCATACCGCCCACAGCAGAGACACATTCGCGCGGGGGGCACTGCGGGCGGCAGAATGGCTTGTCGGCAAAAAGCCGGCTATGTATTCGATGGCCGATGTGCTTGGTATCGAGTAGACTCACCTATCCTCAGTATTACGTAAAACATTTCTGGTTTGGTTGAAAACAGCTTAGGTTGGTTATATAGTGATTGCATTGCACAGGAGCATACTGTTTCAAGGGATAGGAAATACTATGTCGTCTATCCAGGCAGTATCATAACCAACAGAGGTAGAATTGTCTTTCGAATAAATCCACTCAAAAGTCCTTGTGCCCGCTGCTACAGGAAAAGACACGATGGCCCAATCCACTTCGCCTGACCACCCGTCTTTTCGCCCTCCATCAATGTAAAACTCCAAGTAATCGAAACCTGATTCGGAAGATACTTTGCGATAAAAGGTTATATCGCCTGATGCGCAATTAAGTGTTATTTCCAATGTAGAATATTCATCATCGCTGATTGAGCCAGCCTGTGCGCTGTAGTTGCCAGAGTTCTTCACTGCAGAATCAATGGTCCAACTTGCAGCTCCGTAGTGTTTCCACGTGAATTTGCTAAAATCACCCGTTTCAAAGTCCTCCGTACGAAAAGAAATGGGCCCTACAAAATGGCTCATAGTAAATGTGTCTATTACGGTGCCGTCCAACCTGACGGCCTTGAACGTGAGTTGCCTTCCCTGGATGTCGACCTTGCAGAAATGATGCGATTGGTTATATGCAACAATGTTCGGATGACCGGCTTTAGGCTGGTACAAGGGTGCCCCACCGCCGCCGGTAGTAATGTGCGCCACCCCGTTGACCATGGCGCGGGAATAGTAATGGTTGTGCCCGCAAAAAACGGCATCGACGCCATACACCTCACATAAAGACTGGATATAGGCCTGCTCAATGGTGTTGTTCGAATGGGTGCCAGCCGAATACACAGGAGCATGAAACTGCAGGAACTTCCATTCTTTTGTGCTCGCGGCTAAGTCAGCCTCAAGCCACGCTCTCTGTGCATTACCGAGACCTTCATGCTCCGACTTAAGTTCAAGGACAACAATATGAGCCGGTCCGTAGTCGAAAGACCAGTACCGCCCGCCGCTTTCATAAGGATAGGGCCAGTACTTTTCAAACACTATCCCCGACTGTTCGTGATTTCCGATGCACCCATTGATGGGCAGGTTTGCCTGCAACTCCATCGTGTTCGACCACGAACGATCGAAAAACTGAACCGTCCAGTCCGATTCATTGTCTCCGCCAGCAACCCAGTCTCCTGTAAGCATCGCGAAGGTCTGATATTCGGGTTCAGCAGTGTAAGTTGCTATCATTTGCGCGTTCACAGCGTCATGCATATTCGGATTACTGCGCGTATCACCATAGGCAAGGAATTTGACATTTTCAGCATCAGCCGGCGGGGCTGCCAGGAAAGAACCGGTCAAGCAACCGTCACCGACCTGCAGACGGTAATAGTACTTGGCGCCTGGCGTCAGAGAGGTGATAGTGCACCGGTGCTGGTGGTCTCTGCCGTATTCGGACGAAGTCACACTATTTCCGTAATTTGGATCTGTTCCCCACTCCAAAGTGCAGTCTGTGGTCATCCGCAGTTGCCACAGAACCGTCATTTGGGTGTTGTCGCCCGGATAGATTAGATAAGGGCCCTTTTTAATACCTGTAACCTGCTCAGTCGTAAAGCTCCAGATATCGCCGGTATGTTTTGTAGTACCATCGGCCTCGACCTCATCTATCTGCCAGTAGTAAGTTGTGGCCAGTTCAAGGGGTCCGGGCTCATAGCTTGCCTCTGCCTGGTTACCTATGAACAGCGGTGGACTGCTGGTGCCGAAATACACATCATGCGTGGCGGCAGTATCTCCCGGCATCCAACTAAGGGTCACATCTCGTGGGACATTTGTTGCTTCATGAGCAGGACTCGGGTTCGTAGCCGTAACCACACCTGATGGTATAACTAATATCTGACGAACCTCTTCCGCGGTCAGAGACCGGCTGTAGATGCGGGCGTCGTCCACCATTCCAATGTAAAAGTTGCTTGGAGTACCGCCGTCCCATTCCTGTCCTATTGACCACCGCGTTACCGAGGCCAAACTGAAGGAGGATATATATGTTGCTGCCTGAACGCCATCTACGTATATATATCCTTTGTTGCCGTTCCTGACGAACGTCATCATATGCCATTGGCCGTCAGCGACGCGAGGGGCGGTGGTGTAGGTTACGTCGCCCTCATCATACCTACCCGGATAACCACCGCTAACGTAAAACTCGAGAGGGTGACCACCGACATCATCATTAAGCGCAAACAAGTCGCCCTGGGTGGTCTGAGTAGTCTTGACCCATATACTGAGTGAAAGGTTAGTGCTTTTTATATCATTAACTACACGGTCAATTACAACATAATCGTTGCCGTCGAGATTAAGGGCACCGGAGCCAATCCTACCAGGTATGAAAGTCGGATTGCCGCCACGGGTGCCATGGTTATTCAGACCGGAAGAGTCCAGAAAATCGCCGTCAAACTTCCACCAGCCGACAAGACCAGGCTCAGCAGCACTGACTACGCTGCTCAGAACCAGGCCCAGCAGCAAAACCGATACTTTTACTAATATTTTTGCTGCGTTTTTAGATATGCTTTTCTTGCACATTTTCAAACCCTCTTTTTGCCAGAACTTCGGCCTCCAAAACTCGTTTTTTTAAGGGAGAAAGGGACTATTATGAAGGCTTCTCCCCACTGATCTTTACTGATGTAAGACAAGTTTTATCCAGACATATCTTATCCGCTTTAGATAAGAATGTCAAGCAAATTATAGGATGTTTGAAAAGCGAAAAGTATACATGAATCTTGGAGTGTGATTCGTGAATAGTGAATGGTTATATACGAATTAACTAACGGGGCCAATCTATGCCCTTGATGCCGTGAATGGTCAGGTTCGCATCAGGAAGGCCGTCGCGGGCGGGACGAATCTGCTTGGCCTCAAGCAAACGGACCTGGCCATCAACGAAAAGGTAGTTCCGGCTGCCCTGCCAGCACCACCATCCCTTATCATCATTTATGGGTGAATGATTGCTGAGCCAATCGCCGATAAGAATCTTCCCTGACGGCTTGGCTACATCCACGCTTCGCTGCGGTATAGAAGGCCGAGGATTTGCATACGTGTCGACCGGACTATTCATATCGTCAATTTGCTCGGGACTGTGGTAGAATGCCATCGAGTAGGCGTAACTGGTGGACTCGTATTTGTCCCTGGCGATGCGGTCTTGCGGACAAAATAGGGCCGAAGGATTATTCGCATCGATATTGCCGCCCAGATAAGGCTCGACAAACGCCCGCCAGCCGCGTCCCATCCACAGCCAGTAGGCCGGCTTCGTTGAGACAGGGTCCTGGGCGCAGGGATACGTATTCTCATTGCCATCGAGGTACAGGTTCACAGCTAAATCAATCTGTTTGAGGTTGTGCGCGCATGCAAGGCGCATCGCTGTAGACTTGGCTTTTCTAAGCGAGGGCGTAAGTATGGAGAGCAAAAGGGCGATGATTGCTATGACTACAAGCAATTCCACAAAGGTAAATGCATGTCGATCATCGCTCGTCGCTCGTCGCTCGTTCATTGTCCTTTGTCCTTCGTCGCCGTACCGGCGACTGCTAAACCACAATTTACTCGACCGTGACGCTTTTGGCGAGGTTTCGAGGTTTGTCAACATCGTAGCCGCGAAGCACAGCGGCGTGATAAGCTAAAAGTTGCAGCGGCACAACGGTCAGCATCGGCTGCAAAAGCTCCGGGGCATCGGGAACGGTAACCAAATGGTCGCCCGACCCAATGGCCGATTTGATATTCTCATCGCCCTCGGTTGCAACGACGATGACTCTTCCGCCGCGAGCCCTGACTTCCGCGATATTACCCATAATCTTGTCATACTGCGGGCCGGATGTGGCAATGAAAACCGCAGGCATACCGTCAACAATCAAAGCGATGGGCCCGTGCTTCATCTCCGCGGCAGGCAGACCTTCGGCGTGAATATAGCTTATTTCTTTCAGCTTCAAGGCCCCTTCAAGGCCGACCGGATAATTAGGGCCTCTGCCCAGGAAAAGCCAATTGTTCCGGTCAACATTCGCCGAGGCAATTTCTCTAATATGGTCGGATTGCTCGAGTATTCGACTTATCTTATCCGGTATCCGGGAAAGCTCATCGATGTACCTGTCTGCCTCGTCGCTGCCAATATGTCTTCTTCTGCCCAATTCAATCGCCAGCATTGTCAGGACCGCAACCTGTGCAGTGAATGCCTTGGTGCTGGCGACGCCGATTTCCGGCCCGACGTGCAAATATATCCCGGCGTCGGTGGCCCTGGCGATGGAAGAGCCGACGACATTGACGATGCCGAGCACCGTTGCTCCGCGCTCTTTGGCCTGCTCTACCGCAGCAAGAGTATCAGCCGTTTCACCCGACTGGCTTATCGATATCACGACGGTACCATCCTCGATAATCGGATTTCGATACCGAAATTCACTGGCGTATTCCGTTTCAGTCGGGATACGCGCCAGGCATTCAAATAAAAATTCTCCCACCAAGCTGGCGTGGAACGCGGTTCCGCAGGCGGTCAGGATTAGCCGTTTGGTACGCGTCAATTCGCGCAGGTATGATGCGATACCACCGAGTGTAATTCTATTGTTCTGGCGGTCAAGCCGTCCGCCCATACAAGTGCTCAAGGCCTTTGGCTGCTCAAAAATCTCTTTGAGCATGTGGTGCTGGAAACCGCCCAGCTCGATTTGTTCCAGCGAGAACTCGATTTGCTTGAGCTCTTTGGCAACAGTAACATTGTCAATCGTCTTGGTGTAAAAGCCCTGCGGGCTGACGGTAACCATCTCATTGTCGGCAAGATATATTGCCTGTGTGGTATGTTCTACAATTGCGGCCGCATCCGAGGCCAGGATATATTCGTTATCACCGACGCCTAAAATTAGGGGACTTCCCTTTTTGGCGCCGATGAGAGAGTCTGGAAAATCTGCGCAGACAATCGCCAGGCCGAACGTGCCGTGTATCTCCTGAAGGGCACGTTGAACAGCCCACTCAAACTTGTTCCGCCCCTCGAATTTCTTTGCCTGCTGGTCTTGATTGCCTTCGGCATAAAAATAGCCGATCAAGTTTGCTATGACTTCAGTATCGGTTTCACTGACAAATTCGACCCCTTCGTTTTGAAGCCAGGTTTTGAGTGTAGCGTAATTTTCGATAATGCCGTTGTGAACAACAGCGATTTTGCCGGTAAAGTCCAGATGCGGATGTGCGTTAACGGTGTTTGGCTCGCCGTGAGTGGCCCAGCGGGTATGGCCGATACCGAGGTTCTCGCCGGCGTTAGGCTCATCCAAAATCTCTTCCAGAGCGCTGATTCTGCCGCGGGTCTTTTTGACCCTAATCGCGCCGCTGCCCAATAGTGCCAGACCAGCCGAATCGTAGCCGCGATACTCCAGCCGCTTTAACCCTTCTATAAGGATTTGCTGTGCGCCCTTTTTACCAAGATAAGCAACAATGCCGCACATAGGTTCGACAAGCTCACTACAAGTTAAGCCACAGAGGACACAGAGGCCACCGAGTTAAAAAAATGTAAAATGCTCTTTATTCTCTGAGTTCTCTGTAATCTCTGCGGCAAAAATACAAATTCCTATACTTTCAAGTTTGTTATTTACTATTTAAAATTTATTTTTTATTATTGTTTTTTTCTTTGTAGCAAACCTTCATCAGGCTCAATAGTAAATAGTCAATAGTAAATAGTCAATACTGAAATATGATAGTCGTCATCGACTACAACGTCGGCAATGTCAGAAGCGTATGCAACGCATTTCGGCATATCGGCAGCGAGGTGCAGCTTAGCCGGGAGCCCAAGGCTATCGAAGCCGCCGCCGGCATCGTTTTGCCCGGAGTCGCCGCCTTCGGTTATGCCATCAGTGCCTTAGGGTCTCTTACTGAGCTGATAAAGAAGGTTGCCTTGGGCGGCAAAGCCCTTCTGGGCATTTGTGTCGGTTACCAGATGCTTTTCGACCAGAGCAGCGAATACGGCCGACACAGCGGCCTGGGATTGGTCTGCGGCAATGTTGTCCCCATTCCGCCCGGCAGTCCTATGGACTCCCTACGGAGAACAATCCCGCACATGGGCTGGAATCTTGTGAAGCTGCCCGAAGAAATGGATTTGTTTGCCGGACTTGGAGGCGAAAAACATTTCTATTTCGCACACTCCTTCTATGCCGATGTCACCGACCCCCAGGCCAAAATTGCGTTTACCGACTACGGCTTTGATTTGCCTGCTGCGGTGCAAAAGGAAAACATATACGGCACGCAATTTCACCCTGAAAAAAGCGGCAAGGCCGGGTTAAAAGTCTTGAAGAATTTTGCTCAAATTTGCGAAGGAAGAACCCCCGAATAAATTTGGGGGCTAAACGAAATAAAAAATGTTAACAAAAAGAATTATTCCCTGCCTCGACGTTAAAGACAATCGCGTGGTTAAGGGCGTTAAGTTCCGCAATCTTCGCGATGCCGGCGACCCCGTGGCCCTCGGCGCCGGATACAGTGACGCCGGTGCCGATGAGCTGGTATTTTTGGATATTACCGCCACTATCCGCTCTCGCAAAACAATCGTCGAGCTTGTCGAGAAGGTCGCGGAGAACGTCTTCATTCCTTTTACCGTAGGCGGCGGCATACAGACAATCGACCAGATTGACATGCTACTGAGGAGCGGTGCCGAAAAAGTCTCGATAAATACCGCTGCCGTTGCAAATCCTAACCTGATTGCCGAAGCAGCTCAGCGATTCGGAAACCAATGTGTGGTTCTTGCCATAGATGCCCGCCGGTCAAAAGAACGCCAGCACAAATGGCAGGTCTGCATAAAAGCCGGCTCAGAACCGACCGATAATGACGTGGTTGAATGGGCTGTTAAGGCCGAAAAGCTCGGCGCAGGGGAAATATTGCTGACGTCTATGGACGCTGACGGCACAAAGGAAGGCTATGATAACGAGCTGAACAGGGCCGTAACCGAAGCGGTCAATATCCCCGTAATCGCCTCCGGCGGAGCGGGAAAACTCGAACACCTTTACGATGCTATCGTCCACGGAGGCGCAGACGCGGTGCTTATGGCTTCAATCACACATTTCGGAAACTACACCATAAAACAAATGAAAGAGTACCTCGCCAGTCGAGGCATACTGGTAAATCTTTAAATTACAATCTCATGTTACAGTCAATACCACACATAAATATAATTTGTAGAAACTTGAAATCTTGTCTAAGAAGAAATAGTATAGTATGAATGTATGCTTGCCATAACGGACTTAGAAAAAATCGCAACCGCAAGAATTAAAGATGCTGAAGTTCTACTCAATGCGCGAAGATACGACGGTGCGATCTATCTATGTGGTTATGCGGTTGAAATCGCTTTGAAGGCTCGAATATGTAAGACATTAGGATGGTCGGTGTACCCTTCGACTAAACGAGAATTTGAAAACTACCAAAGTTTTAAAACGCACAATTTAGATGTATTGTTGAGGTTATCAGGTATCGAACAGAAGATTAAAGTAAAGCTTTTTGCTGAGTGGTCAGCAGTAGCAGCATGGGATCCTGAAATACGATATAAACCCATTGGAAGCGCAACTAAAGAAGAAACCAATTTTATGATTGATTCATCAAAAAAGCTATTAGGTGTTTTATGAAAAAAGAAACCCGAGAAAAACTTGCTTTGTTGGAAAAAGATGTATCCGCTGAAAAAGGAGAGTTTTCACTATTTGGTCTATTTCTCCGAGAAGATGCTAAAGATGAGAACAAATGGGATATTCTTGTAGCAGCACCCTGGCTTGATGCTGACAAGAAGAAAGGATTAGAATATTTAGCGAAGGAGATTAAAAAACGGCTTAAACCCGATGAGCTTCTATCTATCTCAAGGATTGTGATTCTGGAGAAAGATAATCCAATCTTAAAGGCTATTCACAAAGCTGTGAATGTCAAGCACGGAAAGGTTGAGGTGAGAGATAGTACCTTTTCTGGTGTCCAAATAACTCAAGCTGATATAAGCACATCTTCCGCTCATAAAACCCACTGTCAACAAATCAAGCAGTAAAAAGTAGCAAGAAAAGTAAAAAAGAAAACGAAACTAATGGCTTCAAGCACGCACTTTGGCAATTACACCATAAAACAAATGAAAGAATACCTCGCCAGCCGCAGCATATAAGTAAATGTGTGACTGCGACATTTAGAAAATATCCAAATAGGTTTCGATTTCCCAGTTGGTTACCTGCTTTTTGAATTCGTCCCACTCTTTTGTCTTGACGTCAACGTATCTTTCAAACAAATGCTCGCCGAGAACATCCCGTATAACCTTGTCTTTCTTCAGCTCGTCCAGAGCCTCCAATAAAGACGTTGGCAGAACACTAATATTTTTCTGAACCAGACTTTCACCATCGAGGGTATAAATATTTTCTTCAACCGGCTCAGGAGGCGTTAAGTTATTTTTGATTCCGTCCAGGCCCGCTTTTAACATAACGGCAAATGCCAGATACGGATTGCAGGTCGGGTCCGGACATCGAAGCTCAACCCTGGCAGCTTCAGGTCTGGCCTTGAACCACTTCGGCACCCTCAAAAGAGCCGAACGGTTCATTGAAGCCCAGGTGACATATACGGGTGCCTCGAACCCCGAAACCAGCCTCTTGTACGAATTTACCGTCGGACAAAGAATTGCACACAACGCACCGATATGCTTTATTTGCCCGGCGATAAAATTGTAGGCGATTTTCGACAGATTGTATTTGCTGTCTTTGTCATAAAACACGTTTGTTTTTGTTTTAATGTCAAACAGGCTCTGATGGACGTGCATTCCGGAGCCGGCCATATCCATTATCGGCTTCGGCATAAAGGTAGCGTGCAAATTATGGGTTTGAGCGACTCTTTTTGCACAATACTTCAACGTAAGCACCTTGTCAGCTATATCCAGACATCGCCCGTAATTAAAATCTATTTCATATTGCCCGAACCCGACCTCATGGTGAGACGCTTCAACTTTGATTCCAAAATTCTCCAGCGCGCCTATTATATTCTTTATGACCTTGAATCCTTCGTGGGAAGAAAGGTCGAAGTACCTATCGTAGTCTATAGGTGTGGTTCTTATTTCACCGCCAGCTCTGAATAGGTAGAATTCGGGCTCCGGCCCGACATTATATTCGAAGCCTTCTTTTGCCGCTTCGGCGACCGCCTGTTTAAGAATAAATCTTGGGTCTCCTGCGAAAGGTTTGCCGTCCGAGCGGTAGATATCACATATCAGCCTTGCGCTGGTGCCGTTTTCAGTCAGCCAGGGCACAACGGCGTAGGTTGCCATGTCGGGCTTTAAAAACAGGTCGCTCTCCTGTATGCGAGCAAAACCTTCGATTGAAGAACCGTCAAACCAGGCCCCGTCGGTTAGCGCATCTTCCAGCTCTTCAACGGGCTTTATGACTTCCTTTATAACACCTAATAAGTCAGTAAATTGCAGGGTAATGAATTTTATATTATCTTTTTTTACTTGCTCTAAAACCGTCTTAATTTCCATTTGGATTCCTTTTTAAAATAAATTGTCTCTGCAATCTGTTTGCGACGCATAATATTCTGACTTTTATAGGACAAAGTGCAAGACAAATCTTGACTGTTGTCAGACAAGTTTCAAAGATCCAATTTCGTAAACAGCAATTAAAGAATATAATCGGAAACAAAGTCAAGATAATCCATCGAGCCTGGCCTCAAACTGGAATGCCTGTGAACGGATTGCAAGACGGTCTGCAGGCAGTTCCGCCATATCTCATCTGAAACGTCGCTGCGAAACTCGCGCATACCTTCCAAACTTTCATTCACCGATTGAGCGAGTGTATCCTCCGGCATATTACCATTGATGGCCGCTTTTAACGCATCCGCGATGACGCAGTCATCGATACTGCTGTCTTCACGGTGCCGGGTAACCAGAACGAACTCGATGTTTTGAAGCACATCCTGATGGTCTTGGGTCATGCGTTTCATCAACTTCCCAGACCCAAGCGTTGCACCTAAGTTCCTTCTTAAAGACATCTCTCGAATATTGGCCATTTTTTGCAAGGACCTTTTTCGCCTCAATCGCTTCAACTTTGACATTATAAGACTCCTTTCAGCAGTTTATTATCGTTCCGAACGATAAAACTTCAGCAAATCGGAAACACGGTCATCTATTTTCCAACAGCACATCTTTACTTTTTTGATTTCTTCGCCTTCTGGTGATTATAATCTGGATTTGGCGTGAGCATCTGGGCGTTCACATCATTTCGCCAGGTTGCCAGCGATTTGCTCAGCTCTTCAACTTTTTCCGGCATCTGCCTGGCAAGGTTGTTCTTCTCGGCAATATCTTCTTTGAGATTATAAAGCTCAAATCTATTTCCGGTGCCGCAAATAGTTTCATCAAACCATTCAATCAGCTTATAGTTGCCGCTGCGGATGGCCCCGCACGGGCCGATACCGGCACTGTGATAATGCGGATAGTGCCAGTAAATGGCCTTGCGATTTAATCCGCCGGTCTGTTTGAGAAGTGATACAAAACTGACCCCATCAACAGTTTTTTTCGCCTCATTCAAGCCGAGGATTTCCAAAAAAGTCGGGAAAAAATCCACGCTTATGACGGGTTCGGCGCAAATACCGGCGGGCTTTACCACGCCCGGCCACCGGACAATTAAAGGGACTCTTATGCCGCCTTCGTACAAATTGGCTTTGCCGCTGCGTAAGGGTGTCTGCTTGGCGTCTTTTTCTAATCCGCCGTTGTCGGAGAAAAATATAACGATGGTTTTGTCAACAATTTTTAGCTCGTTCAACTTTTCCAATAATTTGCCTACACTATTATCCAGCTCTTCGAGCATTGCAGCGATTATTGGGTTGTTCTGGGGCAAATCCGAGCCGGGCTTGGCCTTATATTTTTCCACCAGTTTTTTCTTGCCCATAATCGGAGCGTGTATTGTGTTATGGCCAAGATAAAGGAAAAATGGTTTACCGTTTTTTCTATCTAAAAAATCTAGTGCTTTTTCTGTAATCAGCTCGACATTGTGCGGGTCTTTTTCAGGGTCATGCTTGGATGCCGGCTTCTCGGTAATAATCGTCTCATCAAAACCCTGTTTATCGGGGTCATAGGCCTCGCTTTCCGGCGGCGTTTTGGCAACACTTAAATGCCACTTTCCGAAACTGGCGGTCGTATAGCCTGCGGTCTTGAGGACCTCTGCAATCGTTATTTCTTCCAGCGGTAAATATTTTTGCCATTCGGGCTGTTTGAGTTTCTCGTACGGAAAGGCACCGCCGGCGATAAAATCCGTCAGGTGCAGGCGGGCGGGATACTTACCGGTCATAATGCTCGCGCGGGTCGGCGAGCAAACCGGACACGCGGCGTAGGCGTCGGTAAATCTCATGCCCTCGCCGGCCAGCCGGTCGATATTGGGCGTCTCGTAGAAGCTGTTGCCGTAGCAGCTTATTTGAGACCAGCCCAAATCGTCGGCGAGGATAAAAAGAATGTTAGGCTTCGGTTTGTTTGTTTTCTTTGGAAGCCCAAAGCCGGGCGATAACGCTTCGGCTCGGAGCTCGCCCAACGCCAACGATGCTGCCCCAAAGCCGATTGATTTAATAAATTGCCTACGATTCATTATCGAATATCCTCAACTACATTAATCAATTTTACTCCCCACATAGGATAAACAATTTTTCGGCTGTAGTTAAGAACATTCGTGGAGAAATTTGCTTTTTCAGTTCCTATTTTTTCGAATGTGAATTTGTGGGACAGGAGTCAATTTTTATTTTGCCGACGTCGGTGAATTTTCCGGCCAAAAGCTCAGCGGCAAGCGGATTTCCCAATAATATTTATATTTCGGAAAAATGATATAACAACAAAGGTGTAGGTTTCAGCTTTTCCGTGGTAGGGTCAACCTCAAAGCCCAGAACCTGCAAGACAACAACTCCCAGTAAGACCTTATCTATAAAATCTGAAATCCAGATATCAAAAGGAGATTCTTTACCTTCGAGCTTTATCCAAGCCCTGCCTCTTGATATTTTTATCGTTCCTGCTCCGGACTTAACTTGCTCTTCGGTAAAGGGTTCAATTCGTAACTGGTCTGCGAGCTTTTTAGGAAGGGTAGTCAAGCTTGCTCCGGTATCAACAAGTGCTTTTACCTTTTTAGAGTGCTTTCTTTCTAAATCACTAACTTCGATATAAACCCATGAATGTCCCATAATTTACAGTCCTATCAATTATGTTTCTAATTGCATATTACATTTTACCAAAAAGTATAGCAGAGTGTAAAGTGCCTAAAGTAATCATTTTCCTTAACTTTAGTTCACTTTAGGCACTTCAAACTTCAACGAGAGGTTTATACTTTTTTGAAGGTGAATTTGTGGGCGTCGGCGTCGATTTTTATCTTGTCGCCGTCGGTGAATTTTCCGGCTAAAAGCTCAGTGGCAAGCGGATTTTCCAGCCGCTGCTGAATCGTCCGCTTCAAGGGCCTTGCGCCAAAGACAGGGTCGTAACCCTCGTCCATAATCTGCCTGCGGGCACCATTGGTAAATTCAATTTCAATCTTGCGTCCATTCAAACGCTCGGCAAGGTAATTCAGTTGAATATCGACTATCTTTCTTAAATCTTCCTTGCTGAGCATGTGGAAAACGATTATCTCATCGACGCGGTTCAAAAACTCCGGCTTAAAGACCTTCTTGAGCGCATCTTTGACGTGGGCCTCGATTTCCCAGTCGGCACCGGATTCTTCGGTAAGCTGTTGAATCTGCTGGCTGGCGATATTGCTGGTCATAATGATAACGGTGTTCTTGAAATCGACTGTTCGGCCTTTTCCGTCGGTCAGTCGGCCATCGTCGAAGACCTGCAGCAGCACATTAAAGACGTCCGGATGGGCCTTTTCAATCTCATCCAAGAGAATCACCGAATACGGCTTTCGGCGAATCGCCTCGGTCAGCCGGCCGCCTTCCTCGTAACCGACATAGCCCGGCGGCGAGCCGATAAGCCGGGCGACCGAGTGCTGCTCCATAAACTCGCTCATATCAATCCGAACCATAGCAGTCGGATTGTTAAAAAGAAAATCTGCAAGCGCCTTGGACAGCTCGGTCTTGCCGACGCCTGTCGGGCCGAGAAACAAAAATGTCCCAATCGGCCGATTCGGGTCGCCCAAGCCCGACCGGCTCCTGCGAACCGCGTTGCAAAGGGCTGCGACCGCTTCGTCCTGCCCAACTACGCGATGACGAATCGACTCTTCCATTTTCATTAGACGCTCGCGCTCACCGCTCAATAATCTGGCCACCGGTATCCCCGTCCACTTGGATACGACCTCGGCTATGTGCTCTTCGGTCACCTCGTTCTCGATTATTCTGGCTGCCTTGGACTGTGCAAGCTGGTCTTCTTTTTCCTGAAGCTCTTTTTTCAGGTTCGCAATCGTTTCGTATTTCAAACGGGCGGCGGTTTCCAGCTCGCCCTTGCGCTGAGCATCCTCAAACTGGGTCTGGGCAACCTCGATTTTTTGTTTCAATTGTTTTATCTGGTCGATGTCACCCTTTTCGCTTTCCCACTGTGCCGTGAGTTTTTTGTCCTGCTGCTGCAGCTCGGCTAACACCTTCTCGGCGTTTTTTAATCGTTGCTTACTTGCATCGTCATCTTCCTTTTTCAGCGCCTCGCGTTCGATTTGAAGCTGAACAATCTTTCTGCGAATACTATCCAGCTCCGCAGGCAGGGAATCATTTTCAATCCGCAGCTTCGAGGCTGACTCGTCAATCAAATCTATGGCCTTGTCCGGCAGCCAGCGGTCCGTTATGTACCGATTAGACAAAGTCGCGGCTGCAACAAGCGCCGAGTCGGTAATCCGAACGCCATGATGGGCATCGTAGCGAGCCTTCAGTCCCCGGAGAATGGCTATGGTCTCCTCAACGCTCGGCGGGTCAATCAAAATCGGCTGAAAACGCCTCTCGAGCGCCGCGTCTTTTTCCACATACTTTCGATATTCGTCGATGGTAGTCGCACCGATACATCGCAACTCGCCCCGCGCAAGCGATGGTTTTAGCAGGTTGCCGGCATCGACTGCGCCTTCAGCCTTGCCTGCACCGACGACGGTATGCAGCTCATCGATGAAAAGTATTATCTGCCCTCCAGCGGTAACGACCTCCTTGAGCACTGCCTTGAGCCGGTCTTCAAATTCGCCCCTGAATTTTGTCCCCGCAATCAACGCCCCCATATCCAGAGCAACAATTCTTTTATTCTTCAAACCGGCAGGGACGTCACCTGCAATTATCCGCTGAGCAAGTCCCTCAACGATTGCGGTCTTGCCCACGCCCGGCTCGCCGATTAGTACCGGATTATTTTTAGTTCGGCGATTGAGAACCTGCATACATCGCCGAATCTCTCCATCTCTTCCGATAACAGGGTCAAGCTTTCCCTTGCGGGCCATCTCCAGAAGGTCAATCCCGTAGCGCTCCAGCGCCTTGTATTTGTCTTCGGGGCTTTGGTCGGTTATCTTCTCTCCTCCACGAATTTCTTTCAGGGCATTTTCAATCTGTTCCGGCGTGACCGAGTTAAGGCGCAAAATTTCTTTCGCATCGCTCTGCACCGAAGCAAGCGAAAGAAACAGATGCTCGACGCTCAAGTATTCGTCGCCCATCACATCAGAGCGGTTCTGGGCATCCAGAACAACCTGATTAAAGGCCGGGTCAGGCATAAGCTGAGTGCTACCGGCCCCTTGCGGCAGCCGGCCAAGCTCGCTTTCAGTCATCTGTTTAATTCGCGAAATATTAGCGCCGATTTTTTTCAAAATCATAACTGCAATGCCCATATCGTCGCTGCAAACGGCGCTTAATAAATGCAATGGCGATAAAAAAGTATGCGATTTAGCCATCACAATCTGCTGAGCAGTTGCCAATGCCTCTTGTGCCTTCAATGTGAATTTGTCGAATTTCATAGACAGATTCCTTCAAAAAACTAATTATTTACTATTACATTATATTTGAAATGCAAACGGCGTGCCAACTTCGTATTGCGTATTGCGTACTGCGTATTGCGTGAATTTTCGCACTCCAGAGGATGCCTAACGGCGGACGCATTACGCAGGACGCACGACGAGAAAATTTCTGGGTGTGCCAATTTGGCAGTTATTTGCCCGCATTTTTACATGGGCTTGTAGAATTGATAATGGCAGATGTCTAACACGCGGCGTCTTCCCGACCAACTCCGGCGTTTTACACACCCGCTCGGCTGAACTACGGCAAAACGCCGCTGGGCCTATTCCAACCCGTTTTCACATTATAAATGAAGTTACCCCTCAGGCGAGTACCAATGTAAACATCATCACCATTGGCAGCAAAAACAACCTCCACCTTGTTGTTTAGCTTGATTTGCACTGCTCCTGACGATAACATTCCGTTGTGCACGGCTGTTCCGAGATCCAGAATCTGATCATTGGAAAAGCCGGCTCGTCGCATAATTTGTACAACGTCGTCGGGGCTTAAAGAAATTACGTTCCGGTTACTCACCGGTACGACCTCAAAGCCCCTATCATAACTCATACAACCGACCACACCCGAAGCCAGAAGCGCCAGCAGCACAACATTCACGCCACAACTTCTCGATTCGTACTTCATTGACTTCACAACTGTTAACTCCCTATAAGTTTTTCAGCCGATCAGAACCGTGACAGGCTTTCTCTAAGACGCATCTTAAATCCCTGCTCTCCGCGCTCTGTACTCAGTTGGGGTAGGGTCGAAGCCGGAGCTTGAATCCCAGTTGATGGTCCGCCGAAACTGACGGGTTGGGCGGTCTCGGATACCAGGTGTGCCGTCACGAACACGGCGATCTCTCTGGTAGACTCATCAGACTCGTTATTACGAAACAGATACCCAACTACCGGCACACGGCTGATGCCTGGGACCCGCTTGTGTTTCAGTCGTGTCCGGTTCTCCGTCAGGCCGGCCAGTGCAACCGTTCCGCCGTCTTTGATACGCACGACGTTACTGGCTGTTCGGCGCGTAACAACAGGAAGGTCGCTTCCTCTACCGCGCGGTATGCTGTCACTGACCTCGACAGCCACCTGCAGCGTAATATCGTTATTATCTCCGATGCGAGGCGTGATGGTTAATGTCGTGCCGGAGGTGATATCCCGCAGCTCTGAACGCGCGTACCCATAGTAGCCTATTTCCGGCGCGGTCATCATATAGTACTCTTCGGTTAAAACATTGATTTGCGACTGCTTGCCATCCTGTGCTAAGAGCTGCGGCTTGGCCAGTATGGTCGCCTCGCCATTCTCAGCAAGAAGGTTCAGCGTCATCTCCAGCGAATTGGTGAATGTTGCATCAGGGGTATAGCCGATCCTGACGCCCCACGGCCAATTGCCGGCATAGTCGGACAACGCCCCAACCGCACGCCCCTTCAGGTCGTTGCCAAAAAGACCTGCGGTAATCGTGGGCCAACCCCACTCGACACCCAGGTTCAGCAGGTCACCGCGTTCCATAACGACGATGCTGGCATCAAGCAAAACATTACGCGGCGGCACGTCCAACTCTTCGAGGTCCGCGACGATACGATTCATCAAAGCCGGCGGTGCCGTGACAGTTACTGTGTGCGTGCCGGTTTCGCCCTGAGCGTATTGCCGAAAAGCGGCCGATAAAAGGGCTATTGCCGAGTCTGCGGTGGCATAGTTCAGTTTTATACGACGCGTTTCGCTCACCATCGGGAACATCGCATCTTCTAACTTTGCTGAGCAAACCAGGTAATAATACGGTGTCTTCTTCACAACGTACGGAGTACCTGCCAAAACGATTTCCAGTGCCGTTTCCAGCGGCACCGCTTTGAGGTCGCAGGTTACCTTCCCAACGACGGTCTCATCCGGAATAATCGGAATACCCGCCTGCGTTGCAATGGCCTGCAGCACCTCCGTGGGAAGGTCACTATCGACGAATGTATTAGTAATAAGCGCTGCTTCTGGAGCAGCTTCTACTATCGGGCCTCTTGGTGCAGCAGCCTGAACCAAAAGTTCGGACAGTTTCTTTTGCATCTCGTCTATCTGTATCTCCAAAGGCGTTTTCGGTACGGCAGCCACCTCAGCAGGGCGCTCGGCCGGGGGCACTCTGGGCTCGACCGGCGGCACTCTGGGCTCAGCAGGGGGTACTCTCGGCTCGGCCGGGGGCACAGTAGGCCCAACGGGAACGAACTTGGGCACCTCGGCCGGGGCGGCCGGGGGCAAGGTGGGCCTGCGAGTTATCACTTCCGGTGTACCATCCCTGTAATTCTGCGTAACGTTAGTGTATGTCTGGGATGGTGGACTGAAGTTGAAGCCTTCTTTTGTGGGTGTAACCTGCCCGCTCCAGCCATACGGCACGGCGATAGTGTACCTGCCTTTACTGTCGGTCGTAGCGGAGCCTCCGCCTTCGCTTGCTGTTATCAACACACCTTCGATGGGTGTGCCCGCAATAATCACGCTGCCGGAGATATTAAACGTCAAGACTTTTGCAGTGTAGCCTTCATTGGTCTGATCCTTGGTAACTGAAGTGTATCTTTTATTAGCCGGTGTGAAAGTGTAACCTTCCTTTGTCGGGGTAACGGTGCCCTTCCAGCCATAATTCACCATCAGTTCATACCGGCCGCTGGCGTCGGTCGTACCGGAACCTCCTCCGGCATCCGCTACTACGAATACCTCTTCGACCGGTCCTCTGTCAGAGATTATCGTACCGGCGATTGTATGCTTCGCCAGCGTCGCGGAGTAGTCCTCGTTAGCCATATCATTTAGAAGATTATCGTATTTCCTCATAGCCGGTTCAAAGCTGTAACCTTCTTTACTCGGCGTAACCGTACCGCTGAAACCATACTTAACGGTGGCTCTGTAAAGGCCAGTATTATCGCTAACGGGATTACCCGGCAGCCCGTTCATTACTATGCCTGCCTCTCCGACTGAACCGGAAATCGTATACGTAATCTGTGCCGGAGTATAGTTCTGATTCATCTGGTCGGCTGTAACGTAATCATACGGCTTGCTCTCCGGTGTGAAAGTGTAACCTTCTTTTTCCGGTATAACCGTACCGCTCCAGCCGTACTCAACGGTGGTGACTTTGTAAGCACCATTGCTTCCGGTAACCGGATTACCCGGCAGACCATTTAAGACTACGCCTTCCAACGCAGTTGTGCCGGCAATGGTTAACACCTTCACCGTCGCAGTGTAGTTCTCATCGCTCTTGTCGATGGTAACTTTGCTATATATCTTGCTGGCTGGTACAAAGCTGTAACCGTCCTTTGTCGGAGTAACCGTGCCGCCGAAGCCGTAGTCAACGGTGGCAGTGTAACTGCCGCTTGCATCGGCAACAGGATTTCCCGGCAGGCCGCTCATTACTACACCGTCTATGCCTGCATTGCCGGAAATTGTATACGTCATCACTGTCGCAGTATAGTCCTCATTAGTCTGGGCGCTGCTAAGTTCGGTGTACTGCCGCTCAGAGGGCTCAAAAGTGTAACCTTCTTTCCTCGGCGTAACCGTGCCGCTGAAGCCGTACTGGACTTGGACACTGTAAGTGCCGTTCCTGAGGCTCACCGGATTACCCGGAAGACCATTTAAGACTACGCCCTCAACCCCAACCGAACCGGAGATTGTAAAGGTGATTAGTGCCGGTTTGTAGTTTTGATTTGTCAGGTCCCTGACAACGGAATCGTATGGTTTATTAGCCGGCGTGAAAGTGTAACCTTCTTTTTCCGGTATAACCGTGCCGCTCCAGCCGTACTCAACGGTAACACTGTAAGTGCCGTTTGCGCCCGTAACCGGATTACCCGGCAGGCCATTTAAGACCACCCCCTCCATACCATCTACAGTACCGGAAATAGTAAAGGTCTTCACCGTCGCAACGTAGTCCTCGTTACTCATGCTGCCGGTAACTCTACTATAGCTCTTGCTGGGCGGCTCGAAGATGTAACCGTCTTTTTGCGGTATAGCCTTGCCGCCCCAGCCGTACTGAACGGTAGCAGTGTAGGTGCCATCGCTGCCGGTAACGGGATCATTCGGCAGACCTTTTATCGTCACGCCGCTCAATCCTCCTGAACCATCGCTGCGAGTTACTGAACCGGAAATAGTATAAGTTACCGGTATCGCTTCAATTGCCTGGCCGTTCGCATCCAGCGCGCAAAGCACAACGATGCAGAATATTATCGCACCGCCCGATAAAATCCTACAGATTTTTTTCATAGCCATAAGTCTGGGTCCCTTTCTGCAACAATCAACCGGCAATCTTACGGCTCTTCTGCCTTGTATCGGCAATCCAGCCCCTATCTTTAGCAAAAAATGCCTCCGCCGGCCTATTACCATCGAACCTCCTCGATTCTCGATACTCGATTCTCGATACTCGATTTTTTTCATTTACGAGCATTGAGCATATAGTATCGAGACACCAATTACCATTTAACCTCCACCTTCTGTGCGAGTTCCTCCTCTGTTTGCATGATTTCAACGAATCTCTGCTCTGCCCTCTCGCCTGTAACCCGTATAGCCATTTGTTTGGTTGCAATCGTGTCTGGGGCGTATTCTAAACCCGCTACAAGACGATAAATACCCGCAGGGACACTGGAAAAATCAAGAATTTCGGAGAAATCCCTGGCTTCAAACGGCAGCAACAGACCGTACCTGTTGCTGCTGAGCGTTGTCCTTATTCTGGATCTTCCGGTATCAGGCTCCACAACAGCGACCCTGCACCTGGGCGTTAAGTGGATGCTACCAAAATTGCCGCCCCTGACGGCAACAAGATACTGCGACGGATTCGCCGCGGCGGCAATTGATAGCTTCTGTATGTAGGCCAGAGGGCTGGCCGTGATGTTACTGTTTGAGATACATGCGTACGTGGTTGTCAGCCCTGCGTTCTGACCATCGTCAGCATACGTCGACTGCAGACGCAGAACCGAATAATAGCAGGGATGCAACGCTGCGGTGCTCGGCATCATAGCACTGACTCGCACGGTCTGCTGCCCACCGATGGGCAGCGTGAATCTGTCAGGCACTACCTGCACCCACCCGCTGCAGTCCAAATCCTCCCCCCTGACGTTGCCGAAGGAAACATTGTAAAGGGTATCCGGAAATGCCAAAGACACGCGGATATTGACCGCTTCATCCCCTCCATTAAATACTCTTAGCGCTGCCATGCGCGTAGCCCCCGGCAGCGTGCTTATGTAAACCTCGCTCGGTTCCAGGACAAGTGGCGCATCGCCCGCCACATCTTTAATACCCGGGTGGCCGGCAAAATCCATCTCCTTATCAAACATATTTGCACGTCGGCCATCCACGTAGAGCACTCCGTTTATCCTGTATTTCCCTGCCGGAAGAGCTCGCCCGAGGCTGCCTCTTAAATTCAATTCGACCCCCGGCATGATGTTGGCGCCGGGAAACTCAGTCTCGGTAATCATCCGCCAGTGTCCACCTAAGAAACCTCTAACCCTCGTGAAGACCTTCACGTTGGAGTACGTCCCACCCTTATTTGCAACATTTACGGAGACCATCGTTGTTGCCGGGTAGTTTCCGGTGCTCGCAACGGCCTCCAGCCCAACGTCTTTATATCCGACGTCGTGGCGTATCGGCCGACCTTGTACCTCAACAAGAACAGGAAGCAAAAACTGTATTACCACAGCAATTCCTTGTACTTTCTCCGGCCTGGGCCGCAGCACGGCCATAATCCCCGCAGCGTAGAAGCCACGGATACCGCGAGGTACTCTTAATTTTAACTGTAATTCGTATATCCCCAGCGGGATGAGCTCAATAGTCTCAGGTTCCAGGCTTATCCAATTGATGCACGAGGACAGCTTTGACCTATCAAAATTAATATCATTGGGGTCAGCAGAATTAGGTTCAATTATCCGCCACGAGCCATCCTCCCACTGGCTCAAATCTACTAAATGCAAATCTATCGTATGGATGGCGTTGGGGTCGGTGCTGCTTAACTTCAGGATGGTCTCGTACAACCGGCCGGGGGGAGCTTGAATGTTCAGCTTCATCGGAGTAACCAGAAACTGTCCAAATGCAGGCCCAGCGGACAAAACTACAGCTAATGCAATTGCAGCAACCCAAACCATACCAGAACCGTTAAGAAACAGACTTTTGATGGGCGGCCGCAGCCTGCCATCACCGCAGTTGTCTTTATTTCCAGCCAAGCAGCAATCCATTCCTTTACTTTGGTTGCCCATTCGTTACCTCCCAATTAAGAACCTAAAACGGCACTAATAATCTATGCCAACTGTTTCAAAATTCTTGAATCTTGCTCCGCAATTCTGATACGCCAGTGTAAAAACCCACCCTAAAACCATTCTTGGCATATATCCATTTTTGATACTCAAATCTTGATTTATCCCTCCTTGTCAGCTCCCTCAATTTCACATTAATAATACATACTACGGCTTTTTACATTGTTCGGCGATTTAACGTCCTTACTTTTTGTAAATCCTTATAAAATCCTCATAAACAACACCAACGAGCAATATTAAAAGCCTCCGTTGGCAATCTAATGTCCATGTTTCCGATACAGACATTCTCACTTAGCCCCTGCTCATAATAAGACATTTCTTAATCTTACCATTTCTCCATTTAAATGTCAAGGTTAAATTGTCTAAATCACCCAAATTCACCATTTTTTATAAAAAATTTAGGGAGGGATGGTTTATCCATCCCTCCCTTCCTTTTCTTAGCTTCTTAGCAGTCAACAGAACTTTGGAAGACTACTTATGTTCGTCAACAACTTAACGAACAATGCCGCTGTTCGGTGAAACACACATCTTCTAAGGCTCTATTACGGAGGCGTACCTTTTGGTTTTACCCTTACTGACAGGTAACCGATCTCTTCCGCAGTACCAGCTGGATGCTCACCCATAAGCTTTACGTTGTAAGCTTGGACACAAGCTTCTACTTCGTGCCAGGCACCATCGCCGGGGATTATCAATGGCTCAGCGCCGTTGAATCTTTCCTTATGGTCCATGTCCCAACCGCTATGGCTCACGTCACCATCAAGCTCTGCCTCAAAGTTGGCTCTTATTGAAATCTTCGCACATCCATAATAGCACGGCCAATTTTCTGGTTTCCTGCCGATTTCCGAGCATTCCACCTGCTCTAACAGGATTTCCGCATCATCGCAGCCGTCGATTTCAACATAAAAACCAACCTCCATCCAAATTGGGATACGGCAGATTTCGACCTTCTTGTACTCTACTGGCCATGGATAGGGATGTCCTTTATAACCCCACTTACCACATTCCAGCTCAATCCCTTCCACTGCTGCCTGTACCGTAACTGCCAAAAAAGCTGTCAATGCAATAGCAATTAAACATTTCTTTAACATCTTTATTTCCCTCTCTAAAACCGTTGCTCCGTAAAGGCCGATTATAGGCCTGCGGGGCTAAGACAGTTCTTTCTCGCCCAGGCCCAAGAACGCCTGAGCTGCACAATCACGACAGCGGGCAAAAATCTTTTTGGCCGACTACGGCGGGCATGCCCGCATTGCAACCCACTTCGCCGGGGCTCACGAGGTTTACTATATTTAAAACCTCCGATTATCATCACCGATGACAATCATTTTTACGCCTTAAGACCGAGCCAGCTTCCTAAAGCAACTCGCAAGTGCTGCTCCGCCCGCGAGTCGACATTTCTTTCACTACCACACCTCCTTTCTCCCCTGTCCTTTAGAAGGGGATTTCTATTCTTGTACAGCACCTATCCATGGGTCCTGGGCATATTCAATTAACTTATTAACGCGCGATATACGCCGCGCACTCCTCCTCATCTTGTTTCATCGCCTTCTGTCCTTAAGAAGGCGGCATTAACGTAAGTATAAGGGCTCCTGTATATACTCCCTCCGGGTCCTGGACGCTGGTCTGCACCCTGAAACTTAATGTAATATCATGGTCCCCAAACACCGGCTTCGATATCATCACATCATTGTCCATCTGGATAAAGCCATTCGTTTCTGGTGACTTTATGGAAATACGCTCAGGGGGTATGAAACCGAATGGGGGGCGCGTTAATCCGGTAGTAGAAGCGAAGATTGAGCCGTGCAAACAATTGGATCTCACCCGAATTATTACCGCCGAGTCTAAGACATGAAGGCCCTGGAACTTTGTGGTCCCGAGGTTAACTTCCTTGGCCAAAGCGAATATCTCGACGAATGCCTCATCGGGCTCTGGCTTAATAGTTATCCCCTTCGCATGGGCAATTGCCGCCCACTCGAAGAGCACTACTGCCACCGCCAACGTTATTACTAATTTCTTCATTTTTTTCTCCCCCACTTCCTAAAGACATCCTCTTTGCTACCGAGCGCAGTAGCCCTGGTTGTCTTCCAATCCGTGCCTTTCAGGCAGTCCATTTTGATTTGTTCTCTCGGCGTCTACTCCGTTAGTGCCCGCCGCTTTTAGCTACTTAGCGGTTCTTGGTTGTCTAACTGGTTTCGCCAGAGGGCCTAAAAGTGAAGCGTATTAAGAAATGAATGTGTGGGTTCTTTTCATCTCTCCTCACTTTCACTCTCCTCACTTTTACTATAGCACCATAAAAATTTTAGTGCTAACAAATAAATTATCACCCTCTCAAAAAAGCGCGCATACAAATCTATGCGCTTTAACTCATGAATATTACCAGTTTTCTTCCTCCATGTCAATAGATAATTTATAAAAATTAACTTTGCGAATTTATCGATTTTCTCTATTTTACCTACTTACCTGTATGATGTCAACAATTAATTTCTAAAATTTAACTTTTTTGCCTTTTCTGGTTTTTGTCAATTTTTATTATTTTATCTAATTTTCCTTGAAATATCAACTATAAAATTAACGAAATTTCCAAATTTTTTAGCTATTTTTTTCGGGCTTTTTGTCTTGATTTTCTCACTATTTCTATCCTAACTTTGAGAATTCAAGGAACTCAAAATTCGCATAAAGTATTACAGCACAATGAGATACGATACACAATAACTGGCCTTGATTAGGTCTTTGGCCGCTTTTTGAATCCTCGTTTTATCCTATCAGGTACGGTCTGGAACAGATATTTTTTATACCGGCTCTAATACCATTTAACTACCGCATAGATGTAATCTACCAATATTTTTTTCTTCGCAACACTGTCATTATTTTTAATTTGCAACTGAAGGGAATTTATCTGTTCAGGAGTAATCACAAAACTCGTAACATCCCATGAGTCTATCGCCTCATTGTATTGCCCTTCACGGACCGGAGCATCTGCAGACGCCCAAACCACCGGATTACCTGGCCAGCCAGTTCCTATGCTCCATTGTAATTCTCCCGAAGAAAATTGTTCTTCCTCGAAGTGTTCCACATAAATTACGACCGATGCTATTACGGCACCTGCCGGGATAGGCACGTCTGAAAAATCGTAGGATGTAAACGAATCATATTCGATTTCCCACCAGGCGTTATCAGCAGCCTGGACAACGCCGGCCTTACCGCTTGCTAACAAATTTTTTTGGCCCTTTTCATCGTAGCCGTCTGCTATGGTCAAGGTGATTGTCGGAGGCAAGCTCACCGGCTCGACCTTGATTGCAATATTCGTCACGGCGATATCGGTTCGGCCCTGTCCCTCGCTGTCCTGCGTAACCACAGTTTTCGTGAGCGGCTCACTGCTCACTACGTTAACGTCGCTCGCCAGCACATCAACCGTTACTACGGGCCTATCCCGCTGTGCCTTCGCACCATCATAACCAGCCACCGGCGGGTCGTTGACCGGCGTCACCGTAATCGACACCGTTGCAACATCGCTGTCTGCCGTGCCGTCGTTGACTCTGAAGGTAAAGCTGTCCGAGCCATTGAAATTCGCCTCCGGCTTGTAGATAAGATTTGGCGGTGTGCCATCCAGGCGCCCGTGAATTGGACCTGTTACGACACTGTAGGTCAGCGGGTCCCCGTCAATATCACTGCCGGCCAATGTAATCGGCACCAGCGTATCCTCCTGTATCGTTACACCGACATTATTAGCCATTGGTGGGTCGTTGACCGCCGTAACTGTAATCAACACGGTTGCAAGAGCGCTGTCTGTCGTGCCGTCGCTGACCTTGAAGGTAAAGTTGTCTGACCCATTGAAGTTTGCCTCTGGCGTGTAGATTAGGTTTGGCGCCGTCCCATCCAATCGCCCATGGCATGGACCTGTTACGACACTGTAGGTCAACGGGTCTCCGTCAATATCACTGCCGGTTATGGTAATTGACGCCACCGTGTCCTCCTGTATCGTTACACCGCCGCCATCGGCACAACTGGCGTTGGGGGCCTTTACCCCTGCGGCCGTACCAATTGCATAGTTGACAGCCGCCTCCAGCAGGTCATAACCTTGCAGAAACAACAATGCCTGTGCCTTCGGAGAAGCGGCAAAGAAACCAATGCGAATATCCGCCGCTACCTGGCCGCTGCCATCTCCTGCGGGCCTGGCCAGGGCAGCTCCCTTGTTGTACACAAAATAAACATCCGCGTTTTTTTGTCTATTGCCGGAAGCTTTTGCAATGACAATGGCGTCACCGCCCGCCGTTGATGGTCCAGGTATAATCATCCCCTCGTCGGGTTCTGCGAAGACAGCTACATTGCCGCTATATCCGGCTGCCAAAAGATGGTCGGGATTAACGATACTGATATTCACAGAATCAGGCCTCTGACGTGCAGCCTCGACAGTTGACATCCCCATCTCATAAAAGCAATTAGGCTCGGCCACGATAATCGGAGTTTCGACCTCTGTGATTTCGTTTTTAATTTTATCAGAACTGACCGACTCCGAAATATAGACCAAATCCGCGGCAGCAGCGGCGCTCTCAGTGGTTCCTTCATCCTCATCGTCATCAAAATACACTACCGTGTGCCCAAGCTTTTCAAAGAAATGTTTTATCACAGCGTCACCGCCGTGGAGCTCAGCCGGCTCACCTATTACAAATAGGATATCGGCTCCCGTGGTTACCGTAGCCGAAAGACTAAGTACTACCGCCAAACAGACTAAGTATTTTACAAGCCTTTTCTCCAACATGATTTTTTCCTCCTAATAGAGCACTGCTGCGCACCATGAATCTCAAAATATTATTTTTCGATTGAGCTCGAAATAATTTCGAGATTCAGAGCCCGATGTATCAAGAAACGTTCAAAGCAAAAGATTTGTGCATCGAAACCCTCGATGGTCTCTCTATGCTCTGTGACTTGTCAAAAGTTATATTCTTCGTTCCTTCTTAGAAACCACCCTCATAGCACCAGCTTTGCCACTGGCCAACCCAACCACAAACGCAACAGATACAAAGTAAACAAATTTTTGACATGATATTCCTCCTTCCAAGAATTAAAAGACTCCTTAAATACCCGGACGCTTACAAGATAACGCCTTGCGGGATTACTTTTACTTAACATGTCCTCCATTTAGCCATTTAGAATCTGAGCGTAGAGAGTAGTATACTTTTATCTTTCCTTATCTGCAAGCATATTTCTTAATGAACTTATAATAAAAAAGTATTTTTTGCCCTCGGCGAAGCGCCGCATCCTTAATAACGGCCGATATCAACTGAATTTACCGCAATTCGGCACCGCCAAAAGCCAGGCAAATTTTGAACACAATTACAACCTCTTTTTCTTGTCCATCGTTGAAATGATAGGATTTCACCCGACTTACTCCTTTTGCTCTTGCAAAATCCTGCCTCTTGCCCTACAATTTTTATCTTGCTGGAATGATTAAAGCTCAATGCACGATAAAAAGGATAAGGTCGAGCATCGAGCATCGAGTATCGAGTATGTTTGAGTCATTAACCGAGAAATTTAACTTAGTTTTCAGGTCATTGGCAGGCCGAGGACGGATTACCGAAGCGAACATCTCGGACGCTATGCGAGACGTTCGTAAGGCCCTCCTGGAGGCGGATGTCAACTACAATGTGGTAAAGACGTTCTGCAAAGACGTTACGCAGGCCGCCATCGGCGCCGAGGTAATAAAGAGCCTTCATCCCGGCCAGGTTCTGGTAAAAATCGTCCACGATGAGCTGACAAAGCTGATGGGGCCGGTCGATTCCCGCGTCTATTTTGTTTCGCCCGGGCCCACGATAATTATGTTAGCCGGGCTGCAGGGCGGCGGTAAGACCACCACCGCCGCAAAACTTGCGAAATATCTGGCAGCAAACGGCAAAAAAACGCTCTTAGTGGCTGATGACCTGCGAAGACCGGCTGCTATCGAGCAATTGATTATCCTCGGAAGGCAGATAGAAATCGATGTCTATAGCGAGGATAACAAAGATTCCGTAAAGGTCGCAAAAAATGCTGTCAAGCACGCCCAAACAAACGGCTACGATGTGGCAGTGCTCGACACCGCAGGCCGGCTGCATATAGACCAGGAGATGATGACCGAGTTGGCCAACGTCGCAAAGGCAATCAACCCTCACCAGATTTATTTAGTCTGTGATGCGATGACCGGCCAGGATGCCGTAAACTCGGCCAAAGAGTTCAACGAGCGGCTTGAGCTTGATGGAGTCATCCTTACAAAACTGGACGGCGATGCCCGCGGTGGAGCCGCCCTGAGTGTGAAAGCCGTAACCGGAAAGCCCATCAAGTTCATCGGAGTCGGCGAAAAGCTCGACAAGCTCGAAGAGTTCCACCCCGACCGTATGGCCGGCAGAATCCTGGGAATGGGCGATGTGATAACGCTCGTGGAAAAAGCCCAGGAGCATTTCGAAGCCGAGGAGGCCGAGAAGCTGCAAAAGAAAATGGCCAAGGGCAGCTTCGGCTTCGACGATTTCCTAAAGCAAATGCAGGCCGTCAAAAAAATGGGCGGTATCAGGGATATGCTCAAAATGATGCCTGGGATGGGAGCACAGCTCAAAGATTTGGACTTCGACGGCGCAGAGCTCCAGCATACCGAAGCTATTGTCTACTCGATGACGCCGCAGGAAAGACGCGACCCGGACATTATAGACCCATCCAGGCGAAGGCGAATTGCCGCCGGTGCAGGCGTGCAGCCCCATGACGTCTCCGGCCTGGTAAAGGCGTTTATGCGCAGCCGAGATATGCTCAAAGCAGTCAGCGGCGGAAGCCTCGGCGGGCTGAAAAACCTTTTCGCCGGCGGATTAAACATCGGGTCACTAAGCGCCGCTATCTCGGGCGGCAGAAAAATTAAGCAGCGCTCAAAAAGAAAAAGAATAATCAAAAGAAGAGGAAAAACTAAGCGACGATAATGTTTAGTATTGAGCAATATCTGGATAAAATAGGTCGGTTTTGTAATGACGAATTCGGCAAACTGGTAAGGAATCAATTTAAAGACATCCAGGGCGCCAGCGAATTGGCAATGCTGGCGGCTCCGAGCACCGAGGAATTAGAGCAGTTGAAAAGGGCGGTAGCGATAATGACGCCGGCTGAAAAGCAAAATGCTGATTCTTTAACCGATGAACAAATACAAAGGATTGCCGCTGACGCCCGAATCGACCCGGCGAACTTAGCGATTTTCTTAAATGGTTACGCTTTACATTGCAAACATGTTTCGTGACTTGCAATAGATAATGACAGGATAACAGGATTAGCAGGATGACTTAAAAAAGATAATGACAGGATAACAGGATTAGCAGGGTAATTTTAAAATATATTGACGGGATGACAGGATTAACTAACTATCTAATCTAAATATCAACTATCCTGTACATCCTTTCTTAAAACATAAAACCTTATGCAGTATGAAGAAATCACAAAGAAAATTATTGCTGCTGCCTATCGAGTATACAATAAAATGGGCTTTGGCTTTTTGGAATCCGTTTATGAAAAATGTTTATTAATTGAACTTGAAAAAGAGGGTCTTCAAGCCGAATCGCAAAAACCTATTATCGTAAAATATGATAACGAAGTTGTTGGGGAATTTAAGGCTGACATCTTAGTCGAAGACACCGTCATATTGGAGTTAAAATCGGTCAGGCAAATTTCGCAGGTCCATGAAGTACAATTAGTAAATTATCTGGTCGCAACCGACAAACCGGTGGGATTAATCCTGAACTTTGGAGAGCAGAAGGTTAAGGTTAAACGAAAGGTCAAGGATTTAGAAAATGAATAACGGGATAAAAAATCAGGATTATTATTTTATACTTTCAAAAAAACAACTAAAAATGAATAAAAAAATAAATCCTGTTATCCTGTCAAAAAATGATTTATAAAATACATCCTGTCAAAGAGGAGACGATTATGGCAGTAAAATTGAGAATGATGAGGATAGGCAGGCGGAATCGGCCGTTCTTTAGAATCAATGCGGTCGAATCGCGTACGCCGCGCGACGGCAAAACACTCGAAAAGCTTGGGTCTTACGACCCGATTGAAAAAGACCCGGCCAAGCAAATTGTACTCAACCGCGAGCGCATCCAGTACTGGCTCGATAAAGGAGCGATACCAAGCGACACGGTCTCGCAAATCCTGCTACGCGCCGGGTTAAAACACAAATATGCTGAAGAAAAGACCGCCCGCCGGTCAAAGGCCCGGGCCATAGCCCGCGCCCGCGGAAAACTGTTCACAAAAGCCGAAAGAATAGCAGCCGAAAAAGCAGCCAAAGGTATAGATGAAAAAGCTGAGGCGGAGGCCAAGGCCGCTGCCGAGACAAAAGCAAGAGCTGAAGCCGACGAAAAAGTAAGGGCCGAAGCCAAGGCAAGAGAAGAAAAGGCCAAAGCCGAAGCTGAAGAAAAATTAAGGGCCGAAGCTAAGGCGAAAGAGGAAAAAGAAAAGGCCAAAGCCCAGATAGTGGAAGAAAAAGCACCGCCCGAACCCGAGGCTAAAGCCGAAGCTGTAGAGCAAAAGCCCCAAGATGAACCGCAAGCAAAGCCCGAATCTCAGAAGGATTGACCATCGAAAAAGTCAGGAATGTGGGCTTCGAAACGATAGTAAATAGTCAATTGTAAATTGCGAGCAATGAGAATTGATATTCTTACGCTTTTCCCGCAGGTTTTTCAAACGCCTCTGAGCTGCTCAATATTAAAGAGAGCCCAGGACCAGAGGCTTGTTGAAATTGTTCTTACCGACATAAGAGATTTCGCAACAGACAATTACAGAAAGGTTGACGATAAGCCGTACGGGGGCGGGCCGGGTATGGTTATGATGCCCGGCCCTGTCTTTGATTGCACCGAGCACGTCCGCAAGTTATCGCCGGAGAAAGGCCGGGTCATCCTTCTTACCCCCCAAGGGCAGAAATTCAATCAGGCAAAAGCAATCGAGCTAAGCGCCGAGAAGCGCCTCATTCTAATCGCCGGCAAATACGAAGGATTTGACGAGCGAATTCGCACCGGTCTGGGCGCCGAGCAAATCTCCGTAGGCGATTTTGTTCTAAGCGGCGGTGAGCTGGCGGCTATGGTAATAATTGACGCGGTTGTCAGATTGCTGCCAGGGGCCCTCGGCGATGAAGAATCTGCGAAAGACGATTCATTCAGCGCCGGCCTGCTGGAGTATCCACAATATACAAGGCCTGAGGTCTTTCGAGGTATGAGGGTCCCTGACATTCTTTTAAGCGGCGACCACGCCAAAATTACCCGGTGGCGGCGTGAGCAGGCCCTCGAACGAACAAAAAAATGGCGCCCTGACCTGTTAGAAGACGCCAAAAAAAATTTTTAAATTTTTTTTTTGAAAATATACACAAGCTATTGACTTTCACTTTATAGAGCTTTTAATAGAACCATTCAAAGCAGGTATTGAACCTGAAAACCATTCCTGGTGTCGTCGAATCCTCAGTTGTCGTAAGGCTGAGGCGATGAACCTGTTAGGAGAGCTTAGAGCGTTTAGCAAGTGGAAGCTTTGAAAGACGAAGTCGACGACCAACGTAGGCGCTGCAAGTTTAATCTGTCGGACGGTAGCGCCACCAGAGCAGGCATATCTTTACCCTACCGTAAGAGCAAACCCGCCGTCAGCGGGACGGACAGTTCGCAGCTTTCTGGCAACACTATCTTTAGCCGAGCCGTCAATTTAAGCCCCAAGTGGTGGGGCTACCGCAGCGAGGAGGAGAATAAGACCCCTAATATTGGTGTCCCTGCCATTTAAGGCCGGACACCCATAAAAAAACTTAAAACTCAAAACTTAAAACTCAAAACTTAAAACTCAAAACTTAAAACTCAAAACTATTGAGATGAGGAACATAAAAAGATGAAGCCGGAAACGAATCACAAACCGCCACAAAAGGGTAAAGGCACCGTGGGATGCGTAAGGTCGCTCGGGCCGGTACCCATCTTAGAGGAATATGTCGAGCCTGATTGGTGGCGCTGTATTTTCAACTCAATCTACCTGAAAACTGATGGCGACGTGATTGACGATGCCCAGATAACCGCTAAAGAAATAGATACGTTTTCAAATATTCTGAAGTTATCGCCGGAGGACAGGATTTTGGACCTTTGCTGCGGGCAGGGACGCTGCTCTCTTGAACTGGCAAGAAGGGGATTTAACAACGTTGAAGGTCTGGACCGCTCACATTATCTGATTCAAAGGGCCAAGGCGCTATCCAAAAAAGAAGGTCTTAACGTTAAATTTAGAGAAGGTGACGCAAGAAAACTTCCATATCCAGCAGATACGTTCGAAGTGGTAATGATTCTCGGCAACAGTTTTGGTTACTTTGACTCGATACGGGACGACATTAGAGTTCTCAAAGAGGTGATGCGGGTCTTGAAGCCCTGGGGCAAGCTTTTGGTCGATGTTACCGATGGGCAATACATGAAAGAGCAGTTTCAGCCCCGGTCGTGGGAGTGGATAGACAAAAAATATTTTGTTTGCAGAGAGCGGTCACTTTCTTTAGACAAGCAGCGACTTATCTCGCGGGAAGTCGTCACGCATGTGGAAAAAGGCGTGATAGCCGACCAGTTTTATGCTGAGCGGCTCTATACTCGCGAAAACCTGCATGAGCTGCTTAAGACAGGCGGTTTTAGCGATATTAACGTGCATTGTGAGATTTCGCCGGATTCGCAGCGAAACCAGGATTTGGGGATGATGGAAAAACGCCTTATCCTGACGGCCGTCGCAAGAAAGGATTGGGCTGCCGGCAAGAGAAAAAAAGAACAGGCAAAGGACGTAGTTGTAATATTAGGCGACCCGACAAAACCTGACCCGTTGAAGCCCTTGCGTGTGTTCGACGACGATGATTTCTACACAATCGACCAGGCAAAAGACGCATTGAGAGAGTTGAACGATTACAGCTTTACTTATCTTAATAACCACGACACTTTAGTTGGCGACCTTTTGAGGCTTAAGCCAAAAATCGACCTTGTGCTTAACCTATGCGATGAGGGCTTTAACAATGACCCTCGAAAAGAGCTTCATATTCCCTCTTTGCTTGAGGTGCTTGAGGCGCCATATACCGGCTCAGGGCCGCAGAGTTTGGCCTTCTGTTACGACAAGTCACTGATTCGTGGAATCGCCAGCGAGATGGGCATTCCCGTGGCCTCGGCCTTTTTTATAAAGCCGGAAGACAGCACTTTCGAGCTTTCTTTTGCATTTCCGGCAATCGTTAAGCCGAACTTCGGAGATTCGAGCTTCGGGATAACCCAACGAGGCGTGGCAAATAGCATCGAGGACATGGTCAATGCAATCTCAGATATAAGAGAGAAGTTTGGCTATGAGAAACCGATTTTAGTCGAGGAATTCCTTACAGGAAAGGACCTTACTGTCGGAATAATCGGAAATCCTCCTGACCCATACATGGTCCTTCCAATTATCGAAGAAGACTACTCGTCGCTGCCGCCGGAACTTCCGAAGATATGCGGCTATGAGGCCAAATGGCTTCCTGATTCACCATACTGGAACATCAAATCAATTCCGGCTAACCTATCTGATGATACTGAGAAATTGATTATCGATTGTTGTTTGAAGCTGTTTGCGAGGCTGGAATGCCGGGATTACGCAAGATTTGACTGGAGACTTGATTCAAAAGGCAATCCGAAATTGCTCGAGGTTAATCCCAATCCTGGATGGTGCTGGGATGGCCATTTGGCAAAAATGGCAAAATTAGCTGGGATGTCTTATTCCGAGACCTTAGGAGCGATTTTGCGTGCCGCTGAAGAGCGTTTAGGGGTTCCTCAGTCTAAGAATGGGGAAACACCGAGCCTGTTTAAAGAAACCGATAAACAAATAAAGGCAAAGATTTAAGGTAGGTACAGATTTCCTATCTGAAAATCATCAACGTTTATCATAACGCAAACCAAACATATACTCCAGGTTCCAAAGGTAGATTATATGTTCCGTAATGTCTAAAAGCTGAAGAGGATATTTTCATATCCTTCATCCCTATAACTATGCCCCATTCCATTAAGGCCCCACCCAAGTTCACCCTGATATTAGGATTACCATTTTCGTCTTCCAAAAGAGCAGCTCCTGCGGGATTAAATATTTTTAACGATTCTGGCAATTTATTGTAATCGAAATAATCAGAATAATCCTCTCTTCTAACCGTTTTTAACCATTCACGTGTTGCCTCTATATCAACTTTACTTCTTATCCGTTCTCGAAAGCCGTGCGCGAAAGCTTTCGAACCAAATCCCCAAAAGTTTGATTTAATTGGAATAAACAAAGATACTAAAAATAGTATTATAAACATTATTGGAAATGCCGTTTCGGCTACAAGTATACGTTTTCCCTTTCTGGTATGGCTCCTCCAATTACGTGACAATCTTACAATACCTGCAAAAAAACAAAAAATAATAAAACCACCTACTATCGGATAAAACATGCAAGCAGAAAGAAATATTAAGTCAGGATAGAATCTTCCGCATAGATAAAAGACCCCTCCCAAAGGAAAAAGGATGGTCAATACAATGGGCAGGACAATGAAAATCACGTCCCACGCATTCCAACTAAAAATGTCCTTTTTCTCTTCACTTTGTTGTATCTGTTGATTCTGCATTTTGCTCGTGACCTGCTAATATTTGTTGTTATATAATCGTAACATCTTAAACCCAATTTCGCACTTAAAAATATTAGGAATGGATAAAATGGAAAACCTAAATAGACGCGAATTTATTAGGCTTTTGGCCGGCGGTTCTATGACGGTAGCACTGCCACTTGGCGGCTGCCAAAACCAATTTGCCGGGCGCAGTGCTACTGCCGTAAAGAGGCCCAATATCATCTTTCTCTTGACCGATGACCATAGATGGGACGCTATCGGCTGCGCCGGCAATCCCATTATTCAGACCCCGAATATCGATGCCCTGGCAGCAAACGGCATAAGGTTTACAAATGCCTTTGTTACCACTTCGATATGCGCATCCAGCCGGGCCAGCATCTTTTCCAGCCAATGGACACGCCGGCACGGCATCAAAAACTTCTCCACAAGCTTTTCACAAGAGGCGCTGGCGCAGACTTATCCGATGCTTCTTCGCCAGGGAGGCTATCGGACCGGCTTTGTAGGAAAGTATGGGGTCGGAAGAGGCCCCGATATGCCAGCCGACAAATTCGACCTCTGGCACGGCTGCCCCGGCCAATGCGACCCCTACGAACGCAAAGACGAAAACGGCAACTACAAACATCTGACGCAAATTATGAGCGAGCAGGCCGTCGAATTTTTGCACGGCTGCTCAAAGTATCAGCCGTTCTGCCTGTCGGTAAGTTTCAAGGCCCCTCATGCACAGGATGCCGACCCACGCCAGTTTGTTTACGACCGGGCGCATAAAAACCTGTATAAGGATGTTACTATTCCGGTTCCGGAAACGGCTGACCCTTGCTATTTTGAGGTCCTGCCGAAATTCCTGCAAACCTCCGAGTCGCGCCGGCGCTGGCAAAAACGCTTCGCGACGCCCCAAATGTATCAGGAGTCTGTCAAGAGCTACTACCGGTTGATTACCGGCGTGGATTTTGTCATTGGGAAAATCCGGCAGGAGCTAAAACACCTGAATTTTACGGATAATACGGTGATAATATTCAGCGCCGACAACGGCTTTTATCTCGGCGAGCACGGCCTGGCCGACAAATGGTTTCCGCACGAAGAATCTATCCGTGTGCCCTTGATTGTTTTTGACCCCCGAACAAAAAATCGAAAATTGAAAATCGAAAATCGAAAATCCTACAAGGGCGTTACTCTCGAACAGATGGCGCTTAACGTAGATATTGCCCCGACCATCCTGGAACTGGCCGGTCTGAATGTACCGCAGCAGATGCAAGGCCGAAGCCTGCTGCCGCTTTTAAGAGGCAAAAAGCCTAAGTGGCGAACCGAATTCTTCTACGAGCATCCATTTGAGCACAAAACCATTGCCAAGAGCGAGGCCCTCCGAACGCGGCGGTGGAAATATGCCCGCTACATCGATTACGATTACGAGGAGCTTTACGACCTGAAAAACGACCCGCACGAAACGACAAACTTAGCAAAAGACAGAAAATACCAGCAGAAGTTAGAGTCTTTGCGAAAATGCTGCGACGAGCTGGCCAAAAAAGCCGCAGGCAAATAATATAAACAAGAAAAAAAGCAAGTGGGCTTTCGATTCAACTTGGTCTTCAACGGAACGAGTAGTCCACCGGTTCTTTCTACATAACGCGATTACCAGGATAGGTAGAAATGACTTTAACACGACGCTTGCGAAAAAGATTGGTAGGTAAAGTTTGCCATACAGGATTTATTCCATTTTATTTAATAAAGAATGGATTAACATGGTATGGTTTTTTTGTTGCAGGAGGATTTCTGGCTCTTATATCGGAGATAGGCTGGGTTATTCAAGATATTTGGAATAAAGTTAGAAAAGTTGAGGACAATAGAAAATATATATTAGGAAAACCGTTAATATATCAATTAATGGGAATAGGGTTAATAGCTTTTGGAGCAGTGCTCAATTTATTGTGTATTAGTTTGATAACACCAATTATTGTAGGAATAGGACAGATAGCAATAGAGGTAAAAATAAGAAATAATACATATGGAAAAATAAATAAAGATTGTGTGACACATTGGTATGATGGTTTAATTTATAATCTTTGCGTTGATCCGTATCTTATAGGTTTGCGAAGGAAAGTGGTGGATTATATCCCAAGAGATTCTAATGTTATTGATATTTGTTGTGGACCGGGAACGTTAGTGTTTGAACTTGCAGAACGTTGTAGGAGCGTAGTTGGCATCGATATTTCATCAAAAATGATTCGGTATGCGAAACAGCGCAAAGAAAAAGAATATGTAGAAAATGTTGATTTTATCAGAGCTAACGCAACTGATTTGAGGATATTTGAAGATGATAAATTCGATTATGCAACCATCGTCATGGGATTGCACGAGTTGGCCCAAGAGATCGTCGTAAGTATGTTAAAAGAAGCAATTCGAATTGCAAAAAGATTATTGATAGTAGATTATATGACGCCCTTGCCTATAAATAAATTTGGTCTTATTGCAAGATATCTTGAAATAAATGCGGGGGCGGAACATTTTAGAGAGTTTTTACAATATAATAAAAAGAAAACATTGGAGAGTTTATTGGAAGATGCGGGATTGGTAATTGAAAGAGAGCAAAATGAAACGAAGTTAGGATTAAGAATTGTAAGTACATCAAAAAAATAAAATATTAAAGAGTAAACAGATAAAAACAGTTCTTAGAATTAATTTATCAATTTCCTACAGGACGATATGCGATGATTTCTAATGATGTGAACCGACGCCAATTTCTTAAAATTGCAGGGTTGGCTTTAGCCCACCAATTTTCTGCTGCAGCGGCTGTATCTTTAACCGGCTGTGGAAGTAAACTTGCCACAAATAAAAATTCGGCAAAACAGACGAACATCATCTTCATCATAGCTGACGACCTGGGCTACGGCGACCTGGGCTGCTACGGCCAGAAGCACATCAAAACACCCAATATCGACCGGCTCGCAATTGAGGGCACGCGCTTCACGCAATGCTACACCGGCTCGAGTGTTTGTGCGCCGTCGCGTAGCGTCCTGATGACCGGCCAGCACACCGGCCACACCCGCGTCCGCGGCAACAAAGGTAAAGTCGGCGGCATCGGCCCGCAGCACCGCGTCCCGCTCGAAGCCGAAGACGTAACGGTCGCCGAAGTGCTAAAACTGGCCGGCTATGTAACCGGTATCACCGGAAAGTGGGGCCTTGGAGAGCCGGATAGCACCGGCATACCAAATCGGCAGGGTTTCGATGAGTGGTTCGGCTATCTAAATCAGGACGACGCCGCAAACTACTATCCGCCGTTCCTCTGGCACAACGAAAAAAAGGTAATCCTTGAAGGAAATAAGAACGGCCAACAAAAGCAGTACTCGCACGACCTGTTCGCCGATTTTGCCCTGAATTTTATTCGCCGTCACAAGGATAAGCCGTTCTTTCTGTACGTGCCCTTTACCATCCCGCACGCAGAGTACCAGATACCCAGCACAGAACCCTACACGGACAAGCCCTGGCCAGACAACGCAAAGGTGCACGCCGCAATGATTACACGAATGGATGCAGACGTAGGGCGCATTATGGCGCTGCTGAAGAAATTGGCCGTCGACGAACAGACGCTCGTATTCTTCTACTCGGACAACGGAGCGGTCAATCGCTGGGATGGGCTTTTCGACAGCTCCGGCCCGCTGCGGGGACGTAAGAGCGACCTGTATGAAGGCGGTATCCGCACGCCTATGATTGTCCGCTGGCCGGGCAAAGTGCCCGCAGGAAAGACCAGTGATGCGGTCTGGTACTTTGCCGACGTCCTGCCGACCCTGGCCGAGCTTGCCGGCGTTAAACCGCCGGATAACATCGACGGCATCAGCGTCCTGCCCACGCTGCTCGGCGAGAAACAAGACACGGACGACCGCTTTCTCTACTGGGAATTCTTCGGCAATCTTCGCCAGGCAGTCCGCTGGCGTAACTACAAGGCTGTTCGCTTAGCGGCGGACAGGCCGTTGGAGCTTTACGATTTGGCTAAGGACGGCGCCGAGACCAACAACATCGCTTCTCAATGTCCCGAGGTGATGGCTAAGTTCGAGGACTATCTCAAAACCGCCCGCACCGATTCGCCAAACTGGCCCGTCGAAAGCCCAGCGGCCGGAAAATAATCACCTCCGGAAAAAACTTGCCTTCGTCACAGAAACAGGTATATTTGCTTTTTATGTAAGCGAAGTACGTTTTACGCTTCATCAGACACGAATTGACAAGGAGATAAATCAGTGAAAACTGAAATGCTGGATGCGGTCGAGAGCAAAAGTCTCAAGAAAGAAGTACCGCACTTCGAAATAGGCGATATTGTTGATGTCCACTGCCTTATCAAAGAGGGCGATAAGGAGCGCACACAGATATTTACCGGCACAGTAATCGCGCGCAAGGGCCGGGGCATTAACGAAACGTTCACGGTTCGGCGAATCGTCGATGACGAGGGCGTCGAGCGGATTTTCCCGCTTCATTCACCTAACGTTCTCGATATCAAACCGGTTCGAAGCGGCAAAACAAGACGCGCAAAATTGTATTACCTCCGCAAACGAACCGGCAAGACCGTCAAACTGTCTCATCGACACAGCGAACACACCGTCACCAAATAAAAATTAAATCCGAAATTCGAAATACTAAGAACTAAACAATATCAAAATTCAAATGTTCAAATGACCAAAACGCTTATAATCTTGCCTGTCGGTAGACAGGTTTCGAATTTTTTTCATTTGAATCCTTCGGCTTTGCTCCCCGCTTCGCCGAAATGATGAGGCTTCGCAGGGCAAGCAGGACAGATTTGTTTAGGATTTCTCCACAGGATGCCTTACGGCGGATATTTGAAATTCGGATTTATTTGTAAATGGATATGCTGCTGAACAAACGCAGGTTATTGGCCGACACAAAACTGCTCGGCCGGTGGGGCGAAAAATACTGCCAGAGGTTCTTGAAAAAAAAGGGCCTCAAAAAGCTCGCTGGCAACTTCTCCTGCAAAACCGGCGAAATCGACCTGATTATGGTCGACATCGACGGGACCATCGTTTTTGTTGAGGTCAGAACCAGAGCCGACGAAAGTTTTGGACCAGCCGAATCGTCCATCACATCTGCCAAGAAAGCCAAACTGCTCAGGACTGCTCAGTATTTTCTCACGACCCACAAAATAGAGAACCGCCCTTTTCGCTTTGATGTTGTTACGATAGTGCTGGCGTCAACCGGCCGGCCGCTGTTAAGACATTACGAAAACGCTTTCGTACCATAGAGATTTACTTATAGACCCAGAACGACTACATCAAACACAATGGAACTGATTGATACGCATTGTCATTTAACTTTTGACGATTTAGCACGCGACATCGACGCCATTTTAGCCCGCAGCATTGCTGCGGGTGTGATTGAGTGGATAACCGTCGGAACAGACCTGCAAGAAGACAGAAAAGCAATCGAATTTGCTGAGAGATTCGATGATATGTATGCTGCAATCGGTATTCATCCACACGATGCCAAAACCATGACCGAAAACACAATCCAGGAATTAAAGAAGCTGGCGCAGCATAAAAAGGTCGTCGCTATCGGCGAAACAGGCCTCGATTACCATTACAATCTCTCGCTGCACGAAGACCAGACAAGGGTGTTCGCCGAGCACCTTGCAATCGCTGCGGAATTGGCGCTGCCGGTGATTATACATTGCAGAAATGCCTTCGATGAGACTTTGGAAATCTTGGACAATTACGCTGGCGATGTTAAAAAAGTCGTGTTCCACTGTTTTAGCGGCTCAGCCGAGCAGGCAAGGATTGTTCTCGATAGGGGTTTTTACATCTCTTTTACGGGCGTTGTTACTTTCAAGAATGCTGAAAAGACCCGCAAGGCCGCCGCCGTCGTCCCTCTTGACAGACTGATGCTGGAGACCGATTGTCCGTACATGTCGCCGGAGCCGATGCGAAAGCAGAAGGTAAATGAGCCGGCCCTTATGGCCCACACCGCCGCTTTTCTTGCCGGCTTAAAAAAGATGGACTTAGCCGATTTCGCCCAGGCCGTAACCGCCACCAGCAAAGCCTTTTTTGGCTTACAGTAGGGTGTGCACTGCACACCTCTTTTTGAAGGAGACAGCTAATTCATTAAATCATTAATCGTAATAAGGAGGATAATTTTATGAAAGAAGGCATGGAAATGAATCGAAGACAATTTATGGGCACTTCACTGGCCGCCGCTGCAGGATTGGCGGCAAACATCAATAGCATTTCTCAGAGTGCTCAAAAGAAAAAGTCGAATATGAAGATTGGTTTGTACAGCGTCACATTTCTCGGAATTTGGTATCGCGGAGAGGCCCTTTCTTTGGAGGAGATGATTAAACGAGCTAAAAATTATGGTTATGAGGGCATTGAAATCGATGGAAAGCGTCCCCACGGCAATCCGCTTGACTGGCCGACAAAACGTTGTAAAGAGCTTCGCTCAGTCTCTGATGGAGAAGGTATTGAAATTTATGGAGTTGCGGCCAATAACGATTTTAGTAGTCCCATGCCGGAACATCGAGGCTGTCAGATTGCTTATGTTAAAGAGCTAATTCGAATGACATCCGATTTGGGTGCGAGGACTTTGCGGGTGTTTCTGGCCTGGCCGGGCGTAACCAAACATCCACAACTGGCAAAATATACCATCGCAAGGGACATTTGGAAATATACCCATGAAAAATTTACAGAAGAAGAAATATGGACCTGGTGTCGCGAAGGCATGGTGGAATGTGCACGATATGCTGAAGAAGCCGGCGTTATTTTGGCATTACAGAATCATGCTCCTGTTATTCGAGATTACCCGGATGTGCTGCGGATGGTCAAAGAAGTCAATTCTAACAGCCTGAAAGTCTCACTGGATGCTCCGATTATGGTGGATAAAAGTCCTGAAAATATCTGGAGAGCAGCCAAAGCCGTGGGTGATTTGCAGGTCTTGTCCCATTTTGGTGGTGAATATGATAGGGATGAAAACGGCAAAATAAAAGGTGCGGCATTCTATACGCCTTTCATTCAGGCAATGCACGAGATTGGATATTCCGGCTATATGAGTTATGAATTATGTCATCCTCTGCCGGTAGTGGATGGTCAGACGGTAGGCATCGAGTATGCGGAAAAAAATGCGCAATTAGCTGCTGAATTTATGCGAGGACTCATTACCGAGGTTACAAAAGGATAAAAATAGGAAAATAAAGACGGTGGTAGGCTTGCCACTTTGCGAATTAGTTCTTCACCGCGTAGTACACGTGCATCTCTGACCTCTATCATCTGTCCTCATCGACCAATCACCCACTTAACATCTGTCATTCGTCTTTAGTCTTGTGTCTTGGGTCTGGGGTCTTGGGTCTTGTGTCTGGGGTCTTCTGTCTTTTGTTCTTTTACCTGATACCCTGCTATCCTGATAATCTGCATCCTGATTTTCTGATAACCTGATAACCGTTTACCATCCTACGAGTATCCAGCATCGAGTATCGAGAATTGTCTTATTTCACCAAATGTCCAAAAGGAATGAAAACGGCTTTGTTAGTATTAAAAATCGGATTTTAGTGCTGCGATTTGACTTTTTGTCAAATCGGGGCTATATTTAAGTAACCGGATAGCATTCAGTAATCAATTCGAGAGGGGTTTTGCGCCATCCAGTATAAGTATGACAGGGACGTTTGATAATAGTGCAGTTATCGAGGTTCAGCAGGCCAACGACATCGTTGACGTGATAAGTGAGCACGTCAGTCTTAAGAAAAAAGGCCGGGAGATGGTGGGCCTATGTCCGTTTCATGACGACCATAGGCCGAGCCTGAACGTCAACGCCGCCAAGCAGATATTCAAGTGTTTTGCCTGCGGTGCCGGCGGCGATGTATTTAAATTCGTTCAGATGCGTGAGAACCTGACTTTTCCGCAGGCGATAGAAAGATTAGCCGAGCGGGCAGGCATAAAGCTAAAACCTGCCAGAGCTGCCGATGGCCAAGCCGGCCCGCAACCGCCGGATGTCGACCCGAACAGGCTGGCAAAGGTCAATGCCTGGGCGGCCCAACACTTCCAGAAAAATCTCTATGATGAAAAAATAGGCAAATCGGCTCGCGACTATATCGCCCAAAGGCAAATAACACCGCAAAGCGCCAAAAAATGGCAGCTTGGCCTGGCTATAGATTCGCTGGATGATTTGATTAGGGCAGCTAAGGCCAAAAATATCCCGATGAAGCTGCTGGAACAGGCAGGCCTGGTCACCGCTCAAAATCAGGACAAATTCATAAATCGCCTGATGTTTCCCATTACCGATGTAACCGGCAGGGTTACCGGCTTTGGCGGCCGGACGCTGGACGAAACCGGCGCCAAATACATAAATTCGCCAACCACAGTCTTGTTTGACAAAAGCAATTCTCTGTACGGCATAGAGCAGGCCCGGCACCAGATTGTCTCGACAGGCACAGCAATTGTCGTGGAAGGTTATACCGACTGCATAATGGCGCACCAATTTGAATGTACCAATGTTGTTGCGACGTTAGGCACCAGTGTCACCGCCGGCCACGGACGCATCCTGCGGCGGTATGCGAAAAAAGTAGTTTTGATTTTTGACAGTGACACAGCAGGCATCGAAGCTGCCAACAGGGCACTGGAGGTCTGTTTGTCGCAGCGTATAGATATAAAACTTGCCTCGGTGCCGAAAGGAAAAGACCCCTGTGATTATCTTTTGGCTGCCGGTAAAGAGCCCTTCGAACAACTGGCCGATGAAGCTGTGGACGTTTTCCAGTTCAAATGGAACCGGCTTACAGAAAGTCTCGGCAGCGACGATACCCTTGCCGGCAGAAAGTTAGCGATTGAAGAGTTTCTGCAGACAATAGCCGCCGGCTTATGGGCAGGCAAACTGCCGCCTTTAGACAGAGGACTGGTACTGAACCGACTCTCGAAGATTGTCGGCCTTGACGCCAAAGAGCTGAATGCCGAATTGTCCCGAAGGGTCAGCAGAGCGGCAAAAACTGCAAGCTATGGCCTTGAAAGCCGAAAAGTGCAAACCATAGATTTCGGCCAGGGCCTCTTTGCCACGGCTCAACGCGAGGTCCTGGAGGTATTGCTGGGTTCCCGCCTTGCGGGGGCCCCCAACGAGAAGGACCTTTTTGAGATTGCAAAACAAAAAATTACAGTAGAGCTCTTCGATGTACCGATATTGAGGCAAATAGCGGCGATACTGTTTGAAACGCTCAACGCCGAGCCAAAACCCTCGCTCGCAGAAATGCTGGCCAGAGTCGAATCCGTAGAACTCGGCGAATGTCTTGTCCAATTAGCGCAGGCCGGAGAAGAAAAGGGCAACTTTAATGCTCGTTTAATCGGGGCTCTGGACGCGATTGAACGGTATCAAGCTCGGAGGAAAAAAAGCCGAATCAAGGAAGTAGAGGACAAGAGACAGTTTCTACGGCGTGTCCATGAAAGTACCGGCAAGGAAAACCCCCACAACGTGGGAATGGTATAGTGAACAACGTCCGGTAAGCAGTCGTAAAAATAAAATATGTCCGGCAAAATGTCGGATTTATCGGGATTGAGGACAACCTGACCCTTGGTTATATGTGATTACCGATTAATTTTATAAAACGTTATATAAAGGTACAAATAGTGGCAAAAAAACGAACAAAAAAACGCAAGCCGGATATCGCCGGTCAAGCCGGTCCCGAAGATGAGTCCCCAAATAGCACGAAATTCAAAGACCCCGAACAGCAGATAAAAACACTCCTCGAAAAGGGCGAGAAAAAAGGCTTTCTTACGTATGAGGAGATGAACGAGCAGTTGCCCGACGAGGCTGTCAGTCCCGGCCGCCTGGATAAATTGTTAGAGAAGATGGATGAAATGGGAATCAGCCTGCTCGATGAAGCCGATGTCGAATCCCATCAGCTTAGGAAAGAACAAGAGGAGGAATTTGAAGAGCCCGAAGAGTCTTTGGAAGAAACCGACAAAGAAGAGCAGCTCAAAGAAGAGGACGAACTGCTCGAAAAACAACTGATTGGCGAAGATGTCTCCCGACGAATTGACGACCCGATCCGGATGTATCTGACTCAAATGGGACAGATACCACTGCTGACGAGAAAATCTGAAGTTTCTCTGGCACGAAAAATTGAAATAACGCGAATGGCCTTTAGAAGAAAAATGCTCCAATGCGACTATTGCGCCAGAAACGCCCTGGATTTACTGCAGCAGGTGCTCAACGGCACGATGTCATTCGATAGAACAATCAAAACCGGCACCGTACAGCAGTTCACCAAAAGCGTGATAAAAAAACGAATGCCCGAGAACATCAAAACGGTAGATAAACTGCTCAAAGCCAACCAGAGTCTATTTAAGAAAATTCTTGCAGACCTGGACAAGCAGGACAAGAATGAAACTAAGGCGGCATTGAAGCAAGTACACAGAGCCAAACGAAAAATCGCAACATTGCTCGAAGAACTCAGCTTGCGAACCAGCAGAATTCTGCCAATGAAAAGTAAGCTCCACGGCATCTGCAATAAAATGCATCAATTAGAGCAGACTATCACGACAGGGCCAAACGGCGACATAACCGGCGAGGATATCCAGTCAATGAAGCAGGAGCTGATAGGCCTTCAAGAATTGGTAATGGAAACGCCAAAACAGCTTGACAAGAGACTCCACACGCTCGATAGGGTCTTCGCTCAATACGAAAACACAAAGCGAACGCTCTCAAGCGCAAACCTTAGATTGGTGGTTTCTATCGCCAAGAAATATCGCAACAGGGGCCTGACTTTCCTGGATTTGATCCAGGAAGGCAATACCGGCCTGATGCGAGCCGTGGACAAATACGAGTACCGCAGGGGATATAAATTCAGCACCTATGCCACCTGGTGGATTCGGCAGGCAATTACCCGTGCTATTGCCGACCACGCACGAACGATTCGCATTCCCGTCCACATGATAGAGACGATGAGCCGACTGAGAACCGCCGGCAAAGTCCTGCACCAGAAGCTCGGCAGAGAACCTACTATTGAAGAAATCGCCCAGGAAGCCAATATGAGCGTCGATGAGAGCCGCAGGGTACTGAAGATATCCAAGCACCCGATCAGTCTTGACAGGCCCATTGGCGAAAGTGAGGACAGCTACTTCGGCGATTTTATCGAAGATGACCAGGTCGATTCGCCGGTGCTTTCGGCTACCCAGGAAATGCTCAAAGAGAGAATCGACGTGGTCTTGAAAACACTTTCATACCGCGAACGCGAGATTATCAGGCTGCGATATGGAATAGGCGACGGCTATACCTATACGTTAGAGGAGGTCGGCAGAATCTTCAAGGTCACCCGCGAGCGTGTCAGACAGGTTGAGGCAAAGGCCATACGCAAGCTCCAGCATCCCGTAAGGGCCCGCAAACTCGAAGGCTTCATGGACCACAAAACAGCATAAATGACAAATGGTTGATTGAGTGAGGGCATAAGCAATTGCTTATGCCCTCATTTTTTGCTTCAAAATGAAGTGCATATTCGCCGAGGTCATCATTTCGCTGCCCAAAATAATTCCACGTTAGCCGAGCAGGATTCGCAGATGGGCATATAACGCAACTGCACCTCAACGAATAAATCAGGTTTATGGAGCCAATAATCGTCCTGTTAAAGCAGCTTCCTTCGGTCGGAGACTTCTTAATAGCCTCACCAACCAGAAGCCTTAACCTGTGCCGCTTTTGAAGACGCCAACAGATATGACTTTACGCCACAGCTCTTCTTCTCTGAAACAGGACAATAATAATGCCCAGAGCAATCAAACCTGCAAGCCCACTTTCGCCTAAGCTTTGAAGCAATGTAGTAAGATTGCCGACAATTCCTCCAAAGAACATAACTTCAGGGCCAAGGAGGATTTCAACGGCAATCCCAAGGGCGATCAACAATAACACAATTTCAGTAATCTCACTAAGCCATCTTTTTGCTTCTTCCAGAAAGTGCATCATTAACTCTCCTAAATTAAACATTATTGAAACCATTAAATTCAAAACGTTTTATTTTTACTCGGCTTATCTTTCCGGATTACTTTAAATTTATGCATAAAATTATAGGACATCTCCCATACAAAAAAAATCCATATACTTAAGGCTTCTAACCAGAATACGAAAAAACAGCCTTTTCAGTATTGAAATCGCGGTTAATCGGCCATACTAAACCCAAAAGCACTTTCGAAGTCTTTTTTGCAAAATCCTACGGACTTTTACACCCTCTTTATAGGCTCAGGTCGCAAATCAGGGAGAGGTTAAACAAGCCTTTTGCCTGCTCCCAAACCGGCAAAAGGCAAGTATGAACCTTTGTAACATAAGGTTATTTCTGCATTCAAGACTGATACCAGCCGTTTTTTATCTGACTCTTTATGTTAAAATGGGTATTTTTTACTTGACCAATTATGTCAAAATAGGCTATTATATTTTTATGTTCGGTAATATTATATACTTTATTTTACGCATATCGCTTGTCGCGTCGCTTTGTACTTTTATATGGCTGTTCGTCGAAGCCAGAACACAACTTACGCGAATATTAAGAGCCGCATTGCTGCTGCTCGGTCTTTTAGTCATCCTGGCCGTGTTAAGAATTACGGGGCAGTGATTACGCTCAGCCCGCGGGTTTGAATTTTATATTTTCTTATTCTGCATAAATGATTGATTTTTCACGCCTGCAACCCCTCAAACGCAAACCGCCGGAAAGAATTAGTAGCAATTTCAGGACAAATTTAGTATAATATTGAAATATAATGGCTTACTCCCGAGATATCTGAGTAGCTGAGCAATCTAAAGACAACCTCCAGTTCGAGAAAGGAGCAAAGGGTAATGAACCAACTAAAAACTGCAAGACTGCACATAAACATAAGAAAGATTCTCCTGGCACTGGCAGCCGGCCTTGTTATCTTCGCTTCTCAGGCAGCGGCACAGAAGAGTCTGGGCGACCTTGTGAGCGAAGCCGGCTTCGATTGGATGCTCGGTAAATGGGTGACTGAGACCGAGGATGGTCAGAAGTACGAAATCGTCTACAAATGGGAGCTCGATAAGCACGCCGTTACCGTACAGTTAAAACGCGGCGATTACGAGCACCACAGTATGATTTTCTACGTCGCCTCAGAGGACAAAATCGTCGAGATAGGGGCAGACAACAAAGGCGGTACCAGCAAGGGGGCCTGGGAGTTCAAGGGCGACAAGGCCACCCACAAAATGGAGCACACCCCAGCGAACGGCGAGACCGCCAGGACGGCGTTCATTTACTCCAAAACCGAAGCCGGCACAATGTTGGTGAATGCTTATATGCTGGACAGCACCGGTAAAATTGGCGATGAGTCGTGGGGAACCCTGGAATACAGCCGCCAGAAGGAGCAGACCGAACAGACTGACAAAAAGTAGCAGATAGCTCGTGATATTGTCCAAATGAAAGGGGCCGCTCCTGCACCAATCCTGATACGTCGGGAACACGCACGTCTAATTTGTGCGGGGTATCGCTTGCCCGCTAACTTGCTCGCCACAGTTTTAACGAAGACGGAAGATTCAGCGAAGACAGAAGCATCCAACTTTAGGCACTTTAGCTCACTTTAGTTCACCAATCACCATTCGCCTTGAGTCTTGGGTTCCGAGTCTTATGTCTTGGGTCTTGGGTCTTGTGTCCTGGGTCTTTTATCCCAGTGGTTCATAGAATTTTTCCGGCCGTTGGCCGAGGACGTTCGTCAGCGTCCCTAAGTTTTCAATAGTGCATTCAATACGGGCGCCCGGCTGCAGGAATTTGCCGGTAGCCATAGCCACGCCGGCAGGTGTGCCGGTAGCAATTACGTCGCCCGGCTCAAGCGTCATAATGTGACTGAGGAACGATACAATATCAGCCACGGGGTAAATCATCTGCGAAGTATTTGCCTCCTGGCGAACCTCGCCATCGACGGTAAGGGTCATTTTCAGATTTTGCACATCGCCGATTTCATCGGCTGTTAACAAATACGGCCCCATCGGCAAGAAGCCATCGGCCCACTTGCCGTTTAGCCAATCGTAAAATTCGTCCCACGGCCGCCTGGCTCTGCTTTTTGCGAAAGTTACGCTGCGGGCCGAGACGTCGTTGGCGATAGTGTAACCGGCTACACAATCGAGGGCGTCGTCGGGGGAAACGTCCTTGGCGTTCTTGCCGATTACCACCGCAAGCTCGATTTCATAATCTATTTGTTTGCTGTAAGCCGGCCAGGGTATCTGCTCATCGGGCCCGATTACTACTGTCGGGGGCATAAGAAACGGCCTGGGCACCGTCGTTTGCAGCGGCGAATCCGACAGGCCGAGCTTAAGACCGGCCTCTACGATGTGCTCGCTGTAGTTTCCCGCAAGTGCGAGCACTTTGCTCGGCCGAGGAATCGGCGCAAGAAGTTGAAAAGAATCGGTCGGTAAAAAAACATCGGCTGAATGAGTAAGCTCCGCGAGCTTCTCAAGGCAATCTGGGCCTCGCTGCAGAAGCTCTAATATGCTGTGGGGCGGATTTTGACCATCCCATGCCGATGGAATATCTATCAGCCCGCTGGCAACCAGTATTCCGCACGAAAGCGATTTATCTTTAGAATACGTAACTAATTTCATCTGTTTACCACAATGCCTAACGTTTCACAGCCTGTTTTAATAGATTCCTCGCTTGCGCTCGGAATGACGGGTCGTGTTCTAATTTATCCCTTATAGCCGATTTTCATTGTAATGAGAATAGACAAATTGAAAATTCATTAAGTAATTTAAGGATCTGTCATTCCGCACCCATTCGACTTTGCTCAGGGCAGACTTTGATGCGGAATCCGGTTTTACCGATGATTTTGGATTCCTGCTTTCGCAGGAATGACCCCGGCCTAAATTACTGCAGGAGCCTATCCTTCGATTGCACTCAGGACATGCTTCATGCGTGGCAGGCAGTTTTAATAGATTCCTCGCAGAGTTTACCCTTGAGCGCAGCGAAGGGCTCGGAATGACGATAACTTAAATCACGCGTAACAGAGCATTATGTTACTGTGGATTTATGCCGGCAATGGCAGCAAAAATAACTTGCACTTGCAGCAGAAAAAGCTTTTAATGTTAGACACAGACTAACACGGACTAAATTAGACACGGATGAACACAGACCAGCACTGATTAGAAACCAAAATAAAAATGTGGATTCCCGCTGAAGCCCATCGGTGCGGCTCCGCCGGGTGAAACATTTATCCCTCACTGCTGAGCCTGTCAGGAGCAGGAATTACAATCAGTGTAATCTTTGAAATCTGTGGTTAATGAGAGGGACTTTTGAAAATGACTCTAAAAGATTTATGGGCGGGAACAAGCAACTGGCTGCGGTCTCACAAGCTGTCCAGAGCCGAAAATTTTCAGCCTGACATAGACAACGAAGGCCTCATAAGCCAGGATGCCGAATCAGCAGAGCCGGCTGTTGACGAGCACCCGGCCAAGAGTAGTCAGGTCGTAGTAAAAACGCTTCAGCCAAAGACAAAAGCTGAGCCGCTCGAAAAACTACACGAAGGCTTCAACAAATTAATCGAGCAATTGAAGGGTATAAATGAGCACTTGAGCCGTCAGGCCGCCCAGCACGAGAATTTGATGAGCCGGATAGAGCAACTGCCGAAATTGCTCGAAAGCTTCCCTTCCGTTGTCGAAAATCAAAAGCAGATAACAGAACAGCTCCTCGAACAGCTAAAAGCAGCAGCCGTCAAGAATCAGCAGTTCATAGATGCCATTGAAAAAATCCCGACAGAAACGGCCAAACATACCGATGCTCTTGTAGATATCGACCATCAGCTTGCGGCCGCTGCCGATGCCGATGTGCAAATGGCCGAGAGCTTTAACAAATTTAACCAGACCCTTGACAAACTGAACCAGAGCACTTTGGGCCAAACCGACAGCATTACTCAGATGAGTAAGACTTTTGCCACCAGCGACAGATACTTCAAATACATCATCTCCAGACAGAACAAACGCTTTATATGGACATTTGTAGCTGCTATAGCCGTGTGCGTGCTGGTCATTTTGATTCTGACGGGCATCATTATCTATCTAAGGCACTAAAAAAATTCATTTTTTGTTTGACTGCTGCCGGATAGTCTGATAGTAAGATGTTTGGTTCTTTGAAAAGTAGATAATCCAACTGCAGGTCCTAAAGAACCCGTGGTAAAACCACTGGCTAAATTTTAGGATAATCAAATGGGAACGCGGTTAAAAGCCGCGACGGTCGCGCCGCTGTAAGCGCCTGTTTCGATTTTTGAATCGGAAATCCGAAAGGCATTTTTGAGGACTGGCCAAACACGAAAGAGAGCGTTTGGAGGTCCCTATCCACTGCCCCGCACTAATTGTTAGTACTTCACGTAATTTTTTTTAACTATAGATAATAAACAATCAGTGCGGGGTGGGAAGGAGCCTTGAGGTAAGACGCAAGTCAGAAAACCTGCCTGTAGCTGGTTGCACTTTTATCGGGGACCCTTACCAAGTGTATCGGGATGGGAACCCTCGTGTTCTCGCGAGCTGGAACGCAAGTGTGGCTCTTCGGCCTGATGGCAATTGTGACGTGGTCAGGTCTGGGCTTAATGAAATAAACCGCCGTTACTCTCGTGGGGACGGCGGTTTTTTTATTGAAGGCAAATCGCAATTTTTTGAATTGGAGGATAAAACTATGACTTTGAGAAGATGGGTGAGTTTAGTCTGTGTTATTGCCGCTTTTGCAATAACAGGCTCCGCGGCAATTGCAAGGCCTATCCGCGTTGGCAGCGGTGTGAATACAGCCTGGGTGTACATCGAGTGGTCGGACGGCTTCCGGACCCAGTTCAAAGTGAGCTTTGGGTCGAACAATGCTGATACCACGACAGGGCTTGCGCTGCTGCAGGAATTGGATAGAGCAAGTTCGATTGATTTTACTTTAACGACAAAGGACTGGGGCTGGGGTATCACTATTGAAGGAATGGAATATGTCACTGGAGGCGTGAGACATTACAATCCAGGCTGGGCAGGCGGTGAGGACTGGTGGCATTACTGGAACAAGAATGCCGGCGCAACAGAGTGGTCAGCTCCCTCCTTCGGCAGCGATGTCAGGATAGTCAGCAACGGCGATATGGACGGCTGGATTTACGGCCGGGCCGGTTCACCAATTCGCGAGCCGGTGCCGAATTACGATTTGAATGATTTTGCAGTAGAAGTCATCGAGTACGTTGAAGGCTCCGGAGTAGGCACTGACTGGATTTCAGGGCAACCTTTTAATGACCCTAATTGTGCCCTCGGCAGGCCTACTTTAGAAACGACCGGCGACGGCTGGTTTATACCAGTGGATGAAGATGTACCTGTGGTACCAATCTATCAACCTTTTCGAGCTTTCGAAATAGTGACAATCGGTGACGGCGGTCGACTGACGGTCAAATTCAACCACCCCGTTGCAAACGACGCAAATAACCCTTACGGGATAGATTTCATCATTTACGGAAATGCTTCTGCAATAATCGGCGCAGGGCAGGAATGGACAAGCGGCAATCCTGAAGAAAGCATCGTCGTGGGCACAGTTTCTGCTGAGCCGGGCATTGTCGCCGTCAGCCAGGACGGTCAGAACTGGTATTATTTCTCGTCCGGCCCATACGCCGACGACTTTGCTCCGACAGCCAGCTACGCATGGGATGATGTTAACAATGTCTGGTCCGAGGAGCTTGACCCAACGCGGCCGGTCGACCCTAATCTGACACCGGCCGGCTTTGCGGGCAAAACCGTCGCACAGATGCTCACAGCCTACGACGGCTCAGCAGGCGGAACGGGCTTCGATATAGGTGTGCTGGGGCTGGAATGGATTCAATTCGTCCGGATAGAAGACGACCCGACCAGTAACGCAACAACAGAGATAGACGCCCTCGCTGACGTGAGGACAGATGACAGGGGACAGAGAACAGAGGACAGAGGACAGAGGACAGATGACAGAAGTCAGAGGACAGAAGATAGATGACAGAAGATAGAAAACAGATTTCTGACCTCTGACTTCTGACTTCTGACCTCTCGTGGGAATATTCTTAACAAGAATCTATGCGAAGAAAAGGATTTACTTTAACAGAGTTGATTGTTGTGATATCGGCAGTATCGCTGCTTACGGCGGTGTTAATGCCGGCGCTGGCCATAACAAGGCAGCGGAGTAAAAGTCTTTTGTGCCTGAGTAACTTGAGGCAGCTATCGATTGCAGCCCATGTGTATGCCGACAATAATGACGGCTACTACCCTATAGCATATATGTATGAAGTGTCTTATCCGGTTGTCACTTCGTATGCCTGGGATTTTACGAACATAAAGGACTGGAGCAAAGGCCAGGAAAAGGTGATTCCCGGTTTACTTTGGCAGGGCCGTACAATTGAAGAAATTCATCAGTGTCCGTCATTCACAGGTGCGCACAATTGGCTCAACGACCCCTATACCGGCTACAATTATAATACCAGCTACATAGGTCATGGTCAGCAGGAGTGCATCGAAACTCCTGCAAAGGTTGAGCAAGTTATAAGGCCGGGCAATTGTGCCCTTTTCGGCGACGGCGGGTACGCTTCCGGCGCTAACAAATTTATGCGGGCGCCCTGGCCAAATCCGGGTGACAAGAACTTTAACGCCAGACATGCGGGCACACAGGACTATCGCCACATGGGGGCGACAAACGTAGCATACTGCGACGGAGGCGCCAGAAGTATTCGAAAGCTCTACACCGAGACGGATAAATGGTCGAAGAATAAAATTGCAAAAGGAACAGGATTTTTGTCGCCGGATAACAGCGCATACGATTTGAAGTAAAAAAGGCAAGGTTGTGAAAAAGAAAGTGTTACTCTCATGGAGCGGAGGCAAAGATAGTGCATTAACACTTTATGAACTTAATGAAACTGAAAACTATGAAATAGCGGCCCTGCTGACAACGGTAACTCAAGACTACGACAGAATCAGTATGCACGGTGTGCGCCGCAGCCTGCTCGAGCGCCAGGCAAAATCCCTTGGTTTGCCTCTTGAGAAGGTATTTATTTCAAAGGACACTTCTAACCAAGAGTATGAGTCAAAAATCCAAGAGGTTCTGGTAAAATATCTAACGGCTGGCGTCGGCTCCGTCGTTTTCGGAGACATCTTTTTAGAAGACTTAAGAAGACATCGAGAAGACAATCTATCGAAGGTAGGAATGGAAGCAATATTCCCTATATGGAAAAGGGACACTGCTGAACTTGCCCATACATTCGTAGCTCTGGGCTTCAAGGCGGTCATCACCTGCATCGACTCAAATGCTCTCGACAAAATATTTGTCGGCAGGGCCTTTGATGAGCGATTTTTGTCGCAGCTTCCTTCCACTGTTGATCCATGCGGTGAAAATGGAGAATTCCACTCGTTTGTATATGACGGGCCGGGGTTCGAAGAAAAAATATTACACACAATCGGAGAAGTAGTTTTGCGAGAAAACCGCTTTTACTATTGTGATTTGATGCCTGTTGAAGCAAGTAGTTCAAATCGTAATATCATTCCCGCCCCCGCGGTTTGCCCCCATTGTTACGTTTGCGAAGCAAAACGATGAGGGCAGCGGGGGCGGGAATCTAATCAGCCTTATAACACAACGCTGTTACGGTGCCGGCCAGAGCTGCTCATCAAGCCAACCATCCGCAAGAAGAACAAAATCCTTGAAGTTGACCAACTTTGAGAGAGGCGGCTCTTCATTGGAGATATTGGCAACCGAAGGCACCGGAACATACAACTCGCCGTCGCCGGGGGTCTCGTCAGCCAGGTATCTAATCTCGGCCTGTGACAGAGTACGGTGGTAGATGCGCACCTCGTCCAAATCGCCCTCAAAGTAAGGGCCTGTTTGTCTACCGCTGGGCACCGGATAACTTGCCTCTGAGTGACATCCCAGAAAACCATATCGCGTGTATCTTCCCCTTCCAAAAGTGGCCCCACCGAAATACGGTCTCAGCGGATTACCATCGACGTAAATAGTCAGCGTGCCGTTGCTGAATACTACCGCCAGGTGGTGCCACTGGCCGTCATCAACGCGCCGGGTGTTACCAGGTCCATTCGGGGCGGTATCTATCTGGCCGGTACTTGTATACACTTCCCAACCCACCAGACCGTCACCACCAGCGTACTGACCACCAATCTCCAACTGCCAGTTCTCACTGCGGTCAAAGGAAGCAATCTGCCCATCCTCATCGCTTGTGCGAATCCAGGTGCAGACAGTAACTTCCGGATAGTTGGCAGCGGTATAGTTCAAAGTTCGAATGGCTACATAGTCGTCGAAGCCGTCGAGGTGAATTGCCTGGCCAAACTTGCCGGGCACATAGGTTGGGCCGCCCTCTTCCATACCGTGGTTGTTGTTGCCGGAACTGTCGGTGGCATTACCGTCAAACTTGTAATATGCCATCAGGCCGGCCGGGTCGGGAGCTGCAGTCGCAACGACGGAATCGCCTCTGAGCCAGTCACCTGCCATCACCGCAAGGTCTAAACAGTCAACCAGACAATCATTGTTGAAATCGCCTGCGGGCTGCAGAAGCTCAAGCATGCATCTGGGCCGATACAGCCGAATATCGTCAAAGTACATCTTACCGGAACCGCCTGGCTTCGGATTAGCCTTGTTGCCGAAGCCGATAGAAATCGTATTGACATTGGTCAGGTTCACGCCCTGATTTGCGAATGCTTTCAGGTCGATATTCCATTCCGTCCATTCGTTTATTCGCGTTGCATTGGGGTCATCGTGGTACACCACCGCAGGTGTTCGGCCGCTATTGGCAATAGCCACATACATCGGCTCAGGGTCATTGCTGAGTATGCCGATATCCTGGTTGGCCCACTGGCCGCTGGCGCCGCTGAACTGGACGTTGGAGAACTCGGCCTTGCAAGTAACATTGGCAGCCTCGCTTGCCACCACCAGACCTATATACATAGGTGTATTCATGTTAATCGGCTCACTGCCAAGCTGTGTCCACGTAATGCCGTCGGCGGAATAAGAGGCCGTAACGCTGCCGGCCATGTCGCGCTGTAATTTGAGCCACTGCGGAGCCATAATCCCGGCTACTATCGTGCTGGCAGTACCGCCACCTATGATTGTGCGACGGTCGAAGGAAATTTCCGGCTCGGTTGCGAGGTCGCCTGTTTCCAGCAGCACCGCAGCGTGGACGGAATTCGGGTCAAGCGAATCGCGAATCATCACGCCGGCCTGGGCGTTGTCGTCAGCGTCCCGCACCCAATTGACCTTTACAGTAATCGAGCCGGCGCCGGTGAGCTGCTGATAAGCAAAGTGGAATTGGTCGGACTGGCCCGATATATTACCGATGCTTCTGACGGCCAGCGTGTAGGTGCCACCTGGTCCTTGTGTGAAGCTGCCGACAGATACCGGATAACCCTGGAACCATAACGACAGCGCCTTAACACCGTGTTTGGTCCAATCGCGCACCGAGCTCAACGTCATCTTTGCCTCAGAGTTTCCGACGCTGTTGTCGTAGAAATAGGGCATCGCCTGACTGCCCCAATGAACGACACCGGTCTCGGCAAAAGGAGGATTGAAATAGCCTACAGTAGCACCATTTGCAGGGTCGGCGAATCCGTCTATCCACGTGTTAAATATCCTGTTGCTGCCGGGGGTAATGGGGTCAAGGTCATTGTAGGACTCAAAATTATCAACGACAATGTAATTGGCTATCGTAAATCTCTGGACTCGGCCTGTATATATCGTGGTGCCATCGGCCTCGACCTCATCGATCCGCCAGTAGTAAGTCTCACCGAATTCGAGGGTTTCAGGTGGAGTGTAGCTGTTAGCATCCTGCCTGCCCCGATATATGCCTGTCGTATCGTATATATCGGCATTGACCACGTCGATTTCACTGATACCGAGGTACACATCATGCTTAGCTGCCGTATCGCCCGGCGTCCAGATAAGGACGGCGTCCTCGATGAAACGTTCGGCCCCATCAGCCGGGTTCGGATTCCAGGCAAGTCTGGGGTCACCCAACATAACCCTGCCCAATTCTTCGAGCGTCAGTACCTTGTCGTAGATGCGGACATCGTCGATTGCGCCGGTAAACCATCTGGTATTATCTCGATTGTAGCGATAACCGAATATAACATCGAAGTTGGCGACCGGATGGAATGGGTCAGGGTCGGTATTTGCCCTTGTGTCGAGCTGTCCATCTAAGTACAGATTCACACCACTCATGTAGACGGAGTTCGGTGCCACCGTCATCGCGATGTGGCGCCATTGGCCATTGGTCAGATTGGTATCACCCTGAGTATTGCCATTACCGCCCTCGGCTCGTGTCCTGTTGCCACTGATGCGGAATTCCATTCTGTTACCCCCGCCGGTGCTGCCCCAGCCCACAACTTCACCGGCATCGGCCGCAGTGCACCTGACCCACGCAGTAACGCTGAAAGCCGGTGTGTTAGTCCCGTCGCCACAAATGCCCTTGTAGCCGTCTATGAGCACGTAGTCATCGCCGTCGAATTCGAGGGCATCGCCGTCCGCCCCGGGCACCCACTGGGGATTACCGTGGAGCGAACCATCACGGTTATTGCCGGAATAGTCAATGGCGGTACCGGTGCCCTCATCATCGAGCTTCCACCAGCCGACAAGATTGGGGTCAAGGATGGTGAAAACGGGTTTTGTTTTGAAGCTCCAGATATCACCTCTGTACGTGTTGATGCCATCGAATTCATCGACCCGCCAGTAGTAATTGGTGCCTGACACAAGAGGACCCGGAGCAAAGGTTGTAGGGATTGCCATGCCTTTGTCCGTGCCGCCCGTGCCGGCTTCCACATCTACACGGTTATTGCCGAAGTACACATGGTGCATAATCGCCCCGGCACCAGCGCTCCAGCTAAGTGTTGCATCCAAATTGATGAATCTGGAGCCATCGCGCGGGCTGGGATTACGAGCTGTTAAACCGATATACGTAAAGCTCCAGACCTGGCCTGTGATTACCGTACCGTTGGCCAGAACCTCATCGACCCGCCAGTAGTAAGTCGTGCCCGGAACAAGACCTTCGGGATAAGGATACCCCATAATACCGGCGAGGTAGGTCACGAGAGTCTGGTTGACTCTGAAGGTGCCGCCGGTGCCGTCCCGCACATCAGCAAAATTATTGCCGAAGTACACATTGTGTGAGACTGCACCAGCTCCCGCCGTCCAACCGAGGGCTACCCAGTTCTGGTCAATTTCACCACCATTAGGCGGAATGGGATTTGTAGCGAACTGGCCTGCGGCGTTACCGACCAGCGCCAGCACGAAAACAAAAGAAAATGAATAAATCAATTTCTTAGACCTCATAATATTCCTCCTTCAAAAAATTGATATAATGACGCTTTGGCTGCATACTAAAACACGCGTGGTCCCTAAAAAAACGAGCGATTCAGCCCCCTGCTTTCTTGCGGAAGCAAGAAGGGGGCTGCGCTGCGGGCAAGCCCTACGCAGGGGCAAGTTGTATTTATCAAAACTGAAAATCGGCACATAGTTATTTAAATAGAGACTCCACCTCTTTTATTTATACCAGATCAACCACCTTCATTTCAAGGAAAATTTTGACATTTTTCGGTGTTTTTCTTATCGTTTGGCCAATCCCCAGCACTAATTGTACAGATCCAAGGACTTTTGAATTCGGTACAGAAGGAACAATTAGTGCTGGGCCAAATTTTCTTTGTGCCCTCGTACCTTTTATGGTTAAATGCCTATCGTGAATCGTGGCTCGTGGTTCGTGGTTCGATTCACGATTCACAATACACAATTCACGAACAAGCCGAGAAGCTAAGGATGGTAAAACCACAGCCCAATTCCGTAGATATTGAAGAATGGCTCAAGTTAATCAGAACCGACCATGTCGGGCCAACCACTTTCGCAAAGCTCATCAAGCATTTCGGCTCGGTTGACGGGGCATTAGGTGCTTCGGTCAGTGAGCTGGCTAAAATTAATGGGGTGGGCTTCAAGACTGCCGAAGGAATCGCCGCAACGCGTGGCAAATTCGACGTCGCCACTGAGCTGGAGCTGGCCGAGAAATTAGGCGTCTGGTTAATCAATCTTGACGATAATCGCTATCCGCCTGTGCTGAAGCAGATTTACGACCCTCCGCCTGTCCTTTACATAAAAGGGAACTTGACCCGGCAGGACAATTTGTGCATATCGATAGTCGGCTGCCGGCATTGCAGTCTGTACGGCCAGGAGCAATCTTCCCGACTCGCACATTTTTTAAGTTCAGCCGGCTTTACTATCTGTTCGGGAATGGCCCGCGGCATAGATACCGCCGCACATCAGGGTGCTTTATCAGCCAGCGGACGAACAATAGCGGTGCAGGGCTGCGGCCTGGCAAACGTCTTCCCACCGGAAAATAAAAAATTATTTGAACTTATATCCGAATCCGGCGCCTGCATTAGCGAGCTGCCGCTGCGATATGAGCCGCTACCGGAGAACTTCCCGCCGCGTAACAGAATAATAGCAGGATTGTCTCTTGGGACAATCGTTGTCGAGGCAGGCCTGAATTCAGGGGCATTGATTACCGCCAGCGCTGCGCTGGAGTACAACCGCGAGGTGATGGCGGTGCCGGGGAAAATCGATTCGCCTTTGAGCAAGGGGACACACCGATTGATAAAAGAGGGGGCCAAGCTGATAGAATCCGTTGAAGATGTGATGGATGCGCTCGGCTATATCGGCGAACAACTGCAAGAGCACGTCAGTGCAGCGGCGGCAAAGGCGTCCGAAAACGTAGAAACTCCATTGTTTGATGCAAAGAATTTCAAGCTGAGCAGCGATGAAAAAACGACCTATGATTGCTTGAATAAAGAGCCGTTGCATATAGAGCAAATTATTGCGGATACCGAATTGACGGCTGGGCGCGTTAATGCAGCCTTGATATCGCTTCGGCTGAAGGGGTTTATAAAACAACTCCCAGGGAGTTTGTTCGTGAAAAGATAGGTCTTCTGGCGATACTCGATACTCGATTCTAAGCTGTTGTTACAAAGTTTTTAGACAATCGTCCCTCCTGTCATTCCCGCGCAAGCGGGAATCCAGGAATAAAACGGTCTGAGGCGTAGCTTCAATCAAATCATTGTCTAAAAACTTATTCCAGGAAACTTAGATACTCGTATCTCGTGAAGCGCAGCTCATTGTTTAGGAGGTCGGGATTTGTTGGGCATCTAAACACTTTTCACAGATTTTCTTGAATAGAAAGAAGTGAAAGTGTATCATATAATACAGTATTTTTCGCCGCCTTCATAGTACAAACAAGGAGGAGCTAAATACGAGCCATTTTACCTGAGATTGTGTACCTTTTGCAGCGGTGATAGTATTGCACATTTTGTTAGAAAGTTCATTGTTCATTGTTTGTTGTCTATGAACTATGAACTCAGAACGATGAACCATGGGGCAACAAACGATGAAACGCATAGACACCGTTCTTATCAGCGTCTTGACTGTTCTGCAATTGTGCTGCAGCTTGTGGGCACGTCCGACAACGGCGTATGAAGCGGAAATGGTAGTGACAGGCTGGCTCAAGGCCGACGCACGACCGCTCGGCACGGCCCTGGGGCGGGAGGTGACGGCGGTTGAGACCTTCACCGATGACTATGGCCAGCCGGTTTATTACATCGTCTATTTGCAAAAATGGAGCTTTGCAGAAGCCCAGCCAGCCGGGTTTGTAATTGTCTCGGCGGACGATTTGGTTGAGCCAATTATCGGTTTTGCCGATGACGGCATCTTTGACCCCTCACTTGATAACCCCTTAGGGGCATTAGTAACTAACGACCTCAACGGGCGAATCGCATCGGTTCGCAGCACTTTCAGCCCACTGATGATGGACGCAAATGCAAGAGGCACCGAGACACAAAGCAAGTGGAGACGCTTTACCAGCCTTGCAGAGGCCCCAGCGGGCGGGTTTTGGTTAATGGGCAAAGTCTCAATCTCCGATGTTCGCGTGGCCCCATTAGTGGAAACGCAATGGGGCCAAAGCTGGTATTATGATTGCGATGGTCAACGGCGGGCCTGCTATAACTATTACACGCCGCCTTTTGGGCCTGGTGATGCCAATAACTATCCCACCGGGTGTGTTGCGACGGCTATGGCCCAGTTGATGCGATACCATCAGCATCCCGCGACAGGGATAGGTATACACCAGTTTACAATCAAAATTGATAACGTCGAGCAAACGGCTTCTACTCGCGGCACTGACGGCAACGGCGGCGCGTACAGATGGGACTTGATGGTGCCTAAGCCTAATTGCAGAACAACGTTGGAACAACGACAAGCCATCGGGGCGTTTTGCTACGATGCAAGTATTGCTCTAAAGATGGAATACTCCTCCAGCGGGTCCTCGGCAAGCATATGGGCCGCTGCGGAGGCGCTTAAGAACGTCTTCATGTATAGCCATACGGTCAGAGGCTACGATTGGGACCCCGTTAATAAGACCCTTCGCAACATCGGTTCAGGCTTGAACGGCATGGTCAACCCTAATCTCGATGCCAATAACCCTGTAATCCTCGCCATTTCTCAAATTGAAAAAGGATCTGGGCACGCTATTTTGTGTGACGGGTACGGCTATAACTCTTCAACGCTGTACCACCACCTTAATATGGGCTGGTACGGTAAGAATAATGCATGGTACAACCTGCCGGCCGTTGATTGCAATACCCCGGGCTCGTATGACACTATTACCGAATGCATCTATAATATTTTCATTTCCGATTCAGGTGAGATAATCAGCGGCCGGGTCATCAACAAGGAAGGTAAGCCCGTCAGAAATGCTTTGGTCGCCGCACAAGGCAGCGACGGTCCATATACCGCGTTAACAAACAGCAATGGTATCTATGCCCTAAAATGCCTCGATTCAGACTCTACGTATACAATCACCGTAACTAAGCGCGGATACAATTTTACACCTCAGGCCGTGACTACAGAAAAATCCAGAAATGGTAACAATGTATCGGGAAACAGATGGGAGGTCGATTTTGTGGAGCCCCTTGCTTCCGCCCTGGAGGACTTTGAAACAGGTGATTTCAGCAAATTCCCGTGGGAACATGGCGGAGCCGCCGGCTGGACCATCGCATCACGGCAGAAGTATTCCGGAACTTACAGCGCCAACGCCGGAGCCGGTGGGATTAACGACTGTGAAAGCAGCGTTCTGAAGGTAACGCTTGTCTGCACGCCGAGCTATATCAGCTTCTGGCACAAGGTCTCTTCGGAGTCACGCTGTGACTATTTGAAATTTTACATCGACGGAGTGGAAAAGGGCAGGTGGTCGGGCAGAAAGGACTGGGACGAGGTATCCTTCGACGTGACAGCGGGAATAAGAACCTTCGAGTGGACCTATTCAAAGGATGGTTCGAATTACGAAGGCGAAGATACTGTATGGATCGACGATATAGAATTTCCAGTTCATTGTTCATTATCTATGAACTATGAACTATGAACTATGAACTTTAATCCCCCGCCTTTTCTTGTCTACCTCTGCGACTCGCGTCGCAAGATGCGGCAGCGGGCGAAGACAATAGATGGGACTGCTCCCCAGGTACGAGCCGCGCAACCGCAACCCTATGATGATTCGTTTATCGGTTGTGCCACTCGTCGGCGCAAGCCTAAGTTGGGCTGCTGGTTCCGGTGCAGTTACGAACGATTTTTTTTGAGCTATATAGATTGCAAAGAATTTATTATAATCATTAGGGTCAGAAGTCAGAGGTCAGAGGTCAGATGTCAGAGGTCAGATGTCAGAGGTCAGATGTCAGAGGTCAGATGTCAGAGGTCAGATTTCTGTCTTCTGTATTCTGTATTCTGTCTTCTGTATTCTGTCGGGTCGTAGGAAGTGAGGTCTAAATTGAAGGTTCAGTGCGAACTATGTCCAAAAATGTGCCTCATTGAGCCAGGTCAAAGCGGCGAGTGCCGAGTCAGAATAAATATCGATGGCGTTCTGCGAACCGTTGTTTACGGGTATCCCTGCTCAATCAATATCGACCCTGTTGAGAAGAAGCCGCTTTTTCATTTCCTGCCGGGCACCGGAATTCTTTCGATTGCAACCGTCGGCTGTAACCTTCACTGCAAATTCTGTCAGAACTGGGAAATATCACAGGCCAATCCGGAAGACAGCCGAGCATATTTCTGCCCGCCGCAGGAGCTTGTCAGGTTGTGCAGACAGGCCCATTGTCCTTCGCTGGCATATACTTATACAGACCCAGTTATCTATTATGAATATACCTATGACATTGCAAAGTTAGCCAGAGAGGCCAATATACGCAACGTCCTTGTAACAGCAGGGTACATAAACCAAGAGCCGTGGAAAAAGTTGTTAGAATATGTCGACGCAGCAAACATAGATTTGAAAGGAATCACCGAGGACTTTTACAGAGATATCTGCTCGGCGACGTTAAAGCCTATCCAGAATGCCCTGGTCCTGGCAAAAGCGATGGGGGTATTGGTCGAGGTTACGAACCTGATTATCCCGACGCTGAACGATAATCCTGAGCAGATACGCCAGCTTAGCCGTTGGGTAAAAGCAAATATGGGCGGGGAGACACCGCTGCACTTTTCGCGGTTCTTCCCTCGCTACAAGATGCGGCATCTGCCGCCCACTTCTCTAAAGACACTGGATATGGCTCGCGAAATTGCACGCAGCGAAGGGCTAAACTACGTCTATATAGGAAATATCAGCAGCAAGGAGGGGCAGAACACATATTGTCCGGGTTGTAAGAGGCTGCTTATCGAGCGAAGCGGCTATACTATCCTGCAGAACCGCCTCAAAGACGGTTGCTGCCCGGACTGCGGAACGGAGATTTACGGAGTCTGGAAATGACGCGCAGAAAATTTATTCACAAATTAATAAAAGCAGGTTCAGCAATTGCTGTCGGCGCTTCGTGGTTGATGAGCAAAGCTATGCCGCGCAAATTCGTATGGGCTGTTCGACTTAAGAAGTATCCTGGTTCCTTGATGCCTCTAAGAGACGTCTCAAAACAAGGTAAATGGAGTGGCTGATATGGATAAGCAATACAAAAAACAACTGGTGGCCGGCTCTCTGGCGGCCTTGGTGATTGTGGTTTTAGCCGTCGCGGCTGCAATTTTTTGGAAGGCCCATATCCAGGAACGTCGTCCACCTGAAGAAATAATACAGCCCAAAAAAGAAGAGCCTGCAAAGTTACCCAAAGTTGTTCTCCGCTCCCGACTTGCCGAGGCAGGATGGTACACCGCCGACGTCAACGCGCTTAATAAGCAAATCGAGGGCTTTTACCAAAAAGCCCAGGTCAAACCAATAGACAATGTAATCGCGCTTATTCTGCCGCATGCAGGTTACGCATACTCAGGCCAAACCGCAGTTATGGGGATTAAAACCACTGCAAAAAAATATAAGCGTATCGTCGTCATCGGCCCAAGTCACCGTATCCCGATGGAAGAGATATTGAGCCTGCCGAGAGTAACGCACTACCAAACACCTCTGGGGCAGATACCGTTAGACGTGGAATTTATAAACAAACTTCTGAAATATTCGCTGTTTCAGAACGTACCAGACGCACACGAGTATGAACACAGTGTGCAGATAGAGCTGCCGTTATTGCAATACAGCCAGAAGGATTTCAAGCTTGTGCCGATTGTGGCCGGCAGTTGCTCGTTAGAGACCATCATCAAGGCTGGTGCCATTCTGAAAAGTTTGGTAGACGCTGAAACGCTCCTGGTTGCAAGTTCGGATTTCGTGCATTATGGTCGCGGGCATGGCTATGTGCCATTTACGGAAGATATACCGGAGAACATAAAGCAGCTTGATATGGGGGCGTATGGGCATATAGCCGCCTTGGATAGTAAAGGTTTCCTGGAATACAGGTACAAGACAGGCGCGACGATATGCGGCTATGTCCCAATTGCGATACTGCTTTCAATGTTGGGCGAGGGCGTAAAAGCTGAGCTGGTAAATTACACAACTTCCGGCGAGCTGACGGGCGACTTCACCAACTCTGTCAGTTATCTTTCGATAGCATTTTCAGGGGCGTGGCAAAACTGCCCCGAGATTGACCCGCAGGCAAATGACGGCGAATTGGCCGATGAGGATAAGAAAGAGCTTCTGAGCTTAGCGCGTAAAACAATGGTCTATGCCCTCCGCAACCGGCGAGTTCCGCAAGCATCTGAATTGGGCGTTACAATAACTGATGCAATGAAGAAACCACGTGCGGCATTCGTAACACTCAAAAAAAATTCGCAGCTTAGAGGCTGTATAGGCGATATTCTCCCACAGCGGCCTTTGTACAAGTCGGTCATTCTAAACGCAATTAACGCCTGCGTTAACGATAGACGCTTTCCTGCGGTGTCAGAGGCCGAATGCAACGATATTACTATCGAAATTTCTGCACTGACCGCCCCTGTTCCTGTTGCGTCGCCTGACGTCATCAGAACCGGTATAGATGGCGTCGTGCTGAACAAGGAAGGCCACTCCGCCGTGTTCCTGCCTCAGGTTGCGCCAGAGCAAGGCTGGGATGTCAATCAAATGCTCACACGTTTGTCTCTAAAAGCAGGCTTGCCGCAAGATGCGTGGAAGCAAGGTGCGAGTTTTATGGTCTTTCAGGCAGTCGTTTTTGGTGAAGAGCAATGAATTCCGCCCGCACCGTTAGAAGTAATTCGTGTGGAGGAGCCGCCGCTGCTCTGGCTGGGATTTCAAACTGGGCTCGAGGCTCGCTGATATTCAGCTACGGCCTATTTTCCATCGCAGCCCAGACTTTGCTTTTTCGCGAGTTTATAACCACCTTCGAAGGCAACGACATAAGCGTTGGAATATTCTTCGGCTCATGGTTTTTGTGGGTCGGCTTAGGCGCAATACTTGTATATAGAGCGAAAGCATTTGCTGAAATACTGCTGAGAAACATAGAGTTTTTGTTTTTGAGTTATCTGCCGGCCTTTATCCTGGAGCTGCTCCTAACTATCGAGGCGCGGCAGCTCGCCGGCGTCGAATCCTACGTACTATTACCCATCCGGACCATTCTGCTTTTATCAATAATTGTTAATGCGCCGGTCAGTATCATCACGGGGATGCTGTTTCCCATCGCCTGCCGCTGGGTCGCCCCCGTTAGAAATTCCATAACATCCAACCATACGGCCCAGGAAGGGAAAACTTCTAACGGGCTTGGGCCCCCCTGCTTTCTTGCGAAAGCAAGAAGGGGGGCCGTCTCGCGTGTGTACATTCTTGAAGCAGCGGGAAGTTTTTGCGGAGGGCTTGGGACAACTATCCTTCTTGGAGCCGGTTTTAGTTTGGCGAGGGTCTTCTTAATACTGGCCTTTATTGTCTCGGTGCCGGTCTCCTGGGTCCAGCTTGGCAAGGCAAAAAGATGGATCTGGGCTGTTATGCCTGTATGTATTCTGGCCTGTTTGCTCGCCGGCGCCGACAGGCCCGTGATGCAGCAGGTGCGAATCATAAAGTGGGCAAAGCTGTTTCCCGGGGACGTTCCTTACGGAGCATTCCAGACGGCACAGGCTGAGTATCTTTATGGAGCTCACCATGGTCAATGGGTGGCCGTTCGTGAAGGCAGCACTTGCGAAACGTTGCCGGACCACGAATCAGCCGGGCGTGTCGCAGCTATTGGGCTTTGTCAAAATCCCGATGCACAGAGGGTCCTGGTTGTCGGCTCAGGCCTGGGGCTCTGCTACGAGCTCCTGCGCCTGCCGCAGATTGAGCGTGTAACCTGGGCACACTGCGACAGCGAATATGTGCAGCAGGTCGGCAACTTTGTCCCCGCGGAGTTCAAAATCAGTGACAGGCGATTTGACCGCGTCGCCGGCGACATTCGCTCACTGTTAGCGCAAAAGAAGCGATACTATGACATCGTGATTCTCGACCTGCCTGAGGCGACCAGCTCGGTCCTTAACCGTTATTACACACTCGAATTCTACCGTCAGGTTAAAGAGTCTTTGAGGGCCGATGGCGTATTAGCGGTCCGCGTAGCAGGGGGGGAAAATATTATGGGCACCGAGCTAATCAATCTCGGAGCCTCGACGAAATTGACACTCGCGAAGGTCTTCTCGCGACTCGTCCTGACACCGGGCGAGGATACGTGGTTTATTGCATCCAATTCTGAAAACACAACCGGCGACCCTGCCAGCTTGCGGGACCGCTTTGCTAAAATAGAGGGCGCAGCAGATGTTTTTTCTCCGCAAGCATTGCTCAGCGTTTACTTGCCTGACCGTGCCCAGGCCGCCCTTGAGAACTATGCTCGTGCAGATTTGCCCGAGCGCCTGCTGATTAATCGCGACTCCAGGCCGCTTACGCATCTATACAGCCTGTTGCTTGCAGCAAAACAATCCGGAACGCCGGTTACCAGATTTGTTAAATACCTGGCTTTGGCGGGCCCATCGGCTTTTATAATCCCGCTTTTGATTTTCATAATTTTGCGAGTCACTTACGTCACGTCCCGCGTCATGCGTCGTGCGTCGTTCGAGAATCTGAATAAAATACACAATACGCAATACTCAATACTCAATACGAGCTTTGACAGCTCGTTTCTGGTTTTCTCAGCCGGCTGGATTGGAATCGGGGTGGTAATTGTCCTTATGTACCTGTATCAAACCCGCTTCGGCTCGCTGTATCTGCACATCGGCGTTATTTCGTCTTTGTTTATGGTGGGCCTGACCGCCGGTGCGGCTATAATTTCGCGCATCCTTGGAAAAGACACGAGATACCAGACACGGACTACAAATGAGCTGCTGTTGTTTGCTGTAATAACTGTTCATACGCTGGTTCTCGCCGCAATTGCCTTTTGGCCGGCTGAGCGGTGGACGGAAACGGTGAACACAATAAACAATCTCTGGGAGCCGGCGCACGCGATTTTTGCAGGTGCCTTCGTTCTGTGTGGTTTATGCGCCGGCTGCTACTTTCCAATCGCTGCCAAGAGGCTTTCCGACTCCGGCTTTGAGATAGGCTTGGCCGGCAGTAAGCTCGCAACCGCCGACCATATTGGAGCATCGGTGGGAGGGATGGTGACAAGTCTCGCACTTGTGCCAGTGCTCGGGACCAAACTAACACTATTTGTATTCGTTATACTCATTCTTGCCAATACGCCTCCTGCAGCACTGAGAATTTTAATGGTGGAACAATTTCCTACTGTAGAAACAACCGCTTTTAGATTGCGCAGACTCGGCTATATCTTATTCGGCGTGGGCGCATCGGTTGTTCTATGCTCGAACCTGCTCGCCGCGGCAGGCGCACGTCTTAGGCCGTCGCTGCCGCTCAGCGCCGCTCAAGCACTTGCCGGTGAGCTGCGGCTTGAGCGTGCATCGGCAGTTCTCGGCGATAGCGCCCGAAAGCTCGACTACTTTAAGGTTTATAAAAGGCAGGCCAACCTGGAGGAGCCGGCTGAACAGGCGGAGCCCAATCGCCAAGCTCCGAATTTGGAAGCCGAGAAACTAATCGGCTATATATTTAGCTCCGAAGACCTCGCCGGCGAGGTTCGCGGGTTCGGCGGCAAGATGAATCTCGCTATTTACGTCGATGTAACCGGCAGCCTCGCTAACTTCCATATTATAAGGTCAAACGAAACACCGTCGTACCTGGAGATGCTCGGCGAATGGCGCGGCTCTCTAAATGGGCGTCAACTTTTTCAGCCGCAACCCTTTGCCGATGTTCACGCCGTAACCGGCGCCACGATAAGCTCTGAAGCTATTCTCTCGGCACTGCAGATATCAGGCCACAGATTTGCCACGCAAATTCTCGGTCAGACTATTGTACCGCAGGTTCAAGAAGGGCTTCATCGGGCCAAATATCTGCCGGACGCCCACGGGACATATCTGATTGGTGCTTTTGTACTTACTTTGCTCGTAATCTACTACGGCGGGTTTTGGAGCAGATTGGCGGTGCTTTTGCTTAACCTCGCTGTCGGCGGCATCTGGTTAAATACCCAGTATTCCAGCGAACAAATAATGACCTTGCTGTCTCTGCACAGCCCTGCTTTAAGATTGACTGGTGTGTTTTTGTTGGTTGTAGCAGTACCGCTTCTGGTAATAATTTTCGGTAACATTTATTGCGGCTACATCTGTCCTTTCGGCGCCGCACAGGAACTGCTCGGCTACGTTGTGCCTGAGAGGTTCAAACAACCGATACCGGCCGAAAGAATGCGAAAAGCGAGATTTGTCAAATACGCGGTTCTTTTTATTTTCGTAACCGTATTCTTTCTTTCGAGAAATCGGACAATGTTGTCGGCAGATCCCCTCATTTCAGTTTTCAACCTTCAATTTTCGACCGCCGATTTCCGGTCGGCAATGTTGTTGATAACGGCAGCGGCACTGATAGGCTCGATTTTTTATGCTCGCTTCTGGTGCCGGTATTTGTGCCCGGTAGGAGCTTTCCTGTCGCTTTTAAACAACGTTGTAATTTTGAAGCGCTTCCTGCCGACAAAGAAATTCGGCAGATGTGAGTTTGGCCTTACCGCTAAGGACCAGATGGATTGCATATATTGCGACAGGTGCCGTTACCAGGCAAAGGCTGCTGTGAGAAAAGAGCCTCTGCTGCGTCCTGATTACGCACAAATGAAGCCGTTGTCCCGATTTTTCATGGTTGGTGTTCTTGCGGTGGCAATACTTGTGTCGACGGTTTCCGTGAGCAGGTTCTTGCAGGTCACCGGCACCAGCCTGGATTACTCGGCCACCTTTGCTCCTTCCGGCGGCCAACCCAGGGACGTCGATATGCAGCGGATTCGCGATTTGATTGAGCAAAATAAGCTTTCCGACAGAGAGGCTGAATTCTATAAGAAGCTCGATTAGTGCTGGTCTGTTATATCCGCATAAATACAGAACAATCAAAATTCGGTATGCAACCTCCAGAGAAGGAATCTAAATAGATACTCCATCGCGGCCTCTCCCTGTATGTTCGGCACACATAAAAAAAGCCATCAATGTATTGTCATTGATGGCTCTATGATAATCTCAGATTATCATATCTCTATTTTTTCTTCTTTGACGATTTCTTCTTAGCCTTCTTTTTAGTTTTCTTTTTCGCCATTTTAATGCCTCCATACAATTATAAATAGGCTCTTAATGAGCATCCTTGCTATATTTTTGGACATATTACGGTATCAGCTTGGCAACAGTCTCCATCGACCAAATTTCCAAAGTGCGAAACACGATTCTGTGTTCGTCTTACTCGTTGGAAGAATTGTCATTGGAAGAATTGTCGAGCTCTTCGTCTTGTTGTTCCTCGTTGGCCTGGTTGTTATAATCTGATTCTTCAAAAGAATCTTCTCGTGTAATAAGCAGACGTTTCTCAGACAAAAGCGCACAGGCAACACAGTATCGAGCCCATGGAATGGCGCGCAACCGCGCCTTCGGGATGGGGCTCCCATCGCCCTCACAAATTCCGTACGTGCCATCGTCGATACGACCAAGTGCATCCTCAATTTCGAGAAGCAGCCTTCTTTCGCTATCCATAAGGCCCAACGTATTTTCAACCTCAAAGCTGTCCGTGCCTACGTCAGCCATATGAATAGGCAGATTTGATAAATCAGTCCTTGGCTTTCGCAGTGTTTCGTCTTCCATGCAAATTATGTTATTCAATATTTCGTTCTGCTTGGCCAATAATAAGGCTTTGAATTCTCTTATTTCTGCAGGCGTTAGCCCGCCTTTGTTTGCTTCTTTCTTTGTCATATTAATCCGGTAATTCACAAAAAATTTTTTTCTCTCAGGAGAGTTGTCAGCCGCCTAAAATCTTTGATGGACAGCGATTATCGCCCAAGAAAGTCACATAAGCTCCTTACAAAAACCCGCCGAAAAGGCTTTATGCTCGTATCAACCTCATCGGAGGTCATTCCAATCATAGCAAATGAGAAAAATCCGAAAACAAATCCCGCAACCGCACAGGCCAGCAGACGAATCTTTATAGGGTCTATTCTCGGCGAAAGATAAGCTGCGACCTGACTCTCAATCTCCTCCAGATAACGCAAATAAGGTTCCTCTAACTCATCCTGGCTTTCAGACTGAAGTTTTAACAATAACTCGCCCTGGAAGAGCAGCATAAATTCCTCCTTGGCATTAACGGAGAAATCATAGTGGGCACTGAGCAAATGCTCCAGCATATCTTCCAGGTTTTCCGGCGGACTGTCATACGAGCGCATACATTCAATCAAATGGTCAACCGCTTCATCTACCAGGGTAATAACAATTTCTTCTTTATCCTCAAAATGCTGGTAAAGAGTCCCTTTGGCGACGTCGGCCTTTTCCGTAATCTCCTCCACCGTCGCAGCGTCAATGCTTTTCTCGCTAAAAACATCCAAAGCGGCTTTCTTCAATCTCTTTCGCGTCCTCGTGGCTCTTTTCTGTGTCCGATTTTTCTCAGTTTTTAGCGCCTTTGCACTCATATTTTGACTATATAGTCAATTTTGACCATATAGTCAACAATATTTTTTAGCTTTTGATAAAAAATTTTTTGGTCGTATCTTTCCGGGTAGTGTAGTTACCGCTCCCTAACGGTCGCGGCTCTGTACGGTCGCGGCTCTGTTCGGTCGCGGCTCTGACCAGTCGTAGCTCTTTACGGAAGAAAACCCCAAACAAAACTTGCCAACGTAAGGCTATCTCGGTTATCATGTGTATACGTTATCTGAGAAATGTTATTTAGTAGGAGCTAAATTATGAATCGACAAAAAATGTATTTGGTGCTTATGTGCTTATCTCTGGTGGTCCTCGCCGCCAGCGAAGCCTCTGGCGAAGCGGGGAACGCACCCACATCGACGCAGGCCGCTGCAAAACAAGGGCCTGAAGAAAACCTCAAGGTTTTTTCCGCCTCAATCAATGACGTTAAGGCAAGTGACATGATGAACCATTACCTGCGGCGCCAGGCCGGTCAGCAATTCGAAATCTGGAAGACGCAGTACGAGCAGCGCACAACGCCGGAACAGATAGCCGAGTATCAGAAGCGCCTCCGCAGCAAATTTCTTGAAGCTATCGGCGCCCTGCCGCAGCGAACACCGCTCAATCCGCAGGTCACCGGCGTAGTGTATCGAAACGGCTACAAGGTAGAGAAAGTCATTTTCGAGAGCCAGCCGAAGCACTATGTCAGCGCGCTATTGTTTTTGCCCGATGCCGATGAATACAAACCGCCATATCCGGGCGTGCTGGTGCCCTGCGGCCACAGTCTCAACGCAAAGGGGCACGATACCTATCAAACAATGGGGGCACTGCTGGCCCTGAACGGTATGGCGGCTTTGGTCTTCGACCCCATCGACCAGGGCGAGCGCAGCCAGATGCCTTCACAACTGCCGCAGCTTTGGGGCACGAAGGCTCACACGATGCTCGGGGTCGGCAGTATTCTGCTCGGTCGCAATACAGCCTGGTTTGAGATATGGGACGGTATGCGCGGCATAGACTATCTCCAATCGCGCCCGGAGGTAGACCCCAAGCGCATCGGTTGCACAGGCAACAGCGGCGGCGGTACGCAGACCTCGTACCTGATGTCTTTGGACGACCGCATCATTGCTGCGGCACCGAGCTGTTACATCACTAACTTCTACGAGCGGATCCTGGAGCTTGGGGCCCAGGATGCCGAGCAAAACATTTACGGACAACTGGCCTTTTGGATGGACCACGCAGACTACTTGATGATGCGGGCGCCAACGCCAATCATCATCTGTGCCGCGACGAAAGACTTTTTTGACATCCGCGGCACCTGGGAGTCGTTTCGCTACGCCAAGCGTCTCTACTCGCGAATGGGCTTTGCCGAACGCATCGACCTGCTGGAAAACGACGCGACTCATAACTACAATCAGACCCAGCGGCAGAGTGTCGTACGCTGGATGGCACGATGGCTGCTTAAGAAAGATGAGCCGATAACCGAACCGACTATTGAATTACTCAGCGAAGAAGAAATCAAATGCACGCCGAATGGCCAGGTGATGCTGCTGGAAGGGGCACGTTCAACTTACGACTTGAATCGTGATTTCGAAAAGAACCTGGCCCAACACCGCACCAAACTTTGGAAAACAACAGCTCGGACAGAGCTGCTCGAACAGGTGCGTAAAATCGCCGGTATCCGAAAACTGACCGAGCTGCCGGAGCCAAAGGTCGAGGAGCTTGATGTCCTCCAGCGAGACGGCTACCAAATCAAAAAGATGATTCTAAAGCCGGAGGAAGGTATCTATCTGACGGCATTGTTGTTTATTCCGAAGCTTGCCTCACGTCAGAGTGCTGTCGGCTCCGACAAGGAAGGAACCCTGCTATACGTCCACGAGAACGGCAAAGATGCAGACGCCGCGCCGGGCGGACCGATTGAGAAGCTCGTCAAGGCTGGTCATCTGGTGCTCGCGGTCGACCTCCGCGGCACCGGCGAAACACAGAAATCCGACCAGAAGTATTTCAAACCATACTTCGGCCCTGATGGTCAGGACGTTTATATTGCCTATCTGCTCGGGCGTTCCTACGTTGGAATGCGCACCGAAGACATTCTGATTTGTGCGCGATTCTTGCAGCAGCAAAAGGACGGTCGCGTGGATTTAATTGCAGTCGGCCACGTCAGCGTTCCAGCCCTGCACGCCGCGGCGCTCGAGCCAGACACGTTCGGGTCAATAAAGCTCAAACGAGGGCTGGTCTGCTGGTCGAACGTAATCGAATTGGGCCTGTCTAACAACCAACTTGTCAACACGGTGCATGGAGCATTGACCATATACGACCTTCCTGACTTAGCTGCAACTTTGGCAGATAGCCTGAGCATCGAAGAGCCTCTGAATGCTCTGGGTGAGCAGGAGCCCAAACGATAGCCGAATGCCGATTTCCGATTGCCAATTTCCGATTGCCGATTTCAAATCGCAAATCGCAAATTTAAGAGCGTAAATCGGATAGTAACTCTTGAAAATGGACAAATTTTGTATTTCAGCCGAAAAGGCTAAGCACCAAAGGTAAATAAAAATGCAAAAAAGCAATCTGTTAAAATTTGGATTTATCCGCCAGATATATGGCGGATTTACATTGATAGAGCTGTTAGTAGTCATCTCTATCTTATCTTTGTTGATGGCCATACTTATGCCTGTGCTGGGTAGAGCTCGTGAGGCGGCACGTTCCACAATCTGCTTGGGCAACGTAAGGCGTATCTCGATGGCAGGATACATATATGCACTTGAAGGGGACGGCGGCTTTCCACCCTATCGAATGAGGAAAGCTAAGCCCACCGACCCCGACGGCTACGTCAACAAATACGGCCGGAAAAATCCGAGGTGGCAGTGGTTTTTTGACCACGGCATAGGGCCGGTCATTGACCCGGCTCCTTACCTTGAGAGTATTAAAAGTAAAGGCTACTTCGACGACAACGACACCCTGATTATGACCAATGATTATTTCACGTGCCCTTCATTCAACCATCCTGGTTTCGTCAAACGTGACATCCGAAACGGCTCGTATGGGTACAACTATCAATATCTTGGCAATCCGAGAGTAACCGCGGACGGAGGGCACTTCCAGAATTTCCCAGTCTATGTAACAAAAATCCAGCGGCCGAGTGAGACCGTTATCATAGCTGACAGCCGCGGCGCTCGCGGCAATACCGGTCCACCAGATATTCCTCACGGGCTGCATTCCTATACCCTGGACCCGCCTAAGATAGCTCGTAGTCAAGGAGCTACGGAATTTGGCTTCACAGATATAGGACCTATCATTGAGCAACAGCATTCCCCGGCCGAGGCCAGGCATAGCAAAAAGACAAACGTTTCCTTTGTAGATGGGCACGCCGAGAAGATGTCACTTGTGGAACTCGGATATGTGCTTGATTCTGGCGGCAATGTCATAGCCGACCATCCCACCGGCAGCAACCGTTTGTGGAGTGGGACTGGTCGGAACGAGTAGAAAGAAACTGAAAACTTAAAGTGAAAAATTAAAAACTGTTGAAATCCAAAGTTTTACGCTTTGAGCTTTTAGCTTTGCGTTTTTCTTGATTGGAGGCTGATAAAGATGCGTAGAATTGCTAATGAATTGACGATTTACGATTGCCGATTGCCGATTGTAAATCGCAAATCGAAAATCGCAAATCGAAAATCGCAAATTGTGTTTATGTTTATATCAGCATGGGTGGTTCTATCCACAGGCTGCCGAAAGGCAGAGGTTCAGGTCGAAAAACAAGAATTGGTGCTCCTTTGCGGAAGCTCCTTCGTTCCACCGACCGAGCAGTTGTGTTCGCAGTTCACCGCCCAAACAGGTATCAAGGTTGTCACTACGGTTGCAGGCAGTGAAGACTTCTTACCTCTGGTTAAAGCAGGCCGAAAAGGGGATATCCTTGTTACCCACGACCCATATCTTGATTACGTCGCCGATGCTAATGCCCTATCAGAGCACGTTCAGGCAGGCCTCGTGGCGCCGGTACTGGCGGTGCAGAAAGGCAATCCTAAAGGTCTGGCAAGCATCGAAGACCTGACCCAGCCGGGCTTGAAAGTGGCCCTAACCGACCCACAATATTCTACGTGTGGTGAAATGGTTTTTGAGCTTCTGGAGAAAAAAGGCATAAAAGAGGCAGTGATGAAAAACGTTGAAAATCGCCTAACTAAGGGGCACAGTAACATAGGGACATTTCTCAAAACTGGCGCAGTTGACGCAGGTATTATGTGGAATGGCGTGGCTCATACATTCGGCGACAGTTTAGAGGTTATTCACACACCATACGAATATGATAAAGAAATTCGGGTGCACATCATTGGCTTGAGCTACTCAAAGCAACCGGAGCTGCTCAAACAATTCATTGAATTTGCCCGAAATAGAGGCCCCAAGATTTTCGCCGAGCATGGCTATGCGAAGTAGTTCAAAAATGAAAAATCAAAGTTCAAAATTGAGGACAAAGGGGCAAAGGGACAAAGGGACTTTGTGCCTATGTGCCTTTGTGCCTATGTTCCTGTTCATGGTCGTATTACTTTGCGGCTGTGAAAGAAAAAAAACCGAGCAGCCCGATTCGCAGGCAAAGCAATTATTGCTCTATTGCGCTGCCGGGATTCGCCCTCCGGCTGAGGAGCTGGTTGAATCCTTCGGACGCGAACACAGCGTAAAAATCGCTACCAATTACGCTGGCAGCGAAACGCTGCTGTCCACAATAAGGCTCATCCGCTCCGGCGACCTGTATATGCCGGGCGATAAGCACTACGTTGACCAGGCCGCACAGGAAGGTATGCTCCTTTCGCAACATCCTGTCTGCTACTTTGTGCCCACCATTTTTGTGCAAAAAGGCAATCCGAAAAACATCCGTGGATTGGAGGATCTGCTCCGGCCCGGATTGAAAGTGGGATTTGGTGACGACAAGGCCTGTGCCATCGGCAGAACAACCAAGCAAATATTCACCAAGAATAATATCGCCTGGGACGAGGTCGAAAAAAACCTCAAATTCCTGTCTCTGACGGTTAACGAGCTAGGCTTGCAGATTCAGGCCAAATCGCTGGATGCGGTCATCGTCTGGGATGCTATTGCCCATTACTATGATGAACACGGCACAGCGGTTCCTATTCCCGTTGAAAAAAACGTTATCTCTACCGTAGATATAGGCGTACTGGCTTTTACAAAAAACCGCTCAATAGCTGAAAAATTCGTCGAATTCGCAGCTTCGGCACAAGGACAAAACATCTTCAAGAAACATAACTACCGTACCGAACCTCCGGATTGATTATTATTCATTGTCTATGAACTACGAACTATTAACTATGAACTATGAACTATGAACTACGAACTATGAACTATTAACTATGAACTACGAACTATGAACTATGAACTTTCTTTTGGAGCTTTATTATGATAGTACAGTTATCAAATTACTGGTGGGTTTTTATCCTCTTGGGCGTCTGTGCGGGCCTGGTTAGCGGCACCCTCGGACTGGGCAGCGGAACAGTACTTATACCCTCACTTGTCCTGCTTTGCGGCTTCGGGCAGAAATCCGCCCAGGGAACTGCTTTGGCGGTAATGGTGCCTATGGCGCTGCTTGGGGCGCTGCGGTACTGGAAGAACCCCGAGATTGATATGAATATAGTGATTATCGCGTTTATTGTAGTTGGCGCCTTGGCTGGTACCTTAGCCGGGACGGAATTGGCCGCCCGGCTGCCAAGCCATACACTGTGCAAAATATTCGCGATTTTCCTGATAATAGTGGCCGTAAGAATGTTTACGCTCTCGCCGGAATCGAAACAACCGGCTCTCATCGATAATCCGGCAAATCAAGAAAGCGTAAGCTTAGTTGAACCCGGAGGTACAACCAATGAAGCCCAAAAGCAGTAACAGGTCTGTGCGTATTTTCAGTGCCAGGGCTTGTGCGGCACCTTTGGAAAAAGCTGCTAAATTATTTCAGCAGCAGACCGGTATCGCCGTGGAGATAAGTGTATGCAGTCGCCACTGCGCCAAACCGGCTGCCGAAGAGGCAACGGGAGAAACCGGCGGCGATGATTTTCTGCTGGAAATTGCCGATGCCGCAATACATGACCTTGCCATAGCAGGAGCCGAGTATCTGCTTGATGATGGAGAAGTAAGAGGTATCGTGCAAAAACATCAGCGGCGTACAATCGCGTACCGCACTTCAGCTATTATTGTGCCTGCGGACAATCCCAAGAATATACACTACCTGAAAGACATGGCAAATCCGGGTGTGCGCGTGGGTGTATCGGTGATAGATTGCCTGAAAGGATTGTGGGAAGATATCTGCGGCCGGTTAGGCCTTCTGGATAAGATTCGGAAAAACATCTGTTATTACGCCAATGGCTGCATCGCTATTGTTGAAGCGGTGGCGACCGGTAAGGTTGACGCTGCATTCGGCTGGTCGGCCTTTCAACACCTCGAACCGAAAAGAATAAAGGTCATTGAAATGCCAAAAGAGCAACAGGTATTAAGAGGAACTTGTGTTGGGCTGTTGTCTTTCAGTAAAGAGCCGCAGGCAGCGCAACAACTCATGGATTTCTTAGCTTCTTGCCAGTCACAAAAATTCTACGAGGAATATGGGTGGTTCGTTCCAGAAGGTTAGGTCTCAAAATTGGTTAAATGGTAACTGGTTAAATGGTAACGGGTTAAATGGGTTGAATCTATTCCAATTACCAATAACCAATTACCAATTACCAATCGAGGAGCTATATTATGGTTTTTTTGGAAAACTTCTATAAAATTTTACTGCTGGCTCATTTGTTCGCCACGTTCGTTCTGGTCGGGAGCATGACGCACAACCTGCTTATAGTCGTCCGGTATCTCGGCGGCGAATTTGGTCGGCAAAAACTTGAATGGCTCTATGTTAAAGTGTCCTTGTGGGCATACACAATTGTTTACATTATCGGCGTGCTGATTTATCCCGCCTATGGGGCCCGCATCCGTCATCCTTATTTTGACCAGCAAATGCCTTGGGCCACCGGACTTTTCGAGGTCAAGGAGCATTGGGGCGCTGTCGGACTGGCAATGTTCTTCGCGTTTTACTTTCTACGCAAAAGTTTTCAGCCGGCTGAGGAAAAACATAAGCTGTTCCTTTACGTGCCGTTCTGTTTATTGTTGAACGTAATCCTGTGGTACAAGGTTATCATCGGATGCTACCTGACACTTCTGAAGGGAACCTGCTAATGAAGAAATCAGATATCACTTACATAATCTGTTCTGTTTTTTCGGCTATGACCGCCTTTTTCTACTTCTTGGCTATGTGGCTTGGCATCAGGCTGCCGCGATATTATCCTCTGGAACATACCTGGAAATGGGCCAAAGAACAGGGCGTTCCTTCTCAGGGCTGGTATGCAAAACAGCTCTTTGCTTTCTTGGCGGCGGGCATTATCACTTTAGTTGTGTATTTCGTCCTCAAGCGTGCCGCCCCCAACGAAACAAACCTCAAGCCCCCTTTGGCAAAATTATTCGGCGTAGTAGCAACCCTGATTGTTTTAATCTGCATGGCGTATATGCTGTATTATGAATTTGACAATTGGGGTATTTTTGTGTCTATGGGTTTGCATTGAGAGGCAAATCTAATAAAAGTCGGGGACATTGAAAATGCAGAAAATACAATCGATGCTTAGAGTCGCTGTGATTTTTGTTATTACGGCACTCCTGATGGGATGTGGAGCTGTCAACAAAAGCTCCGGAAAGCTTTATATCGTTGGTATGGGTACGGCTCCAGACCTCATCACGGTGCGTGGCATCAAAGTCATCAAAAACGCAGACATCGTTCTTGTGCACGACCCTCAAGGGCTTAAAGATTGGAAAGGCTTCATAGGCAGCAAAGAAGCATGGGTGTTTCCGCGCTACAACCTGTTGTTTTTGGGGGTTGACCCTAATACATTGGAAGACCCCTCCGAAAAAGCACTCGCCCAAAAACTTGCCGCAGCCCGTTATGAGATTGTCAATAAAATACGTTACGCGGTCGAACAAGGCAAAACCGTGGCAATCCTTGAGGGCGGCGACCCCATGATGTACGGTGAGACCTTTTATCTGGAGATGCTGCCGAAGGATTTTCCTTCCGAGATAGTGCCGGGGGTGGGGGCGTTTCAAGCAGCAAGTGCCGCAGTAAAAATGAGTCCGCCTTATGGTTGGGACACAAACGCCGTAATCCTTACTATGGAAGACTCGCCGGGCCGAGTCGATACAAACGAAAAACTTATGGATACTGCAACCAGCATGGTTTTCTACACCATGCACTTGGACTATCCGAAGCTCTTCACAGAGCTGAAACGACACTATCCAGAAAACACACCTGTGGCTATTGTTTGCTATGCAGGCGACCGGAAGCGCCAGAAAGTTTTAACCAGCACCATCGGCAGCTTCTTCGATGAGGTAAACCTCAAGGACGTTCCCGTAGACAAACACATGCTGCTCGTGGGTAAGTTTCTTACGGTGGGCCAGGCAAGAAAAGACGGATTAGCCAGCGGCAGGAAATTCATCGAGATGATGCGTTATGAAAATCGACCACGCGATGAGGACTAAAAATTGAAAATTGACAATTGTAAATTGAAAATTGACTTCCGTGTTCGCTGTGGCTTCACCTTGGTCGAGCTGCTGGTTGTGGTCTCCGTAATCGGAGTTCTTCTGTCGATTTTACTGCCATGCCTGGCCCGTGCGCGGGCAACGGCTAAGGAGGTAACCTGCGTTGGGAATCTCCGAACATGGGGACAGGCGTTTCACCTTTACGCCAATGATTACGACGGTACTCTACCGCACACGGACGACCGTGCCCGCAATCGTCCGCCGGACGTTTATGACCCCGCTCACCCTGAGCACGAGTGCTGTTACATCGACCTATTGCCGCCATTGATGGGCCTGCGTCCGTGGCGAGACTTCACAAATGGGTCCAAGCCGGTCGATGGTATCTGGCAATGTCCCGGAGCCAAACCACTTCCAGACTCAGCTTACAGTCCCAGCTATCAACCATCGGTGCAGGGCTACCACAGCTATGCGATGAACTCGTATTTAGAGCACGATTTTGAGTTTGGAAGATATAAACAGTACCCCAGCTTCCTGAAGCTGTCTTTGTGCCGGGCCCCATCGCGAACTATTCTGATGTTCGAGCAGACGCTCGACCCCAAGCAAGGCTACGGCCAACAAGGAGGTCATTCAATGGCCGGCCGATACACCGCCGAAGATGCTCGTGCCCTCACCGAGCGGCACGCCCACATCCGGGGCGGACTCGGCGGCAACGTCATCATGCTTGATGGCCACAGAGAGTGGAGGAACGATTTGTGGAATGAATCGCTGGGTAATCCTCGTATACCTTCGGAAAACGACCTGACATGGTTCCCTTATTAACTCCAGATAGGAGTCGTGAATTATGAAAGCACGATGTTTATATCTTGTCACCTTAAGCGTTTCTGCCGGCCTGCTTATGCCGGGTACGCCGGTGAAAGCCGACATCATAGAAACGTTCGCCATTGATGTGGACACGTACATCGACAGTCGTGCTCCGACATGCAACTACGGTGTTGCCGCTACAGCCAAGGTCGTGGTCAATGGTACGGACGGCTCATTGGCACGAGCTCTGTTCAAACTGCCCGATGATATCTGGTCAATCTCTGAAGACCAATTGGTCTCGGCGAAAGTTTGGTTCTATGTCTGGATGGACCGAACCGCAGACCGGACAGTAACACTGCATCCGCTCATCAGAGGATTCTCAGAAGGTACAGGTGATGGGACATCATCTGGCGACGGCGCTACTTGGCAAACCTATGACGGTAGCAATTCGTGGACATGCTCGGGCGGCGACTATGACTGCTGCGTCTTCGTTGACGCAGTTGAGTCAGCGAATTGGTTTAGCTGGGACATCACTTCTCTATGGAACAACACAAATCTGCGTTCGTTTGGAGCGATGCTCGCGATGAATGATGAATCCGACCCAGGTTACACGAACATCCCTCGCGCGCCGTTCACCAGCAGTGATGGCCCAGCCAACGAGCGACCTTACGTCGAAGTTACTTATGTTGACTGGCTCAGGGCTGACATAAACGGCGACGGTATTGTTGACTTGTTTGATTTTGCCATTTTGGCATCAAACTGGTTGCGCATCGGCCCTTCCATTGACGCCGATATAGCCCCCCCGAACGGTGATGGTATCGTGGATGCTCGCGATTTAAATGAGCTAACCTTACACTGGCTGGAGACCGTGGATAGCAACGGTTTATGATAGGTATCAAAAAAAGATTTTAATGAAAAATTCCATGTACACTCCCGTAAGAGGCTGGCGTGACCGCATCTTCTCCGCGGCGGCATTGTTCTTCGTATCCGTCTTTATCATTTTCGTCCTGACGCTGATTATTACGGATGTTTTTTACATCGATAAAAAAACCGTCGTAACAGTCCTGACCTCCAAATTCATCCGTCACGCCCTCTGGATGAGCATCTGGACAAGCCTGACTACCACCTTCATAGCGTTGTTCTTTGCGGTACCTATAGGATATGCTCTCAGCCGCTTCCGATTTCCTGGCCGAACTCTGGTCGATGCTATTGTGGATTTGCCAATAGTATTTCCTCCGCTGGTAGCCGGTCTTACGCTGTTGGTGTTTTTTTCGCAAACAGCTTTTGGCCGATGGATACAGGAAGACCTGGGCTTGGAGTTTGTTTTTCAGCCCAAAGGCATCGTGCTGTGCCAGTTTGTAGCCGGGGCCAGTTTTGCAATCCGCTCGGCCAAAACCGCTTTTGACGACGTCGACCGGCGTTACGAAAATGTGGCCCTGACGCTTGGCTGCACCCAGTGGGGTAGTTTCTACCGTGTTAGTCTGCCCTTGGCCCGCAACGGCATCATCGCCGGCGGTATCGTAACCTGGGCACGTGCGTTTGGCCTTTTCGGACCGTTGATGATTTTCGTCGGTTCCTTCCGTGGCCGAACAGAAGTCTTAAGTACCACCATCTTCCTTGAACAATCCATCGGCAATCTCGAAGTAGCACTGGCGATAGCACTGCTGCTTATCTTCGTAGCATTGCTCGCGGTAACAGGCATCCGCCTTGTCGGCGGTTCGACGCAGGTGAAATTATGATTCACACCGAAGAAATTTCTTTTCGTATCGGCACGTTCCAGTTGCAGCGGCTGAGCATCAACGTAGCGAATGGAGAATACTTTATCCTGTTAGGGCCGCCGGGCTCCGGAAAGACAATTTTTTTAGAGTGCCTGTGCGGTCTTAAAAAGATTGATTCCGGCCGGATATACATCGACGGACGCCAGGTCAACGACCTCGAACCTCGTGCTCGTGGTATCGGATATGTGCCCCAGGATTACGCCCTCTTTCCGCACCTCACCGTCGAGCAAAACATCGCGTTCGGCTTACATGTCCGCGGATTTAACCACAAACAGACCCAGGCAAAAGTCGCCGAGACCGCCCAGATGCTGGGTATCCTGCACCTGCTGTCCCGTGGAGTAGGCGGCCTCAGCGGCGGCGAAAAACAACGTGTCGCCTTGGCGCGGGCCGTAGTACTACAGCCGAAAATTTTACTTCTCGATGAGCCGGTCTGCGCCCTGGATGAGGTTACACGACAGGAAATCTGCACGCAACTTTTCAGCATTCAACGCCGGCTCGGCCTGACTACTATCCATGTGAGCCACAATCTGGAAGAAGCATTTTCTGTAGCTGACCGCGCTGCTATTTTGAACGATGGTATCCTCGAACAGGTCGGCCCTCTGGATGAGCTGCTGGATAAGCCCAACAGCAGGTTTGTTGCCCGCTTCATGCGACGCGAAAAATATCTTTCCTCCAACCGTAACAGACTAAGGCACATAGAACCCAGTCCATAGTGTCCTTCGTCCCTCGTCTATCGTCCATCGTCCCTCGTCAATCGTCCCTCGTCACAAAATCCGTCCCTGGCCCATTTTCAAGATTCGGGTAGCGTGTGCTGCTGCTTTAGCATCGTGAGTAACAAGCAACACACATCCCCCCTCGGCGACATATTGACTGAAGTAATCGAACACAATCTCGGCATTATGCTCGTCCAGATTTCCCGTAGGTTCGTCGGCCAGTATGATTTTCGGCTGATTCAACAGAGCTCGCGCCAGCGCCGTACGCTGCCTCTGGCCGGTGCTAAGCTGGGCCGGAACATGGCTGGCTCGCTCGTCCAGCCCGAACCGGCTGACAAGCTCCTGCGCCCTTTGGTCGGCCTCTTTGGCCGGCAACGCCAGCGAAGAAGCCAGGATGTTCTGCCGCACCGTCAGGTATGGAATCAGGTGAAACTGCTGAAACACGAACCCAATCATGCGGGCCCGTAGCTCGCTTCGTATCTCAGGATTGAGCCTATACGGGTCCTGACCATCCAGGCTGACCTGTCCGGCGTTGGGTCTTAGAAGAGCACCGGCGGTCAACAACAGTGTGGTCTTTCCACAACCACTTGGACCGTGTACCGCCAGGAATTCGCCCGGCGAAACTGATAGTGAGACATCCTCCAGGGCCGTCACCAACCCTTGCGGGCCGTCAAACCACTTGTTGACATTCTTGAACTCGAGCATTCTCGTCCCTCGTCCATCGTCCCTCGTCCCTCGTATTACCGCTCCCTTACCCGTCTACGCCAAGGCTACGACGGGCAGGCGGTCGCGGCTCTGTTTTCTTTCGTCCCTCGTCCATCGTCCCTCGTCCATCGTATTACCGCTCCCTTACCCGTCTACGCCAAGGCTACGACGGGCAGGCGGTCGCGGCTCTGTTTTCTTTCGTCCCTCGTCCATCGTCCATCGTCCATCGTCCATCATCCCTCGTCCCTCGTCCATCGCCTTACTCTTCTCTCAACACCTCCGCCGGGTCTTGTCGGGTCGCCAGCACGGTCGGAATCCACCCTGCGATGACCGCCAGAGCTGCAGCTCCTCCGACACAGAGAAGCAGCAAAACCGCCAGCGTACCAGCCCTTAATTGTACGACGGACGAAAGAAGAGGGACGACTGACGAGCGTCCATCGTCCATCATCTGTCCTCCATCGTTGAGCCATAGACCCCATGTGCCTTCGAGAGTTTTGCTGAAGTAAACCGCTGACAGCACACCGGCGCCAAAGCCCAACGCCCCGCCCAGCACACCAACTAAGACATGCTTGGACAGGAACATCAGCAGGATATGTCTGGCAGAGACTCCGAGCGTCCGCAGAATTCCGATTTCTTCCCGCCGTGCCCGGACGTTCGTAAAGCCCAACAGCGCAACCCACACTGCACAAGCGGCCACAACCACAGGTGTCAGTATGGACGCAAAGCGTTCTCGAACGGCCCTTAGGTGCTCCCTGCCCAGTTTCTCTTTCTCGATGGCGACTCGGGCTTCCTCCTCGACTTTAGTACGGGCCTCGGCACGCGCGATAGCTTGCGAACCGCGTTCGATAACCTGCGTACCCGGTAGAATAGCCGCGAGCTCCTTGCGTATTTGCGGCAGCGAATCTGGCGTACACAGGCATTCCAGCGCCAGGATGGCGTTAATCAGCCCCTTCTTGTCCAGCAGCTCCTGAGCCTCGGCCAGATATATCCAGGCTGTGATATCATCCTTGTTCCCACGCTCTTCGTAGCAGGCATGAACGACGAACGGCCGGCCCATCAGCTCAATCTTATCGCCGGGCTTCAGGTCCAAGCTTCGATGCAACTCATAGCCTAAGCTGATGGTTCCAGGCGGCACCGGCTCCACCAGCGGTTTGCCGGGGTCCTTGTGCAGCTCCGGCACCTCGCCGCGAGTGCCCATCAGGATTATCATGCGCTTTCGTTCAGGCCACTCAACTTTCTGCTGAAGGCTGGGAAGTAAATGACGAATCGTAACGATTCTGGAGTCCACAAGCTGATGCACGTAGTCTTCCGGCATGTACTTCGAGGCGTAATCGTCCGCATACCAGTCAGCTAAATTCTGGTCTTTGGGCAGAATGACGACGTTAAAGCCGAGCTTCAGCATAGCCTTTCGCGTGTCATCCGTAAGCACGGCCATTCTTTTGGCCAGCTCCGCCTCTTTTTGCAGAAGTATCTGGCCCGTTCGGAAATCATGGATTCGTAAGAGTGTGACAGAACCGATGAACGAAGCGCTTGCCACCATCACTGACAGCACACCCAGCGCAAAGTTTATCTTGCGATGCCGGATTTCGCTTATAACCAGCCTCCAAATCGTCATAATTGCGTCCTCCGGCGCCAGCTCACAGCCAGAGTGCCCAAAGCAACCACCAGGCCGATGACCACGAACATCACTGTCGTTGTTGCAATAACTCCTAATCCACGGAGCTTTTGCTCCTGGGCTACCTGACTACGGCTCGGGTCTTCCCAGCTACCGCTCGGGTCCTCGCGGCTTGCAGGTTGCTGGTTTTGGGTTTCAGGTTGCAAGTTTTGTCCCTCTGTGCCTGTGCGGCTTTGTTCCTCTGTGCCTTTTATCACCGGCGCCTCCGGCATCACGCCGGTCAGCGCCGGCAGTGGGTAGTCCACCTCGTAGTACCCCATCACCGCTGCGTCCCAGTTCGCTGCCATAAGCAAGTCAACGCCTGGATACATCATTTTGATTTCGCAGCCGCAGGGTCCGGTCAAAAAAGCAATGATTTCCCGAATATTATCGACGCGAATACCGGCGCCCACGAGCGCGCAAAGAACGCGGCCACGCCCAAACACAGGGAACGCCATAGGCTCATTTTTGTATTCGTGAAGGTCCGGCTCGCTGTTCAACAGCATTGCCAGGAGCATCTGCTCCTGCGGGTCAGTGTGCGATAGAGCCAAAATCGAAAATTCGTACGAAAGTTCAGGCCCCTCCCACCCCTCAATCTGTGACGGGGCCATTTCCTTCAGCTCCTTAGTCGCCGCTTCCAGCTCGCCCCCGAGCAGTTGCATCGCTGCCTTGTTCTTGCCGGCATCACCTGATTCAACGAAAATCCATACCGCCGATTGGCCTCCAATCAACCGGCCGGCCAACTGCTGACGCACCGGCGATGCAGTCAATGCCGCCACTGTCGATGGTGTGAGCTCGCCCAGCCAAATGGGAGGCATCCAGCCGCCTCGCATAGGATACCACAGAGCAAGAGCCGGCAGTTTCTCCGGAATCTCGGCGCCCAGCAGGCCCTTGATTTTGTCAGCCGGGTACGACGCAACGTCTATTTCCTGAACATTTAAATTCATCGCGGCTTCTGCTGTTCGGCCTGCCTGTCGCAGCTCCTCCAGGAGTCGGCTGTCGTTCTCGGTCATCTGGCCGCGGTGGATTAGCACCGCCTGATAATAATCCGGTTCCCATCTTTCCAGGGCATAGCGAAAAACCGGCACCAGACAGGCAAACGCCGGGTTTACCAGCCAGGCAAACGGCGGGCACTCGGCCAAAATAAGAAATCCCATTAATATCATTGTAGCACAGTGTCGTTTCATATCTATTCACCTCATTCGTACGGGCAGGCTTATGATTCAGCAACAAAAACTAAAAACGAAAAACTCTGGAATTCCTTATTTTTGCGATTTTATCCGCCAGACGTGCGGCGGGTTTAGTTTTTAGTTCTAATCTTCCATACGTCAAAAGTCTCTATTTTGTTGTCCTTTTCCCTTTTTACTAAAAAAATTCCGCGCCGTCAATCGAATAATATGGCTTTAAGCTGTTCTTCAACAATATCGAATTTCCTAAACTCAAATGAACAAAACGTTTCGAACAATTGAAAATATCTTTCCATAAAAGCCCTTGAAAAGTTAGAATAACCTCGACAAAACAATAATGAAGGAGTTATCAAACAATGAACTGTTCAAGTATCAAGACTCGAAGCCAAAAGTCAGAGGTCAAAAATCAGAGGCCAGAAGTCAGAGGTCAGATTTCTGTCTTCTGTATTCTGTCTTCTGTATTCTGTATTCTGTTAATGACAGTTAGCCTGCTGACTCTGGGCGCAACGTACGTTTCAAAATCAACAAGCCCGGCCAATCACCTGCGCACTTTTAGAGCTGGTGCTGCCGCCAGCAACATTACTCCGCCACTTGATAAACCTATTGTTGGTGGTTGGGCTTCGCCGCTGGGCAAGCATGTGCACGATGAACTGTATGCCAAATGTCTAATACTTGACGATGGTAAAACCCGACTGGTATTCGTAGTGTGCGACAGTCTTGGCATCGCTCGCGAGGTCTTCGATGAAGCCAAGCAAATCATCCACGAGAAAACGGGCATCCCGCCGGAGAATATGATGATGTGTGCCACTCATACGCACTCTTCGGTCAGTGCCAGGGATGAAAATCGTCTCATACAAGATAAAGAGCTCAGCGACTACCAGCAGTTTCTTGTGATGCGGATTGCCGATGGCGTCCGCCGGGCTGTAAACAACCTCCAACCAGCCCGAATCGGCTGGAGTGCCGGCCAGGAGCCTACGCAGGTCTTCAACCGACGCTACTTTATGAAGCCTGGCACACCTATCCCAAATCCTTTCGGCACCGAGGACAAGGTCGTAATGAATCCTGGGCGTGGCAACCCGAACATTCTAAAGGCAGCGGGGCCCACCGACCCCGAAGTCGCGTTTTTGTCCGTGCAGTCGGTTGACGGTCGGCCTATCGCGCTTCTGGCAAACTATTCACTGCACTACGTAGGTCCCGATGCGCAAGGCGTCATTTCCGCCGACTATTTCGGCGTCTTTGCTGAGCGAATCAGGCAATTACTCGGCGCCGACCGGCTTGACCCTCCTTTCGTCGGTATCATGTCCAACGGGACAAGCGGCGACATCAACAACATCAACTGGCTAAAGAAATCCGAGAGTCGCCCGCCCCCATACGAAAAGATGCGCCAGGTTGCAGAACTCCTGGCCGAAACCGTGTATGAGGCGCACAAACATATCAAGTTTCACGACTGGGCTCAGCTCGGCGCAGCACAGAGAGAGCTGACTTTAGCCGTTCGCAAACCCACACAGGAGCAACTGGCCTACGCGAACAAAATCCTCTCAAAACCGGCTGACGCCAAAAGCTATCATGAAAGAGAGAAAATCTATGCGAATCGTATTCTGGAAATGCACAAGTCACCCGATGAGGTCTCGGTGCTTTTACAGACTTTCAGCATAGGTAATCTTGGTGTATGCGCCATTAGCTTCGAGGTCTTCGTCGAGATTGGCCTGGAGCTGAAGAAAAAAAGCCCATTTGACCAGACCTTTACTATATCACATGCCAACGGCACTTACGGCTATCTGCCAACGGTCGGGCAGCACGAGCTGGGAGGCTACGAGACCTGGCTGGGGACCAATCTTGTTGAAATCCAGGCGGCACCAAAAATAGTCTCTACACTGCTTGAAATGTTAAATGGCTTGAAATAACCATAAAGGATTCTGCAAAATTTAGGTTAGGAGAGTACTATGAAAAAAGAAAGCTTAATAACTCCAAGAAACTTTTTGGGCCGCAGCCGCAGGCCCGCAGAAAAACTCACGACATTATTACTCGTATACGCCCTGACGCTGCTGTCAGGCACGGCCTTCCCGGCTACGGCTCGGGCCTTCGCCGAGACGAGCGAAAACTGGGAAAACCTCTTTGACGGCAAAACCCTCAACGGCTGGGTCCAGCGAAACGGTCAGGCAAAATATACCATCGAAAACGAGATGCTCGTCGGAACCACGGTTTTAAATACCCCTAACAGTTTCCTCTGCACCGAGAAGATATACACCGACTTCATTCTGGAGCTGGAGTTTCTCGTTGACCCAGGTATGAATTCCGGTATCCAGATTCGCAGCAACAGCTTCAAGGACTATAAAAATTACCGTGTTCACGGCTACCAGGTCGAGATTGACACCTCATCACGAGCCTGGAGCGGCGGCATTTATGATGAAGCTCGTCGTGGCTGGCTATATCCCTTAAAAGACAAACCCGAGGCTCAAAAGGCCTTCAAGCAGGGACAATGGAATCACTACCGCATCGAGGCCATCGGCGACAGAATACGGACGTGGATTAACGGCGTGCCCGCTGCCGACCTGAAAGACGATATGACCTCTACCGGCTTCATTGCCCTGCAGGTCCACAGTTCCAAGCAGGCCGACACAAAAATCAGATGGCGCAACATCCGCATCCAGGACCTTAGCAAAAAGGATAAAAAAGGTCCTCTAAAGGCCCTTATCATCGACGGCCAGAACAACCATAATTGGAAAGGCACCACGCCCATTCTCAAGAGCCTGCTGAATGAGACCGGCCTTTTTGCGGTGGATGTGGCTACCTCGCCGCCCGAGGGTCAGCCGATGGATACTTTCAAGCCGAATTTCTCACAGTACGACGTCATTGTCTCGAACTATACCGGCGCCGACTGGCCGAAACAAACCCAGGACGCGCTCATCGAATATATGAATAATGGCGGCGGCCTGGTAATTTATCACGCGGCAAACAACGCATTCCCTCAATGGAAACAGTGGAATGAAATGACCGCCCTTGGTGGATGGGGCGGCCGTGACGAGAAGGCCGGACCAAAGGTGCGTTATCGTGACGGCAAATTCGTCCTCGATGACTCTCCCGGTCGCGGCGGCACACACGGCCCTCAGCACGAATTCCAAATCATTATAAGGGACCCTAATCATCCTATTACCGCAGGTCTTCCGCAAAAATGGATGCACACTAAGGACGAGCTTTATAGTGAGCTTCGAGGCCCTGCCAAGAATATGTCAATTCTCGCCACCGCCTACGCCGACCCGGAAAAGAAAGGTACCGGCGAACACGAACCTATTCTATTTACGGTTCGCTTTGGCAAAGGCAGGGTCTTCCAGACGGCTCTCGGTCACGGGCCCGAACAACTGCGTTGTGTTGGATTCATCTTCACCTTCCAGCGCGGCACTGAATGGGCTGCCACCGGGCGAGTTACGCAAATGCAAGTTCCACAAGACTTCCCCACCGCCGACAAGATAAGTCTCCGCGCGCTCCCCCCGTCCGAACAAGAGTCAACAAATAAACCCTGAAAGGAATGATTATTAGTTTTGAGTTTTGAGTTTTGAGTTTTGAGTTTTTTCCGCCACCATCACCGCGATATGCACCGATTCTGAATTGAAGTTACCAATTGTCACCACCCCAAAAAAAGAATGGGCCGGGTAGGAGTCGAACCTACGTAGGCTTACGCCAACGGGTTTACAGCCCGTCCCCTTTAACCACTCGGGCACCGACCCATTTCAATTGACTATTTTCTATTGACTATTTATACAATGGCAGCAGCCAAATTGTCAATAGTCAATCGTCAATTGTAAATTTCTTAATCCAGTTCCATCGAAAAGTAGTTTTTAGCGTTATTAAAGCAGATATCCTCAACCATCCTCCCCAGCAGGCCCAAATCGCCAGGCAGAAGACCCGCTTCGACGTCGTTGCCAAGGAGATTACAGAGTATTCGGCGGAAATATTCATGTCTCGGATACGACAGAAAGCTCCGCGAATCCGTCAGCATACCGACGAATCGGCTCAGCAGGCCCATATTTGAAAGCACGTTTATCTGGCTCTCAATCCCGTCCTTCTGGTCGAGGAACCACCACGCCGAGCCGTACTGCATCTTGCCGGCTGCGCTGCCGTCCTGAAAGTTGCCGACCATCGTTGCGCAAAGGGCGTTATCCCTCGGATTAAGATTGTAGAGAATGGTTTTTGGCAATTTGTTGTTCATATCAAGACGGTCGAGAAATTTGGCTAACGGCCTGGCTATCTCTAAATCACCGATTGAATCGTATCCTACATCCGGGCCGAGGGCCCTGAACATCCGTGTGCTCGTATTTCTAAGGGCGCCGAGGTGAAGCTGCTGAACCCAGCCGGATTCGTAGTCCATCAGAGCGAATTCGACCATCATCGCTGATTTAAATTTCAGACGCTGCGACAAATCCAGGTTTTTGCCGGACCTGATTTTGCTAAAGATTTTTTTGATTTCGCTTTCGGTGTAGTCCTCGGCGTAAGCGGTTTCCAGGCCGTGGTCGGAAAGCCGACAGCCGTTCTTGTGGAAATATTGGTGCCGATTGCGCAGCGCCTCAATATATGAGCTAAAGTTAGCTATCTCCATATCGCAGACTTCTTCGAGCTTATCAATAAATACGTTCAGCCCCGGCAGGTCTTCAGCAGCCATCGCCTTGTCTGGCCGAAATGCAGTGTAAACTTTGATTTCAAAACCATCCTTACGGATTCTCTTGTGGTGCTCCAATGAATCGAGCGGCCCTTCGGTGGTGCAGACCAGCTTGACGTTGGCTTTACGCATTAAGTTGCGGACGCTGAACTGAGGCGTTCTTAACATCTCGGTACAGCGGTCGTAAATCTCCCTGGCGGTCTCCGGGCCCAATAATTTGCCTTTTATGCCGAAGGGCTTCTTCAGCTCCAGATGCGTCCAGTGGTAAAGCGGATTTCGAATGCAATAGGGCACGGTCCGTGCCCATTTATCGAACTTCTCGCAATCGCTCGCATCGCCGGTGATGTATTTTTCCTCAACGCCGTTGGCTCTCATTGCCCGCCATTTGTAATGGTCGCCGTAGAGCCAGGCCTGCGTAAGGTTGCCAAACCGGTGGTCGGCGGCGATTTGCTCGGCCGGCAGATGGCAGTGATAGTCATATATCGGCATATTCTCAGCGTGTTCGTGGTAAAGAATCTTAGCGGTTTTGGTTTGCAGAAGAAAATCTTCCGTTAAAAATTGGTCGGCCATTTTTGTCCTCGCATTTGCCAGAAGTCAGAGGTCAGAAGTCAGAAGTCAGAAGTCAGAGGTCAGATTTCTGTCTTCTGTATTCTGTCTTCTGTCTTCTGTATTCTGTCTTTTGTCATCTGTCCTCTGTCATCTGTTCACTTTGTCCGGTCTGGTCTGGTGGTTTACCTGTAGGCTTCTTAAAGTCTTTTAGTTTCTGCGCCCACTCAGCGACTTCGCTTCTTGACTTTTGAAGACGTTGTGATACCTGTTTCGGCTGTTTTCTTTCTTCCTCACGGACTTTGTGTATCCATATTGCGTATGCTATCCAGCCGATTGCCAGCAGCGGTAAGGCGATTAGCATAAATATTTTGTATAGATACATGATACCTTTCCTTTATATTAGCCAAATATCTCTATAATTTTGGCCGGCTTCGAATGCCCCGAAGATAATACCTGAATCACCCGGCCAAGTCAATATATAGCGGAAACTTCTGATACTATGAGAGTGCAATACAATCGTCATTTCGAGCGGAGCCCCCGTTCTTGCTTTCGCAAGAAAGCATGGGGGCGGAGTCGAGAAATCTGATAAAATATTTTTTTTAACAGACCCCTCGACTGCGCTCGGGGTGACGGTGTGGTTCCTCGGCTAAGCACGGATTTTCGGTGTGGTTCCTCGGCTGCGCTCGAAACGACATAGAGTCCTGCTTGTCCCTTTCGCGGGGACAATTCCTTAGCGACCTAATATTTCTCTTAGTCCGCGGACGAGCCGGCTGATGCCTTCGGCAGCGGTGTCTTTATGCAAGGGGCCGTAGGCAACCCGCAGGTAGCATTTGTCTTTCATGCCAAAGGTCTCGCCGGGGATGACGGCTACTTTGAACCGCTCTATGAGCCCTCTGACAAGCTCCATCGAGTCGACGTCTTTGTGCACCCGCAGCAGAAAATAAAATGCTCCATCGGCGCGAGGGACGGTGACTAAATCCTCTGCGGCCTTTAGTTCATTCAAGACTATCCGGCGGACCTCGGCGGTCATCCGGAGCTTTTCCCGGCAGTAGCCGGCGCCGGCTCTCATTGCTCCTACCGCAGCAAACTGAGAGATGACCGCAGGGCAAATCAGAATCGTGTCCTGGATTTTCTTTATCGGCATATAGAGATGCTCCGGGATGACCATCCAGCCAATCCGCCAGCTTGCGAAACCGTAGGCCTTGGAAAGAGAAAACAGCGAGATGGTGTGTTCGCAGCTACCCTCAATCGAGCCTGGGGAAAAATTCTTAGCGCCGTCGTAAGTGAAATACTCGTAGGCCTCGTCGCTAATGTGGTAGATACCGTTGCGACGGCATATTTCATTAACCTGACGCAGGTCCGATTCGCGGTATACAGCCCCTGTCGGGTTGTTCGGCGAGATGGTAACGACAGCCCGCGTCCGGCCGGTGATGCTTCGAGCAATCGCTTTCGGCTGTAATTGGTAATTCTCATCGGTGGGTACGCAGACGGCTTTGCAATCGGCGATAGCTACGGCCATTTCGTGATTGAAGTAATAGGGCAGGTTGAGAATGATTTCATCTCCGGGGTCAGTGATGGCGAGTATCGCGTTGACAAAACCCATGTTGGCACCGGCGGTAACGACAATGCGGCCGGCATCACCAAGGCAGATGCCGTTTTCTCTTTTTAGCTTTTCCTCGATAGCCTCCAGCAGTTCGGGGATGCCCTGGACGAGCTTGTACTTGTGATTTTCCGGGTCGGCTAAGAACGTCCGTATGGCATCGACGGCCTGCGGCGGCGGGCCGTAGTAGGCAACCCCCTGGCCCAGCGATATTGTGCCGGGATTAGCACGTATCAGCTCACCGACCACGGGAATGATCGGCGACTGCACAGACTGCATCCGGAAACTGTTGTACATCAAGTATCGTCCCCACCGTCAAACGGTGTAAGTTGAAGATGCGGTTTCTCCGCCTCGTCCGGTCCAGTTAGTGTGGAAAAATTCGCCTCGCGGTTTGTCAACCCGTTCGTAAGTATGCGCGCCGAAATAATCCCGCTGGGCCTGCAAAAGATTGGCCGGCAGACGCTCGCTACGATAGCCATCATAAAACGCCAAAGCCGAACTCATCGCAGGTACTGAGATGCCGAGCTTGACTGCGGTACTAACGACCCGCCGCCAGGAAGCCTGGCCTTTTTGCACGGCACGCCTGAAGAACGGGTCGAGCAGAAGATTTTCCAACTTGGGGTTCTTGTCGAAGGCCTCTTTTATTTTGCTAAGAAAAGCTGAGCGGATGATGCAGCCGCCCCGCCATATCGATGCAATGCCGCCGTAATTAAGGTTCCAATTATGTTCCTTCGCGGCGGCTCGCATCAGTTGATAACCCTGGGCGTAGCTTACAATCTTTGATGCGTACAATGCGGCTCTGAGGTCGTCGATGAATTTACTCCTGTCGCCTCTGAACCTCGCTTTGGGACCTTTGAGGACCTTGGATGCCGCGATGCGTTCATCTTTTAGCGCAGAAAGACAGCGGGCAAAAACAGCCTCGCCGATGAGCGTCAGAGGCTGGCCGAGGTGCAGGGCCTCAATGCCCGTCCATTTGCCGGTTCCCTTCTGGCCGGCCGTATCGAGAATAAGGTCGATGACCTCGCTGCCGTCTTCATCTTTGTAGGCCAGGATGTCACGGGTTATCTCAATGAGGTACGAATTAAGCTCGCCCTTGTTCCACTCGGAGAAAACCTCGTGCATTTCTTGGTTAGTCATTCCAAGGCCGTCTTTGAGCATCTGGTAGGTCTCGCATATCATCTGCATATCGCCGTATTCGATGCCGTTGTGTGTCATTTTGACAAAGTGGCCGGCGCCGTTTTCGCCCATCCATTCGCAGCAGGGCTGGCCGTCGGGTGCCTTAGCAGCGATTTTTTGGAAGATGGGTTTTATATGCTGCCAGGCTGCCGGTGAGCCGCCGGGCATGAGCGAGGGGCCTCGCAGCGCGCCTTCTTCGCCGCCCGAAACGCCCGTGCCGATGTAGAGTTTGCCCTTGCTCTCAACCAACTTGGTACGGCGTATGGTGTCGGGGAAGTGCGAGTTGCCGCCATCGATAATGATGTCACCGTCTTCGAGAGAAGGCAGCAGATTTTCGATGAAGGCATCGACCGCTTCGCCGGCCTTGACCATCAGCATAATCTTGCGGGGCGTCTTTAAGTTTTCGATTAGCTCTTCGATAGAATGACAGCCGATGATGTTTTTGCCTTTTGCCAGGCCGTTGATAAAGTCATCCACCTTCGAGATGGTTCTGTTGTAGCAGGCGACCGTAAAGCCCTTGCTTTCCATATTGAGGATTAGGTTTTCACCCATTACTGCCAGCCCTATAAGGCCGATGTCTGCTTTTGCCATTTCGTCTTACTCCTTAAAACAGTCATATTTCATATGGATTGGAAATCCGAATATCGAAATCCGAAACAAACTTGTCCTGAGCTTGTCGAATGGATTCAAAACTTGTCTGCGGTCGCCCCGGCGCCCAGCCAGGGACGTAAGTCAAGATTCAAATCCTCAAATTTTCAAAACTAACTGTTTTGGTAATTCGTATTTCTGTCATATAGTGCAAATTTATTGAGCACTAACGGTCTTTCACCGGTGGATCTTTGACTCCAATATCTTCCAATTGCCTGATTAGGACAGCAAGCTGTTGGGTACATAAGAGCCAAAGTCGTTCATATCGGATTTCACCATACTCATGGGCAAGTACATTTCTCAAGGCAATAATGGCCTTCCAGGGAATCTCAGAGTGACTTTCGCGGAAGGCTTGGGAGACGCATCGGGCCGCTTCTCCTATAATCTCCAGATTTCGCTCCACAGCATTTCGGACCATTCTATCTGCAATAAAGTCCTCAAATCTCTTATCACGAGTAAACTGTATTACAGCTTGAGCTGCGTCCAGCATATCCCACAGTCGGGCCATATCTTGTTTGTTAGGCCGCATAAACCACCTTATAAGTGTTCAATATTTCGCGCTTGCGCCAGGGATTTCGCAGCGCCTCCTTCTCGACCAGGTCAATCGTTCGACCGAAAAGTACCTCCAGCTCCTCTTTCATCTCCATCAGGTCCCATAGGCTCCAAGGAGCATCGGGCTTGAAAGTAACGAGGATATCGATATCGCTGTCAGGGCCAAAATCATCGCGCAAGACCGAGCCGAACAGTGATAGCTCCTTGACTTTCCATTTTTGACAGAGTTCAGAAAGCCTCTTTTCAGAAATATCTATTCCATGATAATTCATTGCTATTATCCAAATGATTACTCTTTTGGGATGGTCGGTATATAGCCGCTGGACAATCTGTGCAGCACTTCGCCGGCGTGCTGGACGACCAGGACACCTTCGTCTTCTTTGTTCTCATAGTCAGCTATATTTATGTCATCAGGATTCATATAGTCGAGATTTACTTTTCTACAGCGTTTTTTGCCGATGCCGGTTGCAAGCACTACGTTGGCCCGCGGCTTTTCAACGCCGTCAATGTAAGTGCCGATGCCCTTAACGTGCGTAGAATGCGCCATCGCCGCCCGCGGAATACCGGCAAATTTGTCCATTTGCTTCAGAAAATAATCACGCGTATGATAGCCGATTTTATCAAGAACTTTCCCATGTGTATACGATATTTCCGTAATGTGCGGAGCGTAAATAATAAGCGTCCCGCCGTCGGCGAGAATTGGTTCGAGTTTGTACATCACCTTTCCGGCTGTCCAGAGGTCATCGTACATCCTCGGAGCAATGCCGAGAATGGTCTTATACGGCTTATCTTTGTAGACGATATGAACATCCCGTGACAAAGTAGCTGCCTTTTCCCAGGCCTGCGCGCGATCGCCAATGAATAACCCTTTGAGTTTGTTGTCGACGGAGACCATTGCAAATAGTTTCCGTGGCATTTCTATCAACGAAGCCGCCTTTTCAACCACCTGCCGGGTCGGCGTCCAGATATTGCCGTTTATAACAGGGTTCGTTATCACCGCACTTAGCCAGTGAAAAAAGTTTATGATTGCTTCACCAGCAATACCGGGAAAAATGTACTTATGTCCGCCCGAAAAGCCGACAACCTCGTGTGGAAATACGGGGCCTAAGATAAAAAACTCGTCGTATTCAAAAATCAGCTTGTTAATGGCTACGTCAACTTCTTCGCGAAATAGTCCCCCGCTTATCTGCTCGATTTCGTCAGCGGAGATTCGGCCGATGGAAGTAAACGTCTGCGGTTTTTCCCATTCGTGGTTGAAAAACTTTACCGACGCGTATCTTGTCCTTCGCTCGCGCGATGTTATAGCAAGTCTGGTGCAAATTTGCTTTTCGGTCATAGCTCGATGAGTTCCCAGCGCGACCAGACAATCGACGGCCTTTGCCTTGCGCTCTAAACTGTCATAGATGATTTTGAATATGTCACCTATAGGCCCGGAACGGGTATTGTCGGGGATTATCAGCAGAATCCGTTTGCCGCTATAATCGTTTTGCGCGAAGAACTCGCCGATTGCCTCGCCGGCCTGGCTATTTTCAATGAATCCATCTTTATTCTGTCGTTCAATTACCATAATTCGTATCTCATAAAGCGTTTCATAAACTTGCTCACTATTCATTATTCGTTGTTCGTTGTTTGTTGTTCATTTATTTGCGATGAACTATGAACTATGAACTACGAACTATGAACTATGAACTCATTACTTGCTTCCTTTATAAATCGGGACGGCTTGCACAGAACCCCAGCGTCAGCCCGCCGTCGACGGTGATACTTGCGCCCGTCATGTAGTCGCACTGGTTGGAGCACAGGAAAGCAACAAGGTGAGCTATCTCTTCGGTTGTGCCGATTCTGCCTGCCGGGATTGAGCTTAGAAATTTTGATTGTCTTTCCAGCGGGGTCAATTCGGTGGCAATGGCGCCGGCTACAACGGAATTAACCTGGATATTGTACTGTGCCAATTCCAATGCCAGAGACTTTGTCAGGGTCTCCAGCGCGCCCTTTGAGGCGCTGTAGTGGGCATAGTACCGCCTGGCGTCATAGGCGTGAACGGAGCTGATATTAATAATCTTTCCGCCGCCTTTGTTAGCGCACATCATTTTAGCCGCATATTGAGCACACAAAAAAGACGCCGTTAGATTGACCGAAAGCACGTGGTCCCAATCGGCCTGCGCAAGCTCCAGAATAGGGCTGGGCTTCTGTGTAGCCGCATTGTTGACCAGTATGTCCAGGCCGGCGAAAGTCTTTTTTATCTGCGAAAACATCTTGTCAATCGCTGCCGCCTTTGAGAAATCCGCTACGACCATGATGGAATCCTGACTTAGCTTTTTGACCTCTTCGAAAGAACGGCTAAGCGCGTCGGAGTCTCGCGAGCCGTGAACAATCACTTTGCAGCCCTCACCGGCCAGCTCAAGAGCGATAGCCTTACCTATGCCGCGACTTGACCCTGTAACCAGTGCAACTTTACCGTTGAGCTCCATCTTTTCTCTCCCTGGGAAAAACAATAGAACCGCCGTAATCCATTATCATGTAACGAAGATTATGCCTGTCTGCAATCGACCGAAATTCATTTATGTCGGCGGTATTGATAGCAAACATATCGTAGTGCATCGGAATTGTCAGCCCGGCGTCAATATCAAGGGCGAACCGGACTGCCTCCTTGCAGGTGAAATTCCCTTCGAAGTCGAGTTTATGTCTGAACTCGTCCCTGCCGTTGACCGGTACAAGAGCCAGGTCGATTCTGTGTCCCTTGAGGCGCTCAACCTGTCCGCCGTATGGAATCGTATCGCCGGCGTGGAACACCCTAATGCCGTCGATATTGACTAAGTAACTGAGGTACGGATAGCCCTTTTTCGGGTGTTTATCGAATTCTTCGTGCTTGGCGGGAACGGCGTAAATATTTATTTCCCTCAGGCGCAACTGGTCGTCGCCTCTCATCGTGTGAATTCGGCCGTCATCGATTCCGAAGCCCCGCATCGTTTCACGGGCACATTCCGGCACGACAAAATGAGCGCGGGGCGACCGGGCGGCAATGATTGGAATGCCGTCAGGGTCGATGTGGTCGGCGTGGTTATGGGTACATAGCACAATCTCGGCGTGCGTAACGTCTTGCGGTTTCATCAGCGCCGGCCTGATACGCACATGCTCGTGGGGTTTGCCTCTGGTTATTCTTTAAGCGTACGTGCTCAGGTATGGGTCGATATAGATAATCTGCTTAGACGACTTAAAGACAAACCCCGCCTGGCCTATCCACCAGATTTGAAGGCCACCCGGCTCGACCCGCGTTTCGTTGATTTCGTTTACTAATACGTTCATCTCTGACAATCGATAATCACCTTGACCGCTCCGGTTTTGCTCTTGTTACAGGCCACCTCGAAGGCCGCCACGGCATCGGACAGGTCGAAGCGGTGCGTAATCAGCGGCTCGACTTTTACCTGTCCGCCTGATACCAATTCGATAACCCGCGGAAAATCGCTGTACATAGCGTTTGAGGACGTTCTTATCGTCCGCTCTCCGCTGAGCAGCAGCGACGGAAAGCTAATCTCATCTTCCTTTGCAGCCATCAGAACCAGCGTCCCGCCTTTTTTGAGGATTTTCAGCGATTCGAGAATACTCGCCGATGTGCCGACCGTGTTGAAGGCGAGATTAACGCCCTGGTAATTCGTTTTTTCCATAACAAGGTCGTAGATGCCCTTCGAAGCGCCGCTGAGATTCAGAGGATAATCGACCCCGACTTTTTTAGCGATTGCAACATTCTCAGCGGCGATATCGGTAATGAAAGTCACAATCGCCCCGTAAACCTTGACAAGCTGTGCTATCAGCAGGCCGATGGGACCGGCCCCGAGAATGGCAACCTTATCCAGCGGCTTTGCCCGGCCTACATCTACTGCATGAATGGCGGCAATCAAAGGGTCGAAGAACGTCGCCTGCTCATCGGTTACGTTTTCGGGCAGCTCAAAAATCTGACTGGCGAACGCAGGGCAAAACTCCGCCATTCCGCCGGGATAGAAGTCCATTTTGCCCCATCCCTGTCCGTGGCCGAGATGTTTTGTATAGTCGCACAGATTCTCCTGCCCGTTCCGGCAAAAGCTGCATCGGCCGCAGGTAATAAAGGTGTTAATGCCGACTCGCCTGCCGAGCAAATGAGCATCGGATTTGTCGAAGACCTCCTGGACAACACCTGTAAACTCGTGCCCGAGAATGATGTTCGGCGGGTTGTCGATATGTCGGCCTAAAGTCTGCTTGGACCAGGGATTTTCGCCATGGAAGTATCGAACGTCACTGCCACAGATACCGCATTTGGAGACTCTGATTAGCACTTGCCCCGCTGAAAGCTTCGGCTTTGGCACGTCCATCAATTCAAGCTGTTCGGGAGACCTTAAAACAAGCGCCTTCATATCAGGATCGCCTTCCGTTTAACGGTTGCGCAGCTCGTTTCGTCTATCGCAGAAACGTCTTACGTACAACGCAACCGTGACGATTAGCGCAACCGCAACCGTTTAACGCTCTTTACCGTTTTGCCTTCTACCCTTTTACTTCTTCCAGGGCGGTATTTCAGGTAGAGCCGCGTTGAATTCTGCAATTAATTTTTTCTCGTAGTCGCCCGCGTATCGGCCCTTGACGAATTTGTCAAACGCCTCATCGTGGAACTGCTTCCACGATTTGTCCTCGTCGCCGGGATTTATCGGAAAAAACAGTGCATCGTTTTCTTTGGCGGCCTTCATATCCCCCGGCGCATCGCCGACCATCAGGACATGATTTTTCTCATACCTGCCTTTAGTGGCATACCCAAGGTGCTGAGCCTTTGTGCCCATCTCCTGGCCGGCTATAACTTCTACGTATTTGGCGATATTGTGTTCTTCCCACTCGCGGATAAGCGCCTCGCCCGGCGTGGCTGAGACGACAATTACGTCCGACAGAGGCCTTATTTTCTCCAAGCTCTCCCGCACGTACGGAAAAGGCGGCATCTTCTTGACAATTTCCCCAATCGCCCAATTGACCCGTTCGCTCCATGCGAGCACATTTTCAAGCTCAGTTTTTGCCTCCGGATTTTGTGTTTCACTAATTGCTTTTTTTAAACCGGCATCGCTAAGCACGCTTTTGGGGTCATTTACCCACGCAAAATAATGCGGAAATTGCGGGACTTTGAATTTTCTGGACTTAACCATCGGATGTGTTGGCAGTAGGTCTGAAAGGATGAGCTTAATTGTTTTGTGCCGGTTGGCGCCGCGCGTTTTTGAAAAAAGGTCCGCAAAATCCTTGCATTCTCTTGCCGCCTGCGCGACCGGCTGCAGGCCGAAATAGCCAATCATCCACGGGCAGAAACACTCCCGCTGCTTAATGCCCATCGTATCGAACGCACAGCCGTCCGAATCTATGCCGACGAAAAATTTCTTTTTAGGTTTGAATTCTTTTAGTGGTCTTGCTGGGTCAACATCCGCCATTTCATTCTCCTGTATTGTATTTCGTATTATTATGTCATCTGACGCATCACGCAATACGCACGACGCATCACGAATTAGACTCCGCTAAAAGCCGAGAATCCGCCATCAATCGGGACTACAACGCCGGTAACGAATTTTGCTGCATCGCTTAATAGCCACATGACCGTTCCAATCAGCTCTTCCGGCTGGCCGAATCTCCCCATCGGCGTATGCTGGATAATAGTCTTGCCACGGTCGGTCAGCTCGCCTGTTTTCTCATCGGTCAGGAGAAACCGGTTTTGCTCGGTCAAAAAGAATCCCGGCGCAATTGCATTGACGCGAATATTCTTGGAATAGTTCTGGCAAACGTGCACTGCCAGCCATTGCGTAAAGTTACTCACGGCTGCTTTGGCCGCTGAGTATGCGGGTATCTTGGTTAAGGGCCGGAAGGCATTCATACTGGAAACATTCAATATTATACCAGCCCCTTTTTTAGCCATCTCTTTGCCGAAAACCTGGCTCGGCAGTAATGTGCCGAGAAAATTAAGGTCGAAAACAAACCGGACGGCCTCGGCCGGTAGGTCGAAAAAAGAAAGCTCCGGCGAGGTCGTTGCTTCTTTTTTATTTCCGCCGGCCCCGTTAATCAATACATCGATTTTACCAAGCTCGGAATTGATTTTTTCGCTGGCGCACTCCAGACTCTTTTTGTCAAGCACATCACATTTAACCGCAATAGCCCGGCCTTTTTGGGACTTGATTTCATCAGCGACCTTTTTTGCAGCAGCCTCGATTAAATCCAGCACGGCGATTTTCGCCCCGGCTTTAGCCAGCGCCGCAGCCATCGTGCCGCAAAGAACCCCCCCGGCTCCAGTAATTACAATTACTTTTCCTTTAATTTCAAACAGCTCTCTCATTGCCTATCCTTCTGAACTTTTTAGCGGTCAAGACGCAAAAAACTTTTATCCTTTTCGCCTTTGTGTCTTTGCGCCTTTGTGCCAGTTACTATCCTTCTTGTCTACATATATTTTGGCAATTTTTTCTCCAATAGTTTTCGTTTGAAACGCATAAACACAGGCAGGCCATCATCCCCGATTTTTATGGGCGCTTCACCTTGCACAAGCGGTTTTAAATAATCACGCATCGCCTTGGTGATATGGTTGCCCCTGTCATTTATGAACTCACGCGGCACTTTCTTTTCGCCGTTTGCGACATCTCTAAGTTCAGCCAGGCCGGTTGTGCACTTATATTTACGGCCTTTTTCTCGCACCAATGTTACCATCTTGCCGTTGATACCTTTTAGCGCATATTGAACGGCCATTTTGCCGCACATGTAAGCCTCCTTGACATCGGTCAGCGAAGCAAAGTGCATCGCGCTTCGCTGGTTGGTGCCGAGCTTATTGAAGCGGGCCTTTATCTTCACCTCCTTTTCAATCACGGCCTTGAGCATCTCAGCCACGCCGCCGAGCTGAACATGGCCGAAGCTATCTTTAGCGAACGCCCCGCTGTCAGCGGTGATGTACTGGCCTTTGTCGTCCTTGAGTCCTTCGCCTGCAACGATAAAGACCCTGCCGAATTCCTTCAGGACCTCCTGGACGTCGCTAACAAGTTTATCGAACGAAAATGCCGCCTCCGGCAAATATACAAGATGCGGTGCGTCTTCAGGACTGCGGTGGGCCAGGCCTGTTGCCCCCGCTATCCACCCGGCGTCTCTTCCCATCACCTCTAAAATCGTGCAGGTGTCCGTCGTATAAAGCGCCTCGGTATCTCGTCCGGCTTCCATCGCACAGGTGGCGACATATTTGGCTACGCTCGGATAGCCCGGGCAATGGTCGGTAAAGGCAAGGTCGTTATCTACCGTCTTCGGAATGCCTATACAGGTCAGCTCATAACCAGCATCCGCAGCTAATCTATTAACCTTGTCGGCTGTATCCATCGAGTCATTGCCGCCCGCGTAGAAGAAGTAGCGGATGTTGTGGGCTCTAAAAACGTCGAGAACCCTATCGAAGTCCGCTTTGGAATCCTGCAGCGATTTTAGTTTGTATCTGCACGAGCCGAAGGCTGCTGCCGGTGTCTGCTTAAGCGATTCGACGGTTTCTGGCCTTTCAGCCGATAGATTGAACAGCTCTTCTTTCAGGACGCCCAGGATGCCGTTGATAGCGCCAATAACCCGCCCGATTTTGCCCGATTTCTTTGCCTCTTGAATTACCCCGCATGCACTTGAGTTGATTACCACGGTCGGCCCGCCGGACTGGGCCACGATAGCGTTATGTTTTGCACTCATAATAAATACTCCATTACAAGTTTATTCACATTTTGATTAAATCACCTTACTTCGGCAGAATATACACAACGCCAGTCAAGATTTCAAGCTCTTATCACCATTTATTGTCTACTATTGACTATTTCCCGTTTTTCTATACGCTATCTTCTTAAAGAACAAAAATAAGGACAAAATCGAGCCAACTACAAGCAGTTAATCTGATAATGCCAATTTAATTTATTGATGGTCGACTATCCGACCTTGTCATTCCTGCGGAAGCAGGAATCCAGGTCCTTTCAATTGATATAAGGTCGATATTATGGAAACCGCAGCAGAAAACGAATGTAAAATTTCCTGTCGCCTCGAAGTGCTGCCCGGCCGCCGCGTTATCGACAAGCTCACAAATGCAAAAGAATTTGGTTTCGATGCAGTCTCGCTGCCGGGAAGATTTCTGAATAGCTATCTTGACGAGCTGCGCGACTGTCGCAGCGATAGCCCTTTGCCGCTGGCGTCGATGTCACTGGGCTTTTCAGGCTCACTTCTAAGTCCCCATGAAAGTATTCGTAAGCGCTGTCGAGATAGTCTCCTGAAGTTATTCGATATCTGCGCCGAGCTATCGGTAAATTGCTTTAATGCGCCACCTGTACTCATCCAGGATAACCCGGCTCGAATCACCGATGCAGGAGCGTATGGCTCGGTTACCGAAGCCCAGGATGCTTTACTCATCGAGCAGCTTCCTGCTTTAGCTGACCAGGCGCAAAAAAGAGGGCTGATATTTCTCCTCGAACCGGTTAATCGATACGAGTCGGAATATCTTAACACCGTCCCTCACGCCGCCAAGCTATGCGAAACCGTAAACCACGACTATATTGGAATCACCTGTGATTTCTTTCATATGCAGCTTGAAGAGCTGAGCATACCGCAATCGCTTTCCAAGGCCGGCAAGTGGATAAAGCACGTCCACGTCGCTGAGAATACGCGGGTTGAGCCGGGTCCCGGCTCATTGAACTTTACGCCGGGTTTTAGAGTACTAAAGGAATTGGGCTATAACAGAATTATTGAAATAGAGCCTCGCACACTTTCCGGCCGAGCCGAAAAAGTCCTGCCGAAATCCGTCGACTATCTCCGCAGACTCTGGAAGCATGCCTAAATATAATCTTCAATGTCTTTATTTCTCCCTTCGATCCTGAAGACGAGTTATTCGATTAGCTCATCTGACTTCGATTGGGGGGCGGACAAAAAACTGTCTTATGTTCTTATGCCTTGTGCTCTTGCTACCCTTATGCCTTTCTGTTTCTGTCTCCTTTATTCTATATTCTTTGTCATGTACTCTGAATCTTTTTATTTTCCCATATAGAAGTTGCTGACCTCTATTTTCCTTTTTCTCTTGGTTCTCACACCTCCTATGCTATAATTGCTATTATCAGTGGTAAAATTGCTAAATAGTCAACGTCCTTTGAAGGTCAAATTGGAAATGTTGCTATGATTACAAAGCTAAGCGTTTCGAACTTCAAATCGGTTCGTCAGTTGGATATCGAGTGTAAGAAGGTCAATCTGTTCATAGGCGAGCCCAACACTGGCAAGTCCAACATCCTGGAGGCACTGGCGATCATGTCTTGGTGGGGACAGGTCAATCCAGCCACCTTGGGTGAGTACGTGCGACTTCAGCTTGTATCGGATCTCTTCTATGACCATCTACTGGATCAGCAAAGTGTAATCAGGCTGATGAGATTGGATGGATCGCACGACGATCTACACATAGGTCTCAAGGATGATTGTTTTGAATTCCGTCCTCAAGTCCGGGGCCCATGTATCAGAGAACTGGATTACCAGGGAAACGCTCTGTCAATCGCAACAGTTGGACGCACAGCCGATATCAAGTTCTTTCGTTTCAAGAACTTATCGAACTACATTGACGCTACGCCGGGCGCCCTTAAACCGCCGGACGGGGCGAATCTCTTCTCTGTCGTCTTCGGTTCAGAGACTCTCCGCGAAACCATGAAGGAGTTCTTCCGAAAGTATGACCTTAGGTTGGTACTGAAACCACAAGAGAGAATTTTTGAACTTCAAAAGCAAAAAGCTGATTTAGTCTTTAGTTTTCCTTATGCGCTGACATCAGATACACTCCGTCGGATCATCTTCTACACGGTGGCCATCGCCTCCAATAAGGACTCGATACTGGTCTTCGAGGAACCGGAGTCCAATGCCTTTCCGTACTATACCAAGTATCTCGGCGAACGGATTGCCCTGGACCAGACCAACCAGTTTTTTATTGCGACGCACAATCCGTATCTGCTCTCAGCCGTTATCGAGAAGGCCCGAAATGAAAACGTCCAGGTCTTCATCACTTATTTTAGGGAGTTTCAAACGAAGGTTAAGCCCTTGATGCCAGACGAGGTCGTGGAGTTGATGGAGTCAGATCCCTTTTTCAATCTGGATCGCTTCATTGAGGAAGAGTAATGACGATCCTGGTTGAATGTTATCCGGATGCAGCGATACTTCGGGCCTTGGGAGTTTCCAAAAAGCAGTTACGTCACGAACGGTGCAAGGGCGAGGTAGTTAAACGATTGCGTAAATTCGACTGTGCAACAGGTCTCATAGATGAAGATCCAGCAAGCACTCAGCCCCGAGATTTAGACAACTACAAAGAACTACAAGTTATGGAAGGGCTTCGCCTGCTTGCTCATCGAGATGACAAGAACAAAAGGCTCATTATCGTTTGTCCGAGGCTTGAAGATTGGCTGATTCAAAGAGCCAAATCGTTAGGTGTTAAGCCAGAAAAATACAACCTTCCCAGCGACCCCGATCGTCTACATCGAATCCCCCGATATGAGCAGAAGGAAGACTTTTGCCTCTTCCTTACAGAAATGATAGAGCAAGACAAAGGATTGCATCTCCTACGTCGGTGGATTCTTTTGGAAAAATCTTAGCTCAAATTAACGCCTATTACAGCACATAAAACCCCTCATCAACAGCAAAAAGTTTTATTGAACGGGCAACTGTATTGCCAATGCTGATTAAAAAGAAGGCCTTGGTTGTAATGTAACTAACCGCATCAGCTGTCCGCAAAACGCCTTGCAGTGGAAACCCGCCCATTATATTAACTTCCTACCCTCCCTACGCTCCACGCTATCCCCTATCCGCTCCATGCTTCACACAATACGCTATCTGCTATACGTTGTACGCTGCAACGCTGTCCGCTGTGCCCTATCCCCTGTTCTCTCCGAGCATCGAGATATTTTCCGATTTTTATTGAAAAAAAGGCCTTTTTTGGTATAATATTGCCGAAATGGGGGGAACGACGTCCGCCAGGAGCGGAAAGCACGCGGAGACCCGCACGAAAGGGACAGCAGTTCCAGTCAAATTTAGGCTTAACTTCATTTATACTAAGGACTAATGAATGGTCAATAACCTTAAACAAAACATAAACATCGAGTATCCAGCATCGAGCATCGAGTATCGAGTACGCAAAACAAACCCAATTTCACGGCAGTTTCCAAGATGCCCAAAATGAACATAACTTCAGCGAAAATAGGGAATTATATCAATGAACTACGAACCATGAACTATGAACTAATTATGAAAAACAAACCCAAACAAAGCCAATTTCAAATGCGGCTCCCGCTCATTAACCCGACATTGCCTCTTTACCCCGTTAGAAAGCCTCTCTCTTGGGAGGAGGCGGTATTCTTAGCATATTTAATAACAGAACCAGGGTCTAATACGCTGGCCGAAATTTCTAAAAGGGTTTACAAACCAGCCAATGCTCAGTATTATATCCAGCATAAACGCCGATGTAGCTCAATGGTAGAGCACAGCTTTCGTAAAGCTGGGGTTGAGGGTCCGACTCCCTCCATCGGCTTTGTGAATCTACAGGAAAAATACAATTCTCTTCAAGCAATACTCAAAAAGCTGCGCAAGGTCGTTATCGCATACTCCGGCGGTGTGGATAGTACCTTTCTTCTGAAGGCGGCTGTGGATACGCTCGGTGCTGAAAACGTCCTGGCCTGTATCAGTGCCGGCGTAGCTGAGCCTTCGAACCAGCTTGCACGCGCTCAAAAACTCACTGACCAGATAGGTGTCCGCCTTCAGGTTATCGATACCGATGAGCTGGCCGACCCAAACTTCACCGCCAACAAGGCCGACCGCTGTTTTCATTGCAAATCACATATCTGCAAAGTCCTGTTGGACATCGCCAAAGAGCAGAATTTCAACCACGTTATCTTCGGCGTAAACTATGACGACCTCGACGACTTTCGTCCGGGCAATCGCGCAATGAAGCTCTTCGGAATCCGCTGCCCACTGGCCGAGGCCCAGCTTACAAAAGACGAAATCCGCCAGCTAAGTAGACACCTAAATCTGCCCACCGCCGACTTACCCGCGTCACCCTGTCTGGCCTCAAGGCTCAGCTACGGCTTGGAAGTCACTGAGCAAAGACTAAAACAAATCGACAAGGCCGAGGAATTTTTGCGAAGTCTTGGCCTGGTGGAATTTCGCGTCCGCCATCACGACACTATCGCCCGGCTCGAAGTCAATCCGCAAGACATCGAAAAAGTTACGACCGAGCCGGTTCGCTCACAAATAGTTGAAAAATTAAAGACGCTCGGCTTTAAATTCGTAACCGTTGACCTGCAGGGCTTCCGCAGCGGTTCGCTGAACGAACAACTCACTGAGGAGGAAAAGCGAAAGAGCCTTTAGCTAAGCATATGTTCTGTTTAAAAGACGTCATTTCGACCGTAGTGAGTCCCGACAAATTGGGACGAACGAAGTGGAGAAATCTGTTTTTAATAGATTTCTCGACTCCGCCCCCGTGCTTTCTTGCGAAAGCAAGAACGGGGGCTTCGCTCGAAATGACAATTTCAACGGTTTCAACAAAGCATTAAGGAGACTTAAGAATCTTTGAATCAAATGCACCGGTTCAGGAGTAATTTATGTTTTACAGAAAAACCTCCACAGCAGCAATGGCAGCAGTTTCTTTAAGCATTCTTTTAAATTTGTGGGCGGTTTTCAATCTCTGTTCTTGTCAAGATGTCGAACGTGCCGCTTCCGGCAGGTCGGCAAAAAACAGCCTCGAATTGCAGGTTATGAGTTTTAACATTCGCTACGGCGCAGCCGATGACGGCGAAAACCGCTGGGAAAATCGGCGGCAAATGGTCTTTGACGTCGTTGGTGATAATCACCCCGACGTTGTGGGGCTGCAGGAGGCCTTGCGTTTTCAGATTGACGAAATCCGCAAGGCTCTGCCGGCGTACGGCGAAATTGGCGTCGCCCGCGAAGACGGCAAAACAAAAGGCGAGTATTGCGCTATCCTGTATCGTCATGACCGCTTCGACATAGACGAATCTGGAACCTTCTGGCTTTCCAACACGCCGGAAGTCCCTGGCTCAAACCACTGGGGCAACGCCTGCGTCCGCATCTGCACCTGGGCGAGATTTATCGAAAAAAAATCTAACGCAGCCTTCTATCTATACAACACCCACCTCGACCACGTCTCCCAGCCGTCTCGGGAAAATAGCGCAGTGCTGCTGGCTCAACGCATCAGCAGTAGAAAACCCGTTGACCCCTTCGTATTGACGGGTGATTTCAATGCAGGTGAAGACAACCCGGTCATAATGTATCTAAAGGGTAAGACAGCCCTCAGCGGCCCAGCCTCGCTCATACCCGCCGAAGGCAGACAAAACGAAGGCAAATCTACAAATCCGGTTCCTATGGCCGATACCTTTCGCCTGCTGCATCCCAATGCCAAAGAGGTCGGGACCGCACATGATTTTCAGGGAAGCCGCCAGGGCAACAAGATTGATTATGTGCTCACACCGCCACAGGTACAGGTGCTCGAAGCGAAAATCTTGCATGACAACGTTGGTGGTCGCTACCCTTCCGACCACTTCCCGGTTACCGCCCGGCTCCGTCTGCCGGTAGCTTCCGAGCGAAGAGTGAGCTGCTCACAAACAAATAAACATAACCGGGATGGTTATCCTACTTGCTGCATACGCAGCTCGGCGTTCTGGCTGAGCAGCAATTTCTGCAGCGCCTTTACGTCGAGCTTCCGCGGCGGGACATTACCCTTGGCTGCCATCGCTGCGGCGCAGCCGGAGGCGTGCCCGATAGCCATCGCCGGCGCCATCGAGCGGGCGGACTGAAACGGCGCCTGCTCACTCGAAATGCAGCGTCCCGTCAGTACCAGGCCCTCGACCTTCTTCGGAACCAGTGAGCGATAAGGAATATCGAAGCCCTCATGGTTGAAGAAGAATCGCTTGCCGTGGTAGCTCGGCATCGGGTTGGAGCTGATGGCAATAACGTCGCTGAAGCGCGTGCCCTCGATGGCGTCCTGCTCGGTAACGACATATTCGCCGAGAATCCGGCGGGTCTCACGGACACCGATGCCCGTAGCGGTCTGCATCAGATAGACCGACTCCATTCCGGGTTTCTTTCGCATCGTCTGAACCTCGTCCCACAGTTTCAGGCGCGTCTCGACCTCGGCCCTCGTGAGGTTCTCAACGTCCAACCCGTCGCCGCCGAAGCGTGGGCCCCACTTCACGACCCTGTCGCCGATACGAATTCCGCTGTATGAATCTTTAATACCGCCCGGCAGACCGCCGAGGCGATACATAAGGCTCATGTCCATGCGGTCGCCCTGCTGGGCGGGGCTCATAAACTCGGCGCCTGCCCGCGCAGCGATGTCGCCGTCGCCGGTGGCATCAATGACGATATCCGCCGCGATGGCCTGCCGGCCGGACTTGGACTCCACGATTACTCCGCTGACTCGCGAGCCATCAAGCATAGGCCCAACGACCCAACTGTGCAGACGCAGCTCGACGCCCTCGGCCTTGACCATATTCAGGGCCGCGACCTTGGCGGCCTCCGGGTCAAAGCCGACGCAGTAAGGTATGTCCCCTTTGGCAAGGTCGTGCTGGAATTCTCTGGCGTAAGAGTCGGCATCAGCCACGCCACCGAGACGCACGATTTCAGCGATGTACTCAGCCGGAATGCCTTTGACGGTCTGTAGCGCCTCGGGCGGCCGCTGGTTACGGAAGCCGTTGTAGCAGGTCATCAGCCCTGCTGTTCCGTTGCCGCCGAGGAACGGATAGCGTTCAATCAGCAGCGTCCGTGCCCCGCTGCGGGCTGCCGCCAACGCCGCTATGAAGCCTGCGGGACCGCCCCCGGCAACTACCACCTGGTAACGGGCAACAATGGGAGTTCGAATCTCTTCGCGATACGTAGCCGTCGCCGGCTGCCCGGCGGCTGAGACCGTCTTAACGGATGATAAAAAACGGCCGGCAAACGCTGCACCGCCTAACGCTGCACCGATAAATTCACGCCGTCCAATGTCACCACGGTTCTTTACCGCCTGTTTGTTTTTCTCGTCTTCCAGCATAATATTATTCCTCCATATTCTAAAGTGTTACAAGACACAAGACTCAAGACACAAGACCCAAGTGGTCTGGGGTCTGGAGTCTCTTTCACTTTCTATTTTAACAGTGTCGCCGGGTCGAGATTGGCTGATTCAATGTCCTTAAAATATTTGACAATGCCGACTTTAAGCTCAACTGTGGCCTCATCATCGCAGACAATAATGCCCCTTGGGTGCATTTGAAGGATACTGACCGTCCACATATGGTTGATGCCTTCTTCGACCACCTTTTGCAGAGCGCGGGCTTTTTTGTGGCCGTTGACGATGATTAACACCTCGCGGGCATCCATAACCGTTTTAATGCCTACGGTCAAAGCGGTCCTGGGAACCTTATTGATATCATTACCAAAAAATCTGGAATTAGCTACGAGCGTATCATAAGTAAGCGTCTTTACCCTGGTCGTCGATGACAAAGATGAGCCGGGCTCATTAAAGGCTATATGCCCATCGGGACCTATGCCCCCGATAAACAGTTCAACCCCGCCAAGGTCCTTTATCTTCTTTTCGTAATTTGCACACTCGGCCTGGAGGTCCTTTGCGTTGCCATTGAGAATGTTAGTGTTTCGTTTGGGAATGTCTATATGACTAAAGAAATTCGTCCACATAAACGAATGATAACTTTCAGGATGCTCCTCGGGTATGCCGACATACTCATCCATGTTAAAGGTTATAACGTTCTTAAAAGAAACAACACCCTTTTTGTTAAGCTCGACCAGCTCTTTGTACATCCCCAGAGGCGAGGAGCCGGTTGGTAGGCCCAAGACAAACGGTCTGGAATTCGTGGGGCCAAAGTCTTTGAGCCTTCTGGCAACATAATTTGCTATCCATTTAGATACTCTGTCGTAGTCCGGTTGAATGATTACTCGCATACGGCTTTCCTTTCAAAAAATCAGGACTTACTCATAATCACGGCACTATAGCTGCCGAGCATTTTTTTAGAGCCGGCTATTGAACTTTTCCGCCGCCCTCTTCTATCACCTTCTTGATAAACTCAACAGCGTCGCCTACAGCCTTAACCGCCAAGGCGGCCTGCTCGTCCATTTCGATATCGAACTCTTCCTCGAAGGCAGCGACAAGCTCGATGCTCTGAATCGATTCGGCTCCCAGGTCTTTGACAAAGTCTGACTCCAGCTTTATTTTGTCTTCATCGGTTTTGAGGTGTCTGGCGACGACCTTTTTGACCCGCTGTTCGACATCCATTCGGTTCTTCTCCTTTTCGCTTTTCTATTGCAGTCAGGGGTCGGGGGTCAGGAGGCGGAAAGCCGAACCCCGAATCCCAACGTATCGGGACTGATAGCTCAAATTTTTTCTTTCAACAGCTTAACGCGCCGTTCGGTCTCCTTGATATTATCGTGTATTTGTCTGACAAACTTGTTTTGCTCATACTGTCCGCGCACCTGATTGAAATCTTCGTTGAGTTCTTCCGCGTAGCCGTCCTGCCCGAATCCCGTTCGGCTAATCTCACTAAACTCCTTTTCTGCATCGACAAGTACCAGCTTGAGAAACTTGGTTTTGGCCTTTTCGTAGGACTCAACATCCTCGACAAATTCAGCCCTTGCCAGTTTCTCTAAGTCACGATTGAAAACTTCCTTGTAAGCGTTTTTTACCCAGAGCCATTGGTCTTTTTCAACGGCCTGGTGTATCTTTTCCATCTCGGCGTTGAAGGTTTCAAAATCTGCAATTTTTCCGCTTTCTATCGCGGCGGTCAGGTCAAGCATTCGTTTCCTGGGCATAAGCTGTCCGCCGATATCGACCCAATCACGGCTGTAAACAGCCCCTGCCAGCGGGGCAGCAAAGGCTTTGCGAACCTTTTCGATTCCGCCATCGATGAATTCTTCCGCCTTTGACAATACCTTTTCAAGAAGATACATTTCAATGCCGGTGCGGTACAACTTCTGGCTTGTTCGCAATAACACTCGCTTCATTCGTACGCCGTTTATAGCGACCTCCTCGAGCGATTTGTCGATATTTTCTGCAAGATTTTTAAGGAGCGAACAAGCTTTTATCATTTTGCTTACCGTATAGGGGCTGAAAACATCGAAGGAAATGATATCGCGCTTCTTAGTGCCTTTGCGTCTGTCGCGGGTGAGCCATTTTGCGTTGTCCCTTATAGTCCCGACAGTAGTAAGATACAGTCCTGGAACCATTAAGCACTTTCCATTAGCATCCGCTTCCAGATGAGTAAAAGGAAAATCGGAGGTATCAAAACTTCTGGTGTGCTTGCCCAAGAGGACAGAGAAAGGCCCAACCCTGCAGGGCCATATCATATAGGAAAATGAACCGGCTTTGGTCCCGCGTTCGAGCTTTCCTTCGTGGATGGGGCCGAGCTTGTACATGTGGTTGGACTGGTTGGTACCACTGCCGGCGTTGTAGAAGCTTAAAAGGCAGGCAATCAACAAAGTAGATTTATGGTGGCTAACCGTATAAGGGCCTGCAAATATGGAGCACGCTTCGCCCAGAAAGGCCTCGGAATTGGCAAAGAAGAGCGAGTTTTCAGCGGAGAATTGATTGCCAACCCGGCAGCCCTGGCCGATATACACTTTTTTAAGGTTGACCGTGCCGGTTACCGAAGAGCCTTCGGCGATAATAAAGTCTTCTGCGACAACATTTGAGCCGACCAGAGTCGGGGCCGAGGCTTCGCTTAAAATAGTTCCATTTACCAGAGAAGCGGCTGCATTTATTACGGCGTGCGGCCCAACGTTAAGGTCTAAGATTTCCTTAGTCGAAAAGATTCGTGCGTACTGGCCGACTTTCCCGCGGTCGCAACGGATTGTCTGGACATATCTGCGAGCAATCTCGCTAAGATTTTTAATCAGCACAGGCCGGTAACGATGAAGGCACATCAGGTAGGCAAACTGAGCGGAAAGCTCATTAAAAATCACGACTTCTCTTCCCCCGGCTTCGTTGAGAGCAACAACCTCAACGCCGTTGCCGAACGTCGCGCCGGGGCGAGTCGCCATCGTTGCGACGTTCTCAATGCAGACGTCGGAAGCTATGTCGTAGTTTGCGATATGGACGCCTATGTTGGATATGCGTGTGTTGTCTCCGATTGTACAGTCGGCGATAGTTGCGTTGTAGATGCCGCTGGGCTTCTCCAGACTCCAGACCCCAGCCCGCCAAACGTCTGGCGGGCAAGCCTCCAGACCACTTAAGTCTTGTGTCTTGGGTCTTGTGTCTTGTGTCTTGTCCGTGAGCCGGCCGATGCGGACATTACCAAGAAACTGGGCGTTCCTTACACGGGCCGGTTCAAAACCATCGGCGACTTTGACCAGATTCCAGTCCTCTGCGGTGCAACCCTGGTCCTGAAGAACCTTCAGCTCGGCTTGTGTTAGATTTCTGTATTTATTTTGCTGGGACATAATAACCTCTTTCAATCTGGGCGTGTAAGCTCGTAGGTGTCATTGGCAATGGCGGCTTCCTCATTTGTTGGAATTACAAAAACCTTGACTTTGCTGTCAGGGGCACTGATGTCAGCTTCCCGGCCGACGGCGGCCTGATTCGCAGCAGGGTTGAGCCGGATACCTATCTGAGTCAGGTCCGTACAAATCTGCTGGCGCACCGAGACGGCGTTTTCACCTATTCCGCCGGTAAAAACTACGGCATCGAGCACACCGAGAATAGCGGCATACGCGCCGATGTACTTTCTGATGCGGTAGCAGAAAATATCAATGGCCAGCTTTGCGCGGGCGTCGTCTTTTTCAACAAGCTCTTGGAGGTCTCTGACATCATTAGAGGCGCCAGATATTCCGAGCAGCCCGCTTTTTTTGTTGCAAAGATTGTTTAGCGTTTTTACATCATAGCCTTTATCAGCAAGATAAAACAGGATAGCGGGGTCGAAGTCGCCGCAGCGTGTTCCCATCGGCACACCTTCGAGGGGAGTAAATCCCATAGAGGTGTCGACGGACCTACCCTGTTTCACGGCGGTGATGGAGCAGCCGTTGCCAAGATGGCAGGTGATGGCGTTGATGTCGTATTTATTCTTGCCCATAAGGGCAGCAGCACGCCGGACGACATACCTGTGGCTGGTCCCGTGAAAACCATACCGGCGGATACGATACTTTTCATAAAATTCGTACGGCAGCGCGTACAAATAGGCAACTTTCGGGATAGTGGTATGAAACGCAGTATCGAAACAGGCAACCTGTCTTGCATGGGGAAGATGACGTTGTGCCGCTCGAATACCTATAAGGTTGGCCGGATTGTGGAGAGGCGCGAGGTCTGCGAACTTTTCAATTGAGCTAATCACCTTATCGTCGATGACCACCGAACCGGTAAACTCTTCGCCGCCATGAACGACCCTGTGGCCGACAGCAGCAATTTCAGAAATACTGCTTATGACGCCGACATCTTCGCTGACAAGAGTATTCAATATCAGCTCCATCGCCCTTTCATGGCCTTTGAGCATTTGTTCTACAGAGTGAGTTTTGCCATCATATAAATGGGTCAGCTTTGAGACTTCTCCGCCGGAGGCCGGTTGGATTTGATTCCGCCTCTCTGAGACGGGCGGGGCGATTTTCTCAACGATACCTTTCGCCAGAACCTTTGTCCCGGGTATCTCATACAACTGATACTTAATCGAGGAGCTACCTGTATTGATAACGAGCACTTTCATTTTGTTTTTGTCTCATCGGCGCCGGGGCTGACCACGCCCCCGTGCTTTCTGCCCGCCGCCCCCCTTGGGGGGAACCGCGGGGGCAGACGAAAGCAGAAACGGGGGCGACAACGCTGGGGATAATCATACCCGCAATTGACGTCTTAGACAAGAAGAAGACACGGCGGGCAGTTGAATCAATGTTAATATTGTGGTCGAGACTATATCGTCAACGCTTGCACCACGCGAGAGGTCGGTTATCGGTTTTGCAAATCCCTGAAGCAGCGGACCAATGGCCCGGGCGTTAGCTAAGTATTGTGTGAGCTTATAGGCAATGTTACCGGCATCGAGATTGGGGAAAATGATAACGTTGGCCTTTCCTGCGACAGCCCGCGACTTCTGGTCTAAGATAAGAGCGTTCTTGAGCTTTCTGGCGGCCACTGTGGGTACAATAGCCGAATCGGCCTGCAATTCGCCGTCAATTGCCAGCTCGGGTCTGCGGGACCGAACTATCTCGACAGCCTCTTTGACCTTGTCCACACTTGGGCCGGAAGCGCTGCCCTTGGTGGAGAACGACAGCAGAGCAACGCGCGGCTCCTGGTCAAGAATTCTCGCGGCACTTTCAGCAGAAGCCACAGCAATATCTGCGAGCTGCTCTGCGGTAGGGTCGATATTGACAACACAGTCGGCAAAAATAAAGGCTTTGTCCTTTGCTCCAAGAAACTCGGGAATAACCATAAGGAAAAAGCTGGAAGGCGTTTTGACACCTGGTGCCAGGCCGACGGTAAGAACAGCAGCCTGAATAACGGTTGCCGTTGCGCTGGCAACACCGCCGACGGCGGCGTCGGCATCATCGCAAGCCACCATCATGGCCGCGTAGAACAAGGGCTTGGCGACTATGCGTCTTGCCGTGCCGGCTGAGAAATCATCTCTTGCTTCAACGTATTTTTTAACATAGGCATCGAGTTTATCGCTTTCTCTGGGGTTTATAGTCGTGATGCCATCGAGAGTAACGCCGGCGTTTTTTATTGCTGCTTCGATATGCTCAGGTTTTCCGAGCACAATCGGCTGGGCAATATCCTCATCTTTGAGTATTCTGGCCGCCTGAATGATTCGCTCGTCGTTGCCCTCAGGAAAAACAACAGATAGTCCTTTGCCCCTTACCTTATTCTTAAAATTACTTATAATATCCATATAGCTTCCTTGCGTTATTGTTCTGTGAGAAAGCGAGATGCGGAAAATCCTCAATCCAAATTAGAAAGTGCCTAAAGTGAACTGAAGTGAGCTAAAGTGAGCTAAAGTTAAAAAAAAATAACTTTAGGCACTTTACACTTTAGGCACTTTAGCTCACTTGGTAGTGTTTCGTGCTTTTCATAGTTTAGTGCTTAGATATTCGGATTTAGGATTTAATACGCAGTTTCTCCATTCGACTGATAAGGTCATTGCAGAGAGCCGTTTTGCTGATTATGTGTTTTTCAATTTCAGAAACAAAACTGTTTTCTTCAAAAGCTCCCCTGACAGCTTCGAAGTCGCAATGCCTTGTTTCCTGCTCGCCGTCGAGGCCGTAGCCGATCTGAGCGGTGGCTGCAAATTCCTTTTTGGCATCGGCATAAAGCCTGTGGTCCAGCTCTACCACGGCCTGCTTCCACTTTGTCGCCAGCTCAATAACATCGTCCGGCGTTATCTCTTCGATAGTTTTATCAAGTCGCTTTTGCATCGTCTCCGCCGCCCACGCCCACTCGTACACAGAGTAATTATCATGCAACAAGCGGAAGGATTCCGTTAGCTGCTCGAGCGTGCTGGTTGTGCCGTTTTCAATATTATTGAGTATTTCTTGAACACTCTCCTGCGGAGCAAGCAAACCAGCTAAATCTACCCATTTACTTGTCCCTGTGCGGGTTTGCGGCATCAGTACGGCTCGAAGCTCCTGGACGTTTTCGAACTGTTTATTTTCTAAATGCTCAATCAGACGATTGCCCAGGAACTTGTTGATGCCGATTTCGTAAAGTTTGATGCCGTTCTCTAAAGACGACTTCTTAATCCTGACGTTGTTGTACGTGAAGTATTCTGTGTTTTCGCCGGAGGTTGCCCTGAGGTTTCTGAGCAACTTCGCGCCGTTGAGCATCTTTTGAATCGTATAGGGACTTAAAAGTCTGAAATTTATGCAGTCCAGCTTCGTAGGGTCTTTGCGCCTGTCGCGTTCCGGCCATTTTCGAGCGTCTCGAACGGTCCCTACGCTTCGCAAATTCACGCCGGGGACAAGAATACTCTCGTCCTCGTGCTCAATCAGATATGAAAAAGGCAAATCCGACGTATCTGAGTTTTTATAATGCCTGCCCATGACAACAGTAAAAGGCCCGACCTTGGCCGGCCAGAGCATGTATGAGTCGCTGGCGGTCTTGGAGCCGCGCTCAACGACGCCCTGATGAACGGGGCCGAGCTTGTACATATGATTGCTCTGGTTGGTTCCACTGCCGGCGTTCAAAAAGGAAAATAGACCGGCAATGAGCAATGTGGATTTATGATGCGTGACGGTATATGGCCCGGCGAATACCGAGCAGGCCTCGCCGTGAAAACCGCCGCAGTTAGCGAAGTATATTGAGTTTTCAGCAGAATACTGCTTGGCTAATACGGTGCCCTGGCCTACAAAGCATTTGCATATAATTGTGCCATCGGTAATCTGTGAGCCGCTGCAGGCGATGAAATCTTCTGCGAAAACGCCGGAGCCGATATAAACGGGGTCCTGAGGGCAACTGTTGATTGTGCCGTTCTCCAACCTGATGGCCCCTTCAATGACCGCATCAGGACCGATCTTGACATTTTTCAGACTGCCGCAATTGATAATCCTGGCCCCCGCCGCCACCAGCCCCCGCGAAGCCCTGACCGAGGCGACGTATCGGGAAATCATTGCCCGAATGTTCTCAACCGCTTTTTGGCGGTGCCGGTAAATCGCTAAAATGTAAGCGATTTGGGCTGTGAGATGGTCATAAATCGGCACTTCTCTGCCGCCGGCTTCATTAAGAACGCAAACCTCCGTACCGTTACCAAACGAGGTTTCGCCGTCAACGGCCAATAAATTGACGTTGTCAATAATCGCGTTGTCGCCGATTATGTAGTTGGCTATGTAATTGTGAATGTTGTTAATATATACATTGCTGCCGATTTTGCAGTTGTGAATTGTGGCGCCGGTTATGCCTGCCGGCCTTTCTATCCCACCATAAAAAGTTACCGTTTTCTCAAGCGCGCCTATTTCCACGTCGCCTGAGAAGCGGGTGAATCTGACCCTTTCAGGGTTAAATTCCACAGCGACTTTAATACTCGTCCAGTCGCAGCAGGTGCATCCCTGCCCTTGCAGCCGACCAATTTCAGCTTCAGATAATGAGCGAAATTCCGACGTCATCGTACATTCCCAGAGCTACCTTTTGCAATTTAGAAGCTTAAAACGTAAAGCGCAAAGCGAAAAATTGTTGAACTCTGAACTTACTCCACAGTTTTGCATTTTTACTTTTAAGTTTTAGCTTTTTCACAGACGATATTCTATTGTTTTGATAGATACTTGTAAAACACTTTCACTTTCGGAGAAGACTCAAGACACAGGACTCAGGACGCAAGACTCAGGACTTAGAAGCTTAAAACTTAAAGCGCAAAGCGTAAAATTGTTGAACTCTGAACTTACTCCACAGTTTTGCGTTTTTACTTTTAAGTTTTAACTTTTGCAGGGCTGGGGTCAGGCGTCTGGGGCTGGGCTTTTGGCGTACTGGGCCAGCGCCGCGGCGCCGATTATACCGGCGTCTTCTCCCAGAGTGGCAAAGCATATTTCAACCGGCTCCTTCTTCAAGGTCCAGATATACTCATCGAAGTAATCTCTTATCCGATTCAAAAGGATATCACCTGCAGCAATCATCCCGCCGGCAAAAACAATACGCTTCGGCTCGGTTGTGTGCAGCATGTTTATACAAGTAATCGCCAGCGCTTTGGCCGTGCCATCGGTTATCTCTTTGGCCAGCTTGTCACCAGCGGCCAGATGTTCGTAAACGTCCTTACTGGTTATCTGGCCTGTCTGGTCGAGCACTTTCTTCAGGCTGGATTCGGCTCCGGCCTCGACGGCCTCGCGTGCCCTCCTGGCCGTCGAATCGGCGGATGCATAGGCCTCCACACAACCTCTTTGCCCGCAGTTACACTTTCTGCCGTCCGGGTATATAATCGTATGCCCCAATTCTGCCGCATTTTCGGCGCATCCGTGCACGAGCTGGCCGTTACTGATAATTCCGCCTCCTATTCCCGTACCGAGCGTGAAAAAGACAATATCTTTAACGCCCTTACCAGCCCCGATAACATACTCGCCCCAGCAGGCCACATTTGCATCGTTATCAAAAACGATGGGCGCTGCGAGTCTTTCATTGAGCATTTTGCAGATGGGAACGTTTTTGAATTTTGGCATGTTAGTGGACTTGATTATGATGCCCTCGCTGTATTTTGCCGGCCCCGGAGTTCCTATGCCGACCGCGACGATGTCCCGCAAAGAAAGACCGGCATCGGCAAGAAGTTTTTCAACTGTCGCAGCCATTTTGTCAATAACAATCCCCGGCCCCATATCCGCCTTGGTAGCCACGGAGGTTTTATAGATAAGCTTCAGCTCAGAATCAAACAGGCCAATCTTGATATTCGTTCCGCCTAAATCGATACCGACAAAGATTTTACTCATTTCTCATATCCTAAAAAAAACTCTAATATCAAAATGCAAATATCAAAATTACATATCAAAATGTAAAAATTTCCCTTTTTCTTTTTGAATTTTTATTTGTCATTTTGCTTTTTGATTTTTAACTTTTGATTTTTAGTCTCGCTTCCTACTGGTTTACTCGACTTAGTCTTGGTAGCCGTCGGGGTGTTCATTATGCCACTGCCAGGCGGTGGAAATCATTTCCTCAAGCTTCGGCTTTTCGGGCTTCCAGCCCAGTTCATTTTTGGCCTTTGTGGCGTCGGCAGTTAATATTGGCGCATCGCCCGGCCTACGGCCCGCAATCGCAACGTTAAAATTTTTACCAGAAACGTTTTTAACCGTTTCGAGCACTTCCATGACCGAATAACCCTTTTCGTTACCCAAGTTATAAATCAGTTCGCCCCCGCTCTTGTCTTCGACAAGAAGACGCGGGGGGTCTAATTTGTCCAGTGCCAGCAGATGTGCCCTGCACAAATCATCGATATGGACGTAGTCGCGGATGGCCGTTCCGTCGGGGGTGTCGTAATCGGTCCCGAAGATTTCGACTTTGCTGCGCTTTCCCATTGCCGTGCGGATAGTCAGCGGAATCAGATGCGATTCCGGCCGATGGTCTTCGCCGAGGGTGGCGTTGTTTCCTGCACCGCAGGCGTTGAAATATCTCAGCGAGGCATACCGCAGCTTTCCTGCCTGACTCTGGTAGTGACACATCCGTTCAACGGCCCATTTCGTTTGGCCATAAGGGTTGATTGGCTCGGCTGGCGAGTCTTCGGTAACCGGCAGTTGCTTAGGCATGCCGTATACTGCCGCAGTGCTGCTGAAGACGAATTTGTCCACACCGGCCGCTTCCATCGCGCTCAATAGATTCTGGGTGCAGGAGAGATTGTTGCGGTAGTATTTAAGCGGCTCCCGAACCGATTCGGCGACCTCAATAAAAGCGGCAAAGTGCATCACCGCTTCAATCTTGTATTTCTTGAGCGTCTTGATAAGTAAATCGTAATCGGCTAAATCGCCTTCGACGAATTCGGCATCCCTCACAGCCGACCTATGGCCTGTGCTGAGGTTGTCAAAAACCACCGGCTCATGCCCCTGTGTGTTGAGCATCGCTGTCATATTACTGCCGATGTAACCTGCTCCGCCGCAGACCAGTACTCTCATAATCTCGTTTTACTCGATGCTCGATTCTTGATTTGGTTATTGGTAATCGGTTATTGGTAATTACCATTTACCATTCACCATTTACCATTCACCATTTACCATCAATATTGAGCATCGAAGATATTCGTTTCAAAATCTCTGTTTCAAGCCGTCCGTCTCGGCCCAAATTGACCCAGGCCATGCCAGCTTCCTGCTCAGGGTTAAGTTTTATTTTCTGTAGCGATAAGCTGCTTTCTGAAAACATTTCGTATGCCCGTGCGCTGCTGCTGACCTCGTGCTCGGGCAGGGACAATCTAAATACGTTCACCTCGCAACTGATGGACAATCCTTCATCCTGCTGCCTTACGTTCACCTGTGCAATTCTTCTAATACTGTGCAGGTTTGCCTCAGCACAGTTGAAGGCCCCGACACTATCGCTGCGCCAGAACTCGAAGAATTGCGCCCCCGGCAATGGTGCGGTTCTTATCAAGCCGCTTTCAGCATCGGCCTTTTCGATAGTAAAGTGCATTTTAGCCAATACCTCCTCGGCTGTCTGCATTGCCTGAATTTTATTGATATTTTCCGCGCTGATTTGCTCGACCGCTTCATACCGCTGTGTTTCTGCACATCCTACCAAAAGCAAAGCAAAAGTTAAAAATAAAAAATCAAAATTGCGGAAGCCGGTACTTAAAAAGTTTAAGAACTGGACTACTTCCTGAATTTTCCATTTTGCTCTTTGAATTTCGAATTTATTAGGCAGACTCGCCGCCGGTCTGGCAGACAAGCCGCAAAGCGGGAATCCCACTAATGATTTGATGTTGCTCATTTCACATCTATTCAACTTCTGGTTTTTCCCTGGGCTTCAAACACCCTTTATCACGTTTGGAAACTTCAGAGATTTCGGCTGATTATATCTGTGGTTAGGCGTTAGCTCAAGGCCGCACCAAAATTTTTTTGCGTACGAGCGACTCTCTGCTATTTTTCAGGTTTGATTTCTACGTTTATTTTGGTGCGTCTTGTGTCTTGGGTTTTGTGTCTTCAATGCGGATAAGAGGCTGGAACCATTTGGGCCTGTCTGGTCTATCGGGTGAATCAAGCAGCACGCGCCAGGCTTCGTCAGTAAGTCTATCACTCATAGGATGTTTGAACTCGTAGTACGACAGTACGGGGCCTGCCGCGAGGCGAATCGAGCCATCTGGAAGCGGACAAGCCACGATGAGCATGTCCACGTATCCTACGCCTTCCTCGACGACCTTGCCTTCGGCGCTGTGAGTGTGAACATCAGCAACGAGCACCGTCTTGATGCCCTTTTCCTCAACGCCAATTATAGCACCTTCGAGCGTCTTTGCAAATCCCCTAATGTACCAGTAGTCCTCGTTGGAAAGCTGCTGATTCGTCAGTTCTTTATTGGCGATTTCAATCAATCGGCTCAGTATGTTCTCGAGGTTCACAAGGCGCTCTATTGCCTGGGCCGAGAGCGCATTGAAGTCGCTCAAGCCCTCTTTGGTCATGCGGGTCAGCGCCAGCAGCCGGCCATAGAATTCAGTCACAGGCTCGACATAGCCGGTCGTATCTGGAAGACTGGTCTCTATGGGCGTGTAGCTCTGTTTTGCGTAGAGGATGGTGTCGTGCCGAAGCTCGGTCCACGACGCCAGAGCTGCGTTTAGCTCCTTCTTCTCCCAGGCCCCGCTCCGCATAAAGTTCGGGTAGCCTTCGGGAAACTTATCGACCAGTGCCCGGAGCGAATACAGCCAGCCCCAGTAGAGATTGCGGTTCCAGTCGGACAGGTTAAAGGCGTCGAACTCGGCCTTGAGCTTGTTGAATTGCTGCCAATAATTGTCGTAATGTGTGTCGCCCTGTTCAACAAGGATGGTCTTAGCCTGTGTTGAGCCAAGAATGGCCATGACGTCCAGCCCGCGTGGATAACAGCGGCCTGGGCCTAATCCAGTCTCTCCAAAAGTGAACGGCACCGAGTCACCAGTACCGGTATATCCCAGCACTTCGGGAAAGACAAGGTGCTGGAACATGTACGAGTCGGGGATGAAGCGCTGGCCCATAAACCGCATTCCTTTGGTCTTGTCGAGCACCTCATCGAGCGACTCCGGCGTGACCGGCGGCGTCACGAACACGTTGCCCGTGCCGCCGAATATCTCCGGCGACCGCATCAGGGTCAGCTCGACCTTTAGCGTGAAGAATTTGTTTTCGTCCTGCAGGTCGGCGGGTACGAAACCGCTGCCGAAAATCTTATCCACGGCGCTGAGATACTCGTAGGGCGTAAGGTCGTCCGCCAGGCCCACATAGAACGATGTAACGGCGTACAGCCGGTCCCAAATCCGGCGACCGCTGCGCTGGCCGACCTGGACTTTCTCGATTGACCTTGCCAGCAGCACGGCCTGCATCGTCTGAATCCTCGCGTCGTTGACACTGATAAGGGCCTCGCCCGCCGGTCCCCAAATCTCGTCGCCTTTTAGAAGGAAGGCCATCCGCCCATACCACATTAATGTCCTGAAATATCGCTTGAGCTTCTCGCTTCGGGTGTAATGGCCTCTTGGAACGTACTGCGAGTAGTCTTCCTGATAGATAAAGATGTCACTCGAAGCGAACCCGGCATGAGCATCAATCTTGGCCAATTCGTTGGTAACCAGCCCGGTTACAAGTGAGGGAATCTGGGCGTTCGGGTCGATTAGTTTTTGCGCCACAGCAAGATAGGCGATATTGCGCTTAGCTGCTTCCTGCAGGTCGCCCGTATATTCTTCGTACCGGGCCAGCGCATCATTCAGCAGCGCCGCCGTCAAGCCGCCGATGTCCGCGTAAAACTCACGCTCCTCCACCTCTTTCAATGTTTCATCAAACTGGATGTGATAGAGATGCAGCAGCGTATCGGCTGTCACAAATAAGGGCACACCCATCCTATCTAAGTACTCGTAGGGTTTGACGATATCATCGCCGTTGTAATCAGGCATTTGAAAGTCGTATTCGATGATTGCAAAACCGTTTTGTTCGAGCAGCGGCGCAACGCTGTTCAGGTCAAATGTGAAGTCCATAGCGGCGTAGTTCTCGACATCTGCCAGATTGAGTGGCAGAGTGTAGCCCGGAGCGTTCGGCTCAATGGGATTATTAAATGCGACGTAGTACTTGCCCAAGGCCGGTTTGCCAGCTTTTGTTTCTGCGCACTTTAGGCAGCCGCCGATGAACTGACTCAGGTCGTTTATGTCCACAACGCCGTCGCGGTTCAGGTCGGCACCACCGCACCAGTCCGGCTCGCCACAGCCAATCTCGAGCCAATGGGCGGCGAGTATGACAAAATCAGCCGTGTCCACATCGCCGTCGGCGTCTAAGTCGCATCGGGAATAGGGCAAGATGATATCGTGCTTAATGCAGCCGTCGCCTTGCATACAGATTGTAAAACAGTAAGGGTCCAATACTCCACGAACGTAAAGACGGTCGCCAACCTTGAATCCTTCCAGGCTGTCCAGCACATATAACCCGCCTGCGTCAGCCTGAAACAATACACACTCGATGCCCCGTACGAGCACGCCGCAGCCGTCGAAATAGCCGGGAACAAGCGAGACGGTAAGGTCATTTTGTCCTGGCGAAGCAGCCGCCGCTGTTTTGCTTCGCAAAAGCGAAGCAGCGGGAGGCTGGTTGGCTACCAGGGCAGCGCTTGGGACACTGCAAAGCGGGAGCCCTGCCAAAATTACGGTCAAGGTAACAATCAGCTTCTTCATTTAAATACCCTCACAAAAAACCTTACTTAGTATTTTACCGCAAAGAGGTCACAAATTCAAGTCAAAGTTCAGAAGTCAGAGGTCAGAAATCAGAGGTCAGAAGTCAGACGTCTTCTGTTTTCTGTCTTCTGTCTTCTGTCTTCTGTTTTCTGTCTTCTGTCTCCTGTCTTCTGTCTTCTGTTTTCTGTCTTCTGTCTCCTGTCTTCTGTCTTCTGTTTTCTGTCTTCTGTCTCCTGTCTTCTGTCTTCTGTTTTCTGTCTCCTGTTCCCTAAGCCTCCAGCTTCAAGGCTAAAGGTTAGTTGTGTTAATGCCGATGATAATAGATAGCGTGTATCAAATAATGAACCGTCATTCGTGACCCCGGCGATTTGCTTGGGCTGCCCCCGCGACTCTCGACGCGAGTCGGGGCGATGGGCAAATAACAGCAGCAGGGCCACGAGCCACGAGCCAAGAGGAATGCCCTCGACGCAAATACAATCTATTAGCCAGGAACTACTTTGTTTACCTTTGGGCCAGAGCGTCAAGAAGTTTTTGGATTATTTGATTGTCGAGGCCGGCCTATCTAACAATACCGTTTTGGCCTACGGCCGGGATTTGAAAGGCTTCCTGAAATACTGCAAATCCAACAAAATCAGCCGACTACAAGAGATAAAACCACCCCTTATCCAGAACTATCTGCGAATCCTCGCTCAAGAGCCAAAAAGCACCTCTTCGCGAGAATGCGAGCTTGACCCGTCGTGCGTCCCCTCGACTTCGCTCGGGGCAGGCGTGCGTCCTGCTCCGGCGGAGGCCTTCGCCGAGACGAGTGATGCGTCGTGCGAAAAACATACGCAATACGCAATACGAAATACGAAATACAGAAACAAATGGGAACCCAAAGCGGGCAGCTCGATTAAGCGCTGCTTAGTCGCTATAAGAATGTTTCTGCGGTTTGCCAGACTTACCGGCCTTGTCGAAAACGACTTAGCTGGACTGCTTGAAAGCCCGAAAATCTGGCAGAAACTGCCCTGTGTTTGCAACAAACAGCAGGTTATTAATCTTTTAAATGCCCCCTGTCCTGACGAACCTTTTTACCTTCGTGACAAGGCGATGCTGGAGTTGCTCTACGCCACCGGAATACGTGCCAGCGAGTTATCGAATTTAAAGACCTCCGATTTGAACCTTAATATCGGCTACCTGCGATGCGTTGGCAAGGGTAATAGAGAACGTGTAATACCAATTGGCAAAGCTGCCATCACAGCGGCGATTGAGTACTTGACGAATCTGCGGCCCAGATTGGTCAGGCCGTTCAGTGCCGATTTTCTGCTGCTTTCTCGAACAGGCCGGCCTATAAGTCGTATTGAGATATGGAGATTGGTCAAAAAATACGCGATGAGAGCAGGTATGCCCAGAAATCTAACTGTGCACACATTGAGGCATTGCTTCGCAACGCATCTGTTAGCCGGCGGGGCCGATTTGCGAAGCGTGCAGGAAATGCTCGGCCATGTGGACATAGCAACAACTCAGATTTACACGCACGTTGACCATGAAAGGTTAAAAAAGATTCACAAAGAATTTCACCCAAGACCGTGATTGGTAATTGGTAACTGGTTATTGGTAATTAGTTATTCACCATTTATCAAAAATTGATTGACTTGGCCCGATTTTACGATTAATATGATAGCGGAATGGATATCCGCCACGAGCGGCGCCCTAAAACGGCTGTCAGAAGCATCCGTAAGCCCAGATGAATTGTCGGGTAGGGGCCGTGCAAAACTTGAACCCAGCAGGTTTTTCAAGGTCATCCGGATGAGCACAAAACGGCTATATCTGGCAATGCTGGTGCTGGCGATAGGATGCCAGAGCCAAATTATCGGCGACGTGGGTCAGAACAACCCAGCCTTGCCAGCTAATCAAGCCGGTCCCCCCGCACTCACAAAGACCGAGCTAAGCAAACAACTGGAAATCTATAAAAACACTCTGCTCGAGGGCAAAAGCGAACAGATACGCATCGATGCGGCAACTGAAATGTTGATTAGCGAGGACCCGCTGGCCAGAAACATCCTACTTGATGCACTAAAGCAGACAGAAAATAGTGCCGCACGTATGTCCGTCTGCAAGGCATTGATTCAGGCCAGACCGTTAAAGGAAACTGTAAAAAATAAGGAAGATTTTATCCAGCCTCTGCTCGACATCTTTGCCACTGAGATTGCCGCCGAGGCCCAATTGGCTGCAGAGGCAACCTTGATTTTCGAGTATGAGAAAATAGGACAGCCGCTCGAAAAGATAGTAACAGACGCCTCAAAGCCGGTCAAAACAAGACTTAACGCCATACAGGCGTTGAAACTCCGGCCGGATATGATGGCGACCATTAGACTCATAAAGCTGGTCGATGACCCGGAAAAACAAGTGGCCGACGAGGCAGAAAAGGCCCTGCATTCTCTGGGCTTACCGGTAGGCAGAGACGCAGAAACGCGGAGGCAAAACGTCTCCGAGCTCGAACGCAAAGGCAGAGACGAATTCCTGCGTGAATGGCTAATCCGCCAGGAAGCGCAGATGCGCGAGATGCAGATAGAATTGAGGTTGTGGCAAGACAGGTATTTATCAGCACTGGATAAGATGTACAACGGCATCAGTGACGACGCAGCCAAAGGAGATTTCTTAGATAATTATTTGCGCGATTCAAAATCGGCTGTGAGATTGTGGGCGCTGGAAAAGGTTCGCCAGTGGCGAGTATCACCGGGGACCTCCAAGCCCCCAGCTAAACTCGAACCTGTCTTGGTCAGTTTGATTTCGGACCAAGACCAAGCCGTTCGGCTAAAAACGGCCAAGTTATTATCTCTGATGGGAGAGCTGAATTCGGCCCAGCGTCTGCTGGCCCAGCTCGAAACCGAACAGAACAACGAAGTCAAAACGGAGCTGTTCGTAGCCTTAGGCGGCGCGTGTTACTACGCCTTTTTGCCCGACTCACCGGTCAAGATTCCCAACGAGACAAGAACACAGACCCTGGGATGGGCGGTAAAGTACCTGTCTGAGGAAGACCCAAAAAAGGCACAAACCGGTGCCGAAGTCATGAAAAAATTGCTTGAGCAGGACAGTTCAAAGCTGGAAGAGGTTGACAAATATCTCGGCCTGCTCGTAGAAAGATACAACCGGGAAAAAATTAAGCCCCTTGGGGCACTGCGTGGTGAATTACTCAATACAATGGCCGGCCTATGCGCCCAGGGCAGCGCCTGCAAGGCCAAAGCAGTTAAACTTTTTAAACCTTTGTTTGAAGCAGCCTTGCGCGACGAAGCAGATTTCGTTCGGGAAGCAGCAGTAGTTGGGCTTATCCATATCGACAGGACAAACACACTGAAAACACTGAGAAATGATTTCGTCAATGACGCCAGCAGCAAAGTAAGAGAGAAACTGATAGACCTCGCGGGCGAGGTCGGCAGCAAGGAAGATTTGACCTGGCTGGTGGAAAAAATAGGTTCAAACTCTGAAAGCAAGCTGGCCTGGCAGGCGATGCTCAAAATATTCAATAGCTCCGATGCCAACGTCCTGGACGAATGGATAGCCAAACTCGTCTCGCAAAATAGCAAAATAAAGTTATCTGATGAGCAGAAAATCGCTTTTCTTGAAATGGCAAACGGAAAGGCCGTCAGCGAAAACAAATCAGAAATGCTCAAGAACGTTAGAAAGAAGCTGGCTGAGCTGTATTATAAAACAGGTCAGTTTGAACGAGCGGCGGACTATTCAGGCAGGTTGTATGAAGCAGCCCAGACTGCCAAGGAAAAAGAATTGATTTTACCGGACCTATTGGATGCGTACTTGAGATGGCCGAACGCAGAACTTGCGGCTAAATTGGTGCAAAATCGCTTACTGTCAGAAGACTTAGACCCCAACAATGTTGTTGTACGTTCAATTGATAATTATCTAAGCGCCCCCCCTGCTGGAGCTGATCCTAACGCAGTCTTGAAGGCGATTATCGCTAAAATAGAGACCACTAAGAATAGGCCGATGTGGGCCGAACAGAAGAAGCGCTGGGCAGACCGCCTCAGTGAGGCCAAAGGCTCGGACAAGCCCAAAGAAGGGGGCAGCTAATATTACAGCGCTGCCTTGTTTTATTTATAATTGATAACATCTTTTCAAATAAAAAGTTATGTCAATTTTATAAAATCCTAAATTCTAATCTCTAAATTCTAAACAAACCTAAATGACCAAAATTCTAAGTACCAAAACAAAAAGGTTGCCTTGTGTCTTACGGTGATTGAATAGATAAGTATAGTTGCAGAAACACATAAAACTGATTATAACATTTTACCATTTAAGCACTTAGATGCAAAACGCATGATAACTCAACATCCTTTAGCATTGGGTGTAAGGATAAAAACTGGTATGGATATGGCCAAAACAGCACGCTATAAAACCTCAATCTTTTTAGCTGAAACAGTAAAAAGCCACATTAGGGTCTGCAACAGGCTTTTTCAAACATCCCAGTCTTTCAATTGTCATAAGACACAAGGAAAGGTTGGAAGAGTTAAAATTTTGAATCACCGGCTTAACTCAGAACAGGTTTTGTGTTATTGTTTAGAACCTTGACTCTTGAATGTTATCAGATAAGCCTGTCATATGTCTGGCGGACAAGTTTAGGATTTCGTGTTTCGGATTTTTGATGCAAAACCATGTTTTTTTGTTATTAAGTGGGGCTGTGGTATTATATAATGTCGTGTTAATACGAGAATGTTTTGGGCAAGGTTTTTTGCAAAAAATTTAAATATTTATGTTTTTTTCAATTTTTTTGAATTTTTTTTGTTTTTTGTGTTTGCACTTTTACGATTATTCTCATATATTATTAGTTTTATATTAAAAATGTTAGATTAGGATTTACTACATTCACGGTATAGATTTATGGGCCGGGAAAGGGGGATATTTGTATTTCCCGACCCAGAAGGCGGGCAAAATTGTCGTTCCTTGCTCCGGTCACTGCCAGAGTGGCAAATTGCGTATTGCTGCTGTAGCTCAGTGGTAGAGCGCGTCCTTGGTAAGGACGAGGCCATGGGTTCAAGCCCCATCAGCAGCTAAATGCACGCAGGTCAAGCTGAGATAGCGTCTACGGCACCAAAACAACGCCGGAAAGCTCTTTGGGCGCGGGATACAAATAATCTTGGCTGTGAGTTGATTATAAATTCCTGTAAGAAGTTTTTTTAGAATTAGATAGGGACTAAAAGGGACTAAATAAATACTAACCCAGTACATTGGAGGTTTATATTAAGATGGCTAAGGCGGTATTTGAGCGGACAAAACCACATATCAATGTTGGAACAATCGGTCATGTGGACCACGGCAAGACAACTTTGACATCTGCAATGACGAAGGTGATGGAATTCAAGGGCCTGTCGAAGTTCAAGACTTATGACGAGATTGCCAAGGCGTCGGAGGCTCAAGGCCGACGTGACGCAACGAAGATATTGACAATCTCAACAGCGCATGTGGAGTATGTGACGGAAAAACGGCACTATGCCCACATAGACTGCCCCGGTCATGCGGACTACGTGAAGAACATGATAACCGGCGCCGCGCAGATGGACGGCGCGATTTTGGTAGTTAGCGCGGCCGACGGCCCAATGCCGCAAACCCGTGAGCATATTCTTCTTGCCCGCCAGGTTAACGTGCCGAGCATAATAGTCTTTCTCAACAAGGTGGACTTGGTTGACGATGCAGAACTAATCGATTTGGTCGAGCTTGAGATAAGAGATTTGCTGAACAAATACGAGTTCCCCGGCGACGACACTCCATTGATCCGGGGCTCGGCCATCCAAGCGATGAAGGCTGAGACGATTGATGACCCTTCCTGCAAGCCGATTGTCGAGCTGCTCGAAGTGATGGACAAGTACATACCAATTCCGCCGCGTGAGATTGATAAGCCATTTCTTATGCCGGTTGAGGACGTTTTCAGCATAAAAGGCAGGGGCACGGTCGGCACTGGCAGGGTTGAGCGCGGTAAAATCCGCACCGGTGAGGAGGTCGAAATCGTCGGGCTTGCGAAAGAAACACGTAAGACTGTCGTAACCGGCGTGGAAATGTTTAACAAAACACTCGATGAAGGCCAAGCTGGTGATAACATCGGTTTGCTTTTGCGCGGCGTGGAAAAGAAAGAATTGGAGCGTGGACAGGTCATCGCAGCCCCCGGCAGTATTACTCCGCACACCAAGTTTGAAGCTGAAGTCTATGTTCTAACCAAGGAAGAAGGCGGCCGCCATACACCTTTCTTCGCCGGCTACAAACCACAATTTTATTTCAGAACAACTGACGTAACAGGTGCGGTTCTTGCGTTAAAGAGCAGGGAGAACAAGAGTGCAGAAATGTGCATGCCTGGTGACAATATAACGATGGAGGTAGAGATTATTTCTCCAATCGCGATGGAAGAAGGCCTTCGCTTCGCTATTCGCGAGGGCGGTCGGACAGTCGGTGCTGGCGTTGTAACTAAGATTCTTGCCTAAGGCACCTCAAAACTATTGCCCCCTGCAGCAAAAAACAACCAGGGGGTCAAAGATAAAGATACTCGCAGCGGTGAAGAGTTTCCAGGCAGGCATCTGCAGAGCAAGCTGCTAAGGTTCATATGGCTAAAAAGAAGAGTAAAAGGGAGTATGTCTGGCTTGAGTGTAGCGGGTGCAGCGAGAGAAACTATCGTACAAGTATTAGTGTAGCAGAGGGTTCGCCGAAATTAGAGCTAAAAAAATTTTGTAAGAAAGAACGCAAACATACTGTTCATAAGATACGACGCAAATAATTGATTATTGATGAATGATAATCGATTATTGAAAGATACAGGCTTCGGCGTTTTGAGTAATTACAAACAATCAATAATCAATTGGATAGGCCAGTAGCTCAATTGGCAGAGCGTCGGTCTCCAAAACCGAAGGTTGGGGGTCCGATTCCCTCCTGGCCTGCTTCGAAGCGAGATAAGGGATACGCTTCACAATATAAAGAAGAGTGGATATGTTTTTTGGTATTTATAAACGCGGACAGGGCAAATACACAAGGCTCTACAGCGCTTTTGGCGCAGCAATAATTGCAGGATTGGGCTGCTGGCAGCTTTACAAGACATTGCAGGCAACGGACCTGGGATTGTGGGTCGAGACAATGGTGCCCGCAGGCCTGTTTGTTGCCTGTTCCCTTTTGATTTTCTGGCTGGTAAATAAAGCTACAATCGCCGATTTTATGATTGCCGCTGAGGGCGAAATGAAAAAGGTTAGCTGGTCAAGCAAGCAGGAAATAGCCGTTTCAACATTTATCGTTATTGTGGTTGTGCTTATCATGGCCATGCTTCTTGGAACTACAGATTTAGGCTTTAGAGCGTTTTTTGTGTGGCTCTTAAGCTGAATTTGCATCGCCAACGCGAAACGAAATAGGGTATTAATATGCAGTGGTACGTTTTACGAGTTGCGGCAAATAAAGAAGTGCAGGTCAAAGAAGCCCTTACCCAGAAAGTAGAACGTGAGGGTGCAAGCGATATTATCGGCAGAATAGAGGTCCCTGTTGAGCGGATTAAGCGCATTCGCGGCAACAAGCAAACGGTGCATAAGCGAAAACTGTATCCCGGATATGTTTTTATGGAGATGGAACCGACCGAAGATGGCCGGGTACAGGAAAAGGCCTGGTTTATGATAAAAGCAACACCCGGCGTCGGAGATTTCATCGGAACAGAAGGGTTTCCAACCCCGATGCGGGATACGGATGTGGCAAAGATGCTTTTAGAGGCTGAAAAACCTGAGGAAGCACCAAGCATAAAGGTCGAGTTTAAGAAAGGGGACCAGATTAAAATTCGAGAAGGTGCGTTTGAGAACTTCGAAGGCGTAGTCGATTCGATTGATTCTGAGCGCGGGGTCGTAAAGGTAATTGTTACGATATTCGGTCGAAGCACACCATTAGACATAGAGTACTGGCAAATCGAGAAATTGTGAGAGCACCAATTAAAGAATTAAAGGTCAACGATGGCTAAAGAGATAGCATTAAAGATTAAATTGCAGGCTCCGGGCGGACAGGCGACGCCGGCACCGCCGATAGGACCTGCTTTGGGTCAGCACGGCGTTAATATCGGCCAGTTCGTTTCGCAGTTCAACGAGCGAACAAAAGACCTTAACGGAACAACCGTGCCGGTCGTGATAACCGTCTTTACCGACAAGAGTTTCACATTTGAGGTCAAAAGTCCGCCGGCGGCGGTCCTGCTGAAGCAGGCCGCTGAAATCGCAAAAGGTAGCGGCGTCCCAAATAAAGAGAAGGTCGGAAAAATCAGCACCGAGCAACTGCGCAAAATCACGGAGACCAAGTTCAAGGATTTGAACGCTTACGATTTGGAACAGGCTGAAAAAATTATCAGAGGAACCGCCCGAAGTATGGGTATAGAAATCGTACCTCAAGATTCGTGAAACCAGATTCGAGCAAGAAGATACCAGATATGAGATTCAGAAGCAAAAGATATAAAAAAGACGCGGAGCAGCTAAACAAGGGGCCGATGAGCCTGGCTGAGGCGGTCGAAAAAGTCAAATCGTTTAACCCGGCAAAATTCGAACAGGGCATAGAATGTGTGCTGTACCTGGGAATCGACCCCAAGCAGGCCGACCAGTTGGTACGAGGCTCAATATCTTTGCCCCACGGGATAGGCAAGCAGAAAAAAGTCATCGCCTTCTGCGAGGATGCAAATATTGAGGCAGCCCAAAAGGCTGGTGCCATTGAGGCCGGCTGCGATGAGCTGATAAAAAAAATCTCGGACGGCTGGACGGACTTCGATGTGGCTATCGCCTCGCCGAAGGTGATGAGCAAGGTGGGCAAGCTCGGCCGGGTCCTGGGGCCACTGGGAAAGATGCCCTCGCCGAAAAATGGAACGGTAACTAACGATGTCGCAACGGCGGTTGCTGAATTCGCCGCGGGCAAAGTCGAGTTTAGAAATGATGCCGGTGGCAATGTCCACGTAGTAGTCGGCAAACAAAGCTTCGAGACCCAAAAACTCATAGACAATATCGAGGCGTTTGTCTCACATATAAAGAAAATCAAACCGCCGACGGCAAAAGGAACGTATATCAAGAAAATGTGCATATCCGCGACGATGAGCCCCGGCATAACAGTTAATTATTGAATTATCGATTACTGATAACGCGAAACGAGATACGAAAATGAGCAAGTACATAAAAGAGCTGCTGCAGGCGGAGCTGGAAAAGAAAATTGTCAACGAGAACATCAAGGATTTCTTGATTGTCAGTACAAGAGGACTCAACGGAGTCGACAATAACCTTATGCGCGGCGAGCTCAAAGAAAAAGGCATTAGATTATCGGTGGTCAAGAATTCTCTGTTTAGAAAAGCGCTGCGTAACCAACAAATGGAACCGGCAGCGGTACTGTTAAGCGGCCCTTGCGCTATTGTTTACGGCGGCGATAGCATCGCTGACGTTGCAAAAGCCTTGGCTGAATGGGTCAAGAAGGCCCCGGTGTTAGAGATAAAAGGCGCCTTTCTTGATGGTTCGGCTTTGGACGCCAAAGCAGCAGAGCAGCTTTCAAAGATGCCGACACGGGCAGAATTGCTCAGCACGATTGTCCGCTTGATACAGGCCCCCCTCGGGAAATTGACCTCAACCGTTATTGCTCCGGCAGGAATTATCGCAGGTTGTATGGAGACCATCGTCAAGAGCAGCGAAAAACAAGCAGCGTGAAACAAAATATGAAATATGAGGTTGCCTGCGGGGCTGCCCCTGGTTTTAGTAACGGGGTTAAACGAAACGGCGGAGTTTCGGCTACCTCCAGGCGCTATGTAACAGGAGTTAATACAAATGGCAGAAGAACAAGTTAAAGAAGCTAAGAAGACAAAAGAAGCCAAGGAATCGAAACAGAACAAGGAAACGAAAAAAACAGAGGAAGCTAAAGGGCCAAGCAAGTGGAGCGATAAAGTTAAGAAGCTTGGTGACGATATAATGGCCCTGACGTTGTTGCAGGCCAAAGAGCTGGGCGATTATCTCAAGGACGAATACGGTATTGAGCCTGCCGGCGGCGCTGTTATGGTAGCCGGGCCCGCTGCACAAGGGCAGGCTGAGCAGAAGGAAGAGAAAACCAGCTTTGATGTAATCCTCAAGCAATTCGGTGATAAGAAGATTCAGGTTATCAAGGAGGTAAGAGCTTTAACGGGGCTGGGATTGAAAGAAGCCAAGGACCTGGTTGACGGCGTTCCCAAGCCGGTCAAACAAGGACTGAGTAAAGAAGATGCCGAAGCCGCCCGAAAGCAGCTCGAAGCCGCCGGTGCGGTAGTTGAAATAGTGTAAAGCAGGACACGACATTCGAATTTTCGAGATATGCAATTTATGGCAACGCCAGATTGCCCGGCATCATTATTCGGTGCCGGAAAAGCAATTAGGGGCATTAATGCGGGAGACCAATAATGCATGAGATTGGTACAGAGAAACCCGTTCGTGATTTCAGCAAAGTCAGTGATGCCGTTGAAATCCCGGACCTGGTAGAAATACAGAGGAAAAGTTACGAGCAATTTCTGCAAGAAAACGTGACGCCAACGAAAAGAAAATGCGTCGGACTCGAAGCCCTGTTTCAAGAGATATTCCCTATCGAAAGCTATGACAAGAAAATGCTTCTGGAATATCTCTACTACGAGCTGGAGAAGCCGCATTATACGCCTACTCAGTGCCGGCAATTACGGCTGACGTATGGCCATCCTTTGAAAATCTGGTGCAGATTACGTGTCCAGGATGGCGTAGATTTGGCCGAGCAGGCAATGTATCTTGGTGAAATACCGATTATGATAGGCGGCGGAGAGTTTATTATCAACGGTGCTGTGCGAGTCATAGTAAGCCAGCTGCACAGAAGTCCGGGCGTTGATTTTCTTATCGAGAGCAAAGAAGGCGATAGAGTGCTGCACGGCGGCAGAATCATACCGGAAAGGGGAAGCTGGATAGAGATAGGCGTTACACACAAAGACGTCTTAGTCGTTAGAATTGACCAGTCCAGCAAGATACCGGCAACCATTTTGCTGCGGGCAATGGACCCAAAATACGGCTCAACGGAACAAATCCTGCGGTTATTTTATACAACAAAAACCGTACCCATCACTGAGCTGACTCCGGACATGTGGGCTGTTGAAGCTATCGTGAACAAAGATACAGGTGAAATCATAGTACCAGCAGGCCGACGAATCAGCGATAGAGTCTCTTTAATACAAGCTGCGTATGGAGAGTCCGAAGCCAAAAAAGCCAAGTCAAAAGAAAATGGCAAAAAGTCGAAACAATCTCCGGTAGAGTTTGAAGTTATCAGTGAGGTCCGAGACACAATCATCTTAAACACCCTTGCCGAGGATGATTGTCAGAACCACGAACATGCGTTGTTAAAGTTTTATATGAGGTTGAGACCGGGCAATCCACCCAATCAAGAAAAGGCGAAGGCCTTCTTTACAGAGAAATTTTTTGATACGAACCGCTATCGTCTCGGCAGGGTCGGCAGATTCAGATTGAACCGGAAATTCAACCAGACAGTAGATGAGAATGAGATGACGCTCCGGCCAGAAGATTTCTTCAATACGATGAAATATATAATGGCCTTGCGTAACAATGAGGGCGAGGTCGACGACATCGACCATTTGGGCAACAGAAGATTACGTACAATCGAGGAGCTCGCATCCGATGAAATGAGAAAAGGACTGCTTAAGCTGCGCAGAACCGTGCAGGAACGGATGAGCATGAAAAGGGAGACCGACCAGGAGCTGCGCATCGCGGACCTGGTTAATTCCAAGAGCGTATCGAGCAGTATCAACTATTTCTTCGGTCGTGGCGAGCTAAGCCAGGTCGTAGACCAGACCAACGCTTTAAGCCAATTGACTCACGAAAGGCGTCTATCCGCACTTGGACCGGGCGGCTTAAACAGAAGGAGGGCGGGCTTTGAAGTACGCGATGTGCATATCAGTCACTACGGCAGAATCTGTCCGATTGAAACACCCGAAGGAACGAATATTGGCCTGATCGCCTCATTGGCAATATTTGCAATGATTGACGAATATGGTTTTTTGCTTACGCCTTATCGCAAAGTCAAAAATAGCAAGGTAACCGGCGAAGTGGAATATTTGCGTGCCGATGAAGAGATGAAGGCAGTATTTGCGCCTCCCAGCGTGGTCGACGGCGGCAAAATCACAGAAGGATTCGTTCTTGCAAGAAAAAGCGGCGAACTGGCTCACGTCGGAAGCTCCGAAGTCAACTACGTTGATATTTCACCCAAACAGATTGTCGGCGTTTCAGCATCGCTTATCCCGTTCCTGGAACATGACGACGCAAACCGGGCCTTAATGGGCTCCAATATGCAGCGGCAGGCAGTTCCACTGCTGAAGACAGAGCCGCCTCTGGTCGGTACCGGCATGGAAAAAGTGGTTGGCCAAAATTCGAGTATGGTCGTCCGTGCCAAAAGCAGCGGCGTCGTTACTGCAGTGGACGCAACCAAGATAGTCATTAACCACACCGACGAATACAACCTCGCCAAATTTGTAGGGTTGAACGAAAGAACCTGCCTTAATCAAAAACCAACCGTCGCCCTCGGCGAGAAGGTCAAGATCGGCCAGGTCATAGCAGACGGCGGCGGGACCGCCGACGGCGTGTTGGCTCTGGGGAAAAATGTCCTTGTGGGGTTTGTTTCTTTCGACGGTTTTAACTTTGAGGACGCGATTATTGTCAGTGAAAAACTCTGCAAGAACGACAGTTTTACGAGCATTCACATCGACGAATTTACCGCTGAAGTGCGCGAGACCCGCCTCGGCAAGGAAGAATTTACCTGTGATATTCCCAATGTAAGCGAAAGGGCACTGCGGAACCTTGATGAGCACGGAGTAGTCCGCGAAGGCACAAGAGTATGCCCCGGTGACATTCTGGTAGGCAAGGTTGTACCCAAGAGCAAGACCGAACTGACGCCTGAGGAAAAGCTGCTGCACGCGATATTCGGCAGAGCTGGCGAAGAGGTCAAAAACGACTCGCTTGAGCTGCCCAGCGGATATGAGGGAGTGGTAATAAAAACGGAACGATTCACCAGACGCGGAGCCGGCACCGACGAGCAGAAAAAAGCTGCGGCAGCCGAGATAAAAAAATATGAAAAGCAGATGCAGGCCAGAGAATGTGCCGTTTTCAGGCAGATGATTGAAGCTATCCATAATAAATTCGAGGTTACTATAATAGATCCCTCCACACGTCAGAAAGTCGGTGCCAGTACAGATGACGAAGTTATTTATGAACAGATAGAAAACTTCAATATTAAGTGGGTCAAACCCGCTTCGCTGCGGGACGATGTCGAGAAAACAAAGGACAAATTCTGGACCAAGATTACCGAAATTCAGGAAGAAAAGAGGCACAGGATTGAAAGCTTAAAACACGGCGACGAGCTGCCCAGCGGCGTGCTGCAGATGGTAAAAGTATACGTCGCAATTAAAAGGACGTTGTCAATCGGCGACAAAATAGCCGGTCGCCACGGCAACAAGGGTGTTATCGCCAAGATTATGCCTGAAGAAGATATGCCGTTCCTCGAAGATGGCACGCCTCTTGACATATTGCTGAATCCTCTGGGCGTTCCGAGCCGAATGAATGTCGGCCAAATTCTTGAAACGCATCTTGGGTGGGTGGCAAAGGTGCTTGGCTTTAACGCTATTACGCCGGTCTTCGATGGTGCTGACGAAGAGACAATCGCCAAACTGACCGCAGAAGGCAACGAGCTTATGAGGCAACGGCGCGCCTTGCTGGAAAAACAAAAGCAGGTTCCGCCGGCTGATGAGTTATTTTTGAACGTCCCGAAAACCTTGAAGACGCAGTTGTATGATGGCAGGACCGGCGAGCCCTTCGACCAGACCGCAACCATCGGATACATCTATATGATGAAGCTGCATCATCTCGTTGATGACAAGATTCACGCCAGAGCAACCGGGCCTTATAGTCTTATTACGCAGCAGCCGTTGGGCGGAAAGGCCAGAACCGGCGGCCAGCGGTTCGGCGAGATGGAGGTCTGGGCCTTGGAAGGCTACGGCGCCGCTTATACGCTGCAGGAAATGCTGACCGTAAAAAGTGATGATGTAGAGGGCCGAACAAAAATATATGAATCAATGGTCAAAGGACAAAACACCCTTGAAGCCGGGACGCCGCTGTCCTTTGATGTGTTGTGCAACGAAATAAGAGGATTGGGATTGAATATTCAGCTTGAAAAGAAACGGCTTGGAAGCACTGTTTTGTAGATTGGTAATTGGTTAAATGGTAATTGGTTAAATGGTAATTACTATTATAAATAACCAGTTACCAATAACCAGTTACCAGTAACCAATAGCAAGAGTTGGTAAATTACAAGTGAACAAATATCAATTCCGCCATAGGCGGGTAAAGTTAAGGGGCCTTAAATGTTAGGAAGTGTTTACGATCGCATTAACGACTACGGTTCGGTCAAGATATCATTGGCCAGTCCCAATGATGTTCGTAGCTGGTCTTTCGGCGAAGTGCGCAAGCCCGAGACCATCAACTACCGTACTTATCGTCCGGAGAAAGACGGCCTATTCTGCGAGCGAATCTTTGGGCCGGAACGCGATTGGGAATGTGCTTGCGGAAAATACAAAGGCACCAAGTTTAAGGGGATAATTTGTGACCGCTGTGGAGTCAAAGTTACGCATAGTCGAGTCCGGCGAAAGAGAATGGGACATATCAATCTTGCGGCACCGGTGGTCCATATATGGTTCTTCAAGGCAATCCCAAATCGTCTTGGGGCAATTTTGTTTATGAAGACCGCTGACCTCGAAAAAATAATCTATTTCCAGGACTATGTCGTTACTGACCCCGGGGGCAGCCCTTTAAAGATTGGACAACTGCTCAGCGAGGAAGAATACAGGCAGGCAAGCATCAAGTACCCGATGGCCTTTAAGGCCGCTATGGGCGCTGAAGCTATCAAGGCGCTGCTGGCAAAATTGGACCTGCAAGAATGCAGCGGACAACTAAGGCAGGCCATCGCAAAGACAAACAGCAAGCAGAAAATAAAAGACCTCACAAAAAGGCTGAAGATTATTAACCAAATCATAAACTCCAAGAACAAACCGGAGTGGATGGTGCTTGAGGTCATTCCGGTCATCCCGCCGGATTTGAGACCGTTGGTACTGCTCGAAAGAGATAATTTCGCCACCAGCGACTTAAACGACCTCTACAGACGAATTATCAATCGAAACAACCGGTTAAAAAAGCTCATTGACCTCAACGCGCCTGAGGTGATTATACGAAATGAGAAACGAATGTTGCAGCAGGCTGTAGATTCGCTGCTGGACAACGGTCGATGCCGAAGGGCTGTGCTCGGAAGCAACAATCGGCCGCTGAAGTCCTTGACCGATATGATTAAAGGAAAACAGGGACGATTCCGCGAGAACCTGCTTGGAAAACGTGTGGATTATTCGGCGCGGTCGGTTATCGTAGTAGGACCTAATTTGAAACTGTACCAATGCGGTCTGCCGAAGAAAATAGCCCTCGAATTGTATCAGCCTTTCATCATTCGCAAGCTTAAACAGCACGGCCTGGCCGACACAATTAAAAGCGCCAAAAGAATGATTGAACGGCGTGACGATCAGGTCTGGGACATTCTGGAAGAAGTCATTCACCAGCATCCGGTTCTGCTCAACCGTGCCCCCACACTCCATCGAATGGGTATTCAGGCATTTGAGCCGGTGCTCGTCGAAGGTAACGCCATTATGCTTCATCCGTTAGCCTGCAAGGGCTTCAACGCTGACTTTGACGGCGACCAGATGGCCGTGCATCTGCCGTTAAGTGTCGAAGCGCAGGCTGAAACCCATATCTTGATGATGACCACCGCCAATATTTTCTCGCCGGCCAACGGCTCTCCAATGGTTGGACCATCTCAAGATATGGTGATGGGCAATTACTACCTGACCCATCTGGAACCCTCTGATACCACCGAGAGTAAAAAACTGAGGCTGTTCAAAGACACTTACGAAGCAATAATGGCCTTTGATATGGGCAAAATCGATTTGCAAACAAGGATTAAGGTCAGAGTAGGTAATACCAGAGTTGTCAGCGACCCAGAAATTCGAGAAGTCAAAGCCAAAACTGCTGGTTTAACTACTATTGAAACGACGGTAGGCAGATGCATATTCAATGATATGCTTCCTGAGGGGATGCCGTTTTACAATATGACGATGTCTCAGAAGAAGCTCAGCCGGGTAATCAGTGACTGTTTCGAATTCTCAGGTTCTGCCAAAACGGTAGACCTGCTCGACAGAATTAAAAGCTTAGGGTTCAAATATGCCACTCTTGCAGGATTGAGCTTTGGCCTTACGGACTTGAAAATACCCGAAAGGAAACCTCAAATTATTGAAGATACAGAGAAAAAGGTCAACAAAATCCGAAAGAACTACAATGAAGGCGTTTTGACCGAGGGCGAAAGGTATAATCAGGTCATTGATGCATGGACCAATGCTCGTGTGGCGGTGACAAACGAAATGATGCGGGGCCTTAAAGAAGACACTACCGAAGATGGCTCCCCTTACCTGAATCCCATATATCTTATGAGCGATTCGGGGGCCAGAGGAAGCGTAGACCAAATCCAGCAACTCGCTGGAATGAGAGCGCTTATGGCTAAACCGAGCGGCGAAATTATCGAAACACCAATCAAATCAAACTTCCGCGAGGGATTGACCGTGCTTGAGTACTTCAGCTCTACCCACGGAGCGCGTAAGGGACTGGCTGACACCGCTTTGAAAACTGCGAACTCCGGCTATCTTACCCGAAAACTCATCGACGTGGCACAAAATGTAATTGTCATTGAACGCGACTGCCAAACTTTACAGGGAATTACCAAGAGCACGGTCAGCAGAGGCGAGCAGATTGATGTGCCACTTTCTCAGCTTATTACCGGCAGAACTGCAAGAGACAACATTCGCAACCCGATTACTGACGAAATGATTGTTCGCGAGAATGAGGTCATAACGCCGGCGGCGGCGGAAAAAATCGAAGCTTTAGGCCTTGATGCCGTCAGAGTCAGAAGCCCCCTGACCTGTGACAGTGCTTATGGTATTTGCGCCAAGTGTTACGGATGGGATATGAGCACCGGCCAATTAGTCGAAGAAGGCACGGCTGTCGGAATCATTGCTGCACAATCGATTGGTGAGCCCGGCACTCAACTGACATTACGTACGTTCCATACCGGCGGCGTCGCTTCCAGAGCTATCCTTGAACGCGAACAAAAAGCCACGCATTCAGGAAAAGTTGAGTATCGTGACATAAATGCGGTTGTTCTCACATCCACGGTTGATGGAACGGAAACATCCAAGATAGTCGCGCTCAAACGCAATGGCGAAATAACTATTCTGGACGCAAAGAACCGAGAGCTCGACAGGTTCAAAGTGCCCTATGGTGCCACGGTTTTGGTTAAAGATGGGCGGAAGGTTAAAGCCGGTGCGTCTTTGTTCACATGGGACCCGCACCGCACACCGATTCTTGCGGAAGTGCCCGGCCTGATACGGTTCGTAGATATCATCGTAGGTGAGACAATTGGAATTGAAGAAGAACGAAAAGGTGCAGCCGGCAAACCCGTCGTAATCGAGCATAAGGGCGATAAGCATCCACAAATCATCATAGAAGACTCCGACGGCAAGATACTCGATGTTCACTACCTGCCCGCCGGAGCCAGAATTGAGGTTAGCGAGGGTCAGTCCGTCCAGGCAGGCCAGTTGCTTGCTCACCAACCCAGAGCCACCGGAGGCACACAGGATATTACCGGAGGTCTACCCAGAGTCACCGAAGTATTTGAGGCACGAAAACCCAAAGACCCCGCCGCTATGGCAGAAATCAGCGGCCGGGTCGAGCTAAGAAGCGATAAACGAAAAGGCAAAATGACCATTATTATTCGCAGTGAAAGCGGAATGGAAAAAGAACACCACGTCCCACGCGACAGACACCTTAATGTTCACACATCTGATTTCGCTGAAGCCGGGGACACCCTGACCGACGGCCCCTTAGTGCCACATGATATTCTCCGAATTAAAGGCGAAGAAGCACTGCAGAGATATTTAACTTCAGAAATTCAAAATGTCTACCGCTCACAAAATGTCAATATCAATGACAAGCACATTGAGATTATCTGCGCTCAAATGATGCGAAAGGTCGAAATCGAATCTGTCGGCGACAGCTCGTTTTTGCCGGGCGAGATCGTCGACAAGTTCGTATTCAGAAAAGAAAATGAAATACTGACCAACAGCATCAAGATTACCAGCGTCGGAGATGCGACTGATTTACAAATCGGCCAGGTCATCGACAAAAAAGACCTTGCAAGTATTAACGAAAAGATTGAAATGATTGGCGGCCAGAAAGCCACGGGCAAAAAACCAAAACCGGCAACCGCCAAGACATTGCTTCTGGGTATCACGAAAGCTTCGCTATGGTCGGACAGCTTTATCGCGGCAGCCAGCTTCCAGGAAACAACCAAGGTCTTGACAGAAGCATCTTTGGCTGGTAAGGTAGATGAACTTCACGGCTTGAAAGAAAATGTCATACTCGGTCACCTGATACCGGCGGGCACGGCTTTCAAGCCGCATCTGGATATGAGAGTCAAGCACCTTGTCGAAGCTCCGCTGCCCAAGGAATTTGAAGAGATTAAGGAAGTTAAGGAAGCCAAAGAGGCCGAAGCAAAAGTAGAGTCGAGAATCAGGGAAGCCCTGGGAATCAATTGAATAAATTGACGATTTAAAATTGACGATTTACGACTTAAACTTCACAATCAACATTCGGCAATTGGAAATTGAAAATAGAAAATTGGAAATTAATTATGCCAACACAAAATCAGTTAGTTAGACATCCGCGGGCGAAATCGAAGCGTCGAAAACGGCAGTCTGAAATTAGCGGTTCGCCGCAAAAGCGAGGTGTATGTCTGATTGTAAGGACACAAACGCCGAAGAAGCCAAACTCGGCACTGCGAAAAATCGCACGCGTCAGATTGACCAACGGCAAAGAAGTTACAGCTTACATACCCGGCATCGACCACAATCTTCAGGAGCACAGCACTGTTACCATTCGTGGCGGCCGGGTCAGGGACCTGCCGGGAGTGCGGTATCACATCATCCGTGGAGTGCTCGATTGTGCCGGCGTGGCTAACCGAAAACAAGGCAGAAGTAAATACGGTGCGAAGAAAGCAAAATAGAACTTCGTATTGCGTCGTGCGCGATGCGTACTGCGTAAGAAATCAACGCCAGATTCAATACGATATACGCAATACGCAATCCGAGATACGAGGAAATTATGGTTAAAAAGCTTACAGCTTCGAGTCAACAATTGGCCCGCCAGGGCGGCGACCCTAAATATAATAGCAAGCTGGTCGCAAAGTTCATTAACTGTATGATGATGCGCGGCAAGAAAAGTGTTGCCCAGCGGGTCTTTTATGACGCTATGGATATCATAGCCAAAAACGCCGATGGCACCAACCCTCTTGAGATATTCGAAACAGCGGTGAATAACGTAAAACCAATGATCGAAGTTCGCAGCCGACGCATCGGCGGAGCCAGTTATCAGGTGCCGACACAAGTTAGTGCCGCGCGCCGGCAGTCACTTGCCTTCAGGTGGATATTGGAAGCAGCCAGGACCAAGAAAGGAAAACCTATGTGCCAGCGGCTGGCCTCCGAACTGATAGATGCCCATAAAGGACACGGCGGTGCAATGACTACCCGTGAAAATATCCACAAGATGGCTGAGGCAAATAAGGCATTTGCCCACTTTGCCTGGTAATAATCGTCGTTTATAACTGCCACAGTGAGTTTATAAAAATAACTGTGGCATTTTTTTTATCCGCTGCTCCCTCTTTCCTGTCTTCGACAGAAGACAAGGGGAGTTACGAGATACAAATTATGGCCAGTGCTTTGGAAACAATACGTAATATCGGGATTATAGCTCATATCGACGCCGGCAAAACAACGGTAACAGAGCGCATACTCTATTACACCGGCAAGACCTATAAAATGGGGGAAGTCCACGATGGCACCGCGGTTATGGACTACCTGCAAGAGGAGCAAAGAAGAGGCATTACCATCACTTCAGCGGCGACAAAATGTCCTTGGAAAGGTTTTGAAATCAACCTTATCGATACGCCGGGCCACATTGACTTTACCGCGGAAGTCGAAAGGTCTCTGCGCGTCCTCGATGGCGCTGTAGCCGTCTTTGACGGCAGCGAAGGTGTGCAGGCCCAGAGTGAAACCGTCTGGAAACAGGGACAAAAATACAACCTGCCCTTTCTGTGCTTCGTGAACAAGATGGACAAAACAGGCGCCGATTTTGAGATGACCGTTCAAAGCATTCGCGATAAACTCCTCGCCAATCCGATATTGGTGCAGATTCCGTACGGAAGCGAAGACTCTTTTGCCAGCGTGATAGACCTGATAACAATGCAGGCAGTTTTTTATAAGACCGAAAAAATGGGAGCAACCTTTGAAGAGACTGATATTCCCGCGGAATTGCAGAAAATTGCTAAGCAGCAAAGAACGCAGATGATCGAGCTTGCAGCCGAACATGACGAAGAACTGATGGACACATACGTCCACGACAAGCCAGTCAGCGCTGAAATGATTGAAAGAGCGATTAGAAAAGGAACTTTGAGCAACAAGCTGCATCCGGTATTTGTCGGCTCGGCCTTAAAGTATATTGGCGTCCAAAGACTGCTTGACGGCGTCGTGGCGTATCTGCCTTCTCCGCTGGACAAACCTGTGCTGACCGGCCACAAGCCGGCTGATAAAAATAAAAAAATAGAGATTAAATGCGACCGCAACGGCAGTCTGGTTGCACTTGCATTTAAGATTATCAGCGATATGCACGGCGATTTGTACTTTTTAAGGATTTATCAAGGCACATTGAAGCCCGGCAGGAGAGTCTTAAACACAAATCGAAATCGGCGGGAGAATATTACCAGAATATTCGAGATGCACGCCAACGAGCGAAAAATTTTGGACTCAGCCGGTGCCGGCGATATCGTCGCAGTCGTAGGGCTAAAACAAACGCTTACAGGCGATACCCTCTGTGACCCTAAACATCCCGTCAGCCTGCCGAGCATTACATTTCCACATACGGTTATTAATATGTCGATAGAACCCAGAACCGCTGCAGAAAAGGAAAAATTGACGGATGCACTGGGCGACTTGAGGCGTGAAGACCCCACTTTTGAATGTAAAATTGACGCCGAAACAGGCCAAACAATCATCAGCGGAATGGGCGAGCTGCACCTGGAAATACTGCAGCACAAACTGGTTAAAGAAAGAGGCATCAATGTCAGGGTCAGCAAACCGCGTGTCGCCTACAAGGAAGCCATCACCAAGTTGGCACAGGCAGAGGGTAAATTCGTACGCCAGACAGGCGGTCATGGTCAATACGGCCATGTCGTTTTGACCGTTGAGCCTTTATTTACCGAGGACGGCCATTGGAGCGGCGATATTGAGTTTGAGAGCAAAATCCAGGGCAATGCCGTGCCGAGAGAGTATATCCCTGATGTGGAAAGGGGCAGCAAAGACGCCCTGAACTGCGGCGCATTAGCTGGCTATCCCGTTGTGGGAATTAAAGTTACGTTGATTGACGGCTCATTCCATTCTGTGGATTCGTCCCCATTGGCCTTTGAACAGGCCGCTACAATTGCCGTCGAAAAGGCCGTTAAAGACGCAGGACCGGTTTTACTTGAGCCAGTAATGAGGCTGCAAGTGGTCGTCCCACAAGCTAATTTCGGGGCAATCCAGGGCAATTTACTTGCAAAAAGGGGGGTAATTACAGGTTGCCGGACGCATGGAAGTATGCAGGTGATTGACGCTAAAGTCCCTTTGGTGGAGATGTTCGGGTATTCCAGCGAAATTAGAAGTGCAACGGGCGGCAGGGGAACCTTTACTCTGGAGCCGTTGACTTATGAGATTGTCCCGGAGCAGATTGCCAAGCAAATTTCCTTTTAAAATAATGCTATTTTTTATATTTTAGTTAAGATTTTTGTCGACATTTTATTGACAATAATCATTTTATGTGATATTTATACAGGTTTTCAGCTGTGGCGAGCATTGTCAAGGACGACTTTGCGTAAATATAGTTGCGCTGTGGCATATCTGTGATTTTATGGTCAGGGATGTTTAATTTGGTACTCTATTAGACTCTATGGGGTCTGCCAAAAGCCGGAAAAATGGCTTTGGCAGGACTGTGGCCGGTCCGAACCCCAACTCTTTAAGGAAGGCAAATTTGACAATTGATTATTGACATTTGAAATCGGAAAAATAACAAGTCAGCAATTAATAATCAATTGAAAAGCCCTTCCTGCCGCAATTAAGCAACATAGGTTTAACGGATAGTAGAGAAAGTGTAGGCTAAAAGGGGATTTTTGTTTTGTTTTTTTCTTTATAAGTTTATACATTCAAAGTTTTTATATTCGTTAAGGTGCAGATTTGAAATAAAAAACTGCCGTCCGGTCTTGTGTTTTGCAGGGGATAAATTTATTCCCGCCAAAGCCGGCAATGCAGAGGAAAGTTATGGCTGCTGAAACCGAGAGAATAAGAATTAGAATGGAGGCCTACGACCACAGGGCCCTTGACGCCTCTGCCAAGGAAATAGTCGAGCACGCTCGAAAGACCAATGCCCGTGTCAGCGGACCGGTGCCGTTGCCCACGCGTATTGAAAGATATACTGTTTTGCGAAGTCCCCACATCGATAAAAAATCGCGCGAGCAGTTTGAATTAAGGACTCATAAACGTCTGATTGATATTCACGAGGCCAACGCACGAACGGTCGAAGTATTGAACCGTTTAGTGGTACCGGCCGGGGTCTTTGTAAGAATAAAAGCGTAAATCGCGACTTCGTAACTCGTCCGGCGAGTAACAGGTCACGATAGGCGAGCGACAAAAAATGGCAATGTTATTGGGAAAAAAAGTTGGTATGACTCAGGTCTATGACGAGCTGGGTAAGTTAGTGCCCGTTACGGTCATACAAGCCGGTCCCTGTGCCGTTACGCAGGTAAAAACGGCTAAGACCGACGGCTACAACGCCGTTCAGCTCGGCTTTGATGATGCAAAGTCCGCACGCCAGAAGAATCCGCAAATCGGACATGCTCAGAAAGCCGACACGACCGTGAAGAAATTCGTCAGGGAGATGCGACTGCCGGACGACGCTGAGCAGCAGTACAAAGCCGGAGACTCCATCACGGTCTCGGTCTTTGCGAAAAATGAAATTGTCGATGTTGTCGGCATAAGTAAAGGCAAAGGATACATCGGCACGATGAAGCGCCACGGCTTTAAGGGTTTCCCGAACTCGCACGGCACGGAGCGAAAACACAGAGCACCCGGCTCAATAGCCTCCTTCGGTTCCGAAAGAGGCCGGGGCAGCGGTCCTAAAAAAGGCAAAAAAATGTCGGGACATATGGGCAACTGCCGGGTTACAACGAAAAACCATAAGCTGGTCGCAATAGACGAAGAGAAAAACCTGTTAGTCGTCAAAGGTTCCATACCCGGCCCAGCCGATGGCTATTGTATTGTCCGCAGCGCCAAAAAGGCAAGCGTTAAGCAAAAGGCATGAAGTGACTCCTGCTTTCGCAGATAGAGACATCCCTTCTGTGAAAGCAGCAAAGAGATACAAAAAATGATTGATTTAGCTGTTTATAACACAGAGGGGCAGGAAGTTGACACCCTAAAAGTCGACGAGTCAGCCTTGGGCGGCTCGGTCAGATACCCATTGCTTAAGCAGGCCATTGTTATGTATCACGCTAACAGGCATGTGGGAACAGCCTCAACCAAAGGCCGAAGTACGGTAGCCGGTTCAGACAGAAAGCTCTTCAGGCAAAAGGGTACGGGAAATGCCCGCGTGGGTAACCGCAGAACAGGAAAACGTGTCGGCGGCGGCGTTACTTTTGCTAAGGACCCCAAAGATTTTAATCAACGTATGCCTAAAAAGCAAAGAAAATTAGCCAGAGACTCGGCAATACTGGCAAAGCTTTTGGGCAACAATGTTGTGGTGGTGGACAAACTAAATTTCGAGAGGCCAAAGACCAAAGATTTTGTGGGCATTCTGAATAATTTAAAAATTGAACGCAGTTGCCTGGTAACGATTAGCGCCAAAGACACAAATCTTTACAAATCAGCTAAGAATATCCCGAAAGTAGCTGTCATGCCTGTAAACGAATTGAACGCCGGCGAGATATGCAGCTACCGCAAAATGCTGTTCACTAAGGAATCGTTTTTATCCGTTTTGAATAGAGACCAGCAACAGAAGTAGGACGCAATAAGAGAATGGACGACCACAGTGTAATAATTCGGCCCCTGATTACCGAGCAGGGGATACACTTTGCGAATGTGAAAAGTGCGTACTCATTTGAGGTGAATAGAAGGGCTAATAAGGCCCAGATAAAAAACGCCGTGGAAAAAATATACAACGTCAAAGTACAAAATGTAAGAACAGCTAACTACAAGGGCAAACGTCGCCGCAGAGGCAGGGCCATTGGTCGCACATCGAATTGGAAAAAAGCCGTTGTACTTTTGGAGCCCGATTTTCACATAGATTTATTCTAATTGCTGGATACGACGTACGAATTATGGGTATTCGAGTTTATAAACCAACAAGTGCCGGACGCAGAAACAGCTCGGTCAACGATTACGCTGAGCTGACAATCGACAGGCCGGAGAAATCGCTTTGCCGGCGGATTAAGAAAAACGGCGGAAGAAATCATCGCGGCATTATTACCACGCGCCACAGAGGCGGCGGCGCAAGAAAAATTTACCGTTTTATCGATTTCAAGCGCAATAAAGATGGTGTCCCAGCGAAGGTGGCAACGATTGAATACGACCCTAACAGAAATTGTTTTATATCTTTGCTGCACTACGCCGATGGCGAAAAAAGGTATATATTAGCACCGCAAGGCATAAGGACCGGAGACTTAGTAGAAAGTGGTGACTCCTGTGAGCCCAAGACCGGTAATGCGATGCCGCTGGGGGCAATTCCAGCCGGCCTGGATATTCATAATATCGAGATGATGGCCGGTCAGGGCGGAAAGCTGGTCAGAGGTGCCGGCAGCGCCGCAAAAATCGTGGCAAAAGAAGGTAATTGGGTCACCATCGTTCTGCCGAGCGGTGAAATGCGGACGGTTCGCAGAGAGTGCCGGGCAACAATCGGCCGGCTGAGCAACCCAGACTACCAAAATGTTCGAATCGGTAAAGCCGGGCGAACACGCCACATGGGCCGCAGACCCCACGTAAGAGGTTGTGCGATGAACCCAGTTGACCACCCAATGGGCGGCGGAGAAGGCCATCGAAGCGGCGGGCGGCATCCCGTTTCGCCCACAGGTGTCCTGGCGAAAGGTGGAAAAACCAGAAATCCAAGAAAGCCGAGTAACAAAAGGATTATCCGAAGACGCAAAAGTAAAAGACAAAAACAATTAGCCTTGTAATTTCGTCGTGCGAAAAGGACACGCTATACGAGATAATAAAGATGGGAAGATCTCTTAAAAAAGGACCGTACGTTGACGAGAAGCTGTTTATCAAGGTCAACCAACGAACTGCTTCCGGCTCCCGTGAACCAATAAAGACCTGGTCAAGAAGATGCACGATAATTCCGGAGTTCGTGGGTTTCACGTTCCTGGTCCACAACGGCAAAATATTTCATAAGGTTTTTGTTACCGAGGACATGGTTGGACATAAGCTGGGCGAATTTTCGCTCACAAGGACATTTAAGGGTCATTCAAGCAAGAAAATTAAAGTGACATGATAACGATAATAATGCGTGACCCGCACTGAATGACGGGGTACCAGCGACGAGATACCAAATATGTTAAGTGCCGATAAATTTAGAGAGCTTTGCCAGCAGCGGCGGACGGACATAGAGCAGTTGGCCAGCCGGCTTGCCAGACCGGGTTTTGATAAAGAACAAGCAATGGCGGCTGTTAAAAACTGGCAAAAAGGCCTCTTCAAGCCTAAACCGCGAACAGATGATATTCGCCACCTGGCAGCGGCTTTATCTGTTGAGGTAAATGATTTGGTTGACTGGCGCTCGTCTTATCGCTTCGCCCCGATTTCGGCCCAAAAAGCCAGATTGGTCTCGCAATTGATAACCGGTCGAAGCGTTCAGGACGCAATGGATATCTTAAAATTCACGAGAAAACGTGCCGCAACGATGATTGACAAAGTCCTCAGAAGTGCCGTTGCAGATGCCGATGAGCAGCAGGCCGACGTTGACAATCTCTACGTAAGCTGCGCCCGTATCGATGAAGCAGGAATCCGCATCGGAACAAAAAGATGGATACCGAAGGACAGAGGCAGAGCGCATCCTATTCGCAAAAAGGCCTGCCATATACATATAACGGTAACACAAGCTTAATAAAGATAGTGAAAGGCAAAAACGCGATACGCAATAGGCGGTACGAGATACGAAAAGATGGGGCAGAAAACATCGCCAATAGGTTTTAGAACAGGCATAACGCTCGGATGGCAGAGCACATGGTTTGCTCCCAAAGCTAATTACGGCGATTTTCTTGTCGAGGACCAGAAAATCCGTCAGTATGTCGATAGAAAATTTAACCGCACTATGCCCAAAGGTGCAGTGGCGAAGACCGAGGTAATCCGAACACGCAACGAAGTAAAAGTAACACTGCACAGCGCACGGCCCGGCGTGGTCATCGGTCCACGGGGCGGCGAAGTCGATAAACTGCGAGAAGAGCTTGAAGCGATGACGGGCCGGAAGGTGACCGTCAATGTTATTGAGATAAAAGAGCCGGACTTGAGTGCTACTTTGGTGGCCGAAGCAATCGCAGAACAATTGAGTAAGCGGGCCTCGTTCAGACGCACAATGAAGCAGTACTGCGAATTGGCGATGAATGCCGGCGCTAAAGGCGTCAAGATTGTCTGTGGCGGACGGCTGGCAGGCTCAGAAATGGCGCGGAAGGAAATGCAGAAGCTCGGCAGTATCCCACTGCACACCTTGGATGCCAATGTAGATTACGCCACCTCAACGTCAAGGACAACGTACGGAGCGATTGGCATTAAAGTCTGGATTTATAAAGGCAAATTCGGCGAGGAAACCGAGCAAAGCCGTCCCGCCCGCCGACGTCGCCCGCCGAGGCGTATCGGCACAGGCCCGAAGGACAAAGGTGCGGGTAAAACTGCCCCGGCACAGGACAGCCAAAGAACTGCCAAAGCTAAGGTGGCTGCCTCGCCGGTAGAAGCCGATTCCGGCGAATCAAACAATACAAAGGCAGGTGTAGAAAATGGCAATGATGCCAAAAAGAGTTAAGTACCGTAAGAGCCAACGCGGCAGAATGAAGGGCAATGCCTCGAGAGGCAACTTCGTAGCGTTTGGAGAATACGGATTACAGGCTCTGGAAACCAGTTGGATAAGCGCCAAGAGCATTGAGGCCGGCCGAGTTGCTGCGACTCATTTTCTGCATCGTGAGGGCAAAGTTTACATAAGGTTGTTTCCGCATAAGCCGGTGAGCACCAAGCCGTTGGAAACGCGAATGGGCAAAGGTAAGGGTGAGCCTTCATTCTGGGTCGCCAGGGTCAGGCCCGGCCAGATTTGCTTTGAGGTCGGCGGTGTAAACGAAGACGTGGCAAAGCAGGCGCTGGTCAGGGTCGCTCATAAAATGCCCATCAGGTGCAGGCTTGTTAAGCGAAGACATTCGTTGTAGGTTCCTGCGGGTCAAAAGTGAACCCTGTAAAGAGAGAACCTTGAGATGAAAGCCAAGCAATACCGTGAGATGAGTCTGGATGAGGTTGAGAGCAAGCTGGAAGAACTCCAGAGACATCTGTTCGATTTGCGCTCGCAGGCAGTTACGGAAAAACTGGAGAATTCCAAAGCCATAGTTAATGCCAGGCGTGACATTGCCAGGATTAAAACGATAATTCGTCAGGCCAAGCGACCCGCAGCCTCGGGCGATCGATGATTGGAAAATCGAAAATGCAGGACCAAAAATTAAGAACCTTAACAGCCGTGGTAACAAGCAACAGCGGCGACAAAAGCGTCAAAGTTGCCATTGACTTCAAGGTCAGGCATCCAAAATACGGCAAATATGTCAGGCGTAGAACAACACTGGCCGTTCACGACGAACACAATCAGGCAGGTGTCGGTGACATCGTTGAAATTGTCCAATGCAGACCCCGCAGCAAAACCAAGCGCTGGCGTCTTGTGAAGGTTGTGGAAAAAAGCAAGCCAGAGGTGAATCAAGATACCAGACAATGATTCAGCAGGAAACAATGTTAGATATAGCCGACAACTCAGGTGTCAGGTCGGCGTTGTGCATCAGGGTTCTTGGCAAAAGCGGAGCCCACGGCAAGTTTACGCGGTCTGTTGCCAGCGTGGGAGATATTGTCTGTGTTGCTATAAAAAAGTCGCTGCCAAGTTGCCAGTTGGATGACAAGAAAGTCCATAAATGTGTCATTATTCGCACCAAGACTCCTGTAAAACGCTCTGACGGCAGCTATGTAAGGTTCGATAGCAATGCCGCGGTTATGATTGATAACGAAGGTAATCCGATAGGAACCAGAATCTTCGGCGCGGTTGCCCGTGAGCTTCGCGAAAAAAACTATATGAAAATTATCTCGCTGGCGAGCGAGGTGGTATAAAAAACGCAAAATGCAAAAATCAAAAAGCAAAATGATAAATAAAAACTTAAAAACACAGATTGCTTTCTACGACAGGCGGACTTCGTAGTCTTGCAATCGCTTTTTGCATTTTTATATATAATTTTGATATTTGGTTTAGAAATGGCTTTACATATAAAAAAAGGTGATACAGTAGAGATTATAACAGGTGCCCACAAAGGCGCTACCGGCAGAGTGCTGCGTGTGATACCGCGAAAACAGCGCGTAGTGGTTCAGGGTCAGAACATAGCAAAAAAGCATGTTCGGCCTTCACGCAAAAATCCCCAGGGTGGCCGGATCAGCGTTGAACAGCCGATACATATAAGCAATGTTTTGCCGGTAAATCCGAAAAGCTCGAAGGGCACTAAAGTCCGTTATCAAGTAAATCCCGATGGCAGTAAAAAACGAGTTGCCATCGACGGCTCCGAAATCGGAATTATTAAAAGGGCAAAAGAGTAAATGGTGAGCGGTTAATCGGGCAGTAGAGATTAACCGGTCAACCAGTTTCGAAAGACAAAATGGCGCGTTTAAAAGACCTATATAAGTCCAAGTTGGTCCCGGAGTTGACCAAGGAATTTGGCTACAAAAATCCTATGGCTGTGCCGCACATGGAAAAGGTCATTATCTCTATGGGCGTCGGCAAAGCAACGCAGGACAAGAAATATCTGGAAGCGGCTAAAAAGGATTTGATGATGATAACCGGCCAAATGCCCTTGGTCTGTAAAGCCAAAAAAAGCGTCTCGAATTTCAAAGTCCGTCAAGGCGCCGAAACCGGCTTAAAAGTGACGGTCCGCGGAGTGAGAATGTATGAATTTATGGATAGACTCATCAATCTTGCAATCCCGCGCGTAAGGGACTTTCGAGGCCTTGACCCGAACAGCTTCGACGGCAGAGGCAATTACTCGATGGGCTTGGCTGAACAGAGTGTTTTCCCGGAAATCAACCCTGCAAAGATGGAGTTTCAGCAGGGTATGAACATAACATTTATAACGACAGCAAAGACCGACCAGGAAGCAAGAAAATTGCTTCAGCTCTTTGGTATGCCCTTCAGAGAATCTGCAACGTTGAGACAGCAAGCATAAAGCGTCGGGCCAGATACGAGATTGGAGAGTATGGATGTCGACCAAGGCACTGGAAAACAAGGCGGCAAAGAAACAAAAATTTCGTGTTAGACAATATACCCGCTGCCAGCTCTGTGGCAGGTCAAAAGCTGTTTATCGCAAGTTCAAAATTTGCCGGATTTGTTTTAGAACATTAGCTAACGAAGGAAAAATACCTGGAGTAAGAAAAGCCAGTTGGTAAATACGATATACGACATACGATATACGACATACGAAATGCGAGATACGAGAATATGAGTTTGAGTGACCCAATAGCTGATATGCTGACGAGAATTCGCAACGCTGTGCGAATAAATAAAGGTCAGGTCAACGTCAAGGCATCGAAAATCTGCGAAGGCATATTGGCTGTCTTAAAAAAGGAAGGTTATATTGAAGATTTTGACCGAATCGATGACGGCAAGCAGGGAATACTGAGGATTACATTAAAGTATGACCAGCAGGGCCATCCTATTATTAACGAAATAACAAGGAAAAGTAAATCAGGCTGCAGAGTCTATTCATCTGTAGACAAACTGCCGCGCATTTTAGGCGGCATGGGCACAGCAATCGTTTCGACAAGTAAAGGTATAATGAGTGATAGAGAATGTCGCCAGGCTAATGTCGGCGGCGAGATACTTTGTACGGTAAGCTGATGAGTCGTATCGGGAAAAAACCTATTATCATCCCTCAGGCGGTCACGGTCGAGAAAAAGGCCCGGTGCCTCAAGGCTTCGGGGCCGCTCGGCCAGCTCCAGATGGACTATAACCCCCGCATAGAAGTAAAAATTGACAATTCAGAGGGGAAAATATTGGTTGAAAACAAACACCCACAAAACCGTCAGAACAGGCAGTTACACGGCACAACGCGTGCCTTGATTGCCAACATGCTTACCGGTGTCAGCAAAGGTTTTGAGAAGAAAATGGAAATATACGGCACCGGTTTCAGTATCAAAGAGCAGGGTGGAAAGCTGATTATTCAGGTTGGCTTTAGCCATCCGGTACAGCGCGTAATACCGAAGGGTATAAAAGTGAACATCGAGACTAGCGCAACTCGGGGCGACGAGGTCCCTGCAAAGTTTGCGCTTTGGGGAATAGACAAATGTCAACTGGGCCAATTCACTGCCGATATACGAAAAATAAAGCCGCCGGAACCTTATAAAGGAAAGGGCATCCGTTATGCCGACGAACGAGTACGACGCAAGGCCGGCAAAGCGTTTACTTCGGGAACAGTATAGTGCAGGAATCGACGATTGACCGTTGAAGAACCCGCGATTCCGAATCGATAAAAATCGGTTTTTATGAAAACTGACAGTATAAAAAGAGCGGCACTGAGGCGTAGATATCACGTGCGAAAAAGAGTTTTTGGAACACCGGACAGGCCGAGGCTGCTGGTATTTCGTTCCAACAGGCATATTTACGCCCAGATTATAGACGACGCCGCAGGGGCGACACTTGCCTCGGCAAGCACAGTAGCAAAAGGGCTGCGGGACCAATTGACCAATACCGGCAATAAAAAAGCTGCCGAAATCGTAGGTGAAGCGGTCGCAAAGCAGGCCCTCGGTGTCGGCATTAAGTGTGTTTGCTTTGACAGAAACCGGTATAAGTTTCACGGCAGAGTCAAGGCTCTCGCCGAAGCGTCGAGAAAAGCAGGGCTGGTCTTTTAACAGTATATACGCAATACAAGATTATTCTGGAGAAAAAATTGGCAGAAGAAGCGGTTAAATTATCCGAGCAGGAAGAAAAACCGTTTGAGGATACGGTCGTAAAAGTATACCGCTGTGCTAAGGTGGTCAAAGGTGGCCGGCGGTTCAGCTTCGCGGCATTGGTTGTAGTTGGTGACCGCGCAGGCACGGTGGGTATTGGTTATGGTAAGGCTAATGAAGTCCCGCTGGCCGTTGAGAAAGGGATAAAGGACGCCAAAAAATCTTTGCACAAGATAGTCTTGCGCGACCGAACGATTCCCCACCGGGTAGACAGCAAATACAGGGCTACAAAGATAGCGTTGATACCCGCCAGCCCAGGCACCGGAGTTATCGCCGGCTCCAGTGCTCGAGCGGTGCTCGAATATGCCGGCATACAGGATGTCCTTACGAAAGTTTACGGAAGCACTTCTGCCAAGAACGTGGTCAAAGCTACGATGGATGGGTTATTGAAGTTACGCAACAAAGAAATGGTTGAATCCCTTCGCGGAGTGACAGTTAACGGTTGACAATTGCAGATTGACAATTGGGTGGCTTGAATGTTGAATCATGAAATAACTTCTATTGCAGGTAAACGTCCGCGTCGCCGTCGTGTTGGTAGGGGCACCGGCAGCGGCCACGGCAAAACCTGTGGCCGAGGCCAAAAAGGCAGTGCCAGCAGGTCCGGCGCGACTTTGTTCTCCCTGTACGAAGGCGGCCAGATGCCCTTATTTCGACGATTGCCTAAACGCGGCTTTAGTAACAAAAGAAACGCAATACGCTTCGAAATTGTCAATGTCTCACAATTGGAAAGATTCGACGATGGTGCTGCTGTTGGTATAGAGCAATTAACCGATGCCGGACTTATCGGTAGCGCCAAAAGCAAAGTCAAAATCCTCGGAGAGGGAGACCTGACGAAAAAGCTGCACGTAACAGCTCACAAATTCAGCAAAACTGCAGAGCAGAAGATTGTGGCTTCCGGCGGCGTAGCAAAAGTTATTTGATTATTGTCCCTGTGCTGTATCAAATGAAAACATAATAGATACAGGATACGAGGTATGAAACAATGTTATCGACAGTAATTAATATGTTCAAAATTCAGGAGCTGCGCAACAAGATTCTTTTCACTGTTGCGCTATTGATAATATACAGGGTCGGCTTTCACATACAAGTCCCTTGCTTCGACCAGTCGAAGATTGCTAATGTCACCAAATCAAGAGACACAGAAAGTCCGTTGGGCAGAGCCGCTGAATACATGCAGATGTTCACTGGGGGAACGTTGGAAAAAAGCAGCTTATTCGGCCTGGGAATTATGCCTTATATTACCGCGTCTATTATTCTTATGCTGCTGGGCGAAGTCATCCCGGTCTTGAAGAAGCTACGCCAGGAAGGCCAGACCGGCTACAAAAAGATACAGGAGTACACACGCTACTTGACCGTGCTGATATGCGTTATTCAATCGATAATGTATATGAGGTTGCTGGGAGGGGGAGGATTGACTTATGCGGGTATGGAGCGTCAGGCCATGATAATGGGTATTGTCGGTATGACGGCAGGTACCATCTTTCTGATGTGGCTTGGCGAGCAGATAGACGAATACGGGATAGGCAATGGTATTAGTTTGATAATTATGGCCGGCATTATATCTCGAATGCCATGGGTAATTACAAGCCTTTTGGAGATTGTCGACATTAGATTCGGTGCACCACCCGGCACCATAGGACCGGCAAAGTTGTTGTTCCTGCTTGGTGCGTCTATATTTGTTATTGCCGGTGCCATATTAATAACTCAAGGCCAGCGCAGAATACCGATTCAACAAGCAAAGCACATGAGAGGCCGCAGAATATATGGTGGCCAAAGGCATTATTTGCCGCTGCGTGTCAATCATGGCGGAGTGATGCCAATAATCTTCGCATCGAGCTTTATGATGTTCCCGCCGGTAATAGTCGGTCAGTTGTTAAAAATCCCAAGGTTGGGTAATTCGGCAGTTCTTCAAACTATTAACAATGCTCTAATGCCCCACGCTTTCACTTACAACATCTTGTATATGTTGTTGATATTTTTATTCGCTTATTTTTGGGTAACGGTGCAATTTCAGCCTAAGGAGATGGCCAAAAACCTCAGAGATGCAGGAAGCTTCATCCCCGGACTTCGGCCGGGACGCAGAACCGCCGAATACCTGGAAACAGTAATGACCAGAATCACTTATTATGGAGGCGCATTTTTAGCTATAATTGCCGTTGTGCCGACCTTGGTTTCAGCTTCATTGGGGATTGGCTGGCAAATAACAGCGTATTTGGGCGGCACCGGGTTGTTGATAGTTGTAAGTGTTTCGCTCGACCTGGTCCAGAAAATCGAAGCCAACCTCCTGATGCGCAGCTATGAAGGTTTCAGTGATGCCGGCAGAATAAAGGGGGCGTATGCATGAGAATAGTCTTGTTGGGCGCCCCCGGTGCGGGAAAGGGAACGCAGTGTAAGAACATTGCTACTCAATATGGTCTGCTCCATTTGTCCAGCGGTGATATCTTAAGACAGGAAAGAGCCGCAGGCACCAAACGGGGAAAGAAATCCCAAAGTTATATGGACTGTGGTGCACTGGTGCCGGATGAAATTATAATTGAGATGATGACAAAAGCAATCGATAAGGCCCCTGCTGCTGGCTTCATACTGGATGGCTTCCCGAGAACCGTCAACCAGGCCGTCCAGCTTGATAAATCATTAGCTTGCAGCCATCGAGAAATAGACGCAGTTTTGAACTTGAAGATAGACGACGGGGCAGCGGCAAAGCGAATAACCGGAAGGAGAAGCTGTCCTCGGTGTGGAGCCGTGTATCACATTGAAAACTTAAAACCGGAAGTCGAAGGCCTATGCGATAACGATGGCACCAAGCTTGTTCAACGGCCTGATGACAGCCCAAAGGTGGTTGCCAATCGCCTTAAAGCCTACAACCAGCAGATAGAATCGCTGGTGGATTACTATAGGAACAACAGCACTATTTATGATATTGATGCTGACAGGGACGTCGACGAGGTAAGGGCTTGTATTTTTGAGAACTTGGACGCACTCGTCAAAGCGTGAAACGCCGATTGTGCATCGAAGCACGAGGTACAAACCACGAGATGCGAAATTAAATGGCTATAACGCTTCGCAGCAGAAGAGAAATTGAGTTAATACGTAGGGCAGGTGCTGTTGTAGCAGACGTTCTTTCAAAACTAAAAGAGATTGCGCAGCCGGGAGTAACGACCGGCCAATTAAATGCGATAGCCTCGCAGATGACCGCTGATGCCGGAGCAGAGGCCCTGTTTAAGGGTGTCCGCAACCCGATGTCTCGGATTCCGTTTCCGGGCGCAATTTGCGCCTCGATAAATCAGCAGGTTGTTCACGGAATCCCCTCTGAAAATATAAGACTTAAGGACGGCGATATCCTTAGCGTCGATTTCGGCGTTAGACTTGCCGGCTATTGTGGAGATGCCGCGGTTACGATTGCCATAGGCAAGATTTCCGAGAGCAACCGCAGACTAATGGACGTAACCAAGCACGTTCTTGATATAGCAATAGCAAAATCTGCACCGGCTGTTAAATGGAGCCAGATAGCCGCCGAGATGCAGCAATGTGCTGAATCCGCCGGCTTTTCGGTAGTAAGAGACTTCGTCGGACACGGCATTGGCAGAGAAATGCATGAAGAGCCGAAAGTGCCAAACTTTGTCAACGATGAATTGCTCGAAAATGATATTATTTTAACCGAAGGAATGGTTTTGGCTGTTGAGCCGATGATTAACGCCGGCTCCAGCACTGTGCGAACGCAGAAAAACGGATGGACAGTGGTAACAAAAGATGGTAAATGCTCGGCTCATTTTGAACA